>Ga0302347_1000210_pt1 | contig 106494 bp, 113 predicted proteins | sample PhyWR1_FD_202178 | JGI IMG/M metagenome (GOLD analysis project Ga0302347, IMG submission 202178) | Leaf surface microbial communities from wheat plants in UC Gill Tract Community Farm, Albany, California, United States - DLSL W.R1 (v2)... | ecosystem: Host-associated > Plants > Phyllosphere >... | reverse complement strand
ACAAAAACCTTGTGCTTTCACTGAAGGGGGCACGCCCCTCCCACCTGTGTGCCTGGGTGGCATCAGCTACCCAGGCTGATGCCGTTGGAGGGCAATGGCAACGCAGTCTTGTAGCGCACCTGCTTGAGCGCAAAGCTGGAGCGGATATTCGCCACGCCCGGCACTTTGGTCAGAAAGTCCATCATGAAGCGTTCCAGCGCCTGGATTGTCGGCACCAGCACGCGAATCAGGTAGTCGGGGTCGCCGGCCATCAGGTAGCACTCCATCACCTCGGGGCGGTCGGCAATGGCGCTCTCGAACTGTTGCAGGGCCAGTTCGTTCTGCTTTTCCAGGCTGACGTGAATGAACACATTGACGTGCAAGCCCAGCAGATCGGCGTCCAACAGGGTGACCTGCTCGCGGATCAGGCCCAGTTCTTCCATGGCCTTGACCCGGTTGAAACACGGGGTGGGCGACAGGTTGACCGAGCGCGCCAGGTCGGCGTTGGTGATGCGCGCATTCTCCTGAAGGGCGTTGAGAATGCCGATATCGGTACGGTCCAGTTTGCGCATGAGACAAAATCACCTGTTTATTATGTTTATGCAGTTTTTTTATCCGCAAATGGTCCTCAGCGCAACGAAACACAGATAAATATTCTTCTACGCCCCGCCTATGATTGTTGTAGGACAAGATTTCTCCTACCCGGAGACTGACTGTCAGCTAGCGCGCCCACTACAAGAAATTCACAAGATAGAGCGTAGAAAGCCATGACCCAGCAGTACGAACCACTGCGCCTGCACGTTCCCGAACCCTCGGGCCGGCCAGGCTGCAAGACCGATTTCACCTACCTGCGCCTGACCGATGCCGGCCTGGTGCGCAAACCCGCCATCGATGTAGAACCCGCCGACACCGCCGACCTGGCCAAGGGCCTGATCCGCGTGCTCGATGACCAGGGTCAGGCCCTGGGGCCGTGGGCCGAAGGGGTTCCCGTGGAGGTTCTGCGCAAGGGCATGCGCGCCATGCTCAAGACGCGGATTTTCGATAACCGCATGGTGGTCGCCCAGCGTCAGAAAAAAATGTCGTTCTACATGCAGAGCCTTGGCGAAGAAGCCATCGGCAGCGCCCAGGCCCTGGCCTTGAACATCGACGACATGTGTTTCCCCACCTATCGCCAGCAAAGCATCCTGATGGCCCGCGAAGTGCCGCTGGTGGACCTGATCTGCCAGTTGCTGTCCAACGAGCGCGACCCGCTCAAGGGCCGTCAGTTGCCGATCATGTACTCGGTCAAAGACGCTGGGTTCTTTACTATTTCCGGCAACCTCGCCACCCAATTCGTACAGGGCGTGGGCTGGGGCATGGCCTCGGCGATCAAGGGCGATACCAAGATCGCCTCGGCCTGGATCGGCGACGGCGCCACCGCCGAATCGGACTTCCACACCGCCCTCACCTTTGCCCACGTCTACCGCGCGCCGGTGATTCTCAACGTGGTCAACAACCAGTGGGCCATCTCCACCTTCCAGGCCATCGCCGGCGGTGAAGCCACTACCTTCGCCGGACGCGGCGTCGGTTGCGGCATTGCCTCCCTGCGTGTGGACGGCAACGACTTCATCGCGGTGTACGCCGCTTCCGCCTGGGCCGCCGAACGTGCGCGCCGCAACCTCGGCCCGACCTTGATCGAATGGGTCACCTACCGCGCCGGCCCCCACTCCACTTCGGACGATCCGTCCAAGTACCGCCCCGCCGACGACTGGAGCCACTTCCCGCTGGGCGACCCGATTGCCCGACTCAAACAGCACCTGATCAAGATTGGCCAGTGGTCCGAAGAGGAACACGCGGCGGTCAGTGCCGAACTGGAAGCCGAAGTCATCGCCGCACAAAAACAAGCCGAGCAGTACGGCACTCTGGCCGGTGGCCAGATTCCAAGCGCCGCGACCATGTTCGAAGACGTCTACAAAGAGATGCCGGAGCACTTGAAGCGCCAGCGTCAGGAGTTGGGGATCTGACATGAACGATCACAACAACAGCATCGAACTGGAAACCGCCATGACCACCACCACCATGACCATGATCCAGGCCCTGCGCTCGGCCATGGATGTGATGCTCGAACGGGACGACAACGTCGTGGTGTTCGGCCAGGACGTCGGCTACTTCGGCGGCGTGTTCCGTTGCACCGAAGGCTTGCAGAGCAAGTACGGCACCTCGCGGGTGTTCGACGCGCCGATCTCCGAAAGCGGCATCGTTGGCGTGGCGGTAGGCATGGGCGCCTATGGTTTGCGCCCGGTGGCGGAAATCCAGTTCGCCGACTACGTGTACCCGGCCACCGACCAGATCATCTCCGAAGCCGCGCGCCTGCGTTATCGCTCGGCCGGCCAGTTCACCGCGCCGCTGACCATGCGCATGCCCTGCGGCGGCGGCATCTATGGCGGCCAGACTCACAGCCAAAGTATCGAAGCGGTGTTCACCCAGGTCTGCGGCCTGCGCACGGTGATGCCGTCCAACCCGTATGACGCCAAGGGCCTGCTGATCGCCTCCATCGAAAACGATGACCCGGTGATCTTTCTCGAACCCAAGCGCCTGTACAACGGCCCGTTCGACGGCCATCACGACCGCCCTGTCACCCCTTGGTCGAAACACCCGCAAGCCCAAGTACCGGACGGTTACTACACCGTGCCCCTGGACGTGGCCGCCATTGTGCGCCCGGGCTCGGCCGTCACCGTGCTGACCTACGGCACCACCGTGTATGTGTCGCAAGTCGCCGCCGAAGAAACCGGCATCGACGCCGAAGTCATCGACCTGCGCAGCCTGTGGCCGCTGGACCTGGAAACCATCGTCAAATCGGTGAAAAAAACCGGCCGTTGCGTGGTGGTGCATGAAGCCACGCGCACCTGCGGCTTTGGCGCCGAGCTGGTAGCGCTGGTGCAGGAGCATTGCTTCCACCACCTGGAAGCGCCGATCGAACGCGTCACCGGGTGGGACACCCCCTACCCGCACGCGCAAGAGTGGGCGTATTTCCCAGGGCCGTCCCGTGTGGGCGCGGCGCTGCAACGGGTCATGGAGGTCTGAATGGGCACGCACGTTATCAAGATGCCGGACATTGGCGAAGGCATCGCGGAAGTTGAACTGTCGGTCTGGCATGTGAAGGTCGGCGATATGGTCGTCGAAGACCAGGTGCTGGCGGACGTGATGACCGACAAGGCGATGGTGGACATTCCCTCGCCGGTGCACGGTAAGGTCATTGCTCTCGGCGGCGAGCCGGGCGAAGTCATGGCCGTGGGCAGTGTGTTGATCAGCATCGAAGTGGAAGGCGCGGGCAATGCCAAGAATGTGCCTGTGACGGATGAACCAGTGAAGGCCGCCCCCGCAGTTGAAGCCAAACCAGCGCCGGTGGCCCCTGCGGTTGAACGCAAGCCCGCACCGCCCCCCGTATCCCGCGAAGCGGACGAACGCCCGCTGGCCTCCCCCGCTGTGCGCAAGCATGCGCTGGATGCCGGCATCCAACTCCGGCTGGTCCAGGGCACCGGCCCGGCCGGGCGGATCCTGCACGAAGACCTTGACGCCTATCTGCAACAAGGTTCGGCGAAGCCTTCGACGGCAGCCACCCCTTACGCCGAACGCCACGACGAAGAACAAATCCCGGTGATCGGCATGCGCCGCAAGATCGCCCAGCGCATGCAGGACGCCACCCGGCGCGCCGCGCATTTCAGCTATGTGGAAGAAATCGACGTCACTGCGCTGGACGAACTGCGCGTGCACCTCAACGAAAAACACGGTGCCACTCGGGGCAAACTGACCCTGCTGCCGTTTATTGTGCGGGCCATGGTCGTGGCGCTGCGGGACTTCCCACAGATCAACGCACGCTACGACGACGAAGCCCAGGTCATCACTCGCCTCGGCGCGGTGCATGTGGGCGTCGCTACCCAGAGCGATGTGGGTTTGATGGTGCCGGTGGTGCGGCATGCCGAAGCGCGCAACCTGTGGGGCACCGCCGAAGAAATCACGCGCCTGGCCACGGCCGCACGCAATGGCAAGGCCAGCCGTGAGGAATTGTCCGGTTCCAGTATCACCCTGACCAGCCTCGGTGCTTTGGGCGGTATTGTCAGCACGCCGGTGCTGAATCTGCCGGAAGTGGCGATTGTCGGCGTCAACCGCATCGTCGAACGACCAATGGTGATCAAGGGCCAGATCGTGATTCGCAAGATGATGAACCTCTCCAGTTCCTTCGATCACCGCGTGGTCGATGGCATGGACGCGGCGCAATTTATCCAGGCCATTCGCGGCCTGCTCGAACAACCCGCCAGCCTGTTCCTGGAGTAAGGGCATGACACAAATTACCCATACCACCCTGCTGATTATCGGCGGCGGCCCCGGCGGTTATGTGGCGGCGATCCGCGCCGGGCAATTGGGCATTCCGACCATCCTGGTGGAAGGCCAGGCCCTGGGCGGCACCTGCCTGAATATCGGTTGCATCCCGTCCAAGGCCTTGATCCATGTGGCCGAACAATTCCAGCAAACCGTGCACCACAGCCAGGGTTCCCAGTTGGGCATCGAAGTGGATGTACCCAGCCTGGATATCCGCAAAAGCGTGGAGTGGAAGGACGGCATCGTCGACCGCCTGACCACCGGCGTCGCCGCGTTGCTCAAGAAACACAAGGTGCAAGTGATCCACGGCTGGGCCAAGGTGGTGGACGGCAAGACCGTCGATGTCGGCGAGCAACGCATCCAGTGCGAACACCTGCTGCTGGCCACGGGTTCGAAAAGCGTCAACCTGCCGATGCTGCCGATTGGCGGGCCGATCATTTCATCTACCGAAGCGTTGGCTCCCACCCAAGTGCCCAAGCGCCTGATTGTGGTGGGCGGCGGCTACATCGGCCTGGAACTGGGCACGGCCTATCGCAAGCTTGGCGCGGAAGTCAGCGTGGTTGAGGCGCAGGATCGCATCCTGCCCGCCTACGATGCCGAATTGACCCAACCGGTGGCCGAATCCCTCAAGCAATTGGGGGTGAAGCTGTACCTCAAGCACAGTGTCACCGGGTTTGCCGACGGCCACCTGCAAGTGCGTGACCCCAATGGCGACACCTTGTCACTGGCCACCGACCAGGTGCTGGTTGCGGTGGGTCGCAAACCCAACACCCAGGGCTGGAACCTGGAAGCGCTGAACCTGGACATGAACGGTACGGCAATCCAAGTCGACAGCCGCTGCCAGACCAGCATGCGCAACGTGTGGGCCATCGGCGACCTGAGCGGCGAACCGATGCTGGCGCACCGGGCCATGGCCCAGGGCGAGATGGTCGCCGAACTGATCAGCGGCCTGCATCGCGAGTTCAACCCGGCGGCGATCCCGGCGGTGTGCTTTACCGACCCGGAAGTGGTGGTGGTCGGCAAGACCCCCGACGATGCCAAGGCGGCGGGGCTGGACTGCATCGTGTCGAGTTTCCCGTTCGCGGCCAATGGCCGGGCGATGACGCTGGAGTCGAAAACCGGCTTCGTGCGGGTGGTGGCGCGGCGTGACAACCACCTGACCGTCGGCTGGCAAGCAGTGGGCGTTGGCGTCTCGGAGCTGTCCACGGCCTTCGGCCTGAGCCTGGAAATGGGCGCGCGCCTGGAAGACGTGGCCGGCACCATCCATGCGCACCCGACCCTCGGCGAGGCTGTGCAGGAAGCGGCGTTGCGGGCGCTGGGCCACGCGCTGCATCTGTAGGCCAGGCAGCTCCCACCTTTGGAATGCAATCAACGGTGGGGGCCGAGCTTGCTCGCGATAGCGGCGGATCCGCCAATACAGATGTCGGATGGTCCGCCCACCTGCTCCCACACGAGCCAAGAATGCAGTATTGTTGCGCCCATCCAGAAAAAAATCCGACTTGACCAGAGATAGAGGGTGTCATGGGTAACGAAAGCATCAATTGGGACAAGCTGGGTTTTGACTACATCAAGACCGACAAGCGGTTTCTCCAGACCTGGAAGAACGGCGAATGGCAAGCTGGCACCCTGACCGACGACAACGTGCTGCACATCAGCGAGGGTTCCACCGCCCTGCACTACGGTCAGCAGTGCTTCGAGGGCCTCAAGGCCTACCGCTGCAAGGACGGCTCGATCAACCTGTTCCGCCCGGACCAGAACGCCGCCCGCATGCAACGCAGCTGCGCGCGCCTGCTGATGCCGCATGTACCGACCGACGTATTCATCGACGCCTGCAAACAAGTGGTCAAGGCCAACGAGCGCTTCATCCCGCCCTACGGCAGCGGCGGCGCGCTGTACTTGCGCCCGTTCGTGATCGGCACCGGTGACAACATCGGCGTGCGCACCGCGCCGGAGTTCATCTTCTCGGTGTTCTGCATCCCGGTTGGCGCCTACTTCAAGGGCGGCCTGGTGCCCCACAACTTCCAGATCTCCACCTTCGACCGCGCCGCGCCACAGGGCACCGGTGCAGCCAAGGTCGGTGGCAACTACGCCGCCAGCCTGATGCCAGGCTCGGAAGCGAAGAAATCCGGTTTCGCCGACGCGATCTACCTGGACCCGATGACCCACTCGAAAATCGAAGAAGTCGGTTCGGCCAACTTCTTCGGGATCACCCATGACAACAAGTTCATCACGCCGAAGTCGCCTTCGGTGCTGCCAGGCATCACCCGCCTGTCGCTGATCGAACTGGCCCAGACCCGCCTGGGCCTGGAAGTGCTCGAGGGCGAAGTGTTCATCGACAAACTGGACCAATTCAAGGAAGCCGGCGCCTGCGGCACGGCGGCGGTTATTTCGCCGATCGGCGGTATCCAGTACAACGGCAAGCTGCACGTGTTCCACAGCGAAACCGAAGTCGGCCCGATCACCCAGAAGCTCTACAAAGAGCTGACCGGCGTGCAGACCGGCGACGTCGAAGCGCCAGCCGGCTGGATCGTAAAGGTCTAACTGCCTGTGGGAGGGGGCTTGCCCCCGATAGCAGTGGCTCAGTCGATGAATCTGTCGACTGATACACCGCATCGGGGGCAAGCCCCCTCGCACATTCGAGCCGGTTCTTTCAGTTAACTGAGGAGGGCGTTTGGATTCTCATATAGGGCTTGCCCCCGATAGCAGTGGCTCAGTCAATGAATCTGTCGACTGATACACCGCATCGGGGGCAAGCCCCCTCCCACATTTGAGCCGGTTCTTTCAGTTAACTGAGGAGGGCGTTTGGATTCTCATATAGGGCAAGCCCCCTCCCTCATTTACTTTCCGGTGTGCTCAGGCATCGCACGACAACAGCGTCTTCTCCATCACTAACGTGCGCTCATTGCCGTGATCGACCTCACGTACCGTGCGAAACCCCAGCCTGGCGTAAAACGGCTCGGCCGTCAGCGAGGACGGCACACTCAGCGTTGTCACCCCCGCTTCCCCCGCGCGCAGTTCGATTTCACTCATCAATAACCGGCCAATGCCCTGCCCTTGCCGCGTCGGGTTGACGAACACCGAGCGCACCACTTTGGCATCCAGCGCAGCGGTGCCGACGATCACCCGCCCCTGAACCGCCACCAGCACCACACGCCGCTTGAGCAGCTCGCGCACCGCGTCGGGCGTAAAGTTGCTGGCCACCCGCTCAATCACATCCGCCGGATAATCCTGTGCGTTGCTGCCGTACAAAGCCGCCAAGATCACCCGGCTGATTCCCTCGGCATCGTCGGGTTGGGCGAGACGTACGACGGTAGACATGACCCCCTCCTGTTTAACCTTGCCCGCTGGCAATACGCTTGCCGGGCTTGTTGCCGATCATCTTGGCCTGTCCATCCTTCTGCTTACCCGTTCGCGCTTCGCTGATCAAGCTTGGGATCAACTTACCCTCCGGCAGGTTTTTCCAGAACCGACTGGGCAAGTGGCCTTCCATCACCTTGGGGTTCAACCGCGCCGGGTTGAAGATGTGGCTGTAGTAGGTCAGCCACATGGCGCTGTGGGGGTCTTCGACGTTCTGTGCCAGTTGCTGCCAGGCTTCGGGGCAATGGCGTTGATGAATCAATTGCTGGCCGTCGTAATACACGCCGTCCAACGGTGTGGCGATCATCCAGCGATGGCGGCCCATGCGCCCGATAAAGTGCTGGCTGGCCGACTTCAGAATGTCGTGGGCCGGCTCATGCCAGGCCACGTACTCCGGCAACTCCGGCCCGGCCTCTGGCGGCAGCGCGACAAAGCGTACGAACGCGTGCAGGTGATGGGCTTCGCGGCTGACCTGCTTGATCCGCCGCTGCAACTCGCTGCCCAGTTTGTCGCCGGCCAGCATCGCGGTGCGGTCGCCGTGGCTGACGCGCCACAGCACTTCATACAACAGGCTCCAGCGCTGGTCGCCGTGGTAGCAGGCGGCCGACTCCAGCAGTTCGAGCAGTGCCTTGGGGATGCGTGCCTGAAACGGCCCCAGCCCGGCAGGGATCGGCTCATCAGTGGCAAACAGATCCGCCGCCTGGGCCTCGCCCCAACTTACCTGGCTGGGGTCGACCTGATGGCTGAGCAGCCAGCGCGCCTGTTCGCGCCAGGTGCCGAACAGGTTGTCGCATTCCAGGCTGATCATCCCCACAGCCCCATTTGCTGCGGTTGCGGCCGGTCGCGCAGTTGCTCGCGCAGCAACACACTGGTGCTGTCCGCCTGTTGCGGGTGGTAGTCGCTGGTAATGAAAAACGGCTTGGCCTTGGCCAGCACACAGCGCATGCGCGCCAGGTCTTCGAAGCGGATTTTGCGTTCGCGGCGCAGGTCCACCAGGCGCTGGGTGGTGCGCAGACCGATGCCGGGAATACGCGCGATCAACGTCGGTTCGGCACGATTGAGGTCCAGGGGGAACACCTCGCGATGCTCAAGGGCCCAGGCCAGTTTGGGGTCGATATCCAGCGCCAGGTGACCGGGGCCTTCGAACAACTCGGCGGCACTGAAGCCGTAGCTGCGCAGCAGGAAGTCGGCCTGGTACAGGCGGTGCTCGCGCATCAACGGTGGCGCGGCCAGGGGTACACTTTTGGGGCTATTAGGGATGGGGCTGAACGCCGAGTAGTAGACGCGGCGCAGCTTGAAGTTGCCGTACAACGCTTCGGCGCCATGCAGGATGGTGCTGTCGTCGGTGTCGTCGGCGCCGACGATCATCTGGGTGCTCTGCCCGGCTGGAGCGAAACGCGGCGCTCGAGGCTCGTTGAGTACCGTCTGCTCGCCGGTGTAGATGGTCCGCATGGCCTGCTTGATCGAGCCGATCTGCTTTTCCGGTGCCAGGGTTTGCAGGCTGGCATCGGTGGGCAGTTCGATGTTCACGCTCAGGCGATCGGCATAACGCCCGGCCTCGGCAATCAACGCCGGGTCGGCTTCGGGGATGGTCTTGAGGTGGATATACCCACGAAAGTCGTGCTCTTCGCGCAGCAGTTTCGCCACCCGGACAAGCTGCTCCATGGTGTAGTCGGCCGAACGGATAATGCCGGAGCTTAGGAACAACCCGCTGACGCAATTGCGCCGGTAGAAATCCAGGGTCAGGGAGACCACTTCTTCCGGGCTGAACCGCGCACGGGGCACGTCGCTGGAGCGGCGATTGACGCAGTACTGGCAGTCGTAAAGGCAGAAGTTGGTGAGCAGCACCTTGAGCAGTGACACACAGCGCCCGTCAGGCGTATAGCTATGGCAGATGCCCATGCCATCGGTGGAGCCCAGCCCCGCCTTGCCCTCGGAACTGCGCTTGGGCGCGCCGCTGCTGGCGCAGGACGCGTCGTACTTGGCGGCGTCGGCGAGGATGCTGAGTTTTTCGATCAACTGCATGGCGGGCTACCGATACTGGTTTTTTGTACAGTATCAGTGGTAACCCTTTGTCACAAGTACCGCCCGTAGGGGCGAGCTTGGGCGAAAGCACACTGCCTCGCCCTTCCGCCCCGCCCACCGGCGCGAACTCAGCTTGCGGTGGCCAGCGGCAATTCCTCGATTGACCGCCCTTGGCCGCGCCCACGGTCCAGGGCATACAGCGATGCTGCAATCTCATCGGCGCGGATCGGCAGCACCGACAGCAAGGTGTCGCTCAACCCATGGCTGGCCTGGCTGAAGCCCTGGATATAGATGCCGGCGTTGCAGCGCTCGTCGGTGACGATGCGGTAGTCGCGGCTCACTTCGAAATCGCCCATGTAGGTTTCCAGGGGGGCGAGCAGTTCGCGGTGCATCTGGCGCTCATAACCGGTGGCGAGGATGACCGCGTCGTAGTGATGCACGGTCGTTTCACCCGTGGCGTTGTTGCGCAGAGCCAGTTCGATGCCCAGCGGGCCGGGAGTGACCTTCTCCACCACGGTCATGGTGCGGAACGCCTGGCGCGCGATGCCGGAGACTTTCTGGCGATAGAAAATGCCGTAGATGCGCTCGATCAGGTCCAGGTCCACCACCGAATAGTTGGTGTTCTGATACTCCGCCACCAACCGCTCACGCTCGGCGCCGACTTGCTGGAACACCAGGTCGGTGAACGCCGGCGAGAACACTTCGTTGACGAACGGGCTGTCATCGGCCGGCTTGAGCGCCGAACCGCGCAGGATCATGTCCACCTGCACCGAGGGGAAGCTGTCGTTGAGGTCGATAAAGGCTTCTGCCGCGCTCTGGCCGCCGCCGATGATCGCGATGCGCATCGGCTTGCCCTCAACACACGGCTGGTTGGCCATGCGCTCCAGGTACTGGGAGTGGTGGAACACGCGGTGGTCGTTCTTGAACGCCTTGAAGGTGTCGGGAATGCGCGGCGTGCCGCCAGCGCTGACCACCACCGAACGGGTGGTGCGCACATGCTGCTCGCCCAGCGCATCGCGGGAGATCACCCGCAAAGCCTCGACCTGCTGCTGATGCAGGATCGGCTCGATGGCCAGTACTTCCTCGCCGTAGCGGGCCTGGCTCTGGAAGTGCCCGGCGACCCAGCGCAGGTAGTCGTTGAACTCCATGCGGCACGGGTAGAAGGTGCCGAGGTTGATAAAGTCCACCAGACGGCCGTGGGCCTTGAGGTAGTTGACGAAGGAGTACGGGCTGGTGGGGTTGCGCAGGGTCACCAGGTCCTTGAGGAAGGAAATCTGCAATTCGCTCTGGGTCACCAGGGTATTGCCGTGCCAGCGATAGTCGGCCTGTTTGTCTAGAAACAGCACGTCCAGTTTGCCCTGCGCCTTCTCGCGCTCTTGCAGAGCGATGGCCAGTGCCAGGTTCGACGGGCCGAAACCGATGCCGATCAGGTCGTGAACCGCGGGCGAAGCAATTGCCTGTGTCATTCCAGTGTCCTCTGGATAAGCCCCGTGGCGGTGGGGCGGGAATACCTTCAAGACCTGCACAACAGGTCGTGTGTTGATAGGAAACGAGGACAGTGAAAAAAAATTTAAGCCGTCGACCCTCAGTGCGCATCCCACTCGCGCATCCGCACGCGGCAGTGTTTCATGGCATTGACGATGTTTTTTTCCACCAGGGCGCGGGAGATGCTCAGGCGTTCGGCGATTTGCAGATGGCTCAGGCCATCGAGCTTGCGCAACAGGAAACTCTCGCGGCAGACCGCCGGCAGTTCGGCCAGGGCGCGCTCAAGCAGTTCCAGGCGCTGGGCCTGATCGTGGCTGGCGTGGGGCGTGCCGGCGGCGAAGCGCTCTTCGCTGTCCAACACCTCCAGCGGCTCGACCTGGCGCAAGGCATTGCGCCGATGGCCGTCGATCACAAGGTTCAACGCCGTGCGGTACAAAAAGGCGCGGGGTTGCTCGATGGGGGTATCGCTGGAACGTTCCAGTACCCGCACGTAAGCGTCATGCACCACATCTTCGGCCACCTGACGGTTGCCCAGCTTGGCGTTGAGGAAACACACCAGCTCGCGATAGTAGTTTTCCAACATGACTCCCGACCATCTTGAAAACACGCTGCAGGCGCGAGCGTTGTCAGGCCTGCAGAAGGGTGCCATTCGATAATGGCAGTTTGGGTGGGTGCAATTTATAGTAATTCTCATCTACTTTTAAAGAAGACTTGTAACGCCAGCCGTTTTTTTTATGCAAAAGAGCAGTAACGGCCTGTGTAACCACTTAAATTCCAGCGCCCTTATCTCGTTTAACTGTCAGCTCTGCGCAACCGCGCCCTGAACTCTCCTGGCTGGAATCCATCCATGAAACGCCCCCGCCCCGCCCGACGCGCCTTGCTTGTTGTGGCGTGCCTGTTACCGCTGATCGCCGTCGCCGCGTGGCAGGTACTGCCCTCGGGCCGCGACGACCTGACCACCGTCACCGTGACCCGCGGCAATATCGAAAACAGCGTGACCGCCCTCGGTACCCTGCAACCGCGCCGCTATGTGGACGTGGGCGCCCAGGCGTCCGGGCAGATCCGCAAGATCCATGTCGAGGCCGGCGATCAGGTCAAGGAGGGCCAATTGCTGGTGGAAATCGACCCATCCACCCAACAGGCCAAGCTCGACGCCAGCCGCTACGCCATCGAAAACCTCAAGGCGCAATTGCAGGAACAGAAAGCCCAGCACGCGTTGGCGCGCCAGAAGTACCAGCGCCAGCAGCGCCTGGCCAGCGGCAACGCCACCCGTGAAGAAGACGTACAAACCGCCAAGGCCGAGCTGAGCGCGACCCAGGCCCGGGTCGACATGTTCCAGGCCCAGATCCGCCAGGCCCAGGCCAGCCTGCGCAGCGATGAAGCGGAGCTTGGCTACACACGTATTTATGCGCCAATGAGCGGCACCGTGGTGGCGGTGGACGCCCGCGTTGGTCAGACCCTCAACGCTCAACAGCAGACGCCGCTGATCCTGCGCATCGCCAAGTTGTCGCCGATGACCGTATGGGCGGAGGTGTCGGAGGCCGATATCGGCCACGTCAAACCCGGCATGAGCGCCTATTTCACCACCCTGAGCGGCGGCAACCGGCGCTGGAGCAGCACTGTGCGGCAGATCCTGCCGATCCCGCCCAAGCCGTTGAACGAAACCCAGGGCAGCGGCAGCCCCACCAGTTCCAATAAAAGCGGCACCGGCCGCGTGGTGCTGTACACCGTGCTGCTGGACGTGGACAACACCGACAACGCGCTGATGGCTGAGATGACCACTCAGGTGTTCTTCGTCGCCGGCCAGGCCAAGGACACCCTCACCGCCCCGGTCGCCGCCCTGCTCGGCAACGGCAACACCGACAAACAGATCGCCCGCGTGGTGATGCCCAACGGCAGCATCGAACAGCGCGAGGTGCGCCTGGGCCTCAGCGACCGCCTGCGGGTGCAGGTGCTCGACGGCCTGAACGAAGGCGACCACCTGTTGATCGGCCCGGTCGACGGCCATGGGGGTTGAGGTGAGTACGCCGCTGATCGAACTCAGGCACATCCGCAAATCCTACGGCGGCGGCGACAGCCCTCAGGTTGACGTATTGCGCGGTATCGACCTGGCGATTCACGCCGGCGAATTCGTGGCGATTGTCGGCGCGTCCGGCTCGGGCAAATCCACCTTGATGAATATCCTCGGTTGCCTCGACCGCCCCAGCAGTGGCGAGTACCTGTTCGCCGGGGAGAACGTCGCGCACCTGGACAGCGACGCCCTGGCCTGGCTGCGCCGTGAAGCGTTCGGTTTTGTGTTCCAGGGTTATCACCTGATCCCGTCCGGTTCGGCCCAGGAAAACGTGGAAATGCCGGCGATCTACGCCGGAATCAGTGCCGCCGAACGGCATGCACGGGCCAGCGCCCTGCTCACCCGCCTGGGCCTGGCCGAACGGACCGGCAACCGCCCGCACCAGCTCTCCGGCGGCCAGCAGCAGCGGGTGTCCATCGCTCGCGCGTTGATGAACGGCGGGCACATCATCCTCGCCGACGAACCCACCGGCGCCCTCGACAGCCACAGCGGCGCCGAGGTGATGAGCCTGCTCGACGAGCTGGCCAGCCAGGGCCATGTGGTGATCCTGATCACCCACGACCGCGAAGTCGCGGCGCGCGCCAACCGCATCATCGAGATTCGCGATGGCCTGATCATCAGCGATTCGGCATCCGCCCACGACACCGCGACCGCCGCTACCCCCGGCGCCCTGCAAGCGGTGGACCTGCGTCAGCGTCTGGCCGATGGCGCCGAACACAATGGCGCCTGGAAAGCCGAACTGGTGGACGCCGTCCAGGCGGCCTGGCGTGTGATGTGGATCAACCGCTTCCGCACCGCGCTGACGTTGCTCGGCATCATCATCGGCGTGGCGTCGGTGGTGGTGATGCTGGCCGTGGGCGAAGGCAGCAAGCGCCAGGTCATGGCGCAGATGGGTGCCTTCGGTTCCAACATCCTCTACCTCAGCGGCGCCTCACCCAACCCACGCACGCCGCTGGGCATCGTCAATTTGGCCGACGTCGCAGCGCTGGCGGCGCTGCCTCAGGTGCAGCGCATCATGCCGGTCAACGGCAGCGAAGCCGGGGTGCGTTACGGCAACGTCGACTACATGGCGTACGTGGGCGGCAACGACACCAATTTCCCCGACATTTTCAATTGGCCGGTGGTCGAGGGCAGTTACTTCACGGCAGCCGACGAGCGCGCCGGGGCCACGGTAGCGGTGATCGGTCATCGGGTGCGCGAGAAGTTGTTCAAGGGCCTGGTCGACCCGATCGGCCAATACATCCTGATCGAAAACGTGCCGTTCCAGGTCATCGGCGTGCTGGCGGAAAAAGGCGCCAGCTCCGGCAATAAAGACAGCGACGACCGCATCGCCATTCCCTACACCGCCGCCAGCGTGCGCCTGTTCGGTAGCTACAACCCCGAGTACGTGGTGATCGCCGCCGCCGATGCACGCAAGGTGCATGAGGCCGAACAGGCCATCGACCAGTTGATGCAGCGCCTGCACCACGGCAAGCGCGACTACGAGCTGACCAACAACGCCGCGATGATCCAGGCCGAGGCGCGCACCCAGAACACCCTGTCGCTGATGCTCGGTTCGATTGCGGCGATTTCCCTGCTGGTAGGCGGTATCGGTGTGATGAACATCATGCTGATGACGGTGCGCGAGCGTACCCGCGAAATCGGTATCCGCATGGCCACCGGCGCACGCCAGCGCGACATCCTGCGCCAGTTCCTCACCGAGGCGGTGATGCTCTCGGTGGTCGGCGGCCTGTGCGGCATCGCCCTGGCCTTGCTGGTGGGCGGCGTGCTGACGCTGGCCAAGGTGGCGGTGCAGTTTTCCCTGGTGGCGGTGCTTGGCGCGTTTGGCTGTGCGTTGGTCACCGGCGTCGTATTCGGCTTTATGCCGGCCCGTAAAGCTGCCCGGCTCGATCCGGTTAAGGCATTGACCAGTGAATAAACCCTGTATCCCATCGCACCTGGGCATGCTCAGCCTGTGCCTGCTGCTCAATGCCTGCGCCGGCCAACCGCCCAGCGTCGATAGCGGCCTCGCGCCGCCGGCCGCCTGGCAGTACGCCGAACGCGAGGCCGCCCAAAACGTGAACACCCAGTGGTGGACACAGTTCGGCAGTGCGCCGCTCAATCGTTTGATCGAACAGGCGCGGCGCGACAGTTTCGATGTGGCCGCAGCGGTGGCGCGTGTGCGCCAGGCCCAGGCCAGCGCGGTGATTGCCGGCGCGCCGTTGCTGCCGGAGGTGAAGGCCAACCTCACCACCAGCCATCAGAAGTTGCTGCGCGGCCCCGGCGGCCCGGACCTCGACGCCAGCGATAGCGACGACGCGGTCAACAACTTTGGCGCCAACCTGACCGCCAGCTACGAAGTGGATTTCTGGGGCGCGCGCGCTGCCGCCCGCGACAGCGCCCTGCACAGCCTGCGGGCCAGCGAATTCGACCAGGCCACCGTGGAACTGACCCTGCTCAGCAACGTCGCCGACCGCTATGCGCAAACCCTCGCCGCCGCGCAGCGCCGGCACATCGCCGAGTTGAACCTGGCCAATGCGCGGGATGTGCTCGCGCTGGTGCAAACCCGCTATGACGCCGGCTCGGCCACCGCGCTGGAACTGGCCCAACAAAAAAGCCTGGTGGCCGGCCAGCAGCGCCAGTTGCCGTTGATCGCGCAACAGGCCGAAGAATCGCGCATCACCCTCGCCGCCCTTCTCGGCCAACCCGTGCAGGCCCTGGACCTGGGCGCCGAGCCCTTCCAGAACCTGACCTGGCCCGTGATTGGCGCCGGCCTGCCCAGCCAATTGCTCAGCCGCCGCCCGGACATCGCCAAAGCCGAAGCCCAACTGGCGGCGGCGCAGGCGGACGTGACGGTGGCCCGCGCCGCCCTGCTGCCCGCCGTGACCCTCGGCGCCACCTTGGGCTCCGACGCCTACAAGGCCGTCGATGTGCTACGCAGCCCCTATTACACGTTAACCGCCGGGCTGGTGGCACCGATCTTCAACAACGGCCGTTTAAGCGCTGAACGGGACAAGGCCCGCGCGCGCCAGGATGAACTGTTGCAAACCTACCGCGGCGCGATCATCAACGGCTTTGCCGACGTGGAAAAAGCCCTCAGCAGCATCACCCGCCTCGACCAGCAGCGCCAATGGCAGGACGAAGAACTGCAACAGGCGCAGACCGCGTTCCAAATCGCCCAACAGCGCTACCAGGCCGGGGCCGCCGACTGGCTGACGGTGCTCGAAACCCAGCGCACCCTGTACGCCGCCCAGGACCTGAACGTGCAGTTGCGACTGTCACGCCTGCAAGCCAGCATCGCGCTCTACAAAGCATTGGGTGGCGGCTGGAACTCTGGCATCCGATAAACAAAACTCCGATTTCGTACATGAGGCGTCTTCTCACCCTACATTCCCAGCCCCCAGGTCCTTGGTAAAAACGCCGCTGTCATACAGCTGCCCTGGACCTCTCGATGACTGTCGTAAAACACTTGGCGTGCGGTTGCCTCTGGCTGCTGGCAGGCCTTGCCTTTGCCGAGCCGTTGATCAAACCCACCGCCATCGATTGGTTGCTGGACTGCCCGCTGCCCGCTACCGAGCGCCTCGACCCCAGCGTGCTGGCGCGCACCCAATGCGGCCTCATATCGGTCCCGCGTAACTATGCAGCGCCCCGTCAAGGCAACCTGCGCTTGTTTGTCACCCGCGTTGGTGCCCGCGAGCCGTTAAGCCGCCAGGGCGTGGTCTTCACCCAAGCCGGCGAACCGGCGCGTAAGAACAGCAGCGGCACCTTCGCCATTCAACTGGCCAGCCGCTGGAATACCCACGCCACCCCGGCCTATCGCACGCTGCTCGATCGCTATGACGTGATCGAACTCAGCGCGCGCACTATCCGCCAGCCCAACGACGTCGAATACGCCGCCCGCGACATGGAATACGTACGCGCCCAACTCGGCGATGCCCAACTGCATTACCTGGGCAACGCCGAAGCCACGCGGCTGGGCAATCGCTACAGCGCGCTGTTCCCCGAACGCGTGGCGCGCATGGTGCTGGTCAACGCCGACCCCGACGACAGCGGCCCCCTGCAAGTCGAACAGCTGCGTCTCAAGGAGCCGGCAAAGGCGGATGCCGGCGCTTGCATCACCCGTTGGATCGGCGACTTTCTGGCCTACGGCAGGCAGCCGCCGCCCTTCACGCGCTGCCTGGATCTGGGCGATTGGCCATAGCACACTGTTTGCGACCCTTTGCCGCCGAAAGCGACCTCTCGCGTTGACGCTCCGGTCGGATCGTTATTAAGTGCTATTTATCCGCATTAATACGATAAATCGCACCCATGCTACGCATGAGCGGTGCTTCAGCGAGCGGTAGCCGATCGAAGGGCTACCGCCGCACCTTCAGGATTTATTTCACGAAATCGCCCCAACTCAACATCTGCTCGCTGTCAATTTTGAGCATAAAGTCGGCACGCCGATCGCCATCCAGATCAATCTGCAGTACTTCCTGACGGGCATTTTCGTCGTACGTCAGCATGACTTGCCGCCCTTCACCGCTGAACTTGGAAACTAATTCGACCGGTTTTTGCGCAATGTCGCGCCGTGGCCTTGTAGAATTTAAGCCGTTCCGCAATTCCTCGATCGGAGAATAGTTACTTTCATCGATATAAGTACTCTCGGGCCCGGTCGCACGGAGATTGGAAATATCGATCTTGTCCCTACCCGACACAAAGTCCGTGATTCGATCAGGCGCCTGCGGTGTCGATTGCTCAGGGGTTAAAAAGACGTAAGTGTTCTTGCCACCACCGCCGGACAATTCGTTCTGTGCCGCGTTGCCAATCAATATGTCGTCGCCGGCCCCGCCTTTAGCGTTTTCTATTGTGGTGCCTTTGGCGATGAACACATTTTTTCGCATCCCTCCAATATCCGAGGGTGTGCCTTCATTGAGATTGATGACCTGGTTTTGGCTAAAGCCGGAAAAATCGAGGGTGTCCGTGCCACCACCGTCCCACACCGTGAATACCGGTGCGTCAGCGTTCGAGTGCAGGTGATAGGCCTCGCGGTCGGCATTGGAATTAAACCCATAGGTGGTATCGCCCGTACGGGTTTGATGATTGACACCGTACAGTTTTTGCATCGCCGCGATGTCATCGACCATCGGCGTTGAAGGCGAATGGTGCATGCCGTTTTTGTGAAATGACTGCCCGGAGTGGTGTTCGCTCCAATAGCTCATAATGCTGTGGCCGCCGGTGTCCTCCGCGTATGTGGCCGTGTTGTAACTCACGCCAGCGGGATGGCTTCTGAACGGATGCGCTAGCCCAAGGGCGTGCCCGACCTCGTGGGCAAGGGTTTTGTGGCCTTCGTTGTTGTGGCTCGGTGCGGTATGAGCGTCTTCCGTGCCGTTGAGCCAAACCTCGGCGACCGGCACGTTTATTTGAGCGCGGGGGCGTGATGCCATGAATTGGCGGGCGCCTTCGGAAGGTGGAAGGCTCGCGAACGCGTTGCGACCTTGGGGGTCCAGGGCGAAGTTGCCGAAACTGATGTTGCCATCCTCCTGCGTCCCTGGGCTGGCCTGGGTGAAACTCAAATTGGCAACATCCGACCAGTGCTCCATGGCCCTGAGTGCCGATTCCTTTTGCGCTTGATTGAATTCGCTGAACTGCGTGAGCCCCAGCTGGCGGAATGACTGCCCCGCCGTTGTCAGAAAACGATAGGCGATGTCCGTTTTTCCATCACTGTTAAGATCAGGCCAACGCAAATTGTCACGGGTTATCTCATCGGCCGCCTGCTGGATGCTGTAGGAAGGCTTGCCATTGATCTCGCCCCCGCCGCCGCGTTGATCGGCGTGCAGTACGCGATCCAACTGAGTGACGGTCGCGCTGGCATAGGGTGAAATGGTAATTGTGGGTGAGTTCGTCATAGCGTGTCTCCGAGGCACTCAATCAGTGAGATGACAAAAAACCGGGGGGACGTATTCCCACCGTCGCCGTCGACTCTAGGTCTGCAAACAGCGGGTTGGCAGGCGCTTTTCCTGAGTGACATCCCATACATTTCCGTCCGGCGTGTATCCCGATTCCCCCATCCCATGGCATCCCCTCTACAATGCCTCCCATTCATTCGCGGGGGCTTCATGGATATCGAACTGGCACGCACCTTCCTCGAAATCACTCGCTGCGGCAGCCTGGCCGCGGCGGCAGAGAAACTGCACGTTACCCAGACCGCCATCACCGCCCGCGTGAAAAACCTGGAGAACCAGCTGGGCTGCACGCTGTTCGTGCGCAACCGGGCCGGGGCACGACTGACCGCCGATGGCGAAGCGTTTGTGGTGTACGCCAATCAATTGCTGCAAACCTGGGAAGCCGCGCGCCGCGACCTGCCGTTGCCCGATGGCTATCGCAATGTGCTGCATATCGGCGGCGAGGTGAGCCTGTGCAACCCGCTGATGCTCGGCTGGGCCCAAGCCCTGCGCGAACACATCCCCGGTCATGCCCTGCGTACGGAGATCCGCGAGGGCGACTATCTGTTGCGTCAACTGGAACTGGGCGTGCTCGACGCCGCGCTGGTGTTCCAGCCGCACTACTGGCCGGGGCTGCAAGTGGAGCAGGTGTTGGAGGAAAAACTGATCCTGGTGCAATTGGCGAGCAAGCCCGAACCCTACGTCTATATCGATTGGGGCCCGGGGTTTCGCCAGCAGCATGACGCCGCCCTGCCCGACCGGGCCCGCGCCGCCGTGAGTTTCAACCTCGGCCCGCTGGCACTGCAATACATCCTGGAGAACGGCGGCGCCGGGTACTTCCGCACGCGGGTGGTGCAAAGCTACCTGGACAGCGGCGTGATGCGGCGCGTAGCCAAAGCGCCCGAATTCAGCTTTCCGACGTACCTGGTGTACGCACGGGCGCGGGATTCGGCGGTGTTGCAGCAGGCGCTGGAACTGCTGCGCGGGGTGGTCAAGGCCGAAGGGGATTGGTCACAGCGCTGGGATCCATTGAGTTAAGCCATCAGCCATTGCCGCAAAAAAAGGGGGCAGCCTGTGCAGGCTGCCCCCTTTTTCACTGACGCGTCACGATCAATGCACGATGGTCTGGGTGCAGATATGCCCCAGGCTGACGTACTGCACATTGTCACCACCGACGCCTACCCCCGGAAACTCAGCCAGCTCGATGCGCCAGCCGCCCTGGTTGTAGGTGGTGTCCCACTTGTACGGCACACCGGTGCTGCTGTCGTTGATGACCGTATGGTAATCGCCGAAGCAGCTGCCGATATTCGCCGTGGCCGAGGTCGCACCTGCGCTGTTGGTGGTAGTCGGGTAGTCGACCCAGCGGTAGTCGAAGTCGATGAAGTGGTTGTCCACGCGCAGCACCGGCGTGACACCCAGCAACGGCGCACCAGTGGAGTCGGACCATTGCGTGCTCCAGTTCAGAACCCGCGCGGTTTGCGTGGCCAGTGGCATTTCCGAAACCGGCACGCGAACGATGTTGTCGCCCTTCACATCGTGGTTATTGAGGCGCGGCGTGGAGCCCAGGCTCAGTTGGTACTGCTTGGTCGCATCCTGCGCCACGTTCGGGTTGGCCCGTACGCGCACTTTGACCGTGGTGCCCGGCGCCACGCTGGGGTAGGTCGACGTCGAACCGGCCGGTACCGTGACCCAATTGACCCCATCGAAACGGTCGAAGATCCACTGGTTGCGACTGCCGGTTTCATCACCGGCCAGGTACATACTCACGCTCTGGCCGCGCACGGCCTTGAAGTCGAAGTAATCGACATCGTTGGCGTTGTCGAGGTTACCGCTGACTTTGTTCATCGAGTCCGGCAGCACGAAGGCGGTTTGCGGCGTGTCGTTGGGTTCGTAGGCATCGATATTGGTGTCTACCGCAACGCCAAAGCTGAACTGCCCGTTGCTGGCGGCATTGGCCACCATGTACCAGTAATAATCCCCCGCCGGCAGCACGCCATTGAGGTATTCATCGGCGTTGCCGGCGGCATCCGAAGAGCCGACCAGGCTCAGGTTGCCCTGGCCGTCGTCGAGGAACAGGTTCAGCGACATGTCGGTGCCGGCGCTCTGGTTGACCAGTTGCACTTGGATGCGCGCATTCTGCGGCAGGTTGAAGTGGTAGGCGAACTCGTTGCCGGTCTGCACCCCGTCCACGCTGTAGAGCGTGTTGATATCCAGCGTGGGGAACAACGGCTCGAACGCAGCAATGGCAGCGGCGCTCAATTGGGCCTGCGCCGGTTTTTTCAGTTCACCGACCACGGTGTCGAACGGTGCGGTTTTCACCGCCTGGGTCAGCGCCTTGGACTGGCCGGTCTTGGCGGCCTTGAGTTTTTGCTTGAGCGAGGCCGAAACCTTCGCCGCATCCAACTTGCCGCCGGGCTTGAGCGCCTTGTCGACCGCCTGCCGGACGGCCTGGGCACTGAGTTTCTGAGGGGTTTGCTCCGCCAGCGCAAAGGCCGAAACAAAGCAGGAGGCCGCCATGGCCGCGCCGAGCATAAAGGCTTTTTTCGATTTCATTTTTTATCCATCCATAGTTAAAAACTGAAGGTCAGGTGACATCCGGTCACCTGGGATGGACTGTAGGACATAACTGTATGCATGTACAGTATTTTTTTGAAAAAAATGTGGGATGAAGGAAAAGCGCATGTAGGAAAAGGCTGCTTCTACAGCCAGGTCCCCCAATACCCCCAACCCACCGCTCAAACCATCACAAGGCGATAGGGCCAAACGGCCCAACGCTTGAGTGCAAGGGGGGGCCGGCTTATTTATCGACCAGTATTATCTGCGATAACGGGGACAGATTTATTTAATCATCCCACTCCTTTGGGCCGTCAGTACTCTATGGAATCTAATAGATCCGCCCCCTTTAACCCTGTTCGAGGTCGGCCACAAAGCACCATTGATCTCTTTACCTCAGCCTATCTGGTTTGCACGACACCACTTTGTCTGGCTACCGCTTTTCACGGCTTAACCGTTACATCCACCGCTAGGATATTTATCGTCAGCCACCCAAAATTTGGCTCTTGGATTATTTCAAAAAAATATAAAAAACTGTCATTTTTCACAGGTGCATTTTTATAAGAGTCACATAAAGTTAGTCTTGCAAGGTAAGTATGATCAGGCAGAGAGTAGCGTCCTGACTGTTATTTATTTTTAGGCTGCGGCGAGGGTGGAAAAATGGCAAAGGAAAATCCTGCACTTCAGGGGACTTATTTTAGTGAAACCGTTAACGGCACGTATTATACGTTTCACATAATTTTTGCAGATTATGATACCGGAGTAATAAGAGGCAGGTGGGGTAAAGGTCGATTCTTGGGGACTTCTATGGGGCGATCTGGGTATCATCGCGCCGATGACGGAAAAACCACCGATATGACACTAGATTTTATTTTTGAGAAGTGTTTATTGGTAGCCACAGACTATAACTATAATAAGTTTACAGGTAATTTGATCAATATGTTTAACGATGAAGTAATTTCTTCGATTACTTTCAACAAGTCAAAAGATCAAATTGTCAGTGGTTAAAGTATAAGTTTTTTGCGGCAACATATAAAAGATTACTCGAACTTCATTATCTGTGTTTTTTATATTTTATGAGGATTGAATAATGTCGGGAAAACAAAATCCAGCTCTTCAGAAAGCGTTTATTTCTGAAACTGTTGCTGATGGCTCCTATTATACAGTGCTTGTTAATTTTGCGGACTATGACACCGGCTCTATAACGGGCACCTGGGGTAAGAACAGTGCGCCTTCAGCTGATCTTGGGCGGTCGGGTTATCACAGGCTTGATGAGTATCAACAAAGTAGCGTTACTTTCGATTTTGGCAATGAACGATGTATTTTACTGGCTAGTAACTATGAGTACCTGAGGCTAGAAGGGGAGCTTTATAATACACAGACAAAGGTTATAGTGCCTATTGTATTTAATCGGGCGTGATGTTGGTTGTGCAAACGCTAACTGTATAGAAGGCGAAGTATGCTAGGTAAAATTCATTAGAGGGGAGTGGCACATACTTAACCTTCTTCGTATGCCCATTTTCCCTGACTTAGGCTCTTGCTGCCCAACGCGCTTGAATTTGCATTGGTTAAATTGCGGGAGCGGGCTTGCCCGCGATAGCAGGGTATCAGTTTATAAATGGGTGGCTGATACACCCTCATCGCGGTCAAGCACGCTCCCACGTGTGGATGGTGTTCGGCTTATTTATCCACCAGTATTTTGGGATTGGTATTACCTCACACTGTATACAGGTCAGCCAACAATGCCCCATTAATGTCCTCTCTCTCCGCCTGAGTCGTCTGCACACTCCCCTGCTTGCCAAACAACACCACCTCATCGCCGCTCTTCACCGTCGGCATATGCTGGGATGGCGGCTAACTCTGCCTCGGACACAGGTCCTTCTTTCACATAGCACTTTGGAATTGAGAGGATATCGATCATCAAACCCATGCGATGAAACCTGGCGAGTCTCTGGTTACGCCCCATTTACGTTTGTGCTCAAGAACCATTTTGTTCTTACTGAAATAACTCTCCAGCTCTTCCAGCTTTCTATGTTCGGCAAATAACATCAGTCCTAACATGACGAAAGTAAAAACTATCAACAGAGTGATGTAGACAAGAAAAAAATCCACAGTCAAATCCACTCTGGCCACCCATGAAACCAGATATACCAAACGCAGGATGCGACAAACCAAACGCAAGCAACACGATAAGGCCACAACGCCCATCGTTTAAGCGCTAAAGGAACAGATGCCAGTTCCGCCTCAGTCACAAGACCGGCTTTCAGAAAAGCCTTGGGCGTTGACAGAATATCGATCATCAACCCCATGCGATGAAAACGGTCAATTCGCTGATTTCTTTTCCAAAAACGTTTATGCCTACAAACTTTCTCGTTTTCACTGAAATAACTTTCCAGTTCGTCGAGTTTTGTATATTCGGCATAAAGTATCAGTCCCAAAATGACAAGCATCCCACCAAACCACACGATGGTGTAAGCAAGAAAAAGATCCATGGCTATGCGCCCTCTGGCTGGAATATCAAATCACCATTAACTTCCAGGATCTGCCCACCCAGAAACGCCCCGCCATCGCCGAACAAATTGCCGCCCTCATACCCACCCGCTGCACCTCCGATAACACTACAGATGAGTTCACCACGCCCTTTAGCCGCAATACCTAAAAAGATGTTGCATGCACGCCGACTTAATTTAGCGCCATTTCGACGCCGCACCATCTACGCCAAACGGACCAAGCGACGGTGCCGATAACCCAAATGAGGCCAAGGTAATAGGGCCACAACACCCAACGCTTGAGCGCTACCGGCACAGACGCCAGTTCGGCTTCGGTCACGACACCTGCTTTCACATAGCGTGCTGAGTCAGACAGTAAATCAAACATCAACAACATGCGGTATTGCCTGTCGATCCAATGATTTTTTCTCCAGAATCGCTTATTGGCGCGGACCCTTTCGTTATGAGTGAAATAACTTTCCACTTCGTCGAGTTTTGTATATTCGGCAAACAGCGCCAGTCCCAAAACAACAAACGCCCCAACAAAATGCACAATGGTGAAGGCAAGAAAAAACGACACGTTTAAGCCCCCTCTGGCTCGAAGATCAAATCACCGTTAACCTCCAGGATCTTTCCACTCAGTAATGCAAGCCTACCGCCTGCCCACCCGCAGCGCCGCCAATATCTGCGCACGCCAGCGCCCCTTGTCCCCTCATCGAAGCGCCCAAATGTGGATGTACAGTATTTTTTGAAAGTTATGTAAGACATTTCAGATTTCAATGCCGCCCCATCTACGCCAGACAGCCCCGATGAGCAACGCGAGAGCCCAAATGTGGCACAGGCGATAGGGCCATAGAGCCCAGCGTTTGAGAGCTAACGGAACGCAGTCCAACTCAGCCTCGGTCACAAGTCCTTTTTTCACATAGCGCTTTGGCATTGAGAGGATATCGATCATCAAACCCATGCGATGAAATCTGGCGAGTCTCTGGTTACGTCCCCATTTACGTTTGTGCTCACGAACCACTGTGTTCTTGCTGAAATAACTCTCCAGCTCTTCCAGCTTTCTATGTTCGGCAAATAACATCAGTCCCAGGATGACGAACGTCAAAATAATCAACAGGGTGACGTAGACGAAAAAAAGGTCCATGACTACGCATCTTCCGGTTGGAATATAAAAACACCATCGATTTCCATGATCTTTCCACCTACGAACCCACCGAAATCGCCAACTTCGCTACCTCCCACATACCCTGCCCCAGCACCTCCGATAATTGCGCAGGCCAGTCTGGCGTTAGCTTTCAGAGAAACCCCCAACACCATATCGCAAGCACGGCGAGCAAATGCAGCCCCGTACTTCCACCCAACAGCCGCCCCCGACACCGCCCCCACCAACCTCCCCGTCTCCACATACTTCGCCCTCCTGCACTGCGCCTCCCGCCCCGTCACACACGCCTCCTTGATCTCCAACCCCGCCACGCCCACATCCAGCGCCACGCCGAGATAGGTCCCTTTGCCCAGCCACTTCGACATTTGCGCGGTCTCCCGAATCCGCTGTGCATACCCGGCGATCTCACCTTTATGCAGATAGCTTTTGGTCGATATTCCCAGCACCTTTTTCAACGATTCATGCCCCTGCAACCCTGTGCCAAAACGTGCCGCGCCTTGCAGTTGCAGGTTCAGGCGGCGGAACAGGGTCTGGCGCTGTTGGATAAAGGCCTCGCGGTCCAATGCGCCGTCTTTCAAGCGCTGGTGCAACTGCTCGATTTCTTCCAAGGTCTGCGCCACGTCATTCAGATGCCGCGCCCAGGCCGCTGTGGCGCTGCCGATGCCTATGGAGCTGTACGCCATAAAGCTTTGTAACAAGTCATAGTTGCCGATCAAGACCTTGCCGGTGGATGAGTTCATGTCCAGGTTGCGTCGCACTGCTTCGGCATGGCGCATCAACCAGGCTTCCTCGCCGGAACAACTTACGCTGTGGGGATCGGGAATAATCACCAACTGCCCCGGCGTGACCAGGCCGGGGCGCAGGTGCCGGTTCAACACATCAAAATGCTCGGAACGTTGTCGGGTCGGGGCGCTGCCCATCAGGCGGGATTTCAAGCTGTGGTAGTCCGTGGTGCGGTCGTTGATATAGCTCTGCGCCATGCCCTACATCCGGGATGCAAAGAAGATGGCGTGGAAATATAAGCAAGCGCCTATGCCCCGGACACAAGCGCAGGTGGGGTGAAGCGCATTTGGGAAGTTGCCTACTGGGTGAGGAAATAGCGCCTACGGAAACGCCCCTAATAGCCGGTCATCTCCAAGTAACCCACCCCACCGTCAAAGCGCACCGGGCCTTCCCAGTACGGAATACTCAGGTTCATCCAGGCGTTGGGGTTAAGCGCCTCGGTGGTGATGTCCAGCTGTTTGCTGGGGATCTTCAGCGACCAGCGCGTCGGTATCTGGCGCCCATCGATGGCGGTAGTGTGCAACGGCGTCAGTTGGATATCGCCATTGTGCAGGGTCTGGGTACGGCCTTCGCGGTCGATCCAGGTGCCGGTCAGGTAGGGCGCACCGTCGGTTTGCCGCACCCGGAACAGCATCAGTTGTGCGCCGCGATCCAGGTGCAGGGAGAACCAGTCCCAGCCGCTCTGGCTGGCGCTCAGCGGTTGGCTGCTCCATTCGCGGTCGAGCCAGGCGGGGCCGCTGACCTGATAGGTCTTGCCATCAATACTGACGCTGCCCTCGGCGCTGAAGAATGGCTGGCTGTAGTAATACGACGCCTGGCCCTGATCGGATTTGCGGCTGTAGCCGTTGTCGCCCTGTAACACCAGCGGGCGCTGGGAGGTCAGGCGCAGGTCGTAGGCAAATTGCGCACCGTGGGCCTTGAGTTGCATGTCGGTCAATGCGCGGGTGGCACCGGGGCGGCTGGCGAAATTCCAGTCATCGATCCAGGCATTGAACGGCGCCGCTTGCGCCCCGGCCTGGCCCACGCCGCCACGGGCAAAGCGTTCGGCGGCGTAGTGGCGGGTGGCGGATGTGACGGCCGCATGTCCGAGCCACAGGGTGGAGTCGTGCCAGCCCGGTTGGGTGGGCCCGGCCTTCAGGGCGTTGCGAAACAATGTCCACTGCACACCGAACTGATTGCCCTGGGCATCCTTGAGATTGGCGGTGACGTACCACCATTCGATGCGATACCCCGCGTGGGGGCCATGGTCTTCGGGAAAGCTGAAGACTTTGCCGGGCACCACTTGGGCAAAGTCCGCCGCATCGCTGCCAAGGCCGGCGAAGCTTTCCGCGGGCGCTGGGGCTTTATCGCAGGCCGCCAGCAGCCACAGCACAGCCCAACACAACGACTTAACCTTCATGGGCAAATGTCCTCAACAAGTCCGCCGGACGGCTGCGATACAACTGCCACAGCGGCCAGGCCGAAGCCAGCAACGTGGCCAGCAGTGCCAGGCCCAGCAATTGCGCCAATTGCCACGGGAACACCTGCAACGGCAGGCGCCAGCCGAACGCCTGCACATTGATCACCGCGTCCAGGCACCACGCCAGCAGCAGCCCGAGCGGCAGCGCCAGGCACAAGGTGAGCACCGCCAGCAGCCAGGTCTGGCCCAGGTTGAGCAGCATCAATTGTCGCCGCGTCACGCCCAGCGCCCACAGCGGTGCGAGTTGACCGAGGCGGCTCTGGCTCTGGGTCAGCAGGCTGATGAACAACGCCACGCCCGCCACGCCGAGGGTCAGGCTATTGAGCGCGGCGGTGGCGGCGAAGGTGCGCTCGAACACCTGGCTCGACCAGCCCTTGAGTTGCTGCTGATCGATGATGCGGCTGTCCTCCAGGGCAAACACCCGTTGCAGGTCACGGATCAGCGCCGGCACATCGGACGGCGCGACCCGCAGGTTGAAACGCGACGGCGACAGGCCCGGCCAGTGGCTGAGCAAGTGGGTGGCATTGATCAGCAGATGCCCCTTGGGGTTGCCGTAGTCGGCGTAGATGCCCACCACCTTCGGTGTCCACGGCCCTTGCGGCGTCGACAGGTTCAGCGTGTCGCCCAGGCTGACGGCCAGGCGGCGCGCCAGTTGCTCGCTGAGCATCACGCTGTCGCCGTCACGCAATTGGTCCCAAGGCGCGCGCGCCGCTTCCAGCAACGGCCAGTGCTGCCGATAAGTGGGATCGTCAACCACCCCTGACAGGTCCGCCGGCCAGCCTTGCACCTGCACCGCCACCTGCCAGTTAGGCAGTACCGCACGCACCCGTGGTTGCTGCGCCAGCCAGGTGCCCAGTTGCTCGGCCTGGGCCGGGCTTTGGGGGTTGAGGTACAGCTCGGCGGTCAGGCGTTGTTCCAGCCAATGATTGAATGTATGGCGAAAGCCCGAGGTCATGGAGCCGGCACCGATATTGGCGGCCAGCGCCAACAGCAACGCCATCAGCGCCAAGCTCAGGGCCGGCAGTTGCTGACGGCAATCGGCGAGAAACCATTGGCCGAGCACCGAGCGACTGCGGCCCAGCACTGCTTTGAGCAAGCCGTTAAGCAACACCGGCAACCCCAGGGCGGCGCCCAGCAGCAACGCGGCCATCAACACAAAGCCGGCGGCCAGGCTATCGCCGCGCCACAGCGCCAACAGGGCCACCAGCAGCGCGAAGGCGGCCACGTAGCCTTGACGCCGCAACCAGCGCCCGTGGGCCTCGTGCCAGGCTTGGGCATTGGCCAACGCCAGCAACGGCAGGCGCGCCGCACGCCATAGGCTACTGGCGCCGGCGAGCAAGGCGCCGAGCAGGCTAACGCCCAAACCGGCCAGCCACCAGCCTGGGTTCAGGCTCAATTGCCCCGGCACTTCTGCGCCATACAGACCGCGCAGGCTGGCGGCCACATCCGGCAGCAACAGGCTGGCCAGCAGGTAACCGCTGGCCACGCCGAGCACGCCGCCGAGCAACGCCAATGCACCCAACTCCACCCCTAAGCCGACGATCAGGCAACGCGCGCTGACGCCGCAGGCACGCAAGGTGCGCAGTAACCCACGCCGCTGCTCCAGGGCCAGGCCGATGGCGGCATGCACGATAAACAGCCCGACTACGAAGGACAAAAAGCCCAGTGCGTCGAGGTTCAGGTGAAAGCTCTCGGTCAGCCGCGCGAGGTTGTTGTCCTCGCCCTGCTTGAGTTGGAGCCAGGCGGGCGGCGTGGGGTGGTCGGCGGCGAAGGCGTTGTCCAGCAACAGGCGTGACAAACCCTCGGGCATCCCCAGCAACGGCTGGGCGAAAGCGATATCCGTGAGCAACAGCCCAGGCGCCATATCCGCTTGGGCCTGCAACGGCGGCAGGCGCTGCCCGTTCAGCGTCAAGGGTTGCTCGCCCGCTTGCAGCCCGAGGGCCTGCAAGGTTTGCGGTGCGACCCAGGTGCGGCCCGGCGGCGCGAAGAACGCCAGCATCTGCGCCTGGCTCAAGCGCTGCCCCGCCACCGCGCCACTGCCCGGCAGCGACAGCGGATCGATGCCCATCAATTGCAGGCGCAGGTCTGCATGCCCTTGAAGTTGCACCCTGCCCTGCACAACCGGCGACACCGGCCACCCGGCACGACGCAACTGGGCAAACAGTGCCTGGGGAAAACTGGCGCCGTCCGGCATCGCGAGGCTGGCCTGGGGTTCGCCGCCGATCAATTGGCTGGCGCGGGCGTAGCTGTCGCGCGCCTGGCTGTTGAGGGCTTGCACCCCGGTCAATAACGCGGTGGCCAGCCACAGGCCGGTGAGCACGCTGAAAAACTGCACGGGATGGCGTCGCCAATGGCTGAGCAAGGCGCGCAACGTCCAATAGAACACCGCCACCTCAGACCGCTCCCGCCGCTACGACCTGGCCGCGATGCAGCACTACCTGGCGATCCAGTCGTGCAGCGAGGCGTGGGCTGTGGGTGACTATCAACAGGCTGGTGGGGCTGTCGCGCAACAGGTCGAGCATCAGTTGCAGCACCTCGTCGCTGGTGGCTTCGTCGAGGTTGCCGGTGGGCTCGTCGGCCAACAACAGCCGCGGACGCGAAGCCAGCGCACGCCCCACCGCGACCCGCTGCTGCTGGCCGCCCGAGAGTTGCTCCGGGTAACGCCTCAGCAAATCCCCCAGGCCCAGGCGCTCGATCAATTGGGCCTGCCAATGGGCATCGAAACGCCCCGCCAGCCGCGCCTGGAATGCCAGGTTGTCGGCCACGCGCAAACTGCCGATCAGGTTGAATTGCTGAAACACCAGGCCGATGTCCGTGCGCCGCCAGTGCGCCAGTTGCGCCTCGCTCATCCGGTCCAGGCGCTGTTCGCCGATCTGGATACGGCCACTATCGACTCGATCCAACCCGGCCACCAGATGCAACAGCGTGCTCTTGCCGCTGCCCGACTCCCCCATCAACGCCAAGCTGCTGCGTGCGGCCAGGTGCAGATCGACACCGGCCAGCACCGTCAATGGGCCCTGAGGAGTGACATAGCTTTTAAACACGCCTTGCACCTGCAACATGGGAGCACTCGTTTGATGGGTGGCCATCGAGGATAACGGCTGCGGTCCGAGCCCACGCAAATTTTTCACATGGATTTCACCGGACGGCCACCCGTCACTCTTTAAATTGCCGGCCAAGCGTCATCCGTCGGCAACTTGTTAGTTGTTACGCCTGGCAACTTTTAAACGCTCCATGTTCAGCGAAAAGACAGCCGCTCTGTGACAGCTTCTGGCTCCACTCAAGGCACTCGCCAACATGTCGCGCCCAATAAATAAAACGCTGGCGACAGCGCCCAAGGTGAATGAAGTGGTTGACCTGACCCTGACCAAGCCACGCGCACACCGACACTTTCTCAAGCGCTTGTCAGCGCTCTGGCTGGGCATTGCGGTAGTTGCCTTGCTCGTGACTGCTTTCATGAACTGGCCCTTATCGCCACGGGACTTGGGTGTCGGCAATCGCCTGCTGAGTTCATCGGTGTTGCCGCTCTGGCGCGATGGCGACTTGATCGTACTGGTGCGCCATGAAGAGCGCTGCGACCGTTCGAGCAACCCGTGCCTGGGCCCCGTCGAAGGCCTGACGATCAAAGGCAGCCAACGCGCCGAACAACTCGGCAAAGCCTTTAAATCCTTGGGCATGGAAGGCAGCGACGTGCTCGCCAGCCCGGCTATTCGTACCGCCCAGACGTCCCGCTTCATGTTCGGCAAGACCGATGTCACCGCCAGCCAGCAAGCCGTCTGCGGCGCGGCCATGGGCGAGGAATTGCTCAGCCATAAACAGCCCGGGCGCAACCTGGTGTTCGTCACGCACAGCGGCTGCATCGCCGACTTTGAAACCCATCTGGGCTACCCCCGTGCGCGGTTTCCCGAGTACGGCAGTGCACTGTTCGTGCAAGTTCTGCCCAACGGTAAGTTCAAAACCCTGGGCATTGTTAATAACCCCGATTGGCCCGCTGCCCTCAAGCAACTTTAAGCACAGTTACAACGACCGCCACAGCGTGTTCAGCAAAAAGACAGCCCTTTTCTGGCATGTTGAATTGCGTCTTTAAATCAGGACGCCATGACTCTTTCTCGCCACTTAGTGAACGCTTTGGTTCTTCCGCTATGACTTTATTAGTTCAAACAGCCTCCATAAAACGTCAAGGAGCGACGTTGCCATGCCCCGCATAAAACCGTTGCACCTGCTGTTATTGGCCTTCGCAGGGTTTTATCTGCTGCCCTTGGGCCTGCACGGTTTGTGGACGCCGGATGAAACCCGCTACGCCCAGGTCAGCCAGCAAATGCTGCTCAGCGGCAACTGGGTGGCACCGCACTTTATGGGCATGCGCTATTTCGAAAAACCCGCCGGAGGCTATTGGCTGATCGCCCTGGGCCAAGCCGTGTTCGGCCAGAACCTGTTCGGCGTGCGCATCGCCTCGGCCCTGACCAGCGGCCTGAGTGTGTTGCTGGCCTATCTGCTCGCCCGTCGCCTGTGGAATGATCCGCGCAAAACCTTCGCCTGCGCCCTGCTCTACCTGAGCTTCGGCTTGATCGCCGGCCAAGCCGGGTATTCCAACCTCGATCCGCTTTTCACGCTGTGGGTCAACCTGAGTCTGGTCGCGTTGTGGTTTGCCCTCGACAGTCAAACACTGCCTGGCCGACTGAGCGCCTGGGCCATCGTGGGGCTTGCCTGCGCCATGGGCTTTATGACCAAAGGCTTTCTGGCCTGGGCGCTACCTGTATTGATCGCGGTGCCCTATATGCTCTGGCAACGGCGCCTGGGGGAATTGCTGCGCTACGGCCCGCTGGCGGTACTGGTGGCGGCGCTGGTGTGCTTGCCCTGGGTGTGGGCGATTCATGTGCAGGAACCGGATTTCTGGCGCTTCTTTTTCTGGAACGAACATATTCGCCGCTTCAGCGCCGCGGATGCGCAGCATGTGCGGCCGTGGTGGTTTTTCCTGCCAATCATGGCTGTGGCGTGCCTGCCCTGGGCGGGGCTGCTACCCAACACCCTGCGCAAGACCTGGCAGGAAAAAACCCAGGCCCCCATTCGCTTCCTGGCCCTGTGGCTACTGCTGCCGCTGGGATTCTTCAGCCTCAGCAACGGTAAGCTGCCGACCTATATCATGCCGTGCCTGCTGCCGCTCGCCCTGCTCATGGGGCACACCTTGATCGACCTGATCAGCCAAGGCAAAGCCCGGTCGATCTGCCTTAACGGCCTGCTTAATTTCGCCATTGGCATTGCGGCGATGATCGGCCTGATTTACCTGCAAATCGCCCGACCGCTATACGGCAATAGCCATGCCGAGATGTTCAGCCTGTCCCTGACCTTTATAGTGCTGTTGGTGTGGATTCTGACCAACCTGCTGCAAGCCTTCCGCCCGTTGACGCTGTGGGCCATGCCGACCCTGGGCATCGGCCTGCTGGTGGTACTGCTGCCGGCCGGCATGCCGGCGCTGATCACCGACAACGAAATGCCCGACCAATTCGTGCAAGAACACCTGGGCGAACTGCAGCAAACCAGCGCCTTGCTGAGCAACCAACTGGAAAGCGCCAGCGCCCTCGCCTGGCGCCTGCAACGCCCTGACGTGACGCTGTACAACACCGAGGGCGAATTGCGTTACGGCCTGCAATACCCCGATGCCGCGCAGCGTAAGGTGGACGTGACGCAGGTTCAGGACTGGCTCAAAGAGGCCCGCCGTCACGGCCCGGTCGGCGTGCTGCTGCGGGTCGGCAGCACCAGCGAAATGGCCGAGGCTGGGCAACTGCCGCTGGGTGGTAAACGCTATAACAAAGGCTATCTGGAACTGACCCTGTACCCGCAGGTGCCCTGATGCCGGTCTATCCTCGCAGCGAACGTGGCGCCTTGCTGTTACTGCTCGGCGTCTGTGCCCTGTTGCTGTTGTGCGGGCTCGGCGCGCGTGACCTATGGGGGCCGGAAACCCGTTGGGCGAACATTGCCTTGCAGATGTTGCAGAGCGGCGATTACTTCGACCCCTACCTCAAAGGCGCGCCGTATTACGACAAACCCCTGCCCTCCTACTGGATGATCACCGGCATGGCGCACCTGATGGGCGGCCTGGGCCCGTGGTCGCTGCGCTTACCCTCGGTCATCGCTGCGTGGTTGAGCGTGTGGCTGATCTACCTGCTCGGCGAGCGCCTGTTTCGCAGAGGCACCGGTCTGATCGCGGGCTGGATGCTCGCCACCACGTTCTACTTCCTGTTCTGGGCGCGGGTGGCCACGGCGGATGTGCTGACTCTGTGCGGCGTCCTCGCCGCCGTATGGTGGTACTGGCGTGGGCCGGACGACACACGGCTGGGACGTTACACCGTGTTCTGCCTGTTACTGGCAGCGACGTCGCTGTTCAAAGGCTTGATCGGCGTGGTGCTGCCAGGCCTGGTGTTGCTGCCGCACCTGCTCAGCAAGCAGCGCTACAGGCAGCACCTCAACCTGCGCTTGTTACTGGCCGCACTGATTGGCGGCGCGGCATATGCGGTACCGTTCGTGTTATCTCACCTCTACGGCGCAGCGACTTACGGCGAGAGCGGCCTGGCGTTGGTGTTCCGGGAAAACGTGGTGCGCTTCTTCGATCCCTTCGACCACATGGGGCCGATCTACACCTACCTGATCTACCTGCCCGCCTACACCCTGCCCTGGACGCCGTGCTGGCTGCTGGGTCTGTGGCTGGCCGTGCGGCACTGGCGCCATACGCCTGCCAATGTGCGCTGGCTGGTTTGGGGCTTGGGTCTGTTGTTTGTGTTTTTTACCGCCAGCGGCAGCCGACGCAGTTACTACGTGCTGCCGCTGGTACCATTCGCCCAGCTGTTGGCCGCTTGGTGGTTGAGCGAACGCCTGGCGAAAAAGCCGGCCAGTGGGACGCGCTGGCACAAAGGTTTCGCCATCGCCGCCGTGGTGATGCTCGGTGTGCTCGGCGTGGCCTACCCCTGGAGCAACGGCAATGGCGGCGTCACCCGCTTTGCCAAGGATGTACGCACCGAGGCGGTCAAAACCGCGCCGTGGAATCAATGGCAGATGGTCATGTTGGAAGTCGACAACAAGGTGCCCCTGTACCTGCAAAACCAAGGCAACGCGTTCTACTACGTCAGCCAGGCCCAAAACTTCCCGCGCCAAGGCGACAGCGCCGCGTTCATGGCTTGGCTGGACACCACCAGCGGCCGGCACTTCGACCCAGAGCGCACGATTATCGTCACAGCGTTCTCCAAGGACGACCCGACGCCACTGGCTTACCTCGCCGCAGACCATCAGGTCATCACGACACAACCGGATAACGGCGAACGGCTGTTCCGGGCGAGGCAGGACGGCAGCAAAGCATTCATTCCGCGCCAGCCCTGAAAGGGGCGATTGACTTCACTGCCGCCCTCTTGCCCCGATATCCAAACGAATAGGTCCCCACCCCTGAAGCCCGACGGCTGAAACGATTAAAGCGCTGTAAGACATTGGCTACTGATTGGCGAGGTCAACCAGAGTGCTTGCCTGTTTCTCGCTAAATATTATCCATAAATTTCATATAGTTAGGATAAATCAAAAATCTGACCCTCAGATCCATATCCGGAAATGCCCTTCAGAAACGTCGAATTAATGACGCGATTTTTATGGCACGTTGTCTACCTCGTTTCAGCTGAATAAGTAGGATCAGGCGCTTATGCTTCAAGCAAACTCCCAGGGCGGCCATTAACAGTGCTGAACCTTGACGCTCGGCGGGCCATGGATGCCCAGCCACACGAACCCGAGAGCCCGCATTTCTACGCGCAACTGGGCGAGGTGATTGCCCATAGCGGCCACGCCCATTTCGCCGACCATCTGCTGCAGTTGGTCAACCGATCGGTGCCTGCCCAATGGGTCGACCTCAGTGAGTGGACCCTGGATGAATTGCCCGGGCACGTCCTCGACATCAAGCGGCTGGGCAGCGCCGGCCACCCGCACGCACGGCCGCCATGCCTGACGTCGGGGCAGGACCAGCCGTTGCTGCGGGACATGCTCGACATGCAGGACCCGTTGCTGATCCAGATAAACCCAAGGATCAACAACCTACACCAGTGCCACCTGGTGTCACGCCAAGGCAACCGACGCTGGGTGATCTCGCTGTACCGATCCGACACCGAACGCGGCTTTGCCTTGGCACAGCTGTCATTCCTCAAGCGACTGTCGGATACCCTGCTGCCGCTGCTCGAACACCACGTACAACTGCTGCATCAGGTACCGCGTAATCCGGATCACGCGCTGCCCGAACAATCGCAGTTGCACCGTGCGTTCTACCAACGCCTGTCCCTGGACGCCGTCAGCCTGTCCGCGCGCGAGCAACAGGTGTGCCTGGGCCTGTTGACCGGCGGTACCGTGCCGCAGTTGGCGCAAAAGCTCAGTGTGAAAAACAGCTCGATCGAAACCTACTTCAAACGCGCCGCCACCAAGCTGGGCGTCAGCGGCCGGCACGGGTTAGCCAAGTGGATGATCGGCGCGGCAGCGTCTGGATACGAAGCAGGATGAAGCCAGGTCCGCCCACCACAGAAGTCTCACCCTTCACACTTAGCCCGCTGCTCATCCTATTTGCAGTTGCCACAGAAACAATCACCCCATCGCCAGACTGAACGGCGAGAACTCCGCAAACCGCCAGCGCAAGGCCAATGCCGCCGGGCGCCGAACCCTGTGCTCCACGGTCACTGTCCACACGCGCTGGGCGCCTTCGAACAGCGCCACTTGCGGCCCGTCCAGGATCAGCGTGGTGCGCCCGACAAGCTGCAACACATCCCCCGTGTCGAAATCGATAAACAACAGCCCTGCCACCGGGTTGGCCGCCAGGTTGCCCAGGGTGTTGAAAAACAGGTTGCCGGCGTAGTCGGGAATGGTCAGCACGTTGCCGTCGACGCGCACGAAACCGGTATTGCCGCCCCGGTGGGAAACGTCCACCGCGCGCTCGCTGCCGGTGTCGACGTAACTGGCGACGAAGAAGGTGTCGGCGTTGCGAATCAGGTGCTGCGCGGCGGCATCCAAGTGATCGTAGCGCTCAACCGCACTGCCCGGTTTGCGGGCGACGCCTTCGACCGGGCGCAATTGGATGTACTTGGGGCAATTACCGAAGGTGTGCACCACGTCCACCGACAATCCTTCGTGGTCAAGGGCGCCGATGCGGCCATTCATACGATTGCGACGACGGGTATTGAGGTCGATGCCGAGTACACCCACCGACGCGCCCTGATGCAGCCCCGCACGGGCCGGATCGCCCGCCGAGGGCAGGCTGTCGATCTGCAAGCGCTGCGGGTCGGGCGAATGCACAAAGCCCGGCGCACCTTCCACCAGGGTCGCCCAGGGAAGGCCTTGCGCATCCACCGCGCCCAGCACCAGGTACGGCAGCAAGGGGTAGAAATCCCGGTGCTGTTCGGGCAAGTGGTCGCGAATCACCTTGGGCCCGACCATCGCCATGCGCTCGGCAACGCCGGCGCTGTGCTGCATCTGCCGCTCGCCGGCATGCCAAGGGGACTGTTCGATCGGGTTCATAGGGCCACCTCCAATTAGGGATAGGCGAATGCTGCGCCCCAATACGCGACGAGGGAATCACCACCTCCAGCAATCCACTGTTACGCCAACTGAAATGCCGGATGCCCGCGCAGCGCGCTCACACAGTGTTCGACAAAACTGCGCACGCGCATCGGCGCCTGCCTGCCCTCGCGGTACACCACCTGCACCGGCAGCGGTGGTCCGTCGAAGTCCGGCAGCACGCGGCGCAGGGCCCCGCTGAGCAAATGCTCATGCACTGGATAACTGAGGCACTGCAACAATCCAGCGCCCTGTACGGCGGCGTTGATCGCGCCTTGCACCGTGGAGCAGGCCAGACGCGCGCGGGTGCGGAACGGGTCGTGGGGGGCGGGGCTGGCGATCAAGCGATGCTGCTTGAGTTCATCGGGGTGGTTGGGGTCACCGTGGGCAGCCAGGTAATCGGGGCTTGCGCACAGAATGGGTCGCACCTGGCCCAAAGGTCGCGCGATCAGCGCTGAGTTGGGCAATTCGCCCACCAGGATCGCCACATCCAGCCCCTCCTCGTGCAGGTTAGGGTGAGGGTCCTGATAGCGCACCCGCAAGCGCATGTCGGGGTAGTTCGCCAGATAGTCGGCCAATACCGGCGCCATCACGTAGCGGCTGAACAGTAACGGCAAGCACACCCGCAGGCTGCCCTGAACCTGCATCTGCAAGCCCTTGGCCGAGGCTTCGGCGGCGTCGACGGCGGCCAGCAACCGCACGCAATCGGCCAGGTAGGCGGCGCCGGCAGTGGTGAGGCTGACGCCGCGGGTGCTGCGCTGCAACAACGCCACCCGCAGGCGCGCCTCCAAACGGGCAATGGCGCGCACCAAGGTCGGGCCGGAAACCCGTGCAGCGCGCGCCGCCGACGCCAGGCTCGGTTGCCCGGCCAGCGCGGCGAACAACTGCATATCGCGATAACGCTCCATCAAGGCGAGGGCCGGTGGGACGGGTTCAACGCAGCATCCTGGCTCAGGCGCTGGCTGAGAAAGTCGACAAAGGTGTTGACCCTGGCCGGCACGCGCCCACGGTTGTGGAACACCACCTGGATCGGCAGCGGCGGCGGCTCGAAGGCGTCCAGCACAATCTCCAGCTCACCGGCCGCGACCGCCGCCGCGACCTGATACGACAGCACCCGCGTCATCCCCCAGCCTAGGCGCGCCAGGTGGATCGCCGCGTTATTCGCCGAGACCACCAGGCGTGGGGTAATCGGCACCGTCAGCGAGCGACCGTCGTCGACGAATTGCCATTCGCTGACCACTTGGCTGGCGGACGAGGTGGCAATCGTAGCCTCGCGCAACTGCCCGGGATGTTCGGGCCGGCCATGCCGCTCCAGATAGCCTGGCGCAGCACATACCACGCGGCGCACTTCGCCGACCTTGAGCGCCTGCTGCCCCGGCTCATGCAGATGGCCAATACGCACGGCCACGTCGACACCTTCATCGGCCATGTTCACCACACGATCGACCAGCAGCGCGTTGATCGTCACCTGGGGGAATCGGTCGAGGTATTCGCCCAGCAGCGGCGCCACATACAGCTCGCCGAACAGCACCGGGGCGGTCACCGTCAGGTGGCCCCAGGGGCTGGCGTAACTGCCCGCCGCCGCCTCCTCGGCCTCGTCCAACTCGGCGAGGATGCGTCGGCAATCTTCCAGATAACGCTGGCCGGCTTCAGTCAGGTGCAGGCTGCGGGTGGTGCGCGCCAGCAGCTGTGTGCCGAGGCGTTGTTCCATCGCGGCGATGGCACGGGTCACGCTGGGGGGCGACGTATTTAACCGCCGTGCTGCCGCAGCGAAGCCCTGCTCCTCTGCCACCGCCAGAAACACCTGCATTTCATGAAATCGGTCCATTGACGCTCCCTAGCTCGATTGCAAACCGACGGCTGTGCGCGGCATACCGACAAAACCCGGCAGGGCTTCGATGCGCCCCAACCAGGCGCGTACCTGAGGGTAGTCGGCCAACGACACATTGCCTTCCGGCGCGTGAGCCACGTAACTGTAGAACGCCACATCGGCAATGCTCGGCTGCTCGCCCACCAAAAACGGTGTCTGACTCAGTTGCTGCTCCAACACGCTCAACAACCCATGAGCCCGGCTGATGGCCAACGGCGCATCCACATCGGCGCCAAACACCACCGCCAGCCGCGCGGTGGCAGGCCCTGCGTGCAGCGGCCCGGCGGCGGCCGACAGCCAGCGCTGGACCCGCGCCTGCCCCACCGGGTCACTCGGCAGCCATTGGCCGTTACCGTATCGGCTCGCCAGGTACACCAGGATCGCATTGGAATCGGCCAGCACCACGCCGCCGTCATCGATGGCCGGCACCTGACCGAAACTGTTGATGTTGGCCAGAAACGCCGCGCTTTTATGCGCGCCTTGCTTGAGGTCGACCAGGATAAATTCACTGGGCAGCCCCAACAGCGACAACATCAGCTCTACTCGATGGGAGTGGCCGGATAACGGAAAACCGTAGAGTTTGATCGCAGGCTGAGACATGACAGGCTCCAAAAAAGTAGTGGGTAGGCAGCGCTGACCATCTTCCAGCGCTGCTGCCACCGATGGAATCACCACGGTTAACAATCGAGCATTTCATCTGGCGAAACAATGCCTATCCACATGTATCCAGCACAGCGATGCAGCAGGCGTATCGAGGTTTCATGGAAAAAATTCAAACTATCGCCAACTGCACGGCTCAGAACTTCACGTTCAACGTTTAGCAGGAGGCGACATGCAGTATCGACAACTGGGCCATTCGGGTCTGCTGGTATCCGAAATCATCCTGGGCACCGTACCGTTTGGCGGCCGCGCCGAGTTTGAGAAATGCGGCAGCGTCGACGTGCCCCAGGCCAGACGCATGTTCGACATCGCGTTCGACGCCGGGGTGAACATGGTCGACACCGCCGACCTCTATTCCCATGGCTTGGCCGAGGAAGTGGTCGGCAAGGCGCTGGGCGACAAGCGCAACGACATCCTGCTGGCCACCAAAGGGCGCAGCCCGGTGGACAACAACCCGAACAACTCCGGCTCGTCGCGCTATCACTTGATCCGAGCCTGCGAAGCCAGTTTGAAGCGCCTGGGCACCGACCATATCGACCTGTATCAGTTGCACAACTGGGACGGTATGACGCCCATCGAGGAAACCCTCGAAGCCCTGCGTTTGTTGGTGGGTTCGGGCAAGATCCGCTATTTCGGCACCAGCAATTTCACGGCCTGGCAAATGATGAAAACCCTGGGCAAAGCCGAGTTGCACGGCATGCTCAAACCCATCACGCAACAGATCTACTACACGCCGGAATCCCGCGAGGCCGAGTACGAATTACTGCCGCTGGCCCTCGATCAGCACGTGGGCACCCTGGTGTGGGGACCGATGGGCGAAGGTCTATTGACCGGCTCCACCCGCCGAGGGCAAAAGCCGCCGGCCAATACCCGCCAGGGCAGCGACTGGCCGGAACCCTACGTGCATGATCAGGAGCGCGCGCTGGACATCATCGAAACCCTCGCCTCGGTAGGCGACGAGCACGGCGTCTCGGTGGCGCGTACGTGCCTGGCATGGCTCAAGGATCGTCCGGGCATCACCTCGCTGATCGTCGGCGCGCGCACCGAGGAACACCTGCGCGATAACCTGGCGGCCACCGAGTTGAAGCTCACCGAGGCGCAATCCTCCCGCATCGAAGCCGTGACACGGCGCCAGCCGTTGTACCCGTACTGGCACCGCTTCACTGCCGGGATCGATCGCTTTGATCCGGCCGAACAGCCGTTCCTGGCCGAACACCGCAAGACCCTGGACGCGCGCCAGGACAAGTGAGGCAAAGCGGCCCTCTGCGTGAGGGCCGCCTTGCAATCGCCTGCCATGCTGCCTATATTTGCGGCCTGGCGCGATCCACGCCACCTTCCGCGGAAAGGGCTGCGCCCAGGACACCGCAACACCCATCCGATTGCTACGACTCCCCACCTGACAGCGGAAAAAGGTAAGCCCAGGAGCTCGTATGTCGCCACTTCCTATCACCTCCACCACCGATGGTCGCCTCAACCTTGAGCAGCAGCGCAAGCGCGCCAAGGAATTGCTGCCGCAGCTCAAAGCCCAAGACCCCGGTGCAACCTTGTCCCAGGCCCAATGGCAGATCGCCAAGCAGTTGGGGTTCAGCAGTTGGCCCAAGCTCAAGGCCCATGTCGACGCCCTTGACTTTGCCGCGCGCCATCCCGATTTCCACGCCAGCGACGAAGCGCGCACCACCCATTGGCGCTGCGGCAGCGACATCGCCCACACCTTGCAACTGGCCGGCTTCCAGGGCCAGTTCCGCATGCTCACCGACCCGCTGTGCATGGGCCCGGTACGCGACCTTCCCGCCGAGGCGTTTCGCGCTCTACGCAGCGCCTTTATCAGCCAGGCCTTCGCCCTGGACTTGGCCACCGTGGCGCGCCGGGTCGACGATGAATACCAGCAATTGCAGGCGCTGGCCGACGACACGCCGAGTGTGTTGTGGTGCGAAGCGGACGCGTATGACCAGCTGTTCCTGATCCGCGTCCTGGCCAGCCTGGACCGCGCTCCGCGCCAATTGGAGTTGATTGAAGTGGCGCAGATTCCAGGCGTCGAACGCTTTATCGGCATCGGCCAACTGGCCCCGGACGTGCTCGCCTGGCTGTGGCCACAGCGGCGCTTGATCGGTGACGACGCGGTACAACTGGCCAAACAGGCCTGGTCGGCCTATTGCGATCCGTCACCGCTCAAACTGGCGCAACTGGCACACGCCCATCACCCCGCCCTGCCCTTGCTGGGCCCGGCCTTGTTGCGTCAGTTGCAAGAATTGCCTGGCGCCCAGGACGGCCTGTCGCTGACCGAACGCCTGGCCTTGACCAGCCTCGCCGACACCGGGCCCATGCCCTTCGGGCGTGTATTCGCCGACCTGATGGCCAAGCGCGAACCACTGCCGTTTCTGGGGGACATGATGTTCCATGCGCTGCTCCGCCCGCTCATCGATGGCGCGCAACCGTTACTTACCGAAAGCGCAACACAACTGGAATGGCCCCGTCGCGTGCTGACGCTGACGCCCCTGGGCCATCAGGTGCTCAGCGGCCAAGCCTATTGGCCCGACCACGCCTCACACGAACGCTGGGTCGGCGGCACTTGCATCCGCCCCGGCGAGCCGCATTGGGTGATCGACCATGCGCTGCGGCCGGTCTGGAAGACCTGAGAAAATAGGTTTTTTTGTGGTGAGCGGGCTTGCCACGCGCTGGGCTGCGAAGCGGCCCCAAATCCAAGCCCCTCGGTGTGCCCGATAAAAACACAGTGTCTGAAGTGGGGCTGCTTCGCAGCCCAGCGCAGGGCAAGCCTGCTCACCACAACGTGATGAACCAGCCTTTATGATTGGCTTAGATATCTACACATCTGCGGTGAAAACAAAACCCGAAAAAATGAGGTTTCTGTGGTGAGCGGGCTTGCCCCGCGCTGGGCTGCGAAGCGGCCCCCAAGCCCAGCCCCTCGGTGTGCCCGATAAAACCACAGTGTCTGGAGTGGGGCTGCTTCGCAGCCCAGCGCAGGGCAAGCCTGTTCACCACAGCGTTATGAGCCAGCCTTTGCGATGACGCAGGCAGTTCAAACCTGCTTACTGAACAGGCCGCAACAACTGCATCTGCTGGCGATAGTCATCCGTCACTTGTCGCGCCTGGCTACTGCTGGTGATCACCCTCGGTGTAATCAGCACGATCAATTCCGTGCGGTCCTTGGACTTGCTGGTGTTGCCGAACAACCAGCGCAATCCCGGAATTTTCCCCAGGTAAGGCACCGCACTGACACTCTCGGCATTGTCCTGTTTGATCAAGCCGCCGAGCAGCACCGTCTGCCCGCTCTGCACCGCGACTTGGGTCGAGACCGAGCGTGTGGAGATGCGCGGATTATTTTGCGTGTCGCTGTTGGCGGCTTGGTCCTGGGCGTCGCTGACCTGCTGCTGAATGTCCATGTACACCAGGCCGCCCGGATTGATGCGCGGCACCACGTCGAGGATCACACCGGTTTGCACGTATTCGACGCTGCTCAAGGTGGTGTCGGAGGTGCCGGTGTTGACCGTGGTCTGGCTGATGGGGATGTTGTCGCCCACTTGGATCTGCGCCGGTTGGTTGTTCATCACCACCAGCGATGGCGCCGACAGCACTTGGGTACGGCCATTGGTTTCCAGGGCGTGCAGGGCCACTTGCAGATTGGAGCTGACGAAGGAGTAGAACAACGAATCCGTCGCCCCCAGCCCTGCCCCGCCACCGCCCAGCGCACCTTGGCTACCGGCGGCGTTGGCCACGGTGGTGCTGGTGGAATTACCGGCCAGGCGCCCCAGGTACCACTGCACGCCCAGGTCCAGTTCACCGGTGAGTTTGACTTCGAGGATGCGCGTCTCGATCTGCACTTGCAGCGGCGGGTTGTCGAGGCGTTTGATCGCCGATTCGATCTCTTTCCACTGCACCGGGCGCGTGCGTACCAGCAGTTGGTTGCTGCTCTTCTGCGCGGTGATGCGGGTGCCGGCGTCGAGGCTTTTGGCCGGGGCGCCTTCACTGGCGTCTTGGGCGGTGCTGTCCTGATCGGCTTCGGGCTCCTGCTCTTCATCTTCCGCTGCGGGCGGGTTGTTATTGAGGTTGTTACTCAAGCCGCCCGGCGTACTGCCGGAGGTGCTGTTGGTGCCGGGGGATGACAGGGTCGCGGTGCGCAGGCCAGGGGCGACTTTAGCCGGGGCGTCGTCCTTGATCGCGCCCGTGCCGTAGATCTGTCGCAAGTACTTGGCCAGGTCGGTGGCCTTCATATTGCGCACGTCATACACGTACATTTGCGGCTCGTTGCCGCCGCCCTCATCGATGGTGTGGATCCAGTCGCCGACTTCGCTGAGGTACTGCGGCTGCGACGAGATCGCCACCACCGAGTTGGTCCGCTCAATCGGCAGGAAGCGCACCATGCCCGCCAAGGGCATGCCACTGTCGGGGCCGAACATCTTTTGCAGCTCGGGCATCAGCTCGGCCACCGAGGCGCGTTGCAGGCCAAACACACCCACGGACATGCCTTTGAGCCAGTCCACATCGAAGGTGTCGATGGTGTCCTGATAGTTGGCCAACTCTTCCGGAGTGCCGGCCAGGCTCAGTACGTTGCGCGCCGGGTCGACCAGCAAAAATGCGTTCTCGCGAGCAAATGGCTTGAGCAGTTTTTGCATCTCGGTGGCCGAGATATAGCGCAACGGAAACAGCCGCGCCGACAGCCCGCTGGACGGCTGTGCCACGCGCATCTGCGGCACCAGTTTGCCCGCCACCGCCTGGCTCGCCGGCAGGATCACATAGCGGTTGCCCTGCTGGATCATGGCATTGTCGGTCCAGGACAACAGGGTTTCGAGGATTGACAACGCCTGCTGCTTATTCACCGGTTTGGAGGTGGAAAAGCTGACAGTGCCTTTCACGCCCTGGGCGATGCTGTAGTTCTCGTGCAGCAGGTCGCCCATCACGCTGTTGATCACCGCTTCGATGGGCTGGTCGGCGAAGTTGAACACGATGTCGCCGCCGCTCTCCTCGCGACCGGCGGGCGCGGCGCTTGGGGGGCGGACGAAGGACTGGTTGCCACGGATCAACTGGCGCTGGGGTGGGGTTTTCGCGCTGGGTTGGGGATTGTCGAGCGGTGCCTGTTGCGTTGCAGGGTCCACCGGCGGGCGTTGCGAACCGGTGCCTTGCAACGCTTCGTGCAACAGCGCCGGGTCGGCGTCCAGGTGCTCGGGAAAGGTCCCGCAGCCACCGAGGGTGACGGCGGTGGCCAGGCAAAACGCAGTGGTGCGCAAAGCGCCAGGGAAAGTATCGATCAAGGGGTGGACTCGTGAGGAAGGGTAATCGGGGGCGTCGTGGACGGCGGCGGCAAACGCGGGGTATTGAGGCTCAGGGTTTGCGTGCGGCCATCCAGCACAAAACGGGCGTCGCGTGGGGTGAGCTGTTCGAGTCGCCAGCCGTTGGGCAGGGTCTGACCCTGGTGGACTTTGAGCGGCGGGCCATCCGCGCGCTTGAGCAGCGCCACCCGCACGTTGCCGTCCAGAAGGACGCCGGTCAGCACCAGGCTCGACAAGCCGGACACACCGGCCTGACCGACAGCGCGGTCAGGGCTGCGATCCGGGCTGAACAGTGGCGCCTGCCAGGTGCCGGCCAGGCTGTCTAGACTTGCACTTGGTGCATTCAGCACCTTGGGCGCGGCCTGGGTGCGCGCATCCGGCGCAGGCGCAGGCAGCCATTGGGGTGCGTCGCCGATGCTGCTGAGAATGCCGGCCATCAGCAGGCCCAACAGCGCGGCCACGCCGAGCAATACCCATTCGAGAGGGCGCAACGCGCTGATCATGGCTGCACCTGCCGCGCGCTCGCCGGTTGCAGGTAGCCGCGCACCAACAGGTGCACCACCAGCTTGCCGGCACCGCCACTGGCCGGCGCGTTCGGTGCGCGGCGGATGCTCATTTCATCAACGAACAGAAACGGCCGCTGGTATTCCAGCTCGTGCAGAATCGCGGTCAACGGCTCGATGGCGCAATTAAGCGTGAGGCTGACTTTGACCTGGCGATAGGGCTCGCTGTTGTCTTGTTCCGGGGTGATTGGCATGCGTTGGGTCAAGCTGCAACCGCCGCCGACAGTGGCGCGGCTGTTGATCAGGTCGGCGATGCGTTGCATCAAGTCGGCGGCCACCGCGCTGGGGTCATCGCCGGGCAATAGGCTGGTGCTGCTGGTGGGGTCCTGGCGCGCCTGCTGCAACTGTTGGCGCAGGCTATCGGCCTGGCGCAGTACCCCGGCGTAGCGTTGTTGTTGCTCGCGTAACTGCTCGGCTTGCTCGCCCATAGCGCGCAAGGGGCCGGCGAACCAGCTGTCGATCAACAGCCAGTACACGGCGCCGAGTACCAGAGCCAGGCCGATCAGGGCGGCGCCACGGCGTTCACGGGGTGTCAGGGGTCGGCGCATCAGCGGCCTCCTGGTGCAGGTGGGCGCGCAAGGAAAACTGATCCTTGCCGGTTTGCGCATCGGGTTGGATCACCCCTTCGAACTGGGCGTTTTCCAGGCTACGGCAGCCTTTGATCCGAGTGATCAGCGCGCTGGCCTTGGCGCTTTGGCCGGAGAAGGACACCTCGGCACCGTCGCTGACTTCCAACTGGTCGAGCCAGGTGTCGGGCGGGAGGCACGCGGTCAGTTCGTTGAGCAGCGCCGACAGCGGCGGTTGCGCCATTTTGCGGCGGATCAGGTACTGCGCGGCGCCGCGGGTATTAAGCAGTTGCTGGCGCAACGCTTGAACGTCGGCCACCTGCGCTTTTTGCTCGCGCACGCTCTGCTGCATGGCCTGCAAAACCCGTTGACGGTCATCGAGCCACAGCACCATGGCGCCTATCATCAAGGCGCCGCACAGCCACGGCAGGCTGCGCTGCAAGCCCTTGCCGGCTGGACGCTGACGGCGGCGCAGCGGCGGCGGCAACAGGTCGACGCCCAGGGCGTTGCCCCCAGCGTCCTGCACATCCACGGCATGGGGCTGCAACCCCAGGGCGGCGCAGTCGCTGAGGATCTGGTCCAGACGCTCACGTAAAATCGCCACCACGGTCACGTCGACATGGGTCGGCATGCGGCGCTCCTGGCGGGCGACAAAGTACAGTTGGTCCGCATCGAACGGGGTAAAGCGATCCAATTCATAACCCACCACCGTGGACAGATTGCGCGCCGTCGCCGGCGGCAGCCGCAGGGTTTGCATCAGCACCGCCTGCGGAGCCAGCAACAACACCTGGCGCACCTCCCCCACCACTGGCGGCACGGCGGCGGTCAGTGGCCAGTGGTAGAGCCGGTCGGGGATATCGTGCAGCGACAGCCAGCGCGGCAGGCAGCCACGCAGTTCCTTGAGCCACAGTCGCCAGCCCTGTTGCAACAGGCTGCCACGCCAGCGCTGGGCGATGGGCGCCGTAAGCGGCTGCAGGCGCGCCGCGAGGAAGTCATTCATTCTTGCCAACGGAGTACTCGATAAGGTTGGGCGCTGCCTTGCGCGGGGCTCAATAACACGGTGGCCTGCAACCGGGCGTGGTAGCCGCCGGGCCGTTCGGCGTGGCTGTCGATCACCAGCACCTCGCCGGGGTCGGCGCCCACCGCGCTCAGGTGCGGCAGGTTCAGGGCACGGCGCATCAGGGCGCTGGCGAAGGCTGGGTCAGGCCGGTCGAGGCCGCTCCACAGGCTGATCTCGGGTACGAGTGCGCTGTACAGCGCCTGGGTCATGCCCGGTAATTGACGCAGTTCTTCCACCACGCGAAACGGCGCCAGGCCCTGGTTACGACGCACCTCCAGGTCCCGCGCCAGTTGGTTGGCCTGGGCCTGGCTGGCACCACAGGCCAGGGCCAGGCGGGCAAAATCGGCCACCTCGGCGCTGTTCAAATACAACTTGCCGCGCTCGCTGCGCAGGCTGACGCGCAGCTGCGCATCGTCGAATACCAATGGGATTTCGCGCCCATCGGCGATCCACTGTTTGCGCTGCAACGGGTCGGCGAACGCCTGCATCGCCAGGGCGATACCCGCTTCGGCCGCGAGCACCGCCTGGGTGTGCTGGCGATGCCACGCCGCCTGACGGGTTTCCAGTTGCACCCAACCGGCCAGGCCGCCCAGCAGCAGGCTGAGCAACGCCAATACCCACAGCACCAGCAGCAACGCGACGCCGCGTTGATGGCGGATCATTCCGCGGCCCCGCTGGATAGGTTCAGGCGCAGCGCAATCACTTGGGTCACCCATGGCACCGGGCCGTTGACCCGCGCGGCGATCCGCACCGCCTGCGGCAAGCGCCGCGACCATGGCCAGTCACTGAGCCAGCCGGTCGGCTGGCCCTTGGGCGACAGGCCGCGATAGCTCATCTGCAGGTCTTCGACATCGCTGAGCAACACCTGCGGCTCGCCCCGCGAGGCCGGCACACTGACCTGGGCCGGCGACTCAAACCGCGCGAACGCCACCTGCAAATCGCGCTGCGCCTGGTCACCGGTCAACTGCAAGGTAAAGCGCTGGATGCCGCCGCCGAGCACGCCGGGCAGGGTTGCGACAAACTGCATGCGCTGGGCGCTGCCGACAAAGAAGCCATCGGTCTGGCTGTCATCCTCGGTGACATCCAAGGGCAGCGCCTCGCTGATCGACGTACGCAGAAACTGCTGCGCCGCGCGTACTTCATCCAGGCTTAGCGTGTACCGCTGAGCCTTGAGCACCGCGCGATTGGCCCCCAGCAGCGCGCCCCCGACCAGCACCAGCAGCACCCCCAGCAAGCTGATGACGATAAGAATTTCCAGCAAGGTGAAGCCCTGTTGTCGCGTGTTCACAGGCTCGCTCCGCGCAATTTCAAGGTGCTGAATTGCGCGCTGCGCGGGCCTTCGCTGACGGTCAGGTCGAGGCGAAACAAATGCGGCTGGCCGAGGCGTCCGGGTTGTTGGGCGATACGCAACTGCCAGGCGATGCCGTCCAGTTCGCCCTGGCGCACGCCGTTGGCGAGGGGCCCGGAGGCTTCCTGGTCCATCACGCTGAGGGCGGCGTGGCTGAGGCGGTCGCTGTGGGTCACTTGCAGCAACGAACGTGCGCTTTGGCCAAAGGCGACCAGCAGCACCGTGCTGCACAGGGCCATCAACAGCAGCGCGGCGAGCATTTCCAGCAAGGTGAAACCACTCTGGGTTTTCATGGCAACGCCTTGGATTGCACGCTGCCGGTCAGCCAGCCGATATCGATGCGCCAACGCCGCGTGCCGTGGGCCAGTAGCAGATGACCGCCGGTGGAGCTGCCGTCGGGGTAGAACTCAATCGCGGAGCCGGCCTGTTCGGCAGTGTGCAGGGTCACTTGCAGCTCGGCGGGCCAATGTTTGGGTGGGCGATCCGGAGCTTGGAAGCTCAGTGTGTTCAAGTCGAACAGCGTGCTTTGCGTGGCGCCGCTGACAATCGCCCGCGCCCGTGTGCTGCGCAGCGCTTCAACCATCTGCCCTACCACCTGGCGTTCCTTGGCCGCGCGCAGGCCCTGTTGCAGGCCAAACCCTACCAAGCCGGCCGCGACGCTGATCAGCACGATCACCACCAGCATTTCCAGCAGGGTAAAGCCGCGTTGGCGGGCGGGCATGGGTTATTCCCAGTTGCCCAGGTCGGCACTGTAACCATCGCCGCCGGGCTGGCCGTCCTGGCCGTAAAAAATCAGGTCGAAGGCGCCGTGTTCGCCGGGGAAGCGGTAACCGAAGGCGTGACCGAACGGGTCTTTGAGGTCCGACGGTTTGGCATACGGACCGGCCCACCCGGCGCTGTTGGCGGGTTTGTCGACCAGTTGCTGCAAGGTCTTGGGCGGCGAGCCGACGTCCAGGCCATAGCTTTCGATCTTCATGCTCAGGCTGGCCAATTGGGCCTTGCCCGCGCCGTACTTGCCCTTGTCCACGTTGCCGCCGACCTGGCGCACCACGATGGTCGCGACGATGCCCAGCAGCACGATCACGGCGAGCATTTCCAGCAAGGTAAAACCGCCCTGGCGGCGGGCGGGTTTGAATCGGGTATGGCGCATGGGAGTGAGTCCTTGTGGGTTCATATATTGCTGGTCAGGCTCATCAGCGGCAGCATGATCGCCAGCATGATCACCGCCACCAGCACCGCCATGACCACGGTCAGCGACGGCACCAGCGCGGCTAGCAAGCGGTCGATGCCGCGCTTGGCTTCGACGTCGAACACATCGGCGACCTTGAGCAACATGCCGTCCAGGTCGCCGGCCTGTTCGCCGACTTCAATCATTTGCAGGGCCAGGTCCGGTAGCAGCGGCTCGGCGCCGAACGCACTGGCCAGGGTGCCGCCGCCCTTGACCGACTCGGCGGCCTGGGCCACCTGGGCTTGCAGGGCGCGGTTGGTGCAGACCTGCCGCGCAATCACCAATGCTTGCAGCAGGGCCACGCCGTTGCTGAGCAAGGTGCCGAGGGTGCGCGCCAGGCGTGCGGCTTCGACCCGTTGCAGCAACGGGCCGATAACGCGCAGGCCGAGCACGCGACGGTCATAGCGTTCGCGGCGCTGGGGGTCGCGCAGGCGCGCGACCAGGACCCAGACCGTTACGATCAGACCGGCCAGCACGGCTAATCCATAGGCGCCGAGAAACTGCCCAAGGCCCAGAATCACTTCGGTGATCAGCGGGATCGGCACGCCAAGGTCTTTGAAAATCGGCACGAATTGCGGCACCACATAGGCCAGCAGCAGCGCCAGAGAACCGAGTACGCCGACCACCAGAAACGCCGGGTAGATCAGCGCGTTGATCACCTCGCCTCGCAGCAACTGGCTGCGCTCCAGGTAATCGCTGAGTTGACGCAGGGTGTTTTCCAGGGCCCCGCCCGCCTCACCGGCGCGCACCATGCTCAGGTACAACGGCGAGAACTGCCCGCCCTCTGCTTCCAGGGCTTTGGATAACGGCTGGCCGGCCTTGACCTGTTCGCGGATGCGCTCGATCAGCGCGCGGGTCTGCGGTTGGCCGGGTTGCTTGAGCAGAATGCCGAGGGCGCGCTCCAAGGGTTGCCCGGCGCCGAGCAACGTGGCCAGTTGCTGGGTAAAGCTGACCAGGGCGGCGCCGTTGAGCTGGCCACGGCCCAGGGCTTTATGCAGGCCACTGAGGCCCGCAGGCTCGAGCTGCAGCACCAGCAGGCCGCGCTTTTGCAGCAGGGTCACGGCGGTGGGTTGATCCTTCGCGTCGAGGGTGCCGTTGTGCGGCGCACCCTGAGCATCGAGAGCGCGGTATTTGAACAGGCTCACGTGCCCTCCCCACGCGTGACGCGCAGCACTTCTTCCAGCGAGGTGATGCCGGCCAGCGCCTGGCGCAAGCCTTCTTCGTGCAGGGTACGCAGGCCGCTGCGGCGCGCCGCCTGTTCGAGGGTGGCGGCGTCGGCCTGGCGCATCAGCAGGCTGCGCAGTTCGTCATTCATCACCAGCAATTCGGTGATGGCGCTACGGCCGCGATAACCACCAGTGCCGGGGCGATAGAGCACAATCGGACGTCGGTCCGTCAGACGATCCAGGCCATGTTCCGCGATCAATTCAGGCGGTGCTTCGAAGGCTACGCGCGTGGCTGGGTCCAGGCGGCGCACCAGGCGCTGGGCGAGGATGCCGTTGACCGTCGAGGCGATCAGGTAGCTCTCCACGCCCATGTCCAGCAGGCGCGTGATACTCGCCGCCGCGCTGTTGGTGTGCAGGGTCGACAGCACCAGGTGCCCGGTCAACGACGATTGGATCGCGATGCGGCAGGTCTCCAGGTCGCGGATCTCACCGATCATGATCACGTCCGGGTCCTGACGCACGATAGAGCGCAACGCACCGGCAAAATCCAGGCCGATGGCGGGTTTGACCTGGATCTGGTTGATGCCTTCGAGTTGGTATTCCACCGGGTCTTCCACGGTGATGATCTTGCGTTCGGCGGTATTGAGCCGCGACAGCGCGGTGTACAACGTGGTGGTTTTGCCCGAGCCGGTCGGGCCGGTGACCAGCAGAATGCCGTGGGGCCGCTCCAGCACATCGAGAAAAGTTTGCAGGCGCTCGCCGTCAAAGCCCAGGCTCTGGAAGTCGAAGCGTACGGTCTGGCGGTCGAGCAAACGCATCACCACCGACTCGCCAAAACTGGTGGGCACCGTGGACACCCGCAGGTCCAGTTCCTTGCCCTGGATGCGCAGCATGATGCGCCCGTCCTGAGGCAGGCGGCGCTCGGCGATGTCCAGGCGCGCCATGATCTTTACTCGGGAAATCACCGCCGCCGACGAGCTGGACGGCGGCGCTTCGGCGTCGTGCAGCACGCCGTCGATGCGGTAGCGCACCTTGAGTTGGTTCTCGAACGGTTCGATATGGATGTCCGAGGCGCGCTGCTCGACGGCGCGTTGCAGGATCAGGTTGACCAGCCGAATCACCGGCGCTTCGGAGGCCATGTCCTTGAGGTGTTCGATGTCTTCCAAGGCGCCGCCCTGCTCATCGAGGTTTTCGATCAAGGTGCCCATGGTCGAACGGCCCTGGCCGTAATAGCGCTCGATCAAGGTATCGACTTCGGTGCGCGGCCCCACCGCCAGCCACACCGGCACCCCGCAGGCATAGGCCAGGGCCTGGAACGCGTAGCGCTGCGCCGGGTTGGCCGACAGCACCGTCAGCCCGCCTTCTTGCCACCCCACCGGCACCACTTGGTAATGACGCATAAAGCGCTCGGTCAACACCGGCAACGGATCGAGCAGCGCGGGCGCGGCTTCGGCCAATAGCAGCGGCGCGCCGAGCAATTGGGCCCAGGCGCGTGCCAGTTCAACTTCGGAAACCAGCCCCAGACGCGTAAGCAGGCCGAGCAATTCGTCGTCGGCGGACGCCTGGGCCAGACGGCGAGCGCGCTCCAGATCGACGGTTTTCAGGCCGGCGTGCCGCATCAGCCAGGCGCAGACCTGGTCGGTCTCCGGGAGGGGTGTCTGGCAGGCATCGATGGGCGTTGAAGGGTTGGACATGGGTGACGGTCTGAGGGGCTATGTGAGGGACTATGTTCAACAGGCCTGTGGGAATGGCGCTTGCCATCTCCCACAGGCGATCGGTTTTCCCGTTAGTTCGAGGTTTTCGGCGCGGCCTGGTGGCTGCTGTTCAGTGGGCGGCCGCCCTTGGTGGTTTCGGCCTTTTGTTTCTTGGCGGCTTTGGCATCGTGGGTCTGGGTCAGCACCGTGGAATCGGCAGCGCCAGACTGGGCATCTGCATCGGTGGAGTCGGCGGCCATGGCCGCGCCACTCAATGCAACGCCCAGCACAATACCGGCACCCAACAGGGAAACTTTCATAAATATTCTCCAGATAAAAAACAGCGTTCGGCTCAAGTGGCGCCTTGACTAAGTTCAAGACCCTACACCAAAGCAGGAAGTGTTACAGCCTGTATGAAACATGGCACTTTAGAACTATCGGGCAACGCCATTAGTTCGCCATGACTGCATATATTTTCTTAAACCAATCGACTTGTAGGTTTAGCGTAAGTTCCAAAACGTAAGGAATTATTTCTTATTTTTCGCAAAAATTAGCTTTTATTTGACTTATAAGCGCAAGAATTGCCTTAATTGTGACGTTTTTGCGATTCAAAATGCCATGGCGTGATATCGCATAGACACCATCCACAAGAATAATTAATACAATTTCCAACTAATACGTCCGCGAATTTCGCCAAGTAGTTGCAATTAGCCATCGGCTAAAAATTGCGATCAGGGGCAACTATTGCCTTTGAAAAAGTGATGAGCGCGCAGCAAACCCTGTTGTTTAACGCGCCTATTGATTGAACTGTTGTTGTCGGAGAGACCCATGAGTAAACGCAAAAAGATCGGGGCGCAGTCGGCGCTCGCCCTGCTGGCCCTGGCGGTGTCCCAAGTGCATGCGGGCACCAGCCCGGCGCTGGACGAGGGCCGAATGAGCCGCGCGGAAAAAGCGGCGGATAAAACCCTGGCGAAGATGACCATGGAGGAAAAACTTGCCTACATCGGCGGTATCGGTGGCTGGGACGTCAAACCCCTGAGCCAGTACGGCATTCCACAAATCCACGGCGCCGACGGTGGCGTGGGCGTGCGCTACACCAGCGAAGGCAACGCCCAGGGCGTGGTGTACCCGTCGGGCCCGAACCTGGCAGCCAGCTGGAACCCGCGCCGCGCCATCGACTTGGGCCGGGCGCTGGGTTATGACACCGCCAGCGGCGGCTATCAGTTCGTCACCGGCCCCGGTGTGAACCTGTACCGCATGCCGTACAGCGGCCGTGCATTCGAGTACCTGTCCGGTGAAGACCCGTTCCTCGGGGCCAGCCTGGGCCCGGCGTTGATCAACGGTATCCAGTCCCGTGGCGTGTGGGCCAATGCCAAGCATTTCGCCGCCAACGATCAGGAAAGCAACCGCTTCCACCTCAATGAAATCATCAGCGAACGCGTGCTGCGCGAGATGACGTTGCCGCCGTTCGAATCCGCGTCCAAGAACAGCAAAGTTGCGATGATGATGTGCGCCTTCCAGAAGGTGAATGGCGAGTTCGCCTGCCAGAACAAGCACCTGATGCACGACATTCTGAAAACCGAATGGGGCTATCCGGGCTTTGTGCAGAGCGACTACAACGCGGTGGTCGATGGCTTGCCCGCAGCCCAGGCCGGCACCGATCTGGACATGATGGGCTACCAGATGAACAGCACGGTGCTCAAGCCGTACCTGGACAGCGGCGAACTGAGCAGCGCGACCATTGATGACAAAGTGCGGCGCATCCTTAAGCAGATCTACCTGTACAAGTTCGACAGCAAGGCACCGTTGACCAGCCACAATATGAACAGCGCCACCAGCAATCGCGTGGCGCTGAATGCCGCGCGCGAAGGCATTGTGCTGCTCAAGAACCAGAACAACCTGCTGCCGCTGGATGCCAAGAAGGTCAAGCGCATCGCCGTGGTCGGCAGCCTCGCCAAGTACGCGCCGCCCACCGGTTTCGGCAGTGCCAACGTAATGGCAGCCAACTACATCAGCGAGCTGAGCGGCCTGCAGCAATTGGCGCCAGGCGCCAAGGTGGAGTTTATCGACGGCCTGTCCCTGGACCCGGCCACCTCGACCTGGACCCACGCCGACAGCGACGGCAACCCCGTCAAGGGCCTGAAGACCGAGTTCTTCAGCAACGCCAACTGGTCCGGCGACCCGGCCGCGCGCCGCACCGACCAGCATGTCGACCTGGACTGGTCCACCGACAGCCTGCCGGTCAACGGCGACACCGCCGCCACATCGATCCGCTACAGCGGCCAGATTACCCCGACGGTCAGCGGCGAGCAGGTGTTCAAGGTGCGCGCCGACGGTGCGGTGCGCCTGTACGTGAACGGCCAGAAAGTCCTCGATAACGGCGACGGCAAGCCGCTGCCCAACAACAGCATCCCGCCGACCATTCCGGTGTTTGCCAAGGTCAAGCTGGAGGCCGGCAAACCGGTCGACATCAAGCTGGAATACTCGCGTCGCAATGGCTACCTCTCGACCATGGGCGGCCTGGTGGGCGTGCAGATGAGCTGGGCTTCGTTGGTGGCGCCAAAGGACCTGGCCAACTACGACGCGGTACTGGTCGCGGCCGGTAACAGCAACGAGTACGAAGGCGAAGGCTTCGACCACAGCTTCGATCTGCCGGAATATCAGAACCTGCTGATCCAGAGCATCGCCAAGGTCAACCCGAACACCGTCGTCACCCTGCACGGCGGCACCGGGTTGAAGATGAGCGACTGGGTCGATCAGGTGCCGGCCGCGCTGCATGCGTTCTACCCTGGACAGAACGGTGGCCAGGCGTTGGCGGAGATCCTGCTGGGTAAAGTCAACCCGTCGGCCAAACTGCCGATCAGCATCGAACGCAATATCGAAGACAACCCGATCTACGCGACCTTCCCCAAGTTCGACAACCAGGAAACCCTGGACGAGATGAGCTACAAGGACGACCTGTTCCTGGGTTATCGCGGCTACGAGAAAAAGGGCATCAAACCGCTCTACCCGTTCGGCTACGGCTTGTCGTACACCACGTTTGGCTACAGCAATATCAGCGTCACCCCTGGGGTGGCGGTGGCCGGTGCGCCGATCAAAGTCTCGTTCGACCTGGCCAACACCGGCAAGGTGGGCGGCGCCGAAGTGGCGCAATTGTATGTGGGGCAGAACAACCCGAAAGTCGAACGCGCGCTGAAGGAACTCAAGGGCTACAAAAAAGTGTTCCTCAACCCGGGCGAAAGCAAGCGCGTCACCATCGAGCTCAATGACCGCTCGCTGGCCTACTACGACGTGGCGAGCAAGCACTGGGTGGTGGACGCCGACAGTTTCACCCTGTCGGTGGGCGCGTCGTCCCAGGACATTCGCCTGAACGCCAAGCTGGTCAACCCGTTCCGCCAGGAACTGTCGACCGGCACCAGCAACCCGCTGCCACGTTCGGCGCTGAACTCGACGTTGCGTGAATCGACGGTCAAGACCGGCGGCGTGCTGCATCAAAACCAAGGCGACAGCGGCACCAGCGACGGTGATGGCTATGACATGAGTGATGACAGCAGCCAGGGCAGCGCTGCAGGTAACTGATCCAGCGCGGTCGGGTGTGGCTGGGCTTGCGCCCTCTCACACTTGACCCGCGTTCGGCTCAGGTTCTGATGGCCGCTTCGACCCGCGCAAGGTAGGTATCGAAGCGCGCCACCAGGTCCACCCGCTCGGGAAACCGCAGCCACTGGATCTGCAGGCCATCCATCATGGCCAGGATTTCTTCCACCAGCCCAGGGATGTCCACATCGCTGCGCACTTCCCCCGCCGCCACGAGATCGGCGAACTGTCCCTGCAAACGTCGTTGGATCCCCTCATAGCGTTGCTGGAACCAGGCCCAGGCCGGCTGTGCATCGAGCAGGCTTTCGGCATTGAGAATGGTGAACGCGCGCACTACCCCCGGCGCATTGGCGTTCGCGGCGTTGATCGCCCGCAGGCTGCCGAGCAACCCGCACAGCGTCTTCTCGGCGCGCACTTGATCGGCGATCCGCTGATTAATCTCGTCACGCCGTTGCAGCACGCCCATCAGCAACGAGATCTTGCTGGGATAGTGATGCAGCAACCCCGCCACCGAGAGACCGGCAACCGCCGCCACCCGCGCCACGGACGCGCCGCTGTAACCTTCGCGGGAAAACACCTGCAAGGCCGCGTCCAGCAGCTCTTCGCGGCGTTTTTCACCTTTGGGGGCGCGACGGGTTTTAGGAGCGGGATCGGTCATGGGGGCATCCTGGGGGGGCAGGTATGCACCCTATCCAAAATGCCCATGAGCCGCAAATGGTGCGTTTTACCACACCGCGATATGCCCATCCGCCCGCGGCTCGGTGCCGCCGCATAACACCCCGCTGTGTGGGTCGCGCAGGATGATCTGCCCGCGCCCGTAATCGGTGAGGTCGCTGGCGATCTGCACCTGGTGACCGCGCCGCGCCAGGGCATTGGCCAACTCGCGAGAAGCGCCGTGCTCGACGCCGACATTCATATCGCCCAACCATTGCCAGCGCGGTGCATCCAGCGCGGCCTGCGGGTTGAGGCCGAAGTCCACCAGATTCATCACCATCTGCACGTGCCCCTGGGGCTGCATGTAACCGCCCATCACACCGAATGGGCCGAGGGCGTGGCCGTTCTGGGTGAGGAAGCCGGGGATGATGGTGTGGAAGGTTTTCTTGCCGGGAGCCAGGCAGTTGGCGTGGGTGGCGTCGAGGCTGAACTCCTGGCCACGGTTCTGCAGGGCGATGCCGCTGTCGGGCAGTACCACGCCGGAGCCAAAGCCGTGGTAGTTGCTCTGGATGAACGAGACCATGTTGCCTTCGGCGTCGGCGGTGGCCAGGTACACCGTGCCGCTGGCGTGCGGGTCGCCAGGTTTGGGCGGTTGCGCCTGCTCGCCGATCTGCGCGCGGCGACGGCTGCTGTAGCGGTCGCTGAGCAGGTCGTCCACCGCCATGCGCATGTGCAGCGGGTCGGTGATGTAATGCAGGCCGTCGCTGTAGGCCAGCTTCATGGCTTCAAGCTGACGATGCCAGGTCTGTGGGCTGTCGCGGTGATCGAAGTGAAAACCTTCGAGGATTTTCAGCGCCATCAGCGCGACCAGTCCCTGGCCGCTGGGGGGGATCTCCCAGACGTCGACGCCGCGATAGTTAATGTGGATCGGCTCCACCCATTGGGCGCGGTAATCCTTGAGATCGCTGGCGCGCAGGTAACCGCCAGTGGCGCGGGCATGCGCGTCCAGGCGCTCGGCCAGGGCGCCGCGATACAGGCTTTCGCAGCGCGTGACGGCCAGTTCCTCCAACGTGCGGGCCTGGGCCGTATTGCGGAATATCTCGCCGGTTTTGGGCGCGCGCCCATCAATGAGGAAAGTGTCGAACCAGGCATCGAGCACCGGGTCGCGATGGGGGCTGAATTCGTTCACGGCCAGTTGCCATTGATGGGCAACCACCGGCGACACTGGAAAACCATCCCGTGCCAAGCGGATGGCCGGTTGCAGCAGCGCAGCGAAGGGCAACTTGCCGAAGCGTTGCGACAGCTCCGCCCAGGCCGACGGGCAGCCAGGCACCGTCACCGGCGTCCAACCGTACAACGGCATACGCTCGTAGCCGGCCGCCTTGACCGCTTCGATACTCAGCGCCGCCGGCGCATGGCCGTTGCCGTTCAGACCGTGCAGTTGGCCTTTGCACCAGACCAGCGCAAACGCATCCCCCCCCAGGCCGCAGCCGGTGGGTTCAACTACGGTGAGCGCCGCCGCCGTGGCGATGGCGGCATCGATGGCATTGCCGCCCTGCTGCATGACTTCAATACCGGCCTGAGCGGCCAGGGGCTGGGACGCGGCTACCATGCCGCGATGGGCGAACACACTTTGACGTTGCGACGGATAGGGGTACTCATGGGCAGAGAAATTCAACATGGCAAAGGCTCTTGAATACGGGGGGTTGGCGTGCGTTCAGAGCACGCGACTGAGAAACGCTCGGGTACGCGGGTGGCTGGGATGACTGAAGATCTGTTCTGGCGGCCCTTGCTCGATAAGCTCGCCTTGATCGAGCACCACCACGCGATCAGCCACCTCACGGGCAAAGCCCATTTCATGGGTCACCACCACCATGGTCATGCCCTCCTCGGCCAGTTCTTTCATCACTTGCAGCACTTCGCCGACGGTTTCCGGGTCAAGGGCGCTGGTGGGTTCGTCGAACAGCATGGCCTGGGGTTTCATTGCCAGCGCGCGGGCAATCGCTACCCGTTGCTGCTGGCCCCCGGAGAGCATTGACGGGTAGTGGCTGGCCTTGTCCGCCAGGCCCACCCGCGCAAGCAAACCGCGCGCCTGTTCCAACGCTTCGGCACGCGGGGTGCCCAGCACCTGGATCGGCGCCTCGATGATATTTTCCAGCGCGGTCATATGGGGGAACAGGTTGAACCGCTGAAACACCATGCCGATGTCGCGGCGCTGACGGGCGATGTTGCGCTCCGAATCGCGCACCAGGCTGCCGTCGCTGCGTTCGCGGTAGCCCATGGCGCGGCCGTTGACGCGAATGCGCCCGGCCTGTATGTCCTCCAGCAGGTTGATGCAGCGGATAAACGTGGTCTTGCCGGAACCGGAGGCGCCGATCAGCACCACCACTTCGCCGCGCCGCACTTGCAGGGAGATGCCTTTGAGGATCTGCAGCGCGCCGAACGATTTGTGGATATCCAGCGCCTCAATGATCAGTTCTTCACTTTGATGCGCCATGGTTAACGTCCCCTCAGCAGTTTCAGGGCACTGCGACCGAACATGCGGCTGGCTGCCGGCGGCGGTGTAGACGGCCGGTCGGACTGGCTGAAGCGCACTTCAAGCCAGCGCTGGAAAAAGCCCCACAGCGTGGTCAGCGTAAGGAAGTACAACGCGACCACCAGGTACAACTCGAACACGCGGAACGTCGCCGAGGTGATCATCTGAGTGCTGAGCAGCAGCTCCTGCACGCCGATCACGCTGACCAAGGTGGTGTTCTTGAGCATCACGTTGAACTCATTGCCCAGGGGCGGCACGATCACGCGAAACGCCTGGGGCAGCACAATGCGCCGCATCAACTTGGCGAAGCCCATGCCCAGGGAACGTCCGGCTTCGTATTGGCCCTTGTCTACCGCGCCGATACCGGCGCGGATGATTTCGGCCATGTACGCGCCTTCGTTCAGGCCCAGGGCAATGATCGCCGCCTGGATATTACCGGGGACGATCAAGCCGAACAGCTCGATGTCCTCGAAGCGGAAAATCCCGCCCGCCGCCAATGCGGTGTACAGAAACACGATCTGCACCAGTAACGGCGTGCCGCGCATCAGCCACACATAAAAGCGTACCGGCAGGTGCAGCAACGGGTTGCCGGACAGCCGCAACAACGCCGCCGCCAGGCCCAGCACACACCCCAACGCCATGGCCAGCACACTGATCAGGCAGGTCAGCCACAGCCCGGTGAGGTACACCCCGCTGGGCTGCAATAGGTACTGCCAGAACACATCCCAATTGAAGTTCATCGCGGCGGACCTCAGTCGAGTGTGTCGCTGCTGACATGCCACTTGTTCAGTAACTGCACATAGCTGCCATCGGTGCGCATATCGCTGATCACCTGCTGCACGGCGGCCGTCAGTTGCGGGTCATCCTTGCGTATGCCCAGGCCGGTGAGGATGCGGCTGAACGCAGGCACGCCCTCCTGAAACAGGTCCGGGGCCATCGCCGCGTAATAACCGGCGGTTTCCACGGTGGTGCCGTAGGCGTCCACCTGGCTGATGCGCAGGGCCTGAAAGGCGTCGGTGTCGGTGTTGTACACCACCAGTTTCATCGGCGGCTTGCCGGCCTTGGTCAGGCTGTCGTTCTGCGTGTCCAGCAGGGTTTTGATCGTGGAGCCGTTGAGCACAGCCACTTTGTGCGCGGATAAGTCGTCCAGCGTCTTGATGCCCTTGGGATTGCCCTTGGGCACCACCACCGCTTGGCTGGAATACATGTAGTTGACGATGTCGATCACTTGCCGCCGCTCGGGCTTGTCGAACAGCTGATCAACGATCATGTCGCATTGCTGGGCCAGTAACGCCGGCACCAGCCCGGAGAACGGAATCACCTTCCACTGCACCTGCTTGTCGCCCAGGCGCTTGGCGATTTCCAAGCCCAGGTCCACGGTAAGCCCCCGGGGTTTCTGAGACTCATCGAAGGAGACCAGGGGCGGTGAATCCATGCCTGAGCAATAAGTGAGTTTGTCGACGTTGCGCAATCGCTCCAGCACCTGGGGCGCGGCAACGGCCCATTGCGTGCACAGACCGAGGGAGACAGCCACCAGCAAGGCGCGGTGTTTATGCATGACCAGACACTCCAGTTCGTGGAAAAACGGGGCAGGACTCAACGTCAAAACACAGTGGATCTTATTGTTCTGTTTGCAGGAATTGGATCAGCGCCGGCACGGTGCCTTCGATGTGCTCACGCACCACGGCCTCGGCGCGCGCGGCATCGCCGGCACGAATCGCCTCCAGGATCACCGAGTGCTCCTGGCGCGCGCTTAGGGGTTTTTCACCGTGCTGCAGCCACAGCCGCATCGGCGCTTCGACCAGGGAATACAACGCCGAAATCTGCTTCATCAAACGCGGCCTGCCGCTGAGGCTGCACAGGTATTCGTGGAAGGCGCGGTGTCGGCTGACCCACTCGGCGCTCTCATCGCGGTAGTCATCCATTTCATCCAGCAGACGCTCCAGCGCCGCCAACTGACGCTCGCCGATGCGGCCTACCGCCACGCGTACCGCCAGCCCTTCCAGGGCGCTGCGCATCTCGAAGACTTCGTGCAACTCATCAATGTCCAGGCCACTGACAATCGCGCCACGGTTGGGACGCAAAGTCACCAGCCCTTGGGCATCCAGACGGCGAAACGCTTCGCGCACCGGCATACGGCTCATGCCGATCTCGCTGGCGATGTCTTCGGCGATCAGGCGATCGCCCTTGCGCAAGCGACCGCCGCAGATGGCGTCGAGCAGGAAGTTATAAGCCTCCTCCTCGGCGGTCAGCGGCTGACGGTCAACGTAAGCGGGAGCAAATTGCATCAGCATCACCTTTTGTATTTTTGTATCCAATTATCCACGGATACAAACACAGCAGGATATGTGCCAGATGCACCCGGCAACGTTTAAGAGACTGATTTTGCACGAAACAGCGGCACGCCCCGTCGGTTAACAAGGGCTGCCGTGTGTGGAGGCGTGCTACCAAATGGCTCACAGATGGCACCGATTGTGAGCAGAACAGTGCCAGTAACACGCTGGGGAGGAGCGCTCGGTCAGGCAGTCCGCGCCGGGCGTTAAAAGTCGACGGTAGCCGACAGCAGATACGTCCGCGGTGTCGACAGGGTCAGCCCCGGCTCGCTGTCGTCCGAAGCGCCTGCCGAGCTCCAGTAGCGTTTGTCGGCGACGTTCTCCACGTTGGCGCGCAGGGTGATGTGTTTGTCGTCCACCTTGAATGCGTAACGGGCGCCGACGTCGATGCGGTTCCAGGCGTCGATTTCCTTGACGTTGGACTGGTCCAGGTACTGGGAACTGGAGTGGATGCCGCGGGTAGTCAGGGTCAGGCCTTCGAGGGTCGGTACGTCCCATTCGGCCCCGAGGTTGACGTTGTACTTGGGCGTGGCCGGCGCACGGTTACCGTCGAAGGTGCCGTTAGTGGTGTTTTTCAGTTCGCTGTCGATATACATCACGCCGCCCAGCAGGCGAACGCCCTTGAGCGGCTCGCCGAATACACTCAGCTCCACCCCGTCGTTCTGGCGCTTGCCATTGGGACCGAACACGCGGGTGGTGGCGTTGGTCTCGTAGGCCGGCTGCTTGATGCGAAACACGGCGGCGGTCACCGCGAAGGCACCGGCGTCGTACTTGGCGCCCACTTCCACTTGGCGGCTGATGAACGGCGCGAAGATCTGATCTTCATTGACCGAGGTGGATGGCGCGATCTTGCCCTGGCTCAGCCCTTCCATGTAGTTGGCATACAGCGACAGTTTGTCGGTGGCTTTGAACAACAGACCGCCCGAGGGCGAGATTTTTTCTTCGTCGTAGGCGGTGTCGCCTTTGACGCCATTGCTCCAGTCGTCGACCTTGACCCGCTGCCAGCGCGCACCGAGGGTGAGCAACAGGCGATCATCGAAAAAGCCCAGGGTGTCGGACAACGCCAGGCCGCTGAACTTGTTTTCGGTGTAGACCTTGGCGTCCTGGCGCGTAGGCGTCGAAGGTGTCGGCGTTTGCACCGGGTCGTACAGGTTGCTCGGTGCCGCCGCATAACGCGCGCCGCCATTGGTGAAGTCCATATAGAAGTAGCTGGCCGCCAGGTTGACTTCGTGGCTCACCGGCCCGGTGTGGAACCAGTTGCGCACGCCGGCGGTGGCGGTGCGTACGTTTTCATCGCGGGTAAAATCCCGAGGCTGCACGCTGAAGGCACCGGCCGCGTTGGTGACGGACACCGCGTGGCGCAGGAAGTCGTGGTTGCTTTTGCGCACGCCGACGCCGCCATAGAGCATCACGTTATCGCTCAGATCGAACTCGCCGTTGAACGTGCCGAACGTGTCGTTGGTGCGTGCCTTGCTCCAGGATTGCGCATAGTTGCGGCGCACATCGCTGGCCCGGGGCACCGGCGCGGCGGCGGCGACTTGCACGCGCTCCTGGGGCGCGTCGGTGTCGCGTTCGGTGTGGCCGATATCGGTGGAGAGGCGCAGGCGCTCGCCGCGGAAGTCCAGACCGAGCACGGCCATTTCACGGTCGACGCTTTGGTGATCCCACTCGGTATCACCGGACTGCTTCACGCCGTTGAAGCGCAGGCCGAACTGGTTATCCTCGCCAAAGCGCCGGCCCACATCCACCGCGCCGCCGGCCTGGCTGTCGGAGGCCCAGGTGCCGGTGAACGAGGTGATGTCCTTGTCGGTGGCGCGCTTGGGCACCACGTTGATACCGCCGCCCACGCTGCCTCGCGGCGAGATGCCGTTGATCAACTGGGTCGGCCCCTTGAGGATGTCGACGCGGTCGGCCATTTCCATATCGATGCTGTAGGTCGGCAGTACGCCGTACAGACCGTTGTAAGCCACATCGCTGTTGAACAGGCTGAAGCCACGGATGGTGAATTGCTCATAGCGCCCACCGGCTGGGTTGGTGGCGCGTACCGAGGGGTCATTGGCGATCAGGTCGCCCAAGGTGCGCGCCTGCTGGTTTTTTACGGTGTCCTGGGTGTAGGTGGTGATGCTGAAGGGCATCTCCATAAAGTCGCGGGTGCCCAGCAAGCCCTGGGAGCCACGTCGCGCCACCTGGCCGCCGGCATAGCTGTCGCCGTCATACAGGCCGGTGGTGCCGAGGATGGAAGTGGGCGCCAGTTCAAGGCTGCTGCCATCCGGCTGGGGCACCAGCATGTAGGCCTGCTCGCCCATGGGTTGCAGCTGCAGGCCGGAGCCTTGCAGCAGGCGCGCAAAGCCCTCTTCCACACCATATTCGCCGGTCAGGCCTTGGCTGCTACGCCCGCTGACCAACGCCGGGTCCAGCGACAGATTGACCCCCGCCAGCCCGGCAAACCGGGTCAACGCCGCGCTCAGGCTGCCGGCCGGCACCTGGTAGCTGCGGCGCGGCGCGCTGTCTTCGGCATAGCTGACGGGGACGAACAACGGGCTGGTACTCAGGCTCAGCAGCAAACTCAGTTTCAGCAACGGGCGCAAGCGCAAGGGGCGGACGACGGGCATTGGGGAAGCTCTCGATTATGTTCACTTGCCTGGAATGACAGGCGAGGTGAAAAAAAGGGACAGGCTTCACCCCTATTTTTTGTCGATGGCTATGCGCGCCATAAAAAGGATCAGGCGGAAAATCCGCGGTGAACATGCCTCATCGCCAATATTTTGTCTTCGCCTAACAGACTTCGCGTCAGCAGCGGATCTCAAAACCGCCGCCAGCAGTTTATGAGCCAACCTACTGCTCTGCCCCCACAACGACAGCACCGTCGGAGCGCTTCTCGCTAAAGCCGCCGACGCGATGTACCAAGCCACACCAAGCAGTGGAGACACCTGCCGTTTCAGTCGAGTACGCCGGCTAGCCGATCAGGGTTGTACAGGGCACAGGGGACGCTTTGATTGGCTTATCCATTGCCGTTGCGTAGCGCATGGGCGTGAGCACGGGTGGCAGTCGTGGGATATTTTTTGGGCATGAAAAAGCCCAACCTGGGTAGATTGGGCTAAGTCATTGAATAATATGGTCGGGACGGAGTGATTCGAACACTCGACCCCTAGCACCCCATGCTGGGAGTCTTAGTGACCCAATCAATTGTTTTATAAGGATAATTTGGCTTTTCTGCATTGGCAAAACATCCGTTTTTTTGTGCTTATGCAAACGAAAATACACGGCCTACAGAGGAGGTTTTGCGCAAGCGCTGGACCGCCTTCACTTTCCAGTATTTCTGAGCAGTGTGGTAGGTTTGCGGACCACATAAACCAGATCAAGGAATGAACCATGTTGAAGGACAAGGTAAAGCTCAACCCAGGCGAAGAGCTGAAACTCGATAGCTCTCGTACCAAAGGTTTTATGGGCGAAGAGGATATTGACGAGTATTCCATCTTGGACACAGGGGGGAACATCGTAGGCAAAGTGACGTACACAAATCACATGGCAGTGAAAAGCTTCAAAGTAACTAGATCGGTTCTGCAGACTGATAGCGCCGGTAAGGTGATCGTCGACGAACGCTGGTAAGGCGAGGGCTCCCCCCTTTAGAGTTGGGCAAATCTATCAAAGCCCAACCGCCTGGCACGCGAGCCGACTACCACTGAAGCGGCCCGAGGGAAACCCTTAAGCTATCAACTCAAGAGCAGAAAGACCATTCCAAATAAGGACAGCGTAAAACTGTAAATTGACCATATGAATCAATAATTTATAGCTTCATGCTTCTAGGGTGCACTGCTTTTTTCCCCCATCAATCCCTTCCCCACATTATCGCCAACCTTTGCATTTTTTTTTGCTTTATCCATGCATTGAGAAAGCTCTGGTTCCTCTAGCCTTTGACATTCATCAGTGATAACCGAGGTTCTAGAATAATTCCATGCCATCCAGGTGCACATCAAGGCCAGGCACAGCACTCCCAAAAAATAAATTGCATTAATCCCTTTCATCTACACTTGTCCTTGCATCGACTTTGATTATTAGTTTTGCCAGTCGCAAAATATCACTACTAATGCCCCCCGTCTTCCCAATCGATCGCAGCAATTAAAAATGCGCGCCATCTGCTACGCTCACCCTACCCAAAGTCGAGCCATTGATTAAAGATGTGTCTTTTCGGAGCTCGTGATGACTCAAGCGCCCCTAATGCAGCAGTAGGGGCTGGAGCAGTGCACATGCCTTGCAAGCCGTGGCCTGTAGAGAATCCTGGTCTAAAACCTTTGTGTCATTCAGAGCTCGTTTGGCCCAATGAATACGTGATAGGTTGATGTAGTTTTAGACAGTTTTACTCAACGGAATGAGGTGCTTTATGGGGGCGCAACAGTCACATTGATCAAGAGCTTCACGGCGACATCCAAGACCTGCTGGATGAGGACCTTCTGGAAGAAGGGTCAAAGGCCCACGGTATTGCGCTATTTGCCTGCGACAACGGCTATGGAGCCCTTTCTTCAGCCCAGAAAGGAGTCTTTGACCGATTTGTCGCTCCAGCACTGAAGCTCCGCAAGCAGCAGCTGGAGCATCAACGGATTATTGATTCCAATCCGGAGTGAATCTGGTGATCAAGCAAGTCACCGGGCCACAGCCCTGACATACGCCTGGCACGCCCGCAGCGCGATCAATCCTTGGTCGCCGGCATCGGTGATGGCGACAATTCGTTGAGCATGCGCTGGGTCAAGTTGGGCTCGACGGGCTGCATGAACCACGCCGACGGCGCCGGGGGCGGCAGGCAAACCGCAGCCACTGGCTGAATCCGTGGCGTCGAGAAGGACTGACAGCCGCACATCAGCAGTGGCAAGGCGATCTCGCAGAGCAGCTTGGGTACGTTGGGCATCGGTCAATTCCTTGGTGTGTTGTTGGTCCTGGATGGCGAGCTGTTGCTCGGTGGCCAGGCGCTTCTCCAGCTCCGCGCGGGACTGCTCGGCGGCGGCGATGCTGATCTTGGTCAGGTCTTCTTGATGCAGGCCGGCCTGCTCGGCCAGCTTATTGCCCATCCGCCAGTCCTGCACCTGCCAGGTCACGCCCGCTGCGCCGGCCATCAGCACCAGCATCAGTCCCACCAGACCGACCAGCTTCTGCACCGGCGTCATGCCAGCACCTTCAGTGCTTCCTCGTACAGCGCCTGGCGGTCGTCCTGGCCGGTGAGCCCGCCATTGATACGCTTAGTGATCTTCGCGAACTGCCCCTGATCCGCCAGCGTGTTCAGCCCCTTGGTCGACCAGAACCACCCCGCCGACATCGCCGCGTGCTGTGGTAGCTCCAGCAGTTCCGGATTGCTGATGAGGTCCAGGCCCAGCGCCTCACCGCATGCCGCGTAGTTCGCCCGGCCCGTGATCTGGATCAGGCCGCGACCACGGAACTTGGAGCCGTCATCCTTCTGTGTATTGCCCAGGTCGGCGCGGCCTTCGTACCCGGCCTGCTGCGCCGTGGGGCCCCAGATCTCTCGCACCCACCGTAACTGGCCGGACTCATGACCAACCTGTGCAATGAACGCCGCCACGCGCCCTGTGCCCACGATGCCGTAGCGGCTCATGGCCGTGTTTAAGGCAGGAACAAAAACGCCGGCTTGGCGGCCGGCGTTCGGGAGGATCTGCAGCAACTGCCGCTGAGTAATTGGCATAAAAGCTCCTAACGTGAATAGTCGGAACGCTGCGGGTATGGATGGTGCAAAGCCTCGCTACGCCAGGCTGACAACCTTGACGGGCTTCGCGGCTTTCTTCGGCTTCTTGCCCTTGGCTTTCGCTTTACCCTTTTTGCCGCCGTTGCACTCGACGGTGGTTGACCAGCCGGCTTGGGTAAATGTCTGCTCCACAGAATCCACTAGGTACTCGCCATCGAGCCCCACCTTGAAGCCCAGGGCGTTGATAGAGCGTTCCGCGAATAGATCTGTGCGCCCGGGCATTTCCAGGCGCACGCCGGCCGTGGAGCGGTTGAACGCAGCTAGGCGCGCCTTAGCAGCAGATTCGGCAGCGGTCTTGTTCGGGTGAATATGGCGGTCGGTGTGTACAGCCGGCAGGCCGTCCGGCACGTCCTCATTCTCCAGGGTGACCACTGACAACTTGCCCGTCTTCTTGTCCTGATGCTTGGCCGCCACGGTCTTATGCGCGTTACGGTCGCCAAGGCGGAATTGCCAGCGGCTTACGTCGCTGCGCGTGATGGTGATCGCACCAATCACCTTGCCACTGGCACTTAAGCCCGCTTGGCGCTGCATCACCATCAACTTACCGTCGGCCACCTTAGCGGTGCAGTCGTATTGCTTGGCCAGGCGCGTGACAAAGCTGAAGTCAGATTCGTGGAGCTGGTCAGCCCGGGCGACCTTCGTGCCGATTGTGCAGGCCGGTGTCCAGCCGTTGCGGGCCGCAATGTCAGAAACAATTTTCGACAACGGCACGTCTTCCCAGCTACCGCTGCGGATGGTTTTTCCGGTACCGCGCATGTCGCTGGCCTTGCCCCGAATAACGATGGTGTCCGGCGGGCCGGAAACCTCGATCTCATCAACCACATAGCGGCCCAGGGGCGCCAAGGACGTTTCGGCATAGCCTAGGTAGACCTCGATACCGGCGCCGCGCTTGGGCAGCGTTACCAGGCCGTCGCGGTCATCAATGCGCAACTCAAACTCGTCCGACTCCACGCCGGGCTTGTCCGTGGTGCGCAACAGCAAAAGCCGATCGTTAATCAGCGACGTAATGTCAGAACCGTTCGCGACGATTCGAAACTTCGGAGTCATAGGGCGTTGTCCAATAGAGCGCGTATGGCGGAATTAAGGAAGGCGTTACGCGTAACGCTGAGTGGACTCAGATCACGACCGTCCATAGAATCCCGGCCCTCAACTCAGCTAGTAAGGAATCCCATGAAACGGACTTTATTTGCCGCACTGCTCGCCGTAGTCGCACTTTCCAGCCAAGCCGCCGAACCAACGAAACATGAAGCGAGGGACTTTATTACCCGCCTGGATGCGGCGGTAGAACGCGGTAACGCGCAGATCCTCAGCGGTAAGATCGACCCTGTAGCCCGCCGCAAGCAGGCCCAGGACTTGACTGCACTCCAGAGCGAAGGCGAGAAGTTCGGCGTGCTTTTTACCCCGTTTCACAAGTGCAACGAGGCATCAATTAGCGCCTCCTCAGCCTGGCAAGGGTTGCTTGGCGGCAACAAACGGCAGTTCGACAACGGCATAGACAGCTACGAAAAAGAACACCAGGCCTGCCTGGACGCTGCGAACTGAATCAATCCCACAGGGCCACTTGTTCATAAACAGGGCCTGGCAGATCAGGCAAGACAATCACCACGCCGGCGCGGTAAGGCTGATCCTCGTCCGCCAGGCCCTGATTGGCCGCAAGCACCGCCTCAACGCTGCCCACCAGATGGCCATAGAAGTTATGGCAAATGGTATCGAGCAGATCCCCGTCAGATGTTCTGCATGTCGTCGCCATAGCGCACAAACTCCAAGGTAAACGCCTGTTTGCGGGGGATACCGCCCTGCATCAGCGCGCTTTGGTCTTCGTCAATCGTCTTGAGGCACCAGGTGCCCAGCACAACGCCATAGCCCGTGGTCAGGGTTACCGGCTTAAGCTGGGAGCCCATCGAGCGCAGCGTATTGAGCTGTTCAAGCCCGCCACGGTAGCCCGGGAAAATATCGCCCTTGAGCGTGATTTTCTCGTCTCCCATGCCCACGGCCTGCTGCGCCGACCGGCGCGTTAGGCGCTCTTGTGAGGCCCAACGGTAATCAGTCGAGCGGCGCAGCGAATCAAAGGCCGCCGTATCAAGGTTGAAGTAATACGGCTGTGCCTTCGGATCCAGCGGCTGAATGATCAGCAGATGGGGGAAAGGCTTCACCGCCTCTTTCGCCGGCGTGCCGTCCGTGGCAAACGCACCAGTGGGCAGGATGTTGGCCAGCGACGGGTCGATCTTGCCGGCGATCTTGTTGATCGCCGTAGCCGCCCGCCCAGCCTGCTCCTTCAATGTGCCCAAGCGCTCGTCAATCTGCGACAGCGTGCGTGTAGCGCGGTTGTAGGTGGCCACCACCTGGCCAACCTTGGCCTGGGCAGTCGCAATTCCACGCATGACTCGCTGCAGCTTTGCTCCCACGGCCGGGCCAATAAACGGCAGATCCTCCAGCTCGTTGGCCGCGCCGGTGATTTCGCTGATCGCACCGTTTACCGGTCCCATCATCCCATCAATGCTGCGCCGGCCCGCTTCACCAGCCGAGGCCAGGTACTTCAGGCCCGACTGTAGCTGTGCCAGTGATTCCATATTCCCCCCTTAGGTGTGCGGCGCGTCGTAGAGCTTGCGGTTTTCCAACTGCTGGGCGATTTCCCGTTGGTGCTGTTCAAGCATCGGACGCAACTGGGCCATAAGCTCGGCTGGATCCTTCACATCGCCTTGCACCGTCAGCGTAAAGGGCGCGCTAATGTCCACCTTGGACTCGACCTTGGCCGGCTGGACCTTTGCCACCACGGCCGCCGCAAGCGGCGCCGCAACCGCGTCAGCGCTGGCCTGGGGCATCATCATGGCCCGCGCAGCATCACCCGGATTAACCGCGCCTGGCGTTGCCGGCAACGCGCCCTGGCCGGGGTTGGCTAACATCAGCGGCCCTGTACGCGACGGGGCAAAAGACTTGGCAATATCCCCCAGCACTGGCGGGATGTCCTTGCCGGCATCCTTCATCATCAGCGGCCCGGCCACGGGCATAACCTTCGCGCTTTCGTCAGAGCCAAACATCGCCTTGCCGACGGCGCCGCCTAGGGCATCACCGCCCAAGCTTCCCAAATACCCCCCAATCAGGCCGCCCACGATGGTGCCGATTACAGGCACCGCCGAACCAATGGCGGCACCGGCCGCCGCACCGGCAAGCGTTCCAGCAAGTCCGCCAGCAGCAGCGCCATAGCCCTCCGCTTTTTCGTCCTGGGTTTCGGCGTTGTCGTAAGTGTCTTTAACCTTAAATCCGGCATCAATGAGGGCCAATACTGCGGGGCCCTTCATACCTGCCCCAATGCCGCGCCCAGGACTTCGACCACCACGGCCGCCGCCCCTGCCCTTGCCTTTGCCCTTCCCGTCCTTGCCGCCGGCATCATCGAGGTCGCCCATTCCCATGCCACCAGACCCTCCCACGGGCATGTTGGTGACAATGACTTTTTGCGGGATGTTCGGATTACCCATCAGCGAACCGCGCCCAAGGTTGAGCAGGCCCTTGGCGATCTTGAAGCTGCTCATAGCGGTCTGAAACGCGATCACAGCAGCAACAGCGGCGCCGATACCGGTCACAACCCGGGGCGACTCGTCCGACAGCTTGGCCAGCCCCTGGGTGACATAGGCCAAGCCATCCGCCACTTTGTCAGTGACCGGCCGGAATGCGTCACCAATGGCGCGCATAGCCTCGTCCATACCCTGGGCCATTTCCGCCCATTTTTGCGCTGACGCCTGCCGGCGTTCCTCAAGGTTCTTATCAAGGATCCCAGTTGCATCAGCCGAGTCTTTCTTGAGCTGCGCGTACAGCTCTTTGTTCTGCATAAAGGCCGTCAAAGCGCCCTTAACTTGCATGTCCGCGAACAGATCCCCGGTGCGCAAAGCCTGTTCCAAGGAGGCAATCATGGCCTTAGCTTTCTCGGGGTCCGTCTCCTTACTGATCTTCGCCGTAGCGGCTGCCATCGCGGCGGCCTTCTTCGGATCCGTTGCCGCGATGTACTTCTGTGCCAGCTCGAAGCTGGATTCCAGGGTTGATTTACCGTTCTGCAGGCCGGTATTCATCGACGCTTGATAGTCAATCCCCGCATCCTTGTAAGCCTTGACCGTATCGCCAGAACCGATTTTCTCCATCCAGTTCTTGAGGTTGTTGGCCGCTTCGTCGGCACCGCCGGCTGTCTTCATTTGCACCTGAAGCATTGAGCCCAGTTGCGTGACCGCATCCATGCCGGTGATACCAATCTTGCCCATGCCCGCCAGCAGTTCGGGGAACCAACGCGCCATGTCCGCCGCTTCAAAGCTGCCCGCCTGGCCCTGATAGGCGATGGCCTCCAGCGCCTTTTGCATCACGGCCGGGTCGGAGATTTTGGCGTTCTGCCCCAGGGCGTTGATCATGCGGGCAGTTTCGCCGCCGTCCGAACCCTGGCCCACCGCAAACTTGGCCGCTACCGGCGCGTACGACAGCGCCTTATCCAGCTCCATACCAGCACCCACCAGGGCGTTGACCACCTCAGCCACCTGATTACGGGCCATGCCGGTATCGCGTGATGTGCCAACAATCGTCTTGGCCATCTGCGCTTCTTCGGGCTTGTTGGCAATATTCGCCTTGATCGCAATGTCACGGACAATCGCGCCAAAGTCCGCGCTCACCTTCGTCGGAATCGCCATCGCTGCCGTGGCGGCCGCTGCCTGGCCAATGCTGCTTTTCATCTGCTGTTTACCAGCATCGAGCTGCATATGGCCCTTGGCTTTAAGTTCGGTCTTATTCGCAGCCTGCCCCATGGCCGAGTAAGCCTTGGTCAGGTTGCGCACTTCAACGCCCTGCTTGCGCAGGCCATCCAGATTATTCTCCAGCTTCCGCCGCAGCGCATCAGCGCCCTTTTCGCCGGCCGCGTGCGCTTTAAGCCATTCCTCACGCAAACGCATGGTTTCGCCAATGGTCTTTTGCAGCACCCGCGCCCTGTTGCCTTGTTCCTCCAGCTTTTTGATTTTGTTGCTGACGTCCTTGAACGCCGCCCCTACCGTCGAGCTGACGGCCCCGCCAATAACAAGGCCGAGAGCAAGTTTGTTCGCCATGTGCGCGCCTTATACGTCGGGTAGATCAACAGCGGCTCAATCCGTGAGCCACCACACCATCACGTTAAAGGGCATGGCCAGGATTTCGGCAGAAGAGAAACCCGTCTCTTTTGCCAAGCGCTTGGCCAGCACCTTAAGCGTGCCCTCGTTACACGTCGTCTTCCTCAACCAGGCGAAAATAGCCCGCCTGAAGGCGCATATAGTCCTTGTATTTGAGGGCCGTCAGTTCTGCCTCGGTAGCCGTGAGCAGGCTGCAAAACAGGTTCATCTCCACTTTTTCATGGTCACCATTACCGGCGACCTTGGCGGCCATAACATCCTTGACGCTGGGCGCGCGCATCATCAGCTTGTCGGTCAAAACCCCATTGAGATTGGCCTTATGCTTGAGCGTTACCGTAACGCCGTCATCGCTCAGTACCAGCCAGGACGGCAGCGGCGCATTTAGAGAGTCGGTCATGTCATTAATCCTTAAAGGCCCAGGGCCGAACGCTCAGCGGCCAGCTGATCAACACCGTTGATCACCTGCACCATGTTGGTAAAGTCGATTTCGTACATCACACGACCGTCGATTTCGAGCTTGTAGTAGGTGACGGCCACGGCGTGCTTGATTTCCGCCTTGTCGCCTGGCTTCCAATCGCCCATATCGACCTCTTTGAGCGAACCGCGCAGGGTCACAGTCACCGGCTTGACGGTGCCTTTCTGGCCCTTGAACGATCCACGGAAAACGAGGTTGCACGCGGTCTGATCCGCCAGGCCGAAGAACTTCAGCGCCTCTTTACGCACGCCGTTGGTGGTAAATGCCGCTTCCAGCTTTTCCAGGCCAGTGGGCAGGTCAACCGGGCCGCTCATACCGCCGCCCCGGTATTCCTCGGTTTTGGTCGACAGCTTGGGCAGCGTCATAGACGGCACGTCACCGGAAAAGCTCACGCCATCAGCAAACATGACGCAGTTAGTCAACATTTCAGGAATCATTGCTCGGCCCCCTTAGGCTGCTTCAAGTACTTCGGTCAGCCACTCGTTGGTGACCTCGATCAGGAAATTTGGGTTCTCGGCCGGCGGCACGTCGGTGAAGCGAATGCGCCAATAGACTTTGCCCTGCTCCAGTTGCGAAGCCGTATTCAGCTCGGTGTCGGCATACACTTCGAAGTTGATAACTGCGCCTGCGTTCTTCTGGTCACGCATGAACGCTTGAAGCCCCTCAGTGACGTCAGACACATAGGTTTTCGTGATCGAGCGGTCTACAGCCCACTTGTGGCCCGCCTGGATCGCATCCATGAGGATGTCGCAGGTACGCACACGGGTAACAAACGACCACTTGGCATCCGCCGAACAAGTGCGGTTGCCCCACAAGCGGTAACCACCATCGCGAATAATCGTGGTGATGTTCGCGTTATTGAGCAGGTTGGCTCGGCACGTCTCATCGCCGTCCAAGTACTCAACCGGGCGGGTAGTACCGGTGATGCCGACAAACTCTTTGTTCGACGGCGATGCCCAGTAGCCGTACTCGGCATCGGTCCAGGCAAACAGACCCGCCACCCAGGCCGAGCCCGGGGCATTCACGGTCGCGCTTTCGACAGTGCTCCAAAACTGCACACCCGGATCCACCAGAAAAATGCGCTTGCTACCGAAGTTCAACGCGTAGGCCATAGCGGCCTCGTCGGTTGTGTTCGGACCATCAATGATTGCAAGCGCGCGCAACTTACCGGCGAGCGCATCCATAGCGGTGGCCACCGCCTGCGTGGACGAGTGCCCCGGGGCGATCAGCAGCTTGGGCTGGGCGTTGTGCCGGCTCTTGCCGTCCAGCAGCGCCTGAAGGCCCGTGCGCTGCCCATCCGCCAGAACCCCACCAATGATGGCGGACGTTTGCAGCGCGGCGTCAGCAAGCTTAGGGACGCCAATGGCGACGATTACTGCCTTAGCCCGAACGTAGATCGCCTGGCACGCCCGAGTGATGGCCGAGTCAGCGCCGAATGCCGCAATGGCTTCACGCTCAGAGGTGATCAACTTCAACTCGCCCGCCTTGGCGCTGCCGCCACCAAGCACGCCCGGCGTGAAGGTGTCACACAAGCCAATGATCGAGGACGACGGGAGCGAGATAGTGCGCGCGCCGTTATCAATCAGTGAGGTTGTAATGCCGTGAAAGAAACTCATAAGGCTCAATCTCCAGAAACGAAAAAGCCCCGCATAAGCGAGGCCGTAGGTTGTTCGTGTTACGCGTAACGGGAAAGAAAAACGCCCCGTCAGTGCGGGGCGTTACTCGGTACTGTCTGCAAGCCAATCCGGGGCTAACGGACGACTGGCGGCGGCCGGGAATAAATCGGATTCCGGCCAGTCGCGCAGATCCAGGCGATAGCGCTGCAATTGCTGATACTGCTCAGCGCTCAACGTGGTTTGGCGGCCAGCCTCAAGCTCGTCGCGGTGGCGCACAACCCAATTGTCGGTCCCGCTCAATTGGCGATCACGCCACGCGCGCTCTTGTGCGGCAGCTTCTTCCACCGTAACTGTAGGTGTAATCCATGCCGGTCGCCCGCGCGCATCACTACCACGGCGCATTCCGGGAGGTGGCGGCTGTTGACCATAAATCCGCCATTCCTCCTCATTCGATTCAATTGCATCCTTTGGCCAAGTCCCGGCAGCATCGTAGGCAGCGCGCTCAGCTTGAAAGACAAAGCCACAGTCCTGGGCGCTGTAATAGATTTTCACGGCGGGTTGGGTCTCAGCGGTCATAGTCAGTTCCCGATTGAAATAATGAGCGGCTTAACAAGCGACTGGTTGCCGGTACCAAACCACTGCGGAAAAACCTTAACGCCAAGGCGGTCCCAAAATTCCATTTGAAACATCTGGTCCGACAGGGTGTTACTGGTGGTGGACCGCGTAAAAACGCCAGCGAACAAGCATTGATTGGGGAACGGCACCGGATGACTAATAGCGGGGTAGGCAACCGTTTCTGCTCCTGCTAACGGCCCTTCATACCATTGGATGTACAACACACCGCTGCTCGTCGGAATCATCAATCGACCATTAGCAGCCATGACCGCTGTAGCAGGGGTGAAGTTAGCTTCGGTCCAGACTTTTTTATCCCCCCAAATCAGATCGCCCAGCACCGACATTTTGAGGTAGCGCGCGAACTTTCCGGACCAATTGAAGAGGATGGACGGCGCCCACTTCGAATCAGTTTGGCTGACACCGACTTCGTTGATTTCCCTGATTTCAATTGCACCGCCTTTACCATCGGTGCCACCGTCCTCTCCAGCCGCGATTGTTCCCGCCAATACCGGGCGCTGACGACTCGTAGAACCAACGAGTAGAGACGTTGCCTTGTCCGCTTTCAGCCCGAGTGCATTGAGTACCGTCGTAGCAAAATTGGGATCGCCTCCTAAAGCATCAGACAGTTCCTTGAGTGTGTCTAAGGCGCCCGGGGCTGAATTCACTAAAGCCGCAATGGCTGCCGCAATAGCAGCGTTTGCCTGATCCTTTGTGAAAGCATCGGCAATGCCGTAGCCCCCCAGTGTTGTCGACTTGTTCGCTTTTTGAGCGAGCGAAGCCGTTACATCAACTGTATTTGCCTTGTTCGAAGGGTCAAAGTTACCGGCGGTCCATACGTTGAATCCGCCCCACAGCAGATCCCCAACGCTGGACATGGCCAAGTCTTTGGCTCTCTGTCCCTGCCAATGGAAAAGCACACGCGGAGCATATGCAATATCAGTCTTGGCGTTGCCTACGCCCTGCGCTTCACGAATCTGAATCGCCCCACCATTACCACTCCCATCTGTGCCGCCTGGCAAGGGCGCGGCCAAGACCGGGACTTGCTGACTCACGACGCCGACGCGTAGGGCATCAGTAATGCCGTAACCGGCAAGCGTAGTGGGGTTATATCCGGCCTGAACAATCCCGCGTGCGTCTATCGTGACCTGCCGATAGGTGCCCGGCGTTTTATTCGGCGGCAAAACTGAAATAATTGCGTCATCAACATATTGCCGAGTCGCCAACACCACTGACGGATCGATCTTCACCACGATATTCGCGGTGCTTGTGACGACGAAGTTCATGCGAATAACTTGAGTCTTGCCGGTACCCTGGGCCAGCAATGGCTTGAAGCTAGGCGCACAGTTGGCCACGGCCACCATATCGCCATCGGCGTCATACAGTCCGATCTCTCTAATCCATTTCCCCCCAACGTCAGCAGGTATCACCTGCTCCGTGATGATGATGTTAGGGTTTGCAGGATCCGGCCGAACTTGATTGACTGGGGCCCGACGCCACTCGTTGATCAGTTTAGTTTGAGTTCGGCTTGGGATAGCGTCCGTATTGTTTGCGTCGCCAACTCCCATTTGCGTAAACGTCCAAGGAACGCCGAGCGCGGTTGCGTTTGCCTGCTTCGCCTCTCCCACAGCCGTGAGAATTGCGAAAAACTGGCTATTTTGATCAATCATGGATACACGTCCAGGGTGTCTATTTCATCAATACACATGACCAGCCCAAAGGAACCGGTCACCTCGATATCACGGGTAGCAGGTGGGTAAACGTCGATCACTTCACCCTCATCGATAAAAGCCCCGATATGGATATAGCCGGTGCTTTCCAGGCTGATGGCCAGGCCGGTCATGTGACGGCTAACAGGCTTGGCGTCATCAATAAGGCGGGTCAGCTCCTGATACATTTCCTCGGTAATGCCAGTGTCCAACACACCGACCTTCAGCGCGAAAGTTCCCGGCACCCCGGCCGGAATCGTCTGCCACCACTCCATGACTTCGATCAGATACCCAAGCGGTTCAACCACACGGCGCAGCGCGCCAATGGTGCCTTTGTGCTTGTGAATGTAATACGCAGCCTTGATTGCGGCGCGCTTGGTTGCTTCGCTCCACCGATAGTCCCAACGGTCGACAGACCAGGCCCATGCCAGGTGCAGCAGCAAATGAGCCGGGCATGTGTCGGCGTTGTAGAGCGTCCGAAGCGGCACTACGGTTTTTTCAAAAAACGCCGCCTCCAGAGCACGTTCCAATTGCGTGCTGTTACTGGGAAGTAGGCTATTCATATCAGTCCGCCAACTTCACGCTATAACCGGTGCAATAAGCGGCCTGAGCCTTCGTAGGCGCCAAATCGACCCAGCCAGGCAACTCAACCCGGGAAACACCAGCAACGTGCAACTGAGCGTCAATCGCAGAACGCGCCACCTCAACTCCCAACCGCCTACGCGGGTTGATCCAGGCCGCCAGCCGACTTAGCGCTTCGGCCAGACTAGCGTCACCTTCTGGCCCTGCGCTGTTCATATGAAGGATGGCGTCAATTCGATAGGGGATAATTTGTGCGCCTTGCACCGTTACCCGATCACCGAGCGGCCGCACATCTTCGTCATTGAGCGCGGACGCTACCGTTGCCAGCAGCGCCGGCGTAGCCGTCCCGTCACCCTCTGTACTCAGCACCGTTACGGTAACGCAGGCCGGCGCTGGGCTTTCCGCAGTAGCGTCCCTTACCAATCCAGAGGCATTGCGCGCGTGTAATTTGTAACTGTTACGCGGGCCGGCCGTGGTCAACCCCTCGTAGGACAGCTGTATGCGCTCGCGGAATGAGTCGTCGTCTTCAAGCACTTGCGGCACGGGCGGCACCGCCAGCAGATTCTCGGGCTGGACTACCAGGCGTTTCAGATTAACGTTTGCGCCAAGCTGATCGAGATCGCCACGTATGGCGTGAGCCAACAGTAGCGCCTTACAAGCATCATTAACCCTGGCGCGGTTGCCTACCTTGTTATAGGCCCCGACCTCCAGAATTTTAGTAACCGGATCGCTTTCAAGAGCGGCCGTCCAGTTGTCGCCCATGTAAACGCGAAACGCCGCCAAGCCCTCGCCGTAAACTTCTTCGAAGTCCAGCGGCTCAAGCACCTCCGGCGCAGGTAGGGCCGACAAGTCCACGATGCTCATACGCTTACCTCCAAGACAAAACTGTCACCCAGGTACTCACCGGCAACGCTTATGTTTATTTTCCCGTCCAGCAACGACAACGCCTTCACGCGCTCAAGCTTAAAACGCGGCTCATTACGCCCGAGGGCCCTGGCAGCCTCGGCCTGTACCGCGCTTTTCCAGCCAGCGTTGATAGGCAAGTCAACGAAAAGGCGTAGCTTGCTGCCATATTCCGGCCGCTGCCGGCGACTACCCAGCGGGGTACTCAAGATGTCTGCGATGGATTGCCGCAAGTGCTCGATGCCGGATATGGGCTGCCCGGTGTGGCGATCCATTCCGATCATCTGGCTTAGCCCTCCTGGGGAGCGTATTCGCTATGAGCCTTCAAGAAGGCGACCGCCTCTTTATCGGACGCGGGCACCACAACTAGGTGCTTGGCCACCGGGTAAGTACGATCAGTACCAGGCACAACCAGCGTACGCGACGTGTAGACCAGATCGCGGAATGTCAGCAACGCTTGCGCGTCCAGGGTTTGAGGTTCGATTACGGACTTCTCGATGATCTTGGCCATGGTTTCTCCGGGCACAAAAAAGCCCGCACGCAGCGGGCTTTAGATTGATAGGGTTAATGCTTATGGTTGGCGGTGTTGCCGAGCGTGTCCATGATCGCACCGAGCCCTTTGATATTGCCCGTAACGAGCAACGGGCCATCGATTTTGACAGAGCCAATAAGCCCAATCTCACCCGCCGTTACGGTAACGGCGCTGTCTGTCACTACGGCTGAAGCACCACCGACCGATATGGACACGGTGCCGCTAGGAAGCGTGATGCTGTACGTCTTGGCCTTCCAGTCGTAAACCAGCGAACCGCCATCATCAAAACGCCATACCTCAACATGGTCTCGGTTATCCGGCTGCCCACCGGCATTACCGTACAGCCCGGGAATAAACGTGCCCATGCCGGCCTGGCCGCTTGGATTAAACAAAACCCCCTGCTCGTTCAAGCTTGGCGCACGCCAGTGCCGCGCCTTACCGGCCGCCAGGCTATGCCAGCGCACCCAGGCGCTCGTCCATTCGCCATTACTGACACGCACCGCCGGCGCCGCCAGATCCACACCGACCACCACACAGGGCATCAGCATGGCGGCGATCATGCGGTCATGTTCCGCGCTCGCGTAGCTCAAGGCAGTTCCTCGGGTGGGAAAAACTCACCTTTCGTGTCGTCGTTGAAACCGAACATAAGTGAGCCAGACGGCTCATCTGGCCAGGGCCAATCTAGTTCACCGATTTCAAAGGGCTGAACCCACTGGACTGACCACATGACAAACTGTTCTAGTTCCTGCGTAGGAGCCTCTGGCTGTGCGTGGACTTGTTCCGGAGGGCCGGTGACAAAATCCACATCCCACCATTGATTCTTTAGCACTGTCATCAACTGGCCGGCCAAGATGGCGGCCTGTAACGATGCCTTGGGGCGGTCAGCCTCCACGAGAATGCAAGACTGAAAACGCCCAATCACCGCCGTTTTACCTTCCCCTCGATCCACGCCCGGGGACATATCAGTTATCCCGTACAACAGCGCAGGCGTCATCACCTCGGCGCCCAACTCCGGGAACTGCTCCACATGCACAACCCGGGGCATCCGCTCGCTGATAATGCGAGTGATCGCATCATGTAATGTCGTCAGTTCGCTCATTGGATACGCTCAATATCAGGTCAACCATGCCCGAGCCGTCAGGCTTCAGACGGAAAACCTTGTAGCGGCCGCCGCCCAAGAGGGCTGGCAGCTCAATGGTTAAATGATCGCCCTTTTTGACGCCCTGGACGTCGATGGCACGGGCCGTCAGGGTAGGCTCTAACACCTCGTCAGCGTTGATCGCGCCGCCCAGGCGCGCGGCGCCGGTCTTGCCGCCGCCAATTTCGGCGCCGACAAAGGGGGACGCAAACGCACCGAAGACTGCACGGCCATCTGCCAGCGTCGCCGGATCGCCCAGGCGTTCCACCGCCAGGGCGTCCATGCGATCAGCCAGGGCCCGAAAGCCACCGACCATTACTGGATCAACAGCGCTTCAGCGAAGCCGCCGGAAGCGTCAGTGAGCAGCTTGCCGAACGGCACAGCATCCGCAGTGCCATCAGCGACCAACACACCGGCCAATACGCTGACCTTGACGCCCGCTTTCAGCGCACCGGTGACCGGCAGCACCCAGGATTCACCCAGCACGCCGGTAAAGGGCTGGCCTTTTACCGTGTCTTCCAGCGGGATCACCACCAGGGCGTTGATCGCCACAGGCACGCCGGCTTTGGTGCCGCCAGTAGGGGACACAAACGTGCAGGACCGGCCGGTACCCGAATAATTCTTAGCCATCGCTCAATTCTCCAGAACGCAAAAACAACAAACCCGCACTGAGCGGGGCTATCGGAATAGCGGTATTTACTTGCCAGCGGCGCTGTACAAACCGCGGAAGTCGGCAGGTGCAACACCTGCGTCGATACGCACCTTGCTGGCCACGCCGTCGACGCTGAAGCCGTTTTGCTGCTCAACATACGGGGTGTCGATACCGTTGAGGTATGCCACTTCAATGGTGTCGCTACCCTGCTTAGCAGCCATGTACCAGGCCGTTGCCGACGCATCATCAAGACGCGGCTCACCGATCACTTTGGCAAAGCCGCGGATCGGGTTGATGATGCCAGAGTTAGCATCAGCGCCCGGCACAGAGGCTGAGTTGATAATTTGGTTGGCCTTGTCTTCCAGGGCCACCGGGGTCAGCACGTAGGCTGGGCGAATGTTCAAGGTGCGAGGCTTGCCACCCTCAACCTGGGTTTTTTGCGAAGCCATTGCAGTCTTGCCAGCGATCAAGCTGGCAATGGACAGCTCAGACGCTGGACCGGCCGCGTTATTTTTGCGCGAAGCATCAAACAACGACTTACCGTCGCGCATCTTCGGCGGACTGGTCAGCACCGCGTAGACCAAATCGCCGATGGTCGCGCGCGCTGCCTGGCCCATCTTGTAAGGCACGTCACTCAACAACGACAGATCGTCGTTGATGATCGCCTGACGGGTGATCGAAAACAGCTCGCCGTAGGTGGCCAGCGTGATCGGCTCGCCACGATCACTCAGGGTGATGTGCTTGTACTCGGCGCCCGGGCGCACTTCGCGCAAGCTCGGGAACTCGCCCAGGCCGACCCGCGAAGAGGTTTTGAAGTCGCTCAACTGGCCTTTTTTGGTCCAGAGCTGGAACGTCTCGGGGGCTTCTTCCCATCCGGTCAAAACCGACTTACCGGCGATATCCAGCAGGATCTGCCCGAAGTCGCTGGAACCGTGGGTAAATGCCATGCCGACCATCTGCATCGGGTTGAGCGTCGCCACCAGAATGCCGCGCTCGGTCAGAGATGCACGGGCCAGCTCGCGCATACTCATATGGTTCAAGCCGTTGCTGGCCTCGATTGCGGCGATGCCGATCCGCGCTTCCAGGGATGCACGCACCGAATCGCCAACCAAATTGCCGTTAGAAATATGACCGTGCAGGCCCGGGATATTGGAAGGCGTGGTCTGCTCACCCAACTTAGCCAACAACTGCGCCCGGGCACTTTCAACAGTGCAGGACATGTCAGCTACGCAAGCTTGCAACAGCTCAGCATGAGCCGTCGCAAAACCGCCGAAAGCGGCAGTGATGCCGGTACGGCGCACGCCTTCCTCAGCAATGACCTGGGCGCGAATCTGGTCAGCCGACAGGGAATTTGCCGGCGCCGGGGCAGGCGCTGGAGCTGGAGCCGGGGCAGGCACTTGGTTACGCGGGTTCATCAGACTGCTAAAAGCTTCTGGCGGCATGTGTTCAAACTCCTGCATGCGTTTCGATTTAAGTTGTGCGGCAGCTACCAGCGGATCAATCAACTGATCAGCGAAACCGGCTGCCACCGCCTCGCTGCCATCCATCCATGTTTCATCCTTCAACAGCGCGTGGATTTCTTCCGCGCTCTTGCCGGTCTTGCTGACGTAGGCCTGCACCAACGTGCCTTCAACCTTGTCGAGCAGGTCTGCATAGCGGCGCATATCGTCCGCGTCACCGCCCTGCGCGCCCCACGGCTTGTGAATCATCATCATGGCGTTGGTCGGCATATACACCTTGTCACCCGCCATCGCGATCACGCTGGCCATGGAGGCCGCCAGGCCGTCGATGTACACATCTACGCGGGCCGGGTGGGCCTTGAGCGTGTTGTAAATCGCCATGCCGGCAAACACATCACCACCGGGCGAATGAATACGCAGATTGATTTGTGACACGTCACCACAGGCCGCCAGATCCTGGGCGAACTGCTTGGCGGTGATTCCCCACCCGCCGATCTCGTCATACAGCAGAATCTCAACACTGCCGCGCGCCATGGCGCGCATCGAGTACCAACTTTCCACTGGCTGGTTCGCCGCTGTAATCACGGACGAAACCGACGACTGAACCGACGCCCTGGGCATGGTCAGGGGCGGCGCTTCACGCTTTCTCTTTTTCGTTTGATAGGTCTGCATTGACAGTCACTTTCCCGTAGAACTTGTGATAGGCGTCAGAGCTGAACACCAGCCCTTTCGCCCGGTTGTTTTCGATTTCCGCCTGACGCGAACGCTTAAGCTCTTGCGGGTTTCGCCCACGCGCTCGCGCCACTTCGGCCTCATCGGCAAAACCGCCCTGTACCAGCGCATCCCAGGCGTTCGCCTCATGCACCGGGTTAATCCAGGGCATCACCGGCCCCTGATAAACCGCGCTGTACACCGAATCCATGTTTACGTCGCCAGGCGGCACAAGTACGCCGCTGACCAACGCCATTTCGACAAAGGCCCGGTAAACCTTGCGCGACCAGTAGTCGATGAATTCGTGCTGCAGCAGGTCATAACCCAATTGCGACTCCACCAGCTCCTGGCGCTGGGCCGAGTACGTGCCTGTGTAACTGCGCGTCGCCGTGGAGTAGCCAATGCGCGTACCGGCCGCAACCGCACGCAACTGACCGTTGCGGAAACTCTCCACAAACTGGCTGGGCCGGTTGCTTTCGATCATCCCCACGTCTTCGCCGGGCAGCAGCCCGTCAAACACCATGCCTGGGGCAATCGGAATACTTCGGGCACCGGTGGCCTGGCCGTCCTTGCCGGCAGTCGTAGGCGCAACCACATAGTCGTCGGTTGAGCCCTTCTTAATGAACATCGCCAGGGCTGCGCTGATACGGGCGGCAACGCGCTCGCTTTCTTCGTAGTCCTTGATGTCCGCCAAGCGCGTCAACACGGCGTGCAACAGAGGCTGGCCCCTGTTCTGCCCAATTCGCTTGCGATACGCGATGTGCAACATCCGATCAGCCGGCACGAACTTGGTATCCACCGACATGCTGAAACCCAAAGCACTGCCGGGGTGACGTTTCAGCAGGTTGTATCCGACGACGCGGCGCCAGGCGTCGCGTGTGATGCCCTGGCAAATCCCTTTCGAGTCGTCGTTGTAGCTCCAGGGCAGGTAATCCGGCTCCAGCAACTCAAGGGTGAAAGGCACTTTATGCAGGTGTTTGAAGTTGGCCACCTTGCCAAACAACTGCTGGGCCAGCGCCTCACCATCACGCAGCCAGGTGCGGCACACCAGGCGCTCCATTTGCGCCCGGGTTAGCTCTCCCGAGGTTTCCGGCCGCAAGGACCACTCGGCCCACAGGTCTTTGATTTGCGCCGCGAACTCCAGGTGAATATTGCCCGCGTGATCCAGGGGCAGCGGCTCCACCGCGATCCCAGCGCCACCCACTACCCGTTCTTCCAACCGGTCGAAAACACCCGTCACCAGGTCGTGATCTTCGTCCAACTTTCGAGCCTGGCCGCGCAACGATTCCGCGTCGCGCTGCAACGAGCTGTCAGCGCTACGCGTTTGTCGCTTCGCCTTGTGTGTGCGCGTGACCTCAGCAGCCTCAAAGGCTTGGATTCCGCTACGTGCCGCCAGACGCCGCAATCCAGCGCCTGGGCTAACCGCTGCAATGCAGCGGTCTAGGAAGTTCAACGGAACTCAGCCAGGGCATAACCCGGACTGCCTTGCGCGGCGGCGCGCTGGGCGCTTACCCGGCGCTCCCATTCGCGTCGTCCTGCTTGGATTTGCGGCAGCTCTGCCATGGTGTGGGTGCGACCATTAAAAATGGTCGTTTTGCCCAGCAGAATGGCGGCCTCTGCCTCCAGATACTTGTCCAGCATCTCCTGCGCGTTTATAGCCATCCGTTACTTTCCACGTTATGCCAGTCGCCAGGGGCGTCGGCTTGAGTTGATGGGGCCTCAGGCCGCGCCGACTCAATCGGCGGCTCTGATTCTTCTGGCTCATTCAGGTCGGGCACTTCCGGCACCTCCCACGCGCCTGTGGCCGGAACGAACTGAGCCTCTAAGGCCAGTTGCTCCAGATCCAGGCCAAAACGCTCCTGACTGATCCGCAGGGCGGCCAGTGCATACACAAAACAGTCGAGGGCTTCATTGCGGCGGCGGCCGCTGGTCCAGCGCTGAACCCGGCGGCCTTTGGAGACCACCCATTCTTTACGCTCGCTGGTCAGCTGCTTCATTTCGTCTTCGTCACACACCAGCTCGTTAAGCGGCAAGTGGATGCACTCAGGCACTGGGCGGTCGCCGTCTGGTTCGATTTTCAAGCGGCTGTAGATCAGCTCCTTGGCGTTGTCCGTCCCTACCTCAGTGAGGTAAACCCGGTCGCCCTTGGTCTTTTTCTTCGGGAAGGTGGCAATCTTCTTGCCGTAGGTCGCAGCGCCGAACACCGGAATAACCCAGGTGACGCCGTGCTTTTTACTTTCCTTACGCACTTCGTCCGAGTAGTGGCCGCCGGAGTCCCAGCACCAGCGCTCTACACGCATTAGCGTGCCGTCTTCGCGGGTGAACTGGCGTCGTATTTCCTGGCCCACTTTCTTGCGCAGCTCAACGCTTGCTGGGTCACCAGTCAGCACCCAACGGTGAACCAGCCACGCTTCCTCACCGGCGCCGAAGGCCCAAACACGGCCCTCATAACGGTCATCCTGCGTATCAATCCCGCCGAACAGCGCGACGCCCCTGGCGGGTACTTTCAGGTAGTTGCTACGCCGCTTGGCCAGCACTTCCCATTCCAGTTTCTCGCCTTGGTCTTCTTCCCAGGCTTCGCCTAGGGTGGTGTTGATAAAGGTCTTGAGCTTGCCCCGGTCTTTGCCGACCTTCAGCCATTCGCTGACCACCGAAGCCCAGGTAACGAACTCGGAATACACGGTCCATATATGGAACGTGACAGAACGCGGCGTGGTGATCGGCTGATCATCAGCGGAAAACCACTCCATGCCGTCTCGGGTCCAAATACCTTGGCGCTCGCAGATGTAGCGCCCAGTAACTGAGGCCTGAATCATTTCGTGGTATTCGAACGTGCAACCGTTGCCGGACTCGCACAAGTACCAGGCTTTCTCTACCTGGCCGTATCCATCGAGCCGCCAGCGCATGCCGTAAGGCTTGTCGAAGGCTCCCCATCTCAAATGCTGCTCTGTGCCGCAGCACGGACATTTGATGTTGAACCGAAGGAAGTGCGGCGACTCATCAGCCGCCCGGCTGATTTGACAGCCCTCGCCCACTGACTCCTCATCCTCACCGCCGGCAACGATCACCCCAGGAGTGGACCCACGTATTGATTTAGGAAACGTCGAACCTTCAAGGCGCTTATCCCCCAGCATCGTCGGGGAGCCCTCACCCTCGATATCGGCGTCGAACTTTGACAGTTCGTCGTAGATCACTTCATCAGGGCTTTTCTCCCGGTAGTTGCGCGCCGCCTTACCACCCAGGCACCAAAGCATTTTCGCGTTATCAAAACGCTTTTCGTCCAGGGTGTTATCCCGGTGCTTCACGCCGTACCAGGGCGCCAAAGCGCGCACCAGGGGAACGTCGCGGATCATCGTTTCGATGTGGCGCTTCATCATGGTGTCGGCGTCCGGATCGGTCGGGCACCAGGACAACACGTTGCGTTTCTTGTGCTGGATCTTGTAGCCCTTATTGGCTACCAGCATCTTGGTATAGCCAACCCGTGCGGACTTCAGCACGTTGACTACAGCGATCAGGTCATTGCCCATCGCATTAAGAATGGCGACCTGAAACGGCGCCGTGGTCCAGCGCCCCTCCTGATAGGAGGACTCGGAGGACAGGTAAAAATGCTTATCGGCCCACTCAACCGCCGTCAGTGGCGGTTCCTTGTAGAGACCGGTTAGGCCCTTACGGACGCTATCAATCAGCGCCCTCATCCAGGGCTTCGACGAACTCATCTAGAAGCTCCGGCAAGGTGTCGGCCAGGTTGACCGCTTCGTTCCGCGTAACGGCTATTTCACGTTGGATAGCCTCAATGTGACGCACCTCGATATCCGGGTGCTTGCGTTTCACTTTGATGTGAATGGTGTCCAGGGTTGAGCCGAGCATCGCGCTCAACTTGCCCAAGGCGAACAGGCAGAAATCCACCGGCACCAGCTTTTTGGCTTTCACCCGATTACGCATTTCCTGGGCGTCGGCTTGTTCAGTGGTCAGCCGTAGTTTCTGCTGTGCCTGCTTGTACTCAATCAGCGGATCGATGGGTTGACCGTCATCATCAAGCGGTTGTTGTTTCTCGCCCTTGTGAACCAGCCGGTTATCCAGCACAGAACGCACGTCGTAAAACGACTCCCGCCCAATCTTGGCGATGGGCGTCACGCCCCATTTATCGAAGGCTTGCGTGGTAATCCCGAGGCTGTCCGCCATGCGTGACTTGTTCAGCCACTCGGGCTTACGGGTGATCGATTGATTAGCCATAACTACACAACAACCAACCTTTGAAAATGGGTCATATATAGCGAAGACGCGGGGCCCGAATTACCCCCATGAGGGGTGGGGGTCCGGGAGTACCTTTAGCTTTTCGTCCCAGCCTACCTGTCAAGGGAAAAAGGGGATTAAATCGAAGAAAAGGCCACTTTTTTTCAACTTTTCTCTGACTTCCCGTCGACTACAGCCATCAACGAGCCGAAGCCATCGCTTCAGCCCAGGCGGTCGCTGCGTCAGCCTGATAGTTCGCGTTGACGATGTTCTGCCCGATCTTGAAGAACGGGAAAATGGTTCGATACCTGGGCGCTGAATCGCTGAAGATAAATACCGGCCGTACCGCATCGCCCATGCCCATCGACTTGCGCTCCCACACACCCTGCGTGCCGTCGACATCACCCGAGAAGAAGCGATGGGCGTTGCCCTTACGTCGACTTCTGGCACTGCCACTGGCGTTTGCCTGATAGCCCCGCGTCGATTCAGCAGCACCCAGGCCTGATAGGATCTTCATCATAGTGCCGCGTGACACGTTGCCGTACTGATTCATAAAGGCCGTGGTGGGCACGGCAAATTGGCCACTGCGCATGATGCCGCGCGCTATCAACGATTTCTCGAAACGCTTGTGAGGCCGCAGGCCACCACTCACCGCCTGCTGTAGGTAAGTGTCAGCAGGAATGCCCGACGCCCATGAGTCTTTGAAGTAGACCTCAGCGGCTCGCGCCTTGGTGGCCATTTTTACGAACAGGCTGTTCAGCGTGGTAGGGGTGGGCCGGTCCAGGCGTTTCTGCATCACAGTGATGGTGCCCTTCTTGACCCGCTGGGCCAGTAAGGTCGCGGTGCGAGCCATCACAAATGGAATGTGTTTTTTCTCTAACTCCCGCATGCCCGCAGAAACAGGGAACGCGTCCAGCGACATGTCGACCTTGAACATTGTCCCTCTCCTGCTCTGCCGCTCTACTGACTGTTAGTGGCACGGCCTGAAGCCGGGTCGCTAACGCCAGCCTTGCGCGCCAAGAATTGCGTATACAGGCCGCCTGCAACGTCTGCGCCTATCACCGCGATTACGATGCCCAAGCCGGCGGCCAGATAGAGGTTGTTCCAAAGGGCCATTGCGAGCAGCAACGTGGCCATACCCAGCAGGCCAGAAGCGAGAAAGCGCAGCGCTACTCGCTGAAGGATTTGGCGAAGGCCCAGGTCACTACCTGATGCGCGAAGCATTTCTCCCGACAAACCGGCGAGGCTCAGCAGAACCAACAACCACAGAGGTACATCGGTCAGTGCCTGATGCTCGGAGTTCATCTTGAGTCCTCAAATAGGTCGGCCTCCAAGTCGCTGGCATCCGCTTTAGGCAAGGAGACAGGCGTGGGGCCGAAAACAAAAAAGCCCTGCTCAATGGCAGGGCTTGAAAACAGGAACAAAAAACCCGGCTCAGGGGCCGGGTTTTTAAAGCGTCTCGCTGCTTTCACAGCAACACACGCTGCTATAAAAACAAACCTATTCCGTGCGGAAAAGCCTTTTTTAAAAAAACCGTCGAAAAGTAAGAAACTTTTAGCCCTGAAGGATCTCAAGAATGCCTTCGAACACGACTCGAAGAGGCTCAAAAATTTCTGGCTCCTCATCTGAAATTTCAGCTATCCAAGCCGAAAAAGTCAGTTTCCAATCTTCGTGAGTAGTCAATATATAGTAATGCTGGAGATCATCTCTAGGACGCACAAAAGGCTGTACAAGCCCAAAATATTGAGGCGTCAAAACCTCCGCATGAGGCATATCCGTAATCTCTAGATACCCCTCATCAACACAGCGCGCTCTCAGCTCCGCAGTAAACATATTTTCAAGACTTCCAGGCCAATAAGACTTAGGAAGTTTAATGGACACCATGAGTTTTTCAAACTCTTCAAGAAGCGGCAACCTGCACCAATACACTTTATTAGAGTTATGCTGAACCCAGCGCCCCCGGGCCTCTAACTTCGAGGTATTATAAAGGCTTCGTCCTTCTTGATCGTTATCGACCAGCGCAAATATTTTTCTACCTGGCGCCAAATCAACCAAAACCTTGCCATCACTAGCAAGACTTTTCATTCGAGTGGTACCGCCAGCTGACTCAAATCGAAAAGGCATAGCATCGCCGATTATTACTTCCCAAGCTTTAGTCAATATTACTACATCGGATTCGCCCTCCACAAAAACTATTGATTGATTATTCCTTTCAATATTCTCAGAAAGTTCAAGCATATCCTCCTGTTGCTGAACTATTTTCGCATGAGCATCTTTAAGATAACGACTAATTACAGCCAAATGAGGCGTCTCTCCCATCAGCTCACTCGGCAGCGGATCTTGAGGAGAGCCAATTTTAGATATCTTAGAATTCAAACGCGATTCAATTTCCATTGACCTGGTGACGAAGTATCTCGATACGTCGTCATGTTCTAAAGAGAAAAAAGCAGGACTATGGCTTGTCAGAAAAATTTGTTTGTTATTTTGACCACCAAAAAACCTGAACCTCTCGGCTTCTTCAATAGCATTAGCCAGCTCTAGAGAGTTCTCCGGCTCTTCGAAAGCCCATATATGGAAATCTTCCTCGCTATTGTCGGCAAGAAACGAAAGTATGGGAGCAATATGTCTGACCTGAACGCCATCGCCTCGCTGCAAGGTCAAACTATAAGAATCGCCAACTTCTGATGTGGTTTCAAAGTCCAGCGAACGAAAAAGATCAGTGAGATCTTTAGGCGTAGTTACAACACTGGAAATATTTAGCTCATCATAAAGCTGTTGACTTAGCCCTTCAGTACCGTCCCGAAGAGCATTTTTGAAAGCACCTAGAGAGTCGGAAAATTCTATATTGCGGGAAATTACATTATAAATCTCGGCCTGCAAACTTTCAAAAATCTTCCTATCCTTAATTGCCGGAATATAGTAGAGCCTGATCTTATTTAGAAATCGTGATAAATAGTTACGCCGCTGCTCCGGAATGGAAGAAGTAAGCTGTGCCTCTTCGCTATAAGAAATGCTCCATTGCTTCTTAACCCAAAACTGGTCACCAAGAGACTTTCTCCATGTTGCCGGAGTATTAAACCAAACTTTCACATAAACAAACTTCCTTATATCCCCTTCCCCTCCTGCCTGAGCACGTCTAGAGTGATTGAAGTCCTGATCAAACACGAAAGCTTGATCAGGATTAGTATGATTATTAAAAAACAAATTCAACGCCCGGAGAACGTTGCTCTTACCGGAATCGTTTCGCCCAAAAACTATGTTTACTTCTGCACAATCACTTAGATCATCTTTGTACATAGATCTAAAGTAGGCGATTTCAATTTTATCTACTAAACGCATGATTCCGACCTTCTCCCTGTCTGCATGTCGAGACGCCTCCCCCGACAACCGGAGGCCTGAATGCTAAGCACAATGCCATCACGTCAAAAGAAGCGCCAGTGCTCGTAGTCAGAGAAAAGGGAGGTATTTAGGCTTGTAGTGCAGTAGCGTTTATGCTTAAAGCGCAGTCAACCCAAGCTGTTCCTGCTCGCACGATTTCCCTAGCTTTACCTTCGCTCATGCCAAAATGCTTACCAACGCGAACCATCGGCCATTTGGCGCCAAAATATAGCCAGACCATATCTCCCATTTCACTGTCACGCTTAGAAAGCCTGGCAATAGCTGTGTCCACCGCTATGGCCCAATCATCAGTTATACAATAGCTTTTAGCTGTACTTTTTTGGGCTAAAGCTTGGCGCATCAAGGACAGCGTCGGTGATATATATCCATTAACCCCCCTTCCATCCATTCTCCACCACCCCCACTGCTCAAGCAGGTATTCGGTATCCCCCAATGGCCGACCAGCTGGCTTACGAATCATCATGCTCTCAATCCCCTGTGTAATTTGTTCCGCCTGCTCCCAGGCGGTTTGGTTGCTCGTATTGGCTCTGTGGCCCTATCGATGTTGGAGGAGTCTTTAATGCCAAGATTTCGCGTTGTACCTGCTGCAATTTGAAACTCAATTGGGTTACCAACTCGTCGACAGAAAGCACCAACTTTGCCCCCTGAACTACCCAACCTGAGCCATTGCAATCCGTGCAAACCAGCTCATAAAACACCCCTGCCACTACCGCCCTACCCTTGCAGGTCGAGCAAGGTTCAAGCTCGATCCGCTCCCGCTTAAAGCCAGGCCCCTGTCTTTTCTGCACGTTTTAAAACCTCGCCCTTAACAAATTGTGGTTCTGGCTCGCACGCCCCGCCGTTCAAGGCGTCTACGAGGTTTTGCGAATCTTCATATCTAACGCCTGTCTGCGTATGAATCGCCTTGAAGCCACGCGCATCTAACCAGTTGTGCCACTTCACCAAGGCCAGGCGGCGCTGCTCTTTGGCCTGGGTGTTGATGTAGGTGGAAGCGATTTTGCCCAGAGAGTGGTTCAGCAGCATCTCGCCGATGTGGCCGTCGACGCCGAGGTCAGTCCAGGCGGTGCGTGCGACTTTGCGTAGGTCATGACTGGTCCAGGCGCCCTGCCCTAACCGAGTGAACACGGCACTGGCTTGGTTATCACTCAGCGGCTTGCCACGGCGCGACGGGAACAGAAAAGCCCCTGTGTAGCCCTGGGCGGTCTGGCGGTCACGATAAAGGCGTAGCAGCGAGCACACTTGATCAGTCAGCGGTACGCGCAACTCGATTTTGCTCTTGGTGTGTTCCGCCGGTAGGAACCACTCACGCTCGAGCAATGCAACGTCAGCCCACCGCGCCTGGCGGGTTTCACCGATCCGGGTGCCGTGGCACAGCATCATTAAGGCCAGCATGGCGTCACCTGGCGCGCTGTCGAAGCGCTCAGCCAGCAGCGTCACTAACTCGGGCACCTGCACGTCGCGAAGGCGCGCAGGCTTGGGCAGGATGCGGGCCGTGGTGAAGTTGCTGAACTTCAGCTCGGCCATCGGGTTGACGGGGATCAAATCCAGCTTGCGCGCCTGACGAAAGGCCATCGCCAGCAGCCGAAACAGCTGCTGAACATACGACAGCGACAGCTCAGCCTGCACCGGCCACATCAGCAACCGATCGAAGGCCTGGGCGTTGACATCGCGAAGCAACAAATCATTCAGCCGCGGCTTGAGCTGGCAGCTGATCGCAGACTTGATGGCCGCGCGTCGCTTGTCAGACAGCGCCCGCGATTTGGCCATGCGGCCGCTGAACCAGTCGAGCAGCTCGCCGACCGTCAGCCAGCCCGACACGCTGGCCGCACCATCAGCCGCCACGCGCAGGCGCACTGCCGGCAGCGCCGCGATCACCTGCTTGGTGTTCAGATCGGGAAAGGCGCCAATACGGTGCCATTGGCGCTTATTGAGAAAGTACCAAGAACCACGCGTACGATTTTTGGCGAAACGAAAGTGCAATGCAGGGTGGCCGGCATCACGCAGGTCACGCACATGCTCGAGCTTGGCGTTGCGCACAATCTCGGCATCCGACAGTTTTACTGTCAGGGTTTTGATTAGGGTATTCAAACGTTGCCCTCCTTTCGGGCGAGTAGGTCAACGACCTCAAAAGTCGATGGCCACATCCAGTCGCCGTAGCGTTTGGCCATGGCCTCATCAGCGAACAAAGCCACGGGATGGTCAGGCGGGACGTCCATGTCCAACTTGAAGCCGCAGCAATGCACTGCATAGCGGTAATTGGCCAGGACCGGAACGGCCAGGCGAATCGGTGCCATCAGTTGTTTTCCTTTCTGTAACGACCGGCCAGACTGCTGACCTTTTCGGGTTTGGTCGGCTCAACCCAGGCGGCTGCGAGCTGTTCGAATCGGCTGTACTGACCGTGGAAAGCGGCGCGCACGGTGCCGCCGGCAATATCACGGCCCTTGCCGATAATGATTTCGGCAATGCCTTTGGCTTCGGAGTGTTCGTGGTAGACCTCATCGCGGTACACGAACAAAATGATGTCCGCGTCCTGCTCAATAGCGCCGGATTCGCGCAGGTCAGAACACAACGGGCGCTTGTTCGGGCGCTCTTCGCATTTACGGGAGAGCTGGCTGAGCAGGATCACTGGAACGCCCAGCTCGCGGGCCATGAGCTTCGCGGTGCGTGTCATGTGGCTGACTTCCTGCTCACGGCTGGACGTTCGCGAGTCGGACTCCACCAATTGCAGGTAGTCGATAACGATGAGGTCCAAGCCATACCGACGCTTATGGCGGCGGGCTGCCGAGCGCAGTCGATTCATTGACATCGACGCACGATCCGACAGGAACAGGTTCGACTTCTTGAGCTTGCCGGCGGCACTCATCAGCTCGGCGCCGTGGGTATTAGGGGCTTTGCCATTTTTGATCAGCTGTAACGGCACGCGCCCTTCGGACGCCATGAAGCGATCCATCAGGCCCGTGTTATCCATTTCCAGGCTGAACGCCATTACGCTTTTGCCATCACGGACAGCCGCGTGAGACGCGATGTTCATTGCGAGCGTGGTTTTGCCCATGGCCGGACGGCCAGCAATCACGATCAGTTGGCCAGGCTTGAGCCCTTGCAGCTTCTCGTCCAAATCAGGAATGCCCGTGGGCAGGCCATCAATTTCGTCACCACGATCAGCCCGTGCCTGCAGCACCTCGATGTAGTCGTTGAGAAAGTCCTCAGCCTTGACCACTTCGGATGTTGCCGATTGGCTGTCAATGGCGTGGGACTCAGCCTGTACCGCTGCAACCTTGTCAGCCGCTGGCTGGTCACCGTAGGCAATGTCATTGATCCGCACGCTCAGCTCGATGATCGACCTATCCAGGCTGCGCTCACGAACCGTTCCGGCGTAGGAAGCGGCGTTTGCAACGCTTGGCGTATTGCGGGCAATTTCTGCGGCGTAGGCAAACGAACTCGCACCACCAGGCAGATCCCCCACATAAACCCCGACGGTCACGATATCGACGGGATGACCATCACCGTGCAAGGCCAAAATCCCGCGATACAGCTCGGCGTTGTCCTCGTAGTAAAAGTCCTCGGGTACCAGATCGGCGGCCAGTACGTCGATCAGCTCTGGGCGCAGGAACATTGCCCCCAGCACACCGTGTTCGGCTTCCAGGCTGTAGGGATCACGCATTGTAATTACCCTCCACGACCTTCACGAAGTTGCTCGGGGCAATCAGCCAATCGAAGTTGCAGCGGAAAGGATTCCCGCCAGAAGCCGAAACCTTACCCATCAGAAACTCGCTGGATCGCACCAGGGCGAAGTACTCAGCCCAGAAACTGAGATCCTGATGAACATCGCTTTCGTTCCACCGTGCGCCGACCTTGGCGATACGATCCTTGGTCAACAACATGACCCGGGGAAACTCCGGGATCGTTGCGTTGAACAAATCGACGATTGCCTGGGTTGGGCATTTCGGTTTCGAAATTTTCGTTGGTTGCTCGGCGCCAACAAGAGGTGATGGTTCACTTGATGGTTCTATTACGGTTCTGGGTGCGGCTGCTGCGGGGGTTTGTGTCGTGAGCTGCGGGGGTGCTGGTGCATCTGCTGCGGGGCGCGCGGCCTGCGGGGGTGCATAAGATGCGGGGGTTAGGGTGTAAATTGTCGACCGCCCCATCCGTTCCCGGACAGACAGAATGCCCACCTGACCAAGCCACTTGATGGCGGCCTGAACAGTCCTTTCCGCGAGGCATGTCCGCTCAGAGATACGAGCGACCGAAGGCCAGCAGACACCCTCGTCGTTTGCATTATCAGCCAGCGAAATCAGAACAGCCTTTTGCGGGCCGCTCATGCCTTGCAACGGCCAGCACAGGCTCATGATGATGGTACTCATGCAGGGAAATCCTGGGCAGGAGCCAGGGATGCCTTCAAGTAATCGAGGCATTCTCGGCGGAATTGAGACTTGGAAGCTCGCGAATACTGGCCGCTGATCATCAGGGCGGCATTCATCGCTGCGGATTGATTGGTGACTGTGTGTCGAGACACCTTTTCGGACTCACCGGGAAGTGTCGCGACATCGCCAGAACTATTGACTGCTGGGGTGTTATTGATCATCATTGACCTCGTAATAAAGCTGTACTGAACCGCCCTGCCAGGCGGTTTTTTTATGTCTGCTGTTTGGGCACTGGATGAATCAACAGCTAATTCAGATCACTACCTGGTATCGCTCTTCAGGTACAAAATCATCCCAACGAACAGCTAAGCGGAGTCTGGATATAGATCCGGTCTGAGCTCATGACGCGGGATACCGGTTGCCTGCTCGACGGAGATCACGCGCTCCGCTGGCACTCGCCCGGAGGCACACCAGCGCTGAACGTTCTGTGGCGTGCAGCCAAGAACGCGAGCAAGGGCGGACTGGCTGCCTGCTGCCTTAGCCGCACGCTCTGCTGCATTAGGTTCCATAGAGTCCTCATTAAACTGCAATTACAATTCAAAGTTACAGAATCTCAGGCATATCTACAAGTGAGAATTGCAATGCTCGCTACAAGTGCTGGTTGTATTCTCGCTTCTATGACTACGACCTCCTCACGCATAGCCGCAGCACGAGAAGCGCAGGGACTCAATCAATCTGAGTTAGCCCGCAAGCTTGGCGTTAGCCCTCAGTCTGTCCAAGCATGGGAGTCGGGGCGTACAGCTCCGCGAAACCCGCGCATCAAACATTTGAGCGAAGTACTTGGCGTCTCAGTGGCCTACTTGATGGGCGAATCTGGGCCAGCCGAATCACACAGCGTGACTGCTGACACCTCTCTGCGAGCAATCGAACCCTGGGACGAAAGCACCCCTCTTGATGACGATGAGGTTTACGTTCCCTTCCTTCGCGAGGTTGAGCTCGCGGCCGGCTCTGGAAGATTTGCGATCGAGGAAAGCGATAGCTCCCGACTGCGCTTTTTCAAGAAGGACCTGCGACACAACGGCGTGCAATTCAGTAATGCAAGGTGCGTGGTTGTAAGCGGGAACAGCATGCTTCCAGTACTGCGAGACGGCGCAACCGTTGGCATCAATGTTGGAAAAAATACGCTGAAGGACGTGGTTGACGGGGAGATGTACGCCATCAACCACAACGGCCAACTCAGAATAAAGCAACTTTTTCGCCTACCTACAGGCATTCGCTTGCGAAGCTTCAACCGCGACGAGCATCCTGATGAGGAGTACACATTTCAGGAGATCCAGGAGCAGCAACTTGGCATCCTGGGCCATGTGTTCTGGTGGGCAATGTACTCCCGCTAACCAATTTTTAATTTCATTCCAGATCAACAGAGCCCGCCATTGAGCGGGCTTTTTTATGCATGCCGAAACTACAAAAATGCATTCTTTCGCAAAAATAATTACAACCAAGACTTGCATATTACAACTGCTAGTTGTAATTTTGCCACATCGCCGGATAACAACCGGCCAGATGGAAGGCAGCGATGAACCGGCCTCAACGGTTCAGAGGGTTGGCAACTGACCCGGGCGTGCAGCGTAAAGCGCCGATGCAGTTATCTAGCGGGAGAACAAGCCGAAAGGCCCGCGGCTGGAAGAACAACTTGAATCGATCTGTACCGCGCCAGTAGCGCCGAAGGATCAGCGGGAATTTTCACTGATGCACCTGCTTGGCCGGGTGCATTGGGAAACCAACCGGGAGTCACATTGATGGAAGCAACAATCGTCAGCGGCGCATGGAAGGGTCATCTCGGACGAGGCCTTGCGCCAAAGGAAGTTCAGTACCTGCTCGGCACGGCCCAGGGCATGACAGCAAAAGAGATTGCCCGCCAATTCGACGTGGCGGCCTGCACTGTGGCCAAGCGTCTTTCCTGCGCCATGTTCAAGCTCGGTGTAACCCGCCAGACAGCTGCAGTTGCCGAGGCCATGCGACGCAAGATCATCTCGCCGATGTGCTTTGTTCTGGCCAGCCTGATCGCCATGCACGCAATGATCGGTGATGACGCCATGCGCCGCGATCGCCGGGCACCAGAACGCCGCACCGCCCAGGTACGGGTGCTGCGCCAGGCGGAGCGACCCACCCTCACCGCATAACCGAAAGCATCACTCCTGCACCTTGGCGACAGGGTGCAGCGGGATATAACCGACCCCACTGAGGTATTCACCATGCACGCATCAATTCAACAGCGCGTAGACGGGGTTGCGGCCCTGCACATTCGCTCCCGGATCGCCACTACCGAGTTCTACGCGCTGATCGGCAAGGATCAACCTGTCCAGCAGATCCGCTTCCAGATCAAGAACGTCGGCAATGCCTACCACATCGTGGAGCGCAACACCGGCAAGGTGAAGGGCTTCCGCTGGACCTGGAAAGAGGCGAGCAACCTCGCCCAGACTCTGGAGGCGCGTGCAGACGGCGTGAAGTTAACGCTGTCAGGCGGTGCGCAATGATCGGCGTGCCCATGCCAAACCCGCGGGACTCGATCATCAACGACCTGAACAAGCAGCTGGACGCCTTCTTCGGCGCTGGCAACGCTGTGCAGGAAGTTGCACCAGGCGTAAGCGGCGAAGTGGGTGGGCCAATCAAAAGCACGCGCAGCAACAAGCTCCGCACCGAACGCGACAAGATCGCGCCGAAGCTGAAGCAGGCTGTCGAGTCTGGCGCATCTCTGCATCAGGCGTGCCTGGCCGTGGGCGTCGACTACAAGCGCGCGCGACTCATCGCCCGCGAAAACGGATTCAAGCTACCTGCTCCCCAATGAAACGCATAAACAATCAAGTGCGACAGCGTCGGCGGCAAGCATGGCTTGATCTGCCAGGGCATGAAATTGAAGAGGTAGGCCATGGCCGAGGAAGAACAACAGCCGACGGCGGAAGCACTGAAGCAGCGCCGAAAGCGCGAGAAGGCGAACGAGAAGAAAGCTGCATTGGGCGTCGAGAAGTTTACGGTTGAGGTCGCCGGCGTGTTCAAGGCCGACCTCAAGCGCCTGATGAAGCAGCACGGCTTCAACAACCAGCAGGAGGTGTTTCAGAACCTTCTACGCAACGTGATCGCCGCCGACTTCGAAACGGCGGCGCAGATGCTCAAGTGTGTCACGACACCTTTTGTTGTTACTGAAAAGGTGTCGCAGATCATCAGGGCGGCGGGCATGAAGTCGCTCGCCGACGACCCGCCAGAGCCTGAAGACGAAATCGAAAGACCAGCATAACCCACCCTATTCGCTGCATCCGGTAACCGGAGGGCGGCGCCTGCTGTTATCTATTTTCGCTCGTGACGGTATTCGACCCAATAGGCCCAAGCGCGCTGCGCAATGTCACATAGGTCGTGCTCAGATCCGGCCTTGTCTGTGTAAATCCAGCATGGCAAATGGTGGTCTCCAGGTTCATCAGTTGTAGCTCGATCTCTCGAGCTGAACTTTTGGGGCTGCGTCTTCGGGTGCTTCACATCGTTGGTCAGCTGTCGGCAAACATCGAGAGCAATGCCCGCATTTAAATCCGAAGCCATCACCAGACGTATTACATCACCAGGGCTGCCTGCCCCGCGAAGCTTGGCTGCTTTGTCGGTCATATGGTTCAGAAAAAAAATAGCCGTAACTAACCGCCGATAGACAAGCGTAAATCTCCCGATGTCGAGCGGGGTATCAGCTTGGTACTCAAACCAAAATTCTTCGAAGGCGGGTGCTGCGAGCTCCTTGAAATAGCCACGCAGATCGCTGAGCTCAATTGTACCCACAAGCCCCCCCCTTGATCCGGCTCCATGCCGGTCACCCGTAATACCCCAAATCAACGAATCACGCCAGCCGGCGAGGATCCCCCATGTCCGCACAACAGAAGAAACACCCCTTCGATTTCAAAACCCAATACGGACTCGGCTTCAACCCTCAGGACGATGAGATTGTTGTCGACTTCTTCTGTGGTGGCGGCGGCGCCGGTACCGGCCTGGAAATGGGCCTGGGCCGCGCGGTGAACGTGGCGAAGAACCATAGCCCTCAGGCCATCAGTATGCACACCGTGAACCACCCGGGCGCGAAGCACTTCACCACCGACGTGTTCGAAGGTGACCCCGACACCGAGTGCGGCGGCAAGGCCGTGGGCTGGTTCCACATGTCACCGGACTGCACCCATCACAGCCAGGCGGCCGGCGGCCAACCGCGCAAGCGCGAGATCCGCAACCTGTCGTGGATCGGCCTCAAGTGGGGAGGAAAGAAGCGGCCCCGGGTGATCAGCCTGGAGAACGTGAAACAAATTTTGCAGTGGGGCAGATTGATCGCCAAGCGCGACAAGGCAACCGGGCGCGTGGTGACCCTGGACCAGGTGCCGCACCCGACCCAGAAAGGAAAGACCACCAACCGAGTGGCGGCGCCGGGCGAACGGGTGCCAGTATCCAACCAGTTCCTGGTGCCAGACCCGAAGCAACGCGGCCGTACCTGGCGCCGTTTCGTGACCCTGCTGGAAGGCATGGGCTATGTCGTTGAGTGGAAGGTGATCAAGGCCTGCGACTTCGGCGCGCCAACCAGCCGGGAGCGCCTGTTCATGATCGCCCGGTGCGATGGGCAGCCTATCGTGTGGCCTGAGCCAACCCACGCCAAAAACCCCGCCAAGGGCCAGCAGAAGTGGAAAACCGCCGCTGACTGCATCGACTTTAGCGACCTGGGCAAAAGCATCTTCGGCCGCAAGAAAGACTTGGCACCCGCCACCCTGCGCCGCGTTGCCAAGGGCATGAAGAAGTTCGTCATCGACAGCGCTGCACCATTCATTGTGCCGATCGCCAACTGGTCAGGGGAAACGGTGCAGTCAGCCGACGAGCCTCTACGCACCATCACCTCCTATCCCAAGGGCGGCGCCTTCAGCGTGGTCAGCCCGGTCATCGCACCGGCAACGCACCAGGGCAGCGACCGAATCAACGACCCGCTCGATCCACTGCCGACGGTGACCTGCGCGAACCGCGGCGAGCTGACGCTGATCAGCCCACTGATGGTTGGGGCCGGCGGCCCGGAGTACTCCGGCAAGCCAGTGGGCGTGGAACAGCCGGTGGGCACGCTGATGACGCAGAACCACCGCGCGCTGGCTTCCGCCTGCATCGTCCAGGCAGGGCACGGCGAGGGATCTGGCGCAAATAAGCGCCGCTCCCACGGGGTGAACGACATCTGCGGACCGATCGGTACCGTCACTGCCAGCGGTGGCGGCCAGTCGGTCAGCGCCGCGGTGATGATCCAGGCCAATGGCGGATTCAACACCACGCACGCCAAGGGCATGCACGAACCCATGACGACGGTAACCAACACCGGCAGCCAACAGCAGTTGGCAGTCGCGAACCTGGTGCACCTGCGCGGCAATTGCGATGCACGGGACGTTAACGACCCGCTGCACACCGTCAGCGCCGGCGGCCAGCACCACGGGCTGGTCAGCACATTCATGGAGCGGGCATTCGGCGGCAGTGTTGGCCAGGGCCTGGAAGATCCCGCGCCGACCATCACCGCCGGTGGCGGGGGCAAGAGTTCGCTGGTGTCACTCACACTCTCGCCGGAGCATGAAGCGGGTGCCCTGCGCGTTGCCGCCTTCCTGATCAGCTACTACGGCACCGAGAACATCAGCGCTTGCGATTCACCGGCACCGACGATCACCACCAAGGACCGCCTGGCCATGGTCACCGTAATGGTCAAGGGCACGCCCTATGTGATCGTCGACATCTGCTTGAGGATGCTGAAGCCGTCCGAGCTTTACAAGGCCCAAGGCTTCCCGGCCGACTACGTCATCAGCCACGGCACCGACGGTAAACCGTTCACCAAGACTCAGCAGGTGCACATGTGCGGCAACAGCGTCAGCCCGCCGCCGATGGCTGCATTGGCGCGGGCCAACGATCCATGGCGTCAGACTGAATTTAGAGCGGTAGCTGCTTAGCCGTTGCTGTCCGCAATAGCGTGGAGCGCGGATTCGATTTTTGAAGAAGCTTCTTGGATTGCAACAGCAAGGATTGCGGCGTTGAAATCCTGACCGGCTGTTTTAATAAAAGCAGCAACAAGCTCAGGGTTCTTTGCCGCATAGCCTTCCCCAAATATCCGATCAATCTTCTCCTTGGCGGCGAACAAGTAGTCATTTGCCGTCATCGAGGCTTGATCCATCAACGTTGTGTAGTCAGCAGTGATTGCCATCTTACGATCCTCATTCGTGGATCAGAGACTGTCGCACGCTCAGCCGTACCTTTCAATCCACCACTCCACCGCCCGGGCATGGCCCGGCAAGGACTCCCCATGCCCACCAATCAAGACGAAACCCTTCCGCAGCGATACGCCAGGGAGCATCAGGACTATCTGAAGCTCTGCGGCAGCATGACTGCCGATCAAGTGGCCGACCTGCAGTTGCAACTGCACAACTCGCTGGCTCGCGAGGCAGCCCTGCAACAGCGCCTGACCGCAGCGGATGAGCAGGTGGATGTGCTGGAGGGGTTGCTACTCCATACCAACGAACTGCTCTACGAGATCCAGGGAGATCCAGGCGCCGTTTCGTCTTCGGTGATTGATGCAATGCGCGGCCAGGTGTTTACCACGCTCAAGCGAGTACAGGGTGATGGCGGTAATTAACTGAATGCAAAATTGAACGAGTAAAAAGCCTTGGCTGATTTGAGTTTTGAGGCGGCTCAGCAAAGACGGCCGAGACGCCTCCCTCGGCTACCCTAGCATTTGCAGCAGCTTAGGGAGCATATCGACAAGGTTTTTTGCAACAGTCGATACGGATGCAGCACCAGCGAGCCAACCCTGCAATTTTGAAGTTTTAACAACCTCAATTTTTTTGTCTATCGACAAAGTTCGGGCTTTCTCTAAATCAGCGAGAAGCTCTTTGAGATATTCCCCGGGTGTGTCTGCTGGCAATCCAAGAGCCGAAAGCATGCTTGGCTCGTGAAAATCGAATGCTTTACCGTTACCGACAAAAAGGTTCCCATCAGAAATAACGTCCATCGTCGATGGACCGCTTATTGCGAACTCGTTCCCTATAAATCTGCTGTTTGTTATTCGTAACGTCATCACAGACTCCCTCAGTGCTGCGGAATGCAGGCTCCCTATTAGGGCCTCGCAGGCCAAAAGAAGCAATACGCCACTACTTAAATCTCCCCGTCCCCCTTCATAGTCAGCCGCTATAGCGGCAAGGACGAAGTCATGCGTGAAATAAAGGAACGCCCCATCCTGTTCTCGGCGCCGATGGTGCGCGCCATCCTGGAAGGCCGGAAGACTGTCACGCGGCGGGCACTCAATGCCCAGTCGCTGAAAAACATAGGCTACGGCGTTCAGCTTGGCGAATGCCACGAACTGCCAAGCGAAGGGCCGCTGCACCCGAACAGCATCGGGTATTACACGGACTTCTGCCCCTTCGGCCAGCCCGGCGACCGGCTGTGGGTGCGCGAGACCTGGGGCGTCATCAGTCATGATTTCGATGATCAGGGCAACATGATCGACTGGACGCCTGATCGCCCCGCTACACCAATCCGGGAAATGCCTTTTGGGCGAGGCTACTACTCCGGGCATGCCATCTACCGCGCCGACGGCGAGGCAGTGTGGGCCGGTGACGACGACGGTGGCGGGGATGATCGCTCCGCCTGGAAGCCAAGTATCCACATGCCTCGCGCTGCCAGCCGCATCCTGCTGGAGATCACCGACGTGCGCGTCGAGCGGCTGCAGGACATCACCGAAGACCAGGCCCAGGCTGAGGGCTGCTTCTTCACCGACTACGGCCGCAAGTGCGGACACGGCGTGAAAGGCTGGACTGAGGTCGGTGACTGCCCGGCACCCGAAGCGCATCACCCGCAGCGCAATGGATGGATGTGGGACAGAAACACCAGTCACGAGCAGTGCCTCGACTCGGCCCGCAACGCCTTCGGCAACCTGTGGCAAAGCGTCGGTGGCGACTGGAGCGCCAATCCGTGGGTCTGGGTGGTCGAGTTCAAGCGGGTGACGCCATGAAGCTCACAGAGAAACAGCAACTCGTACTCCATGAGCTGCGCAAGATCGGTCGGAAAAACGCCCACCTCTATCGAGAAACCCAGCCGTACCTGCATCAGAAGGATTGCGAGAAGCTGGCACTGGGCGACCAGGCGTGCGTGTTCGGCATGGGCGGACTTACCTTTCAGGTTGCGCACCGCCTCGGCGTATCGGCGCCGTCAGTGCTGAGCATTTTCAAGGCCCTTCGGCGCAAAGGCCTGGTGATTCGAGAAGAGAGTTATCCCGATTATCAGCGTGCGCGCTACTGGTGGCCGGTTGGCCTGGCCGCCGAACTCCACGCTGAATTGCAGGCGGCTGAAAGGGTGACGCCATGATCGCCACCCTCTGGTTCGCCTACGTCTTCATCTACAAGGGGCCCAGGCCATGAAGCTGTACTTCCGGCGCAAAGCCGAGGCATGGCTGATCCTGCTGGCAGCCAAGATCCTGATCGATCGCAACGTCCAGCGCGCGGCAGTGGTATCCCGCCGCGACAACGACGACATGTGGAGCATGGCCGAAAAGCTCGAAGCCATCGCCCAGCGCATCAGCAAGAACTACCCCTAACCCCAATCCCCCTACATGCCTGCCGGTGAGCGGCGGGCGAGGTATTTCTATGTCCGAAGAAAAGAATGCATTCCGCGAAGCCGCTATCGAAGCGATCTCGGATATGGCGCAACACCTGCCGCTTGACTGCGAACTGCTGGTGGTGGCCTGCCGCCCAGGCAAGAAAGACTTTGACCTGGTGCTGCCGTCGCCCGAGTCGAACTTGAACAACGCCCTGGACGCGTTGCGGCGGAACGGCCTGAGCATCGACGGCGACAACGCCTACAAGCGTGACCTGCTGGACTGCGTTGTTGGTGCCCTGGCTACGGGTGCGCAAAACTCCAACCCGCCACCGGCCGGGCACTGGGGCCAGCGCTTCTGGGATATCGGCCGGGAGGAACGCGCCAGCGCCGAGAGACTGCTTAACGCACTGACAGCACTCACCCAGGTGGCAGGCGAATGCGAGCAGATTGCCAGCAAATATAGCGGCACCATCGACGGCATCTTTGAGCACGGCGGCGACGATCACGAAGATCCGAGCTGCGCGATCTTCCACCGCCTGTACTACGCCATGTTCGACGCACGGGTCGCAATCAAGAAAGCCACCACTTAACCCACCTTCTGCCGCCCAGCGCGGCAAGGACACCCCATGTTCGCAATAAAACTCACCCTGCTCATTGTGGGCATAACGCTGTACGTGTCCGGCACCGTCTGCTGGATCTTCTGGATCGCCCCCGAACTGGTCATGGACGGAGAGAAGTCCGACCTTCTCTACGCATTCGGCGGCACTTGCGCCTGGATGCTTTTCACCTTCGGCATGATCGTTCACATCATCAAGACAGCTCGGCCCACGGCCGGCGGGAGGTAAACATGCGAAAAGAACTTATCAAAATCAGCGAATTCCAGCGTCGGCGCTGGGGAGAAAACGGCACACCGCCCTGCCCCCAGGCAATTCGCAATCACATCCGCAACGGCATGGTGCCGGGCGAGCAAATCGGGAAACTCTGGTACGTTGATTGGGCTGCGTTCAATGCGTCCAATGGCAACGACCTTGTCGCAATGGTATTGAAAGGAGCTGCATGATGTCCCCACGGCCGCGCAACACTGCGAACAAGAGCCTTCCGCAGAACCTGTACTTCGACGCGCGGCGCGGGACATATCGTTACCGGCGCCCTACGGACGGGAAGTTTTTCCCGTTCGGCTCCGATCGCCTGAAAGCCATCGACGCAGCCAAGCAACTGAACCTCGAGTTCATGCGCGGTGCTGATCTGGTCGGCACCGTGATGCTCAACCCGTCTGATAGCTTCGCGGGTTTCCTCGACAAATATGAGGCTGAGGTGCTGCCGCCCAGGGAGCTTGCGAAAGGCACGCTAGGGCTTTACGCCGTTCACTTTCGGAGATTCAGGAAGTGGTTTGAGGGAAAGACCGTAGATCAAATCACGATTCGCATGATCGCCACCGAACTGGATGCGCTTACACCGCGCACGGCCAACCAATGCCGAGCGCTCTTGACCGACATTTTCAACCACGCCGCGGCCAAGGGTCTGTGCCCGGATAACCCAGCGGCCAGCACAATCAACCGGATCGAGAAGAAACAGCGCAAGCGGCACACTATTGAGGGTCTAAAGGCTATAAGGGAGAAATCGCCAGCCTGGCTACAGAATGCAATCGACCTGGCGCTGATCACCGCTCAACGGCGTACCGACATCCTGGACATGCGTTTTGACGGGGTTCGGGAAGGCTTTCTGTATGTCGTGCAGAAGAAAACGGCCAAAGCAACGGACGCGGCCTGGATTCGTTTCAGGGTCACGCCGGAGCTGCAGACGGTAATCAGTCGGTGCCGCGATGACGTAGTTTCGCCTTACCTGGTGCACCGCAAGCCGGATCGGTTGAAACAGAAGCAGGCACAGACAAAGGAGCATTGGACGAAAATTGAGGAACGGTATTTGACGCGCGCATTCAAGGAGGCCAGGGAGGCAGCAAACTGCTACGCGGGATGGAAGGAAGAGGAGATGCCGGGCTTCCACGAAGTGCGAGCGCTGTCGCTGCACCTGTACAAGAAAGCCGGAAAGGATGGTCAGAAAATAGCAGGTCATGCGAGCGAGGGCATGACCAAGAACTACCAGCGCGACCACGAGGAAATCATTTGGTCCGAGGCGATTCCGGATCTGGATATCACCGAGATATCCGGGATGTGACTACTTCCGAGGGATATCCCGAAAGTCCTCGCCTCTATGGTGGGTCACCCCGACCTGAAGTATTAAGCTGAACGCCCCCAGTATGTACGTGAGGCATCCCACAAACCCCAGTGAATCGGTATCTCCCTGCCCCCTTGACCGCACAGCTTCAATTATCGCGGCTTTATGCCCATCTAATTTGGAAGCCTCCGGATCTAGCGCGTGAGCCATCATGTTGCGAATACGGTTGAGCTTCTCGCACAACGACCACAGCTCAACCATCCCGCCAAGTTTTATGTCATCCGGATATAGAGCCCTGGACAGGTCCAAAATCTGAGCGAAACTAAATCGAGAATCCTTCAAAAACTTAGGCTGAGGCACCATCTCCGAGCAAAAATCACGGAGCATTTCCTCGAGCATTAGATGACATTTCAGAATGAGGGTTATGTCATCCATATGGGCGGTAAAGTGCTTTTCGAAACGCTGATCGTGCTTCTTGCTGAACTCTACATTGACCATGAACTCACCTTTGGGGAGCATATTCTTCATCGGGTTTTGCGCCAGTTTTGCGCGGGTTTTGCGCAGGCACAAAAAAGCCGATCTAGCTGATCGGCTCAAGTGTCTGATTTTACTCAGGAATAATGGTCGGGACGGAGTGATTCGAACACTCGACCCCTAGCACCCCATGCTAGT
>Ga0302347_1000209_pt1 | contig 106774 bp, 86 predicted proteins | sample PhyWR1_FD_202178 | JGI IMG/M metagenome (GOLD analysis project Ga0302347, IMG submission 202178) | Leaf surface microbial communities from wheat plants in UC Gill Tract Community Farm, Albany, California, United States - DLSL W.R1 (v2)... | ecosystem: Host-associated > Plants > Phyllosphere >... | reverse complement strand
ACATTACCCCAGTCAGGAACACCGCGCGGTGTACCGGATGCATGCCTTTTACCAGGAACAGGCGGAAGTTCATCAGGTTACCATGACACCAGCGGCGGTCGCGTTTCAGCTCGTCCAGCAGGTTAGGCGGTAACTCTTCATAACTACCCGGCAGATCATAGGCTATCCACACGCCCCAGCCAGCACGACGCATCAATGCAGCTTCCACAAAGTCATGGGAGAGGATAGAACCGGCAAACGAACCTTCACCCGGCAACGGTGCCAACGCACAGTGCTCGATGAAGGGTTTCACCCGGATGATGGCGTTATGGCCCCAGTAATGGGATTCGCCCAACTGCCAGAAGTGCAGACCAGCGGTGAACAACGGGCCATAGAGACGCGTGGCGAACTGCTGCACACGAGCATACAGCGTATCCATGCCGGAGGCTTTTGGCGCAGACTGGATGATACCGGCGTTCGGGTTGGCTTCCATCAAGCGTACCAGGCCGGTGAGGCACTCGCCGCTCATCACGCTGTCCGCGTCCAGGATCACCATGTAGCTGTACTCACCGCCCCAACGACGGCAGAAGTCGTCGATGTTGCCGCTCTTACGTTTCACACGGCGGCGGCGGCGGCGGTAGAAGATACGTCCGTGGCCTTCAACATCGCGGCACAGCTCCATCCAGGCTTTCTGTTCGGCGACGCAGATATCGGGATCGTAACTGTCGCTCAGCACATAGATATCGAAATGCTCGAGCTGACCGGTCGCCTTCACCGATTCGTAGGTTGCCCGCAACCCGGCAAATACCCGTTCAACGTCTTCGTTACAGATCGGCATGATCAACGCGGTACGGTGCGCTGGATCGATCGGCTCATCACCTTTGATAGTCGAAGAGATGCTGTATTTATCTTTGCCAATCAGCAGTTGCAAGAAGCCCATCAGCGCCGTCCAGAAACCGGCAGAGACCCAGCAGAACAGAATGGCAAACAGGATCAGAATACCGGTCTGCAAAAGATACGGTAATATTTGCAACATCGACTGCATCAGATCCTGATCGAACATGGCGATAGGATCGATCAACGCCCAGCCCTGATAAGGCAGGATGGTTTTCATGTACCAGGTGGCGATGCCGGTTTGCACCAACATCAGGATCAACAGCACGTAACGGCGCATTGAACCGACAATACGCCAGCGGTTTTCCGCCTCGGCTTCTTCTTTGCTGGCATGACGATTGTGCGTCTTACGCCCCAGCAGAGTATCCCAGAAACGCCCCACTGGGTTGGTGCGCCAGGCTTCAGGGAACATGGTGGTACGTTTTATCGGCGGCGTGGCCTTCAGAATGGTGCGCCCTTCCGGGTCACAATCAAAATCGTCGTCATCGACGGCATCCGGCCAAGCCTGGCTGATGCGTGCCTTGACCGAGGCCAGGGCAATGTCATCGGCAGGCAGCGACGCCACATTGACATCAGAGGCTCCCATCTGACGATGCAAAGCCTCCAGTGACGGGGTATCACCCGCCATCATTTGTTGTTTGAGCACCCCTGACCGCTCATCGGTCAGGGGCATTGCCGCAAGATATTCCTGGGCAGTTTCAGTAGACTTATTCATTGGCAGGTAGCTGATAGCTCCAGGTTTCCGTCAAGGTCTTGTCACCGTTGACCAACGCAGCACGCATTTCTACCGGCTGTTTCTCGTCTTTCACTTTCAAACGCACCGTCAAACGCCAGCCTTTGGTGACCGGATTATAGCGAACGCTGTTTTCCACCATTTCGCCGTTGTCACCAATGCTGATCTGAGAAGCCACTGGCGTATCGGCATCCAGCGTTTTCAGTGCCGGGCCGACGAAGTCAACCAGGAACGCCACGCTGCCGTCCGGCTCGCGGATCAGGTTTGACTGCTTCACATCACCGGTTGAACGCATGGTTTTACCCACGTAGCCGATATCCTGTGAATGCAGCTTCTCTTCGTCGCGGGTGAAGTACAGGCGGTAGTTCAATGCCAACGGCGTTTTTGCATCAGGCAACACGTCCGGCGTCCAGAACGCCACGATGTTATCGTTGGTTTCATCCGCGGTTGGGATCTCTACCAGCTCAACCTTGCCCTTGCCCCAATCGCCGCGCGGTTCAACCCAGGCGCTTGGACGCAGATCGTAACGATCGTCCAAGTCTTGGTAGTCACGGAAATCACGGCCACGCTGCAGCAGACCAAAACCTTTCGGGTTTTCGATGCTGTAAGTGCTGACCGACAGGTGCTTTGGATTGTTCAGCGGACGCCAGATCCACTCGCCGTTACCAGCATGGATAGACAGACCGTTGGAGTCATGCAGCGCCGGACGGTAATTCAGCGTTGGCGAAGGATTGCTCGGCCCAAACAGGAACATGCTGGTCAACGGTGCCATACCCAACTTGCCCACTTTGTCGCGCAGGAACACTTTGGACTGGACATCTACCGTGGTATCGCGGCCGGGGTAAACCACAAAACGATAAGCGCCGGTGGCTCGTGGGGAATCCAGCAAGGCATAAATCACCAGATGTTTGTCGCCCTGCTTAGGACGTTCGATCCAGAACTCGCGGAAACGCGGGAATTCTTCGCCAGATGGCAAGGCGGTATCGATAGCCAGCCCACGGGCAGAAAGCCCATAAACCTGCCCTTTACCCACCACGCGGAAGTAGCTGGCGCCCAGCATGCTCATGATTTCGTCGTTCTTATCCGCACTGTTGACCGGATAGAGCACTTTAAACCCGGCGAAACCGAGTTTCTTCACCGAGTCGGGATCGTGCTTGACGGGACCAAAGTTGAAATAGTCCGGGCTGTATTTGATCTCTTTGACGGTGGTGGCCGTAACCTCGTTGATGGTCACCGGCGTGTCGAAGTACATTCCTTGATGGTAGAACTCAAGCTTGAAAGGGGTTTTCAGCTTACTCCACACGGCTTTATCGTGATTGAACTGGATCTGCTGATAGTCCGCGAACTTCATATCGCGAAACTGAGAAGGAAGGTTGCTCTTCGGGGCTTCAAAGCTTTTTCCTGCCAGATCCTGTGCCTGTTTGGCCACATCGTCGATAGAAAAAGCCCAAGCCTGCGAACTCAACAACGTGCATAAAACGGTAGCACCTAACCAACGTACGCTCGTGGCGCGTGGTTTTTTTGATAATAGATTTACTAGCACATCCCCCCCTATTCGTGTGCTCAAAATATTCAAAATCCATATTAATGGATTATTCTGCTCGCCGACAACATGATAAACGTGTGCTGATGTTTACGGCTTAGAGTTTAAGCAGTTGTGCAGCGTAGCAAGCCGTGCTCCAAGACGCTATGGAAAAATGTCGGTCGCTATAGTAGGGTTTGAGTTTGCGATTACCCCATTGCCGAGTTATTAAGCGGGTTTAAACTCCCCTGATGCAACCACCAGCGGTAACCTATGACTAACAGCACTAACCAGCGCGAGTTTTTCCTGGATTCGATCCGGGCCTATTTGATGCTGCTGGGCATTCCTTTTCATCTTTCTCTGATTTACTCCAGCCACTCGTGGGCGGTAAACAGCACGACCCCGTCGTTTTCGCTGACGGTGCTGAACGACTTTATTCACGCCTTTCGCATGCAGGTGTTCTTCATTATCTCCGGCTACTTCTCCTACATGCTGTACGAACGCTATGACAGCCACCGCTGGTTGAAGGTACGCCTGGAGCGGGTTGCCATTCCGCTGTTGAGCTCTATCCCATTGATTACCCTGCCACAGTTTTTTTTACTCAAGAACTACACCGATAAATTAGCCGGCTGGGATGATTTTACCCCTTATCAAAAAATAAACGTGGCGGTTTGGGAGTTGGTCTCCCATCTGTGGTTTTTATTAACCTTGTGCTTGTTGACCTGCGCCTGTTTTTATCTGTTTAAAAAAATTAAGGCGATAAAAACGCCGATGGCCCCACGGCCAATAAATAAAATGATCAATCTCAGCAATATCTCATTGTGGTTTTTATTGTATGCCTTTATATACTGCGTGTTTCATCGCATTATTTTAATCACCGCCCCGCATTTACTGTCTAACGGCTTGTTCAACTTCGTGGTGATGGAAACCCTGTTCTACCTGCCGTTCTTCATTGTGGGTGCCTACGCGTTTAAGTACTCATGGCTGAAAGCGGTGTTCCTCAAGCCCTCGTGGCCAGCCGTACTGGGCTCACTGCTGCTGTTGGTAGCCTATATGCTCAACCAGAAACTGCTGGCGCACAGCAGTTTTGGGTTTGAACTGGAAATCATGATCAAAGCCGTGCTTGGGGTCCTGATGGCCAACGTGGTGTTCGCATTTGGCCATGCGCTGCTCGATTTCCATTCGCCTCGCATTACCTATCTGGTCAACGCTTCGCTGTTTATCTATCTGGTTCACCATCCGCTGACGCTGATATACGGCGCCTTCGTGACTCCGCTGATCGATAATAATCTGCTGGGTTTCCTGCTGGGCCTGGTGTTCGTCTTTGCTTGCGCCTTCCTGTTATATGAGTTGCACAAGCGCATCCCGCTGTTACGCTTCCTGTTCTCTGGTAAAGCCTAACCTCCCGTGTAAGGGCGTTGCTTGCAGCGCCCTGCTAACATGCTCCCCCTCGTAAGTGCACCGCATGCTGTGACCGCTTAGCTATAATTGATCGGTGGTCAGCGCACATATTGCTCAACCTATCGGTACCCGCTGATGCAAAGTTGTGCTGGAGCATATTGCAGTGAGTTGTTATAACTACAGTGCATAAGAAAAAATCCACATCCCTGCCTTACGGTAGCGATTGGGCTCACGAACCCTAAGGGATGGCGCATCACAATCGCGTGCGCCGGTAACATTGTCCCTTCCGTCACGACAGAGAGGATTTTTAATGACCGATAAACCGACCGCGGCAACCGAAGCCGTAGCAGAAAATGCCACACTACTGAAAATCTTGGGTAGACTGCTGTCCGCGCTGGATTCTTCCATCAGCGGCAAAGATCGCAGCGTATTGGTAACCGAGCTTTCCAGCCTCAACCTGGACGGGATCTCCGAGGCCGAAAGGAAACTGGCAGCCGAATTAATCAAGCGTGCCCTGCAATCACTCGATCACTAACCTCCCGCCTGCAAACCATTAAGCCTCCTGCTGGGGGGTTAATGGTTTTTCATCAATAACCTGTTTCCTACCGTCCTCAATGAGCTGATAAATAGGCACAAAAGCCGCAATACCCACATTTCACCTCTCCTTTCATCAAATTTTGCGGCAACTAGCCATAATGACACCGTTTTTTTGGCAATCAGCCTTGGCGTTGCACAGGAAAAACAGGCTATTATGACCCGGTGTCATTGCTGTGGCGCCCTCCCCCTTTCAGCTCAACTCGCAGGAGAACATTATTTTGGATGCCAGCACGATCAATAGCTTGTTCATCATCGGTGCCGTGTTGGTGGGAGCAAGTATTCTGCTCAGTTCTTTCTCTTCGCGCCTGGGTATTCCCATTCTGGTGATCTTCCTGGCGATAGGCATGCTGGCCGGCGTTGACGGCCCCGGAGGCATCGCCTTCGATAACTATCCCGTCGCCTATCTGGTCAGTAACCTGGCTCTGGCCGTGATCCTGCTCGATGGTGGGATGCGTACCCGCGTCAGTTCCTTCCGTGTCGCACTATGGCCGGCATTGTCACTGGCCACCATCGGCGTACTGATCACCGCTGGCCTGACGGGCCTGGCCGCCGCCTGGCTTTTTAATCTCGATTTGATCCAGGGGCTGCTGATCGGTGCCATTATTGGATCGACCGATGCGGCAGCGGTGTTTTCACTGTTGGGCGGCAAAGGGCTGAACGAACGTGTCAGTGCGACGTTGGAAATTGAGTCCGGCAGTAACGACCCGATGGCGGTATTTTTAACCATCACCCTGATTGCCATGATTTCCGCTGGCGAAACCTCGTTAAGCTGGATGTTCATCATCCATCTATTGCAGCAATTCGGTATGGGTATCGTACTCGGCCTGGGCGGCGGGTGGTTGCTGATAACGCTGATCAATCACATCAAGTTGGCGGAAGGGTTGTATCCACTGCTGGCGGTGAGCGGCGGTATCTTGATCTTTGCCCTGACGACCGCTCTGGATGGCAGCGGCATTCTGGCGGTCTATCTGTGCGGCCTGCTGCTGGGTAACCGTCCAATCCGTAACTACCACGGTATTGTACAAACCTTCGACGGCCTGGCCTGGCTGAGCCAGATCGGTATGTTCCTGGTGCTTGGGCTGTTGCTTAACCCACACGACCTGTTGCCTATCGCCACCCCTGCCCTGCTGCTCTCGCTGTGGATGATCCTGTTTGCCCGCCCGATTTCGGTGTTTATCGGCCTGCTGCCGTTTCGCAACTTCAACCTGCGCGAACGCATGTTTATCTCCTGGGTGGGGTTACGCGGCGCGGTGCCGGTGATCCTGGCGGTGTTTCCGATGATGGCCGGGCTGCCCAATGCCAATCTGTTCTTTAACGTCGCGTTCTTTGTGGTGTTGGTTTCACTGCTGTTGCAGGGCACTTCGCTGTCCTTTGCCGCCAAAAAGGCCAAGGTGGTGGTGCCACCGGCATTGGCCCCGATTTCCCGCGTGGGGCTGGATGTTCATCAGGAAAACCAATGGGAGCAGTTTGTCTATCAGCTAAGCGCAGAGAACTGGTGCGTTGGCGCGGCGCTGCGCGAACTCAAGATGCCGCCGGGAACGCACATTGCCGCGCTGTTCCGTGGGAAAGAACTGTTACACCCGAGCGGCAGCACCCGCTTGCTGGAGGGCGACACCCTGTGCGTTATTGGCCATGAACATGATCTGCCTGCGTTGGGTAAACTGTTCAGCCAGGCTCCTACGGTTACGCTGGATGATCGGTTCTTCGGCGATTTCATTCTACAATCCGATGCGCGCCTGAGTGATATCTCTCAGGTCTACGGCCTGAATCTGCAAGAAGGCGTGGACGATCAGCAAACGCTCGGTCAGTTTGTCACCCGGTTAATTGGGGGCGAAGCCGTGGTGGGAGATCAGGTGGAATGGGATGGATTGACCTGGACTATCGCGGAGATGGATGCTAATCAAATCAGCAAGATAGGCGTCAAGATCGTTACCGATTAACCCGTTGGTCACCATTAACCAAGCCGTTGCGGGAACTAATCCTGCCCGGAAAACTCTTAATGACAGTCATTAATGCCCACCTCAGCGTTGAGATGGGCCATTTGCGGTACATCAACCGTCGGATATGATCTTGAGCAGCAAAGCGAAGTTCTTTTCAGTCTTGACCGTCATCGCTTTAAGCGTTGCCTTACTGGATTTGGGTATCGCCGATTTGGTCCTTCGAATACTATTTGGATGATGTAACCTGATGCAAAAACAACAAGAGAAAGATTTACTGGGAAAAGTGCTGCTGACCGTTTCTGCCCTGTGCCTCGTCACCGTGGCCGGATTGTTGGTCTGGGGTTTTGTGCTGGATTGAGGCAATGTCTGGCGAGCAGGCATAAAAAAACCGCCGCGGCGGTTTTTTTGGCAATTCAATCAGATTTTGCAGCCTTCGCAGTCTTCTTCATCCTCGAAAATCTCAGGAATTTCCCTAGCCTTCTGCGCCGCATTTTTTTCCGCTTTGGCTAATTCATCATCAATGTCAAAATCAAAAATATCATCACTCATCGCTATTTCCTAAGAATAGTCTCATAACCAACAACTATTATAGCCAACCTCGACAGCGGTGCAACCTATTCAGCTCAGCGCCGCCTGCGTCGCTGACGGGGTGGCTAACCTTTTGGCATAGGCTAGATCGTAAACGTCATAGAAATCAATCTCGCCCTTGTTGGCGATGATTTCCTGCATACGGGTTTTCAACACCGAACTCACCGTAGGTTCGTTCAACAGCGCCTGGATAGCCTGCGGCGACAGTGCGCGCGTAAAGTACCATTCCCCATTGTAACAAACTCGCAGATCCAGCACGCCGATGTCCTCGAAGCGGTAAACCGGTTTGATTTCAATCAACAGCATGGCAAACATAAACAGCACAAAGACAGTAAAACCCAGGAACGAATACAGCCCCATATAGGGTACCGGATACATCACCGCAATCACCGCAAAATAGCCAGCGAACATGGCAAAGCACAGCCAACGGTGGGTACGTGCAAACTCGCTGTTGAAACGCGGCTTGCCGTCACGCCCTTCCCGCCGGTTAATCTGTTCTATCTCTGCAACCAGGATGTTCTTAATCGTATCCATCGCCATACCTTAATGCCTCAGCACATCGTGACTATCACTAATCTCAGCACAAGCTATCACAATGACAGTTTATTGAGGTAGATCAATTCCTGCATTATTCGCCGCAAACTGTTATAGGATCAGCGTGACTGTGATGCTCTTCCCTGCCCCTGCGCGACCATAAACATACGCTGTGCAACATCATCCGCCTGCTTGATTTTACGTTTCTGCGGTTCGTCACAGCGATGTGCGGCTCGTACATAGGCGATTTCATGTGCCTGATCGATCATCGAAATCACCTTGTCGCACGCTGTTTTATCCATATTTCCCAATAGGGTAGTGATGATTGCCTGGTAGGCATTGGAGGCCGCAGTGAGTGCCTGTTCACGGGCTTCCAATGCCTCTATACGCTGCAAAAGCACTTGAAGCAGTTCGGTATCAGACATATCCACCTCCACTAACCAGGCAACGCTGCCTGTAATAAGTGTAGCAAGGGTTGCGCTATCATGATGGGTTTCAATATGTTGCTACTGGGATAGAATAGCGGGACATCCTCAGGAACCTTCAATATCTATAACAAGGAGCATCACATGCCATCAAAACGTTATCGTTCTATACCGTTGTTAGCCACGTTATTACTTTGCGCTTGTACTGCCTCACAAAGTAGCGTTGAAAGACACGCCCGCCATGCCACTTATCAGTTGGCGAATGCGCATTTCGACCCCAACACGCAGACCAATATCTCGAAGTCAGCCAAAACCGCCATCCCTTTCTTCGAGCAGTTTTACCAAGCAGGAAAAAAGGATCGCCAGGATGGACTGACCCGCGAACAGGCACAACAAAGGGTGAATGGGTTCCGCAGCCCTGATTTTTTACCTGAGTCAGAGCAAAAGGCAATGATGTTTAATCAATCCTATACGGCTGACTCGCCGAAAAAACAGCGCGAGATCCTGCTCGAAAATGCTATCGCCACTTACTGGGATGGTTATGACGGCAAGCCTTAACCAAGCGACCTATAGCAGCCTCCTTCTCTTACCACTGTGAGGGGGGCCTTAACCCTGTATTATTCCTGTACTGTTAGGGGGCGTTGTAGATAGGTGTTCGCAGACTTGCTGAACACTTTTTAACACCCTTTATTGATGAAAATTGGCCCATCCCTCAGATAGTCCTGCCGTAAAAGCCACTGAAAACATAACATTTTTTTCTCGATTTGATTCAAAACCCAGATAACGCTAAGCTATATAACAAGAAAAACTAATCCTAAGGATGACATTTTTTGTTTAAAACCCTATTTATTGTGATGAGACTCTCAGAAAAAAAACCACGAGGACAATCTGCAAAACAGAGGTAACATTAGCCTGACTGATATCTTGACCAATAAAAATGAGCGGGCCGACGCACTCGCCGACGATCAATTTTGCATGGGATGATTTATGAAGCTAAGAAAAAAAAAGCATAAACCACTACAGATTAATGACATTACGATTATTGATGACAGCAAGTTAAAGAAAGCCATTACCGCCGCCGCATTAGGCAATGCCATGGAATGGTTTGACTTCGGTGTTTACGGCTTTGTCGCCTACGCACTCGGCCAGGTGTTCTTCCCTGGCGCCACGCCCGGCGTGCAAATGATTGCCGCTCTCGCCACCTTCTCGGTTCCTTTCCTGGTACGTCCATTGGGCGGCGTCTTCTTCGGGGCCATGGGCGATAAATTCGGCCGCCAGAAAGTGTTATCCATCACCATCATTATTATGGCGATCAGTACCTTCTGTATCGGTCTGATCCCGTCCTACGCCTCGATTGGCATCTGGGCCCCTATCCTGCTGTTGCTGGCCAAACTGGTGCAGGGGTTCTCCGTTGGTGGAGAGTATTCTGGCGCAGCCATCTTTGTGGCCGAGTATTCACCAGATCGTAAACGCGGATTTATGGGCAGTTGGCTCGACTTTGGCTCTATCGCCGGCTTCGTATTAGGGGCTGGTGTGGTGGTACTTATCTCCAGCATCGTGGGTGAGGCCAACTTCCTCGACTGGGGCTGGCGTATTCCGTTCTTCCTGGCAGCACCGCTGGGTGTGATTGGCCTGTATCTGCGCCACGCCTTGGAAGAAACGCCAGCGTTCCAGCAGCATATGGACAAAATGGAACAGAACGATCGTGCGGCTATTGAGAACCCTCCGAAAACCTCGTTCAAAGAGATCGCCACCAAGCACTGGAGAAGTCTGCTGGTGTGCGTAGGTATCGTGATCTCGACCAACGTGACCTACTACATGCTGTTGACCTACATGCCAAGCTACCTGTCGCATAACCTGCACTATTCCGAAGACCACGGCGTGCTGATTATCATTGCCATCATGCTAGGTATGTTGTTCGTCCAGCCACTGGTCGGCATGACCAGTGACCGCATTGGCCGTAAACCCTTCATCATTGGCGGTAGCGTCGGCCTGCTGTTGCTGGCCATCCCTAGCTTTATCTTGATCAACAGTAACGTTATTGGCCTGATTTTTGTTGGCCTGTTGATACTGGCCGTGTTGCTCAACTCCTTTATCGGGGTGATGGCCTCCATTCTGCCTGCGATGTTCCCTACCCACATCCGTTACAGCGCGCTGGCGATTTCATTCAATATCTCGGTACTGATTGCAGGTGTCACACCAACGCTCGCCGCCTGGTTGGTAGAAACCACCGGCAACCTGTATATGCCAGCCTATTATCTGATGGTAGTGGCAGCGATTGGTCTGGTTACCGGCCTATATATGAAAGAAACAGCCAACAAGCCGCTGCGCGGTGCTGCTCCTGCCGCCTCTGACCGCTCAGAAGCCAAAGAGCTGCTGCAGGAAACTTACGATAATATCGAGCAGAAAGTGGATGATATCAGCCAGCAAATCGCCGATTTGGAGAAGAAAAAGCAAACGCTGATCGACCAGCATCCTAAACTGGATTAATTCTCAACTCTGAACAAACAGGCCAGAGCTCGTTAGCATAACGACTCTGGCCTTTTTATTACTCTCAATAGGCGCATTACGAGCCGGTTAAGATTCTGTCCGTTGCCTCGTTCGTTCTGTTTGCTTCCCCCCACGAACATGCTAATTTGCCATGACTTTTCAGGAATGACGCAGTTATCAGGTTCGGATACCTCATTGCTCTGCGCCCCCTATCTTCAACAATAATAAATAAGGGTTGCCCTTGCCCGCACGATGTTTCAATCCTGTCGCCATGTACCAAGGGTTGCCTGACGACGTCTATTTTATTGCCTTAGCCAGGTTTGTTCTTGGCCTTGGCAATTTCATCATACCGTTCATGGTACTGCTGTTAACGCAAAAATTAGGCTATTCAACAACCCTTGCAGGTAGCCTGGCTATGGGGGTCACAGGATTCTATCTTTTGGGGAATCTGGTCGGCGGCAAGATGTCCGATAGTTTCGGCCATAAGAACATGATGATTTGGGGAGAGATCATCGGTTCGGTAATCTTGGTCGTGAGTGGTTTCTTCACCGATTGGCATACCCTGCTACCCGCGTTGCTTTTTGTCAGCTACTTCTTTTTTGGTGTAGCCCTCCCGGCAAGTAATGCTCTTGTCGCCGATCTATCTACCCCTGCCAATCGCAATGCGGTGATGTCGCTAAGCTATCTTGCCTACAATCTGGGCTCTGGCGTTGGCCCGGTTCTGGCTGGCTATCTTTTCTGGCACTACACCGCCTGGATTTTTTGGGGCAATGGCCTCGCTGGCCTGATAGGCGTAATCATCGTTTTGATGTATGTAACCAATCCTACCGACAGTCGGGTAACAAACTATCGGGAACACTCAGAACTGGAAAAAGCCACAGATGCTTCGGTATGGCAAGTGTTCAAGCAAAGGTCTCGGCTGCTGGTATTCGGTGTGTTATGTATGCTGCTGTGGTTTTCGTTAAACCAAATGACCATGACTACCCCGCTCTACCTTAGCCATATTTTTGGCCAACAAGGGCCGGTCTTGTTTGGCCAGTTAATGACCTCCGCGAGCATTTTGGTGGTGGTGATGACACCGCTGGTTATCAGAATGACCATCAACATCTGCGATATTAAAAGCCTGGCCATTTCCGCGTTTGCGTTAGCATTGGGGTATGGCATTACCCTGCTATCCCCTCTGGTTGCCATGCAGTTTATTGCCTGGTTCTTCCTTACCATTGGCGAGATCTTGCTCGTCACCAAGGAGGGGATCTATATAGCCAATAACCCCCCGCGCAGCCATCGCGGACGCATCAGCGGGATAGTGACCACCATTAGGAGCCTGGGCCTAATGCCCACTTATATCTTGATGGGAGCGTATATACAAAGCTATGGCTACCTGGATGCCTGGAAATTAATTATTGGTATCTCATTGCTTACGGGGTTGATGTTGATAGCCCTTTCGGTCCAGCAGAGAAAGGTTGGCGAGAATGATTAGAACAGTCCTAACTCACAGACGTAAGCTGGCCAAGATAACTTGGCCATGTTTACCTACGGGCGCAGCATACAGCGTCCCTACAAAGTCTTAATGCCTCTTGCCGATGGCTTTACCGTCACAATAAAAATACCCGACATAATGACCAGCAGGCCAATACCCAGCGTGAGAGTCAATTGCTCCCCCAAGAAGACAACGGACATCAGTAAGCCTATCACCGGCACCCCGAGCATCGCCGTCGACATGCTGGGGCTCGACAACCACATGCTGGCGGCATTCACCGCAACAAAGCAGAACGCGGTCGCCAGCGGCCCCATAAACAGAAGTATTTCGATTAACGATGTCGAACCATCGCCGGTATACGGCCCTTCGAAGACCCGAGCCATCAGTGCTAGCGGTACGCTTGCCAACAGCATCTGCCAGGGAGCAAGCTCATACGCGCTGCACACCCCTTTATGATAACGCAGGTGCAAAATGCACATCGCCCAGGCAAAAGAGGCCGTAAGCAACATCAGGTTCGCCACGATGAGAGCCTTATCGCCCCAGTTAAACGTGAACGGGTTGAACAGCACAATGACCCCTACACCACCGAGCAACGATCCCATCAGTTGCCGACGTGAAAGCGACTGCCGGAAAAACAACACTGCGATAGGCATGACCCAGAGCGGCGTAGTGTAAGCCAGGATAGCGGATCGGCCAGCAGGTACTTCGGTCATGGCAAAGGCACCGAGCACGGTAAATGTCAGCATTTGCAGCAGCCCTACGCTCGCCACCAACGGCCAATCCTTGCGTGGCGGGAATCGCAGCTTTTTGGTCAATATCTGCAGAGCAAACAGGCACAGCGCACCACTGACAAATCGGGTGGTAGAAAGCCAAATTGGCGTCATATGAGAAAGCCCCGCCTTCATCACCGGCCAGTTCGCCCCCCAGACCACAATGGCCCCAGCCAAAAGCAGGACGCCTTTGATTTTCACGCTATCGGGCGCGTAGCTCGACACGTTTGGCGAGCCGGTTAAGTATTTACCTTCAGTATCCACAGCGGTTTCTCATCCATTTATTCAACATGCTAATTTTATCTGGATAACCAGAGAAATTTTCTCTTATTATGTTCATCCAATCGGCTTTTATGAGTTATTTTAACTTCATAAATTACATTTTAAGGGCAAAATTTCTCACATGAAGAAGCTTGATCGCACAGACGTCGCCATTCTGAACTCGATGCAGACGAACTCGCGGATCACCAATGCAGAGCTTGCACGCTCGGTCAATCTGTCCCCAACCCCCTGTTTCAACCGTGTAAAAGCCATGGAGGAGATGGGCATCATAAGAGGGCAAGTAACCTTGCTGGAACCGGCGGTGCTTGGGCTCCATGTGAACGTATTTATTCAGGTGAGTTTGGAAAAGCAGGTGGAAGGTGCACTCAGCAATTTTGAGCAAGCCATTGATCAGCGCCCAGAAGTGATGGAGTGTTACCTGATGACGGGCGATGCCGATTATCTGTTGCGGGTATTGGTACCCGATATTCGCGCGCTAGAGCGTTTTATTCTGGATCACCTGACCAAGATCCCAGGAGTAGCCAACATCCGTTCCAGCTTTGCCCTCAAGCAGGTGCGCTATAAAACGGCTCTGCCGCTAACGCCAGAAGGCATCAGCATAGCCTCTACGAAATAGCCGTTTGATTAAGAGTCATGCATCAGTTGGCAAACTTCAACCGACTCAAGACATAGAGGTGCTGCATGCTGTGCCCAATCTTGAATAAGCTGCGCGAAAGTTGGAACCTCCGCGCATAGAAGGATTATTTTTTCTTGGCAGTAGTTGGCTTGGCTTTCTTTGGCTTGGCAACGACTTCAGCAGCAACGGTTGACTCTTTAACCGCTGGAGCCGATGTCTTGGCCCTCGATTTTGCCGCTACGGGGGCCTTGTCGACATTGTTTTTTGCTTTGGACGCAACCACTGCAGGTTTACTCGGCGTTGTAACCACCTTGGCTTCCGAGTCAGGAGGCTCTATAGCGTTGTCCTTAGCTTGAACAACACCGGGATCTGCAGCTAATGCCTTATACTTTTCCACCAGGTTTTGGTAAGTGTTTAACGCTTTGGCGCCATTAAAGGAGTTGTCAATTTTCCCAGCACGGATCAACTCGATAACCACCTGCTGGGCCGCTAGCTCTGGATGTTTCGCCGGATTAATAATCTCAATTTCAAATTCCATCGTCATCTCCTGATTGAATAGCCGAGTCTTGTAGCATACCAGTTGCCGCTGGCAACGAAACCTGGCTGAATCCATTCAATTTATAAATCGACGATAGAAAATCCATAGCGCTCCGTGATTGAATTCGACCATCGACTGAGAAAATGCCTCGTTGCTTGTCGAATCGCGTTAAGGGCTATTGAGTGCTAGATTTAGATATGCCCATCAGCCACTGAAATACCCAGTCCGTATCCGTGGCAACAGATCGGCTCATTTTGGGAGGAACTACAGTGTCAAAAAATGCAGCTGTTATGCTGATATTTACGCTACTTGGCATCGCCCCGGCCCACGCCATCAACGCAAAATTTTCCCAGCAGCTTGAGCGTTCTGGATGCACCCAAGTGACCGAAGCTCAAGGCTGTGACATTCACAAAACTAAGGCCGAGAATGCCAAGGCCGGTTTTGGAGTCGCCGCTGGCACCAGTGCCAGCCCATATACCGGTGAGTGGGTTGCCACATTCCCACAGACGAGTGCCACGGTAGCGACAATCAGTATCGATGGCAAGGATCGTGTATTGGTCAACGGTAAGCAGGTCAAAGCAAAGAAATCTGATGGTGCGCTGGTGTTCAGAAGTGGCACCATCACTTATACCATTCAAGGAGACCGTCGCCTCAAGGGGGAGGATGCCTGGGTGGATAATGATGCAGGCAGCAAAGGAGTGATTAATGCCAAATAGACGGTATTAGTTGTGCTACTTTTAACCGACGAGCGGATTTCAAGCACAAAGAAGCCCCGGCGGCTAAGCATGAACTTTTCTATAAGGTTGTGGTGGCCAGTGCTGATCTCCGGCATGTGACAGGTTAAATATTCACATTCTTGCCCCTGCGCATTCACCAGATATTCAGTTAATCTATCAGCTTACGATATGTCTGGGTTGTTGATGGCTTTGCTTGCACATTGCGCAGTAGCCTCGCAAAGCTGCTCTGTAATGGTCAATCAAAAACCGCCCGGAGGCGGCCAAAATCAATATAACTAGGTAAATATCCTTATCCATATTATGACACTTTCTTCCACGTCGAGTCCGGAACCTCAAAAGGAAATACCTTGAACGTTGCAGTAGCTGTCGCGATAATATCCCCAGCCTCGTTAAATAATTCACCAGATGTAAATATAATCGAATTCTTTGCATGAGCAATGCGTCCTCTGCCATAAATTTTCCCTGGGTAAGCTGCATTTACAAAGTTAGTCTTGGACTCAATGGTTATAGCAACTTTCCCTTGAGGCATTGTGATATAGATGGCTGGCCCCATTGAATCATCCAACATTGCCGAGAGCACCCCTCCTTGAATACATCCTATAGGGTTTGCTAGTGAATCGCTTGCTTCAAACTCAACATGTACCTCTTTCTCTTCACTATTGTATTTAATGAATTTCCAACCAAGCGTTTTTGCAACAGGAGACATTTCAGCAAGGCCATTAACAACATTCATGAAAAGTGGTTCACTAGACATAAGTTCCTCTGCATCAGGTAAGACAGGAACTATTAATGTAGTAGAAATCCTATACAGTTCAAATTGAGAACAACATTTTATAAATTCAACCTAGTTGCAAAATACTGTGCCCTTCAGATCCCGAATAGGCGATCAGCGAAGCCTACTTTCGTGGGGTAATTCTGCACGCCAAATATACAGCGTGCCTATCTGTCAGGCGCAGATTTGTAGTGAGGCTTGAAGCGCCGATGTGTAGCTAAGCGTGTTCGTTCTTCACCAACCTTCGGGATCCAGGTATAACCCGGGACAGCTTTAACGCACATTGGATGAAGGCTAAAAAGGCAGCATAGGAGAAACACCCAGACCTGAGTTTCGATTTCACGTTCCACGATTTGAAAGCAAAAGGCATTGCTGTTCTGGACGGAAGCCTGTACGACAAGCAAGCAATATCTGGCCACAAGAACGTGACGCAAACGGCACGGTATGATAGAAAAATTGCGGTTGTGCCAGTGGTCGGCGGCCAGAATATGGCGAAATGAAATGGCGAAAGGGGATTTCAGGCACAAAAAAACCGCCTCTCGGCGGTACGACATTACTACATATTGCTTTGATTATTCTTAGTTTATTTTCCTGGTACCCGGGGCGGGACTTGAACCCGCACAGCCATAAGCCGAGGGATTTTAAATCCCTTGTGTCTACCGATTTCACCACCCGGGCTCGGGAAAATTGGAGGCGCGTTCCGGAGTCGAACCGGACTAGACGGATTTGCAATCCGCTACATAACCGCTTTGTTAACGCGCCTTAATTCTATTTGCCTTTGCAGGCTAAAGCTCGCAATCACCAGCTTTACTAAATTTGGAGCGGGAAACGAGACTCGAACTCGCGACCCCGACCTTGGCAAGGTCGTGCTCTACCAACTGAGCTATTCCCGCATTAATCAGAACTTGCTGATTTTTTTAAATCTTTTGGCAACTCACCGCTGCCGTCTGATGCGATGCATTCTACTTATCTGGCGTGGTGAGTCAATAAAATTGTTGTCTCACCAGGTTCGTTTGCCGATTTTTACATCGCTTCGATCAAGGTTCCAGCAAATCGCGGCGTGCCGCATTCAAATATTGGAACATTGACCAGAAGGTCAGCACGGCGGCGATGTACAGCAAGCCGAACGATAGATACTCCACCGTAGGCTCTGGCCGCCACAACAGGCCAACCAATGACATCATCTGCGCCATGGTTTTCACCTTGCCAATCCACGAAACCGCCACGCTGCTGCGCTTGCCGATTTCCGCCATCCATTCGCGCAACGACGAGATTATGATCTCGCGGGCGATCATGGTTGCCGCAGGCAGAGTGATCCACCAGGTGTGATAATGTTCCGCTACCAGCACCAGGGCCACAGCCACCATCACCTTATCGGCAACCGGATCGAGGAACGCACCAAAGCGGGTTGTCTGCTTCCAACGACGGGCTAAAAAGCCGTCAAACCAATCGGTTACAGCAGCAAACACGAAAATGACCGCACAGAGCATCGGAGCCCAGACGAACGGCAGATAAAACGCCAGGACGAAGAACGGGATCAAAACTACGCGGAACAGGGTAAGCCAAGTCGGTATATTCAATTGCATAATGCTGGTAACTATCTGGCTGGAGTGGAAATTAAGAGTATGTTGCTACATTGCCCTCAGTGTTTCAATGCATTGTAGATCTTTTCTGCCAATGCTTGTGAAATACCCGGCACTTTTGCAATTTCCTCAACGCTGGCGTTCAATAATGGTTGAAGTCCCCCCATATACTTCAACAGCACCTGACGCCGTTTTGGCCCAACGCCGTCGATCAGTTCCAAGGCGCTGGTATTTTTGACTTTCGCCCGTTTCTGGCGATGGCCGGTGATCGCATGGTTGTGTGAGTCATCACGAATATGCTGGATCACGTGCAGTGCCGGTGAGTCCGAAGGTAGCGAAATCCCCTCCCCCTCAGGGACGAAGAACAACGTCTCCAGCCCGGCTTTTCGATCGCTGCCTTTGGCAATACCGATCAACAACGGTTTGTGCTTGTCCCAGGTCACGTTCAGCGAATTGAACACTTCAATCGCCATACCCAGTTGCCCTTTCCCGCCATCAATAAAGATGACGTCCGGGATCTTGCTCTCTTCCAGAGCTTTACCATAGCGCCGTTTCAGCACTTGCGCCATCGCGGCATAGTCATCGCCCGGCGTGATACCGGTAATATTGTAGCGCCGATACTCCGAGCGCAATGGACCGTTGCTGTCGAACACCACGCAGGAAGCCACGGTCTGCTCCCCCATGGTGTGGCTGATATCGAAACACTCCATCCGGTTTATTTCGGTCAGGTTCAGCGTTTTCGCCAGTTCCGCCAGCCGCTGATGGATGGTCGATTGCTGAGAAAGCTTGGTGACCAGCGCCGTCGAAGCATTGGTACGCGCCAGCTTCAAGTAGCGGGCACGGTCGCCACGCGGCTTGCTCTGGATCTGGATCTTGCGGCCAGCCAGTTCGCTTAGCGAGCTAGCCAGCAGATCTTTTTCGGGTAAAGTAAAGTCTAGCAGGATCTCGGACGGCAAGGTGCGCGCCTGGCTGCCTTGTAAATAGAACTGGCCCACAAAGGTTTGCACCACTTCACTCAGTTCTGTTCCACCCGGTACTTTCGGGAAGTAGCTACGGCTGCCTAACACCTTGCCCTGGCGAATAAACAGCACGTGTACGCAGGCCATACCCGCATCGAAAGCCACGCCGATCACGTCCAGATCGTCGCTGTCTCCTGAGACAAACTGCTTTTCTGTCACTCGCCGTACCGCCTGGATCTGGTCGCGGATGCGCGCAGCTTCTTCAAAATTGAGCAGTTTGCTGGCGTTTTCCATCCGCGCAATCAACTGGTGCAATACCTGCTGATCCTTACCGGACAAAAACAGGCGCACATAGTCTACTTGCTGGCGGTAATCTTCCTCACTCACCAAACCGGCAACGCATGGCCCCAGACAACGGCCAATCTGATACTGCAGGCAAGGACGGGAGCGATTACGGTAGACGCTGTTATCACATTGACGCACGGGGAACAGTTTTTGCAGCAGCGCCAGCGTTTCACGCACGGCGTAAGAATTGGGGAATGGGCCAAAGTATTCACCTTTGGCATGCTTGGCACCACGGTGCACCGTCAGCCGTGGGTGGCTATCGGCACTCAAAAAAATCAGCGGATAGGATTTATCGTCTCGCAGCAGAACATTATATCGGGGCTGATACAGCTTGATATAATTATGTTCCAGCAGTAACGCCTCGGTTTCCGTATGGGTAACGGTAACGTCGATTTGTGCGATATTTTTGACCAGCGTCTCTGTCTTACGGCTACTGACCTGAGTGCGGAAATAGCTCGCCAGACGTTTTTTCAGGTCCTTGGCTTTCCCCACATAGATCACCGTCCCCGTCAGATCATACATGCGATAAACGCCAGGCTGACTGGTTACGGTTTTAAGAAATGCCGGTGCATCAAAACGATCATTCACTGCTTAACAATGTCTCCGCGTTGAACAGCCCGTGTCTGATCGCCAGGTGAGTCAATTCAACATCCCCGCTGATATTCAGCTTGGTGAACATACGATAACGATAACTATTCACTGTTTTAGGGCTGAGATTCAGCTGTTCTGAGATCTCATTCACTTTCTTCCCTTTAGTGATCATCAACATAATTTGTAATTCACGCTCAGACAAGGTACTGAACGGGTTTTCCGCCTGCGGCTCCAACTGGCTTAATGCCATTTGCTGGGCGATGTCCGAAGCGATGTAGCGCTGGCCGGCATGTACCGAACGGATCGCATTAATCACCTCTTGCGGTGCAGCGCCTTTGCTCAGATAGCCAGCCGCGCCCGCCTGCATCACCTTGGCTGGCAACGGATTCTCAGTATGAATAGTCAACATGATGACCTTGATATCGGGCGTGTAACGCACAATCTTACGGGTGGCTTCCAGCCCCCCAATACCCGGCATATTCATATCCATCAAAACGATATCGACAGAGTTGCCGCGGCACCATTTTACGGCATCTTCACCGCATTGTGCTTCGCCAACAACTTTAATGCCTTTGATATCTTCAAGAATGCGTCGTATCCCTGCGCGCACCAGTTCGTGGTCATCAACAAGAAGAACGCTAATCAAGGAAAATTCTCCAAAATAAGGGAGTAACGCAATCAATCAGCCTCTGTCATCTAAACAGATATTACTTGGTTTTCAGCAAAGAATGAATACAGATTAATACTTACTCTCGGTTAACTATGGCCGGGTTTGTCGACCCCTGCGCCACCTTTGTTACGATTAAACCACTGCTTAGCGGATAAAAAACCATCAAGCCTATTAGGCTCAATACATTACCACCATGATACGCCATTTTACGCCCTCTGGCGGGAAAAATAATCGCTGTTTTCACAAAACCAGATAATAACCACCCTACCAATTATCACCCGTAACTATATGAATTACAAAAAAATAACAAAAACACGCCATTTTTAATCACGTACAAACCGCTATAGGGAAACCCTTATTCAGAATACATAACCGTTGTAGACGGCGAAAAAGGTGACATTTCAAGAGAAAATAACCGACTTAAATGTCAATAGCTTGCAGATGAAATAGTTATTCATCACGTCGAATTAAGCCAGTATTACTTTATAAAATCCACTCGATCTTAAAGCCCGCACCCCGCCACTAACTATAAATGAGTACGCAGAGGAATTACACCATTAGCGCAAAAAAATGCCCTGCCAACCTGCCCTCGCCACGCGGCCTCAGCGATACGAACCGCCGATGCTGTGATATACTCCGCGCCCTAAATGAGGCACGGGGTCTGCCCGGGTGAGCCGGCAGCGGGTTGTTGTGCATCAAACCACATTTCACATTTCACTTCAGGCTTATGCCTTAAAACTCAGGAGATAAAATGAGCAACGTTGACTTCACTACGTCTGCAAACCCGCAAGCGCTGGCCACAGAAGTTGCCTGCCTCAAAGCGACTTTGACTTTGATATTAAAGGCAATTGGCCAGGCTGATGCCGGTAAAGTGATCATCAACCTGGAACGTTTTGCCGCTCAGGTAGATGACCCGGATCAGGCTGAAATCTTCAAGAACAGTATTCAGCAGATCAAGCACGCCTATCGCCAATGATCCGTGCGCTATCAGGCCCTCGTTTGGGGTCTGATAACGGCTTGGCGATGAAATTAGACCCCCTCCTTAGCGGTTGAATGATAAGTTTCGTAACAGAATATTTTCTATAATTAACCAAACCAACATTCACTCTAGCGCATTAATCATTAGTTAAAAAAACAACAATAGGATTAGTCCCATTTAATCATTAATAATGTTGTGGGATTTTTATTACCCCATTATTGTTCGTAACGCGAAAATAGCCCTATAGATTAGGAATTAACTCACCTTTCGCACAGTATCTGCACGGGCATGCTGGCAAGCGCCGTTTTCTTTGGGGTAATTGGCCCGCAAGGCACGGGCCGGGTTTGATGAAGGCTAACTACTGATTATCGGACTACCATCACCGAGATCTTGGCGTGGCGGACAATGGCGGCCGCATTTGAGCCGAGCAGGTAGGTTTTGACACTAGGACGGCGAGAGCCAATCACGATCAGATCGGCTGAGATTTCCTCGGCAAGTTGTAACACCTCGTCACGTGGAGAACCGAAGCTGATGGTATAAGAAAGACGCTCCAACGGCAGATCGATCCCCGCCATGAGCTTCTTCAACCCCTCCACCGCCTTCACTTCAGCCTGATTTTCAAACTCTTTGATGCCAAACGAATAGGCGGTCACAAACGCCGAAGCATCCGGCAAGGCATGGAAGAAATGCACCTTGGCCCCAGACATCTTGGCCAGATACTCTACGTGTTCGAGCGCATGTTCAGTCAATACGTCTTCTGCAAGATCTACCGGTACTAAAATGGTCTTGTACATATTTAATCCCCTCTCTGTATTACCGTGATGAGCACAGCTTACCGCTGGCCAATGGGAGCTTGTACCTATTTATAATGCTTTTGTGATCAACAGGTGTAGCTGGTGGCTTCGCGACCTTTTGGCCACCATTACTCAACCAATGATTTATACTTTTGTGATTGGAACCGCAAAACTAACCAAATGTACGCTGCACGCCCAGCGATCCTCTGCCAAGCCGCGCCAGCTGCAGCAATAAACTGATTAGAACTCAACTGCTCCCCGCGCAAAACCCACGATTAACGCCCCTCAAGCACTAACAGGCATCAGGATTAGTTTTACCGTCTTTTGGCATTAGTTTTTCTCATGCGAATTTTATAACCCCCTGTTTAATCAATGAGATAACCACTGATGGCACTGTTCATTTGCCGCGGTAAAGAGTAATCTTCCGCCCCCTAGACGTCCGATTTGCCTCCCTTGAGTAAAGAATAATCGGCTTTTATCCCACCTTATTATGTTGTAAATATGTTGCACAGAGGTGGTGATATTGAGTTACCTTAACTTTTGTCGGAAAAAACCGGCTAATACAGATAAAAAAGAGCCACTTCAGAGCTCGCCATTCCACTCATGACAGGTAAAAACAGGACAGCATACGATGGTAGATCATTCTAAAATAGCAGTGGACGCCACGCCCGGATCAGAAGATCACCTAAGGCGAAACCTCTCAAACCGACATATCCAGCTAATCGCTATCGGTGGTGCCATTGGTACAGGTTTGTTTATGGGTTCCGGTAAGACCATCAGCCTAGCCGGGCCTTCCATCATCTTCGTGTACATGATCATCGGCTTTATGCTGTTCTTCGTGATGCGCGCGATGGGCGAACTGCTGCTCTCCAATCTGCAGTACAAATCTTTCAGCGACTTTGCCGCCGATCTGCTCGGCCCCTGGGCAGGGTTCTTCACCGGTTGGACTTACTGGTTCTGTTGGGTAGTGACGGGCATTGCCGACGTTGTGGCCATTACCGCTTACGCGCAGTTCTGGTTCCCCGACCTCTCCCAATGGATCGCCTCTTTATTGTGCGTGTTGCTGCTGCTCAGCCTTAACCTGGCAACGGTCAAAATGTTCGGTGAAATGGAGTTCTGGTTTGCGATGATTAAAATCGTCGCGATAGTGGGCCTGATCATCGCCGGCCTGGTCATGGTGGCGATGCACTTCGAATCCCCAACCGGCAGCGTAGCCTCTTTCTCCCACTTATGGAATGACGGCGGCATGTTCCCTAAAGGCATTAGCGGCTTCTTTGCCGGCTTCCAGATTGCGGTGTTTGCCTTTGTGGGTATCGAGCTGGTGGGAACCACCGCGGCGGAAACCAAAGATCCGGAAAAAGTGTTGCCACGGGCCATCAACTCCATCCCGATCCGCATCATCATGTTCTACGTTTTCGCGCTGATCGTGATCATGTCGGTAACGCCTTGGAATTCGGTGGTGGCCGATAAGAGCCCGTTCGTTGAGCTGTTCGTGCTGATTGGTCTGCCAGCCGCAGCCAGCGTCATCAACTTCGTGGTGTTGACCTCTGCCGCCTCTTCCGCCAACAGCGGCGTGTTCTCCACCAGCCGTATGCTGTTCGGCCTGGCGCAGGAAGGCGATGCGCCTAAATCCTTTGCCAACCTGTCCAAACGTGCGGTACCGGCGAACGGCCTGACCTTCTCTTGTATCTGCCTGCTGGGTGGCGTGGTGCTGATCTATCTGATCCCTAATGTCATGACCGTATTCACGCTGGTCACCACCGTGTCGGCCATTCTGTTCATGTTCGTCTGGACCATCATTCTGTGCTCGTATCTGGTCTACCGTAAGCAACGCCCGGCACTGCACCAGAAATCGATCTACAAGATGCCTGCCGGTAAGTTGATGTGCTGGGTATGCATGGCGTTCTTCGCATTCGTGCTGGTGCTGCTGACTCTGCGAGAGGACACGCGCCAGGCGCTGGTCGTCACGCCACTGTGGTTTATCATTCTGGGGATCGGTTATCAGTTTGTACGCCGTAAAAAGGCGGCCTAACCCAGTAAATAAAACGCCGCGTTCTCACGCGGCGTTTTTACAGTTGCAGCATGCAGCGCCCGCCCCTATGTCAACTCTACCGGCTTTGGTTTACGCCGAATACGCAACTCACTGACAATCACCCCAAGCACAATCAACCCTGCGCCAATCAGCGCCAACCCAGGCAAACGCTCACCGGCGATACGGCCGACTATCCCAGCCCATACAGGTTCACCGGCATAAATAACCGTGGCACGGGTAGGTGAAACGCTGCGTTGTGCCCAGTTCATCGTCAGTTGGATCACCGCACTGGCGATCCCCAGCCCTACCGCGCTGTAAAGCAGATAGTTGGAAAACGCCGGGACCGACTCTCCGGTGGGCGCCATCATCAAAAACGATAACAATGACGCAGTAGCCAACTGCACAATGGTCACCCGCCGTACATTGACCTTGCCCGCAAAAGCACCGATTAAAATCACCTCAATGGCGATCGCTAACGCACTGACCAACGTCAGGAATTCACCGCCGCTGAATGCCAGGCTGGAACTGCCTGGCCCGCTCAACAGCATCAGCCCGACGAAGGCCAGCAGAATGCCCATCCAGGACATGATCCCCGGCATACGTCCAAGGACCAGCCACTGCAATAACGGCACAAGCGGCACATACATGGCAGTAATAAAGGCCGACTGGCTGCTGGTGATGGTTTGCAGCCCCATGGTTTGCAAGCCATAGCCGAACATGATCGAGGTGCCGATAAACACTCCGGCCTTGATTTCGTACCAGGTCATCCCGCGCAGCGAACGCAGAGAGAACAGCACCAGCGCCAACGTCGCAGTGCCAAAACGTAGCCCGACAAAAAAGAATGGCCCACTGACCAGCATCGCCTGATGCACGGCCAAAAAGGTGCCGCCCCAGAGCATGGTGATAAGGACCAGTACGGCTTCCTGGGGTTTGATCTTCAGAAACAGCGTGGGAGTTGAGTTTTTCTTGACCGTTGACACTGACTTACCCTTCCTGCCGGGTGCAATAAAATACACAATTTCTGCCAGTATGGGGAAAAAGCTAGCAATGGGCAATATCGTGCCGGATTAGCAGCAATCGCCGCCCGGCACCGAGGGTGACAATCAATCCTCCTAGACCTTTTTACTCTTCCTGGGCCGGGACTTCCGGCAGCGATTCCAACGGCGGTTGTATCCCCTCAGAGATGTAATCTACGGCAGCCAGGGTGTGCTCGTTGCCCATAGCATCTTCCACCACCACATGTTTGATAGCACCATCAGAAAGTATCACTCGCTTAATGCCACGTTCGGGCTCCATATCTCCTCCCGGTGTGAATGTCTACCCCTCAAGTTTAGTCTGTGCAGCGCTTGTCGGGTTGCGGTCTAAGCGTTTATCTGAATACCCTTCGCATTTTTTATCATATCCCCCGGTTATCCGAGCTCCGTGCGGCAATGCACTTTGTATGGTCAGCGAAAAATCATCACCAACAGTTATACATTGAAGGGGAAACATCAATCATCCCTATCTTGTTTGCGGAACCCGAGCAGGGTTAAAATGCCGACCAACCTACCGCTCATCCGTTGAACGTCCGGTCGATTCAAGCTGTGTCCGTCTGTCCGCCAACCAAAGCCAGGCGTTCTATTTTTTGCGTACTGCAAAGGGAAATAAGTCAGTGTCTAAAGATTTTGATGAACTAATAAGAGACATGGATCTTATTATTGAAAATGTAGACAGTTTCAAGGCTATGGCCCCACGCATGCCGCCACCGGCGGTAGAAGCGCCGCCAACAGCCCACTCCTACGATTCATTCTGCGAAAACATAGCGCTGAAAGTGGTATTGAAGGTTCTGCTGTCATCGGTAGACAAGATCGTCAAGGTGCAAATCGCTAACCGGGTTGAGCAAGAGATCTCTCAGATCGAGCAACAGGTCGTCTTGGCTGGCGGAGGCCCGGTTGCGCCCGAAGATCTGGCACAGATGACTCACTACGTGCGCCGTACTGTTCACGATTTACTCAATTGAGTTATATCTGAAAAGCTGTTGTGTGTTAGGGATGGATTGTTTCAGCCCGGATAGCATGGCTTGGCGAGTATCGGCATTCAGGGAATGGTTGAGTAATCATCGGGTATACCCGAATCAAGCGTACTCCAGGCGTTTCGGCTGCAAGCCGGGCGTTTGGGGTTTCGTCACCTTGACGGCTTTCGCCGGATCGCCTGCCACAAACTCCAGTGTGGGCGAGTAGTAAAAAGGCAACCATGCCTCGAAATTCTCTTCCCACTCCCATTTGACTGGGCATGGCCACAGAATATCTTCGTGCAGAATGTAATAGATCCACCTCCCATGAGGGCGGCGTGGCTTAAGTGTTTTCATAATGCCATCAATACTTTCTCACCTGTTGCGAACTGGCCGCAAAATGGCCCGCTCAGCCATAATACCTCAGTGGAGCCACTTGAAGCGAGGAGCACCACGAAACGCGGTGCTTAACAGGTAATTATACGATAACGGCACGGATTTTGCGCAAAGTAGCGGAGTTTAATCCGCTACTTTGCGCAATGCTTTACTACGAAGTGATGGTAAATCTTACTACATATTCAGTGAGGAATAGTGCTGTTGGCAAGTTAGCTTGCTCTTATCACTATCCTCTGCCCTAAAGGGCGTATCCCTGGTGAAGCACAATATTCTCTATTCGGTATACCCTTGAGAAAGGTCAATTATTCCCTTCCCCTGCCAACAACATACCCATTTTTTGCCACCAGGAGAACAGGTGAAAAACACCCTTGTAATCATTGTCAATAAATGTTAACAAAAGCTAATCAATACAGACATCTTAATGAACATTTGAATTGTTAGCATGAAAAGGAAAGATTGGCCATGAAGATTAACGTAACGGACACTCCAAATCCTCAGGACGAAGAGTTCGTGATTGACAGCCTCTGGGCGCACAACCATCAGTATGATGCGGTAGATATTCATCCGTTATTCCTGACCGTCACCGACGATCGCGGGCAGATTGTGGCAGGGCTGGTTGCCAGAACCTGGTGGGGTGGATTAGAAGTCCAATACCTGTGGGTGGGTGACGAGTATCGCAAAAAAGGCTACGGCCGTGACCTGATGCTGCGGGCAGAACAGGAAGCCGTCAAGCGCGGTTGCCATATGGCCTATGTCGATACCTTCAGTTTTCAGGCGCAGGGGTTTTACGAAAAACTGGGGTACCAATCGTATGGCAAATTAGCGGGCTATGCGCACCGCCATACTCGTATTTATTTAGCGAAAAACATCTGATAGCGCTGAAGTATGAGGGGTTCAAATGGATTCATTTTGGCAGAGTAATGAATTATATTTAAAAGGTCTCATCACCATGATGGAACATTTAAATGAGCCTTGGGGCATTAAAGATTTATCTTCACGCCATATTTATATGAATAAGGCGGCCTATCTTTATACCAATACACCTCTCAATTTCGATATTGCGGGCAAGCTTGATGCCGAATTCCCTGCCGATTGGGCAGAGTTCGCCCCCGACTTGCAAGAACACGATAGGAAAACCGAAGGAACGCGGGATCGCGTAGCCGTCATCGAGACGCACTTCTGGTACGGTAGCGACAGCCTGGTCCCCTTTATCAGCGAAAAACTGCCTATTTATAATGATAAGGAAGAGCTGGTTGGCACCATGTGGAACGCCCGTCCGTTGGACAGTTTTTCACCGCTAAAATATATCAACCAGCAAAAACCCAGCATATTAACCACCGAAGTCAGCATCCAGATTTTTACCCAGTCAGAGCTGGATATCATATTTTTGATGCTGCAACGCTACACCAACAAAGAGATTGCCAGGTTATATGACGTCAGCAATAAAACCATAGAAAATAGAATCTACAACATCTACCAAAAAGCCGATGTGCATACGCTCCAGCAGTTCGAGGAGTATTGCAAACTGGTAAATTTGGACAGCTACATTCCAGTACGCCTGATTGAAAAAGGCATCCAATTTATTTAAACGTTAACGAGAGATTATCGTGATTAAAATTGAAGACTACCCACTGAGCCGGGTACCGCAGGATAAGAGGGTCTCCTTCCTCAGCGTCGCCATCGTGCATATGGGTATGCTAACGGCCTTGGACCAGTTTATGTTGGGTGCCGTGCTGGGTAACTCAATGACCCTGACCGATGCCTTTATCGCCATCTCGATTGGCAGCCTGATCTTTGGGGTCGTGACGTTCGGGCTGGGCTTGGCCGGGATGAGAGAAGGTATCTCCGGCAGCCTGCTGGCTCGCTGGTGTGGCTTTGGCCGCATAGGCTCGGTGCTTATAGGCCTGGTAGTGGCCATCAGCCTGTTGGGCTGGTTTGGCATTCAGAACGCCATCTTTGCCAAATCGCTTAACTTCGCCTTGGGCGATCGTCTGGGCTTCCCGCTGTCAGCCTCACTCTCCGGCCTGTTTTTGACGGTGTTGGTCGCTTTTGGTTTTAAAGCGCTGCGCATCACTGCACGTATCGCAGTGCCGCTGTTTATCCTGCTGGTGTTCTTTATTTCCTATAACGTCCTTTCTGGGCAGAAACTGCATGAGGCCATTCTGCTGGCACCGATGGGGGAAGCGTTGACCATCAGCGCGGGCATCACCATCGTGGTCGGCGGCGCCATTGTCGCCAGTCTGATGACCCCTGACCTGACCCGTTACTCCAAAAACAAACGCCACGTGTTCGGCATTACTCTGCTGACCATTATTGCCGGTGAGTTCGTGGTTAACGGCCTGGCGATTTTTATTGCCAAAACACTCGGTACCGCAGACGTGGTAACGATCATGGCCCAGAGTGCGGGTGGTATCGGTTTGCTGGTTGTAGTGTTCTCCACCCTGCGCGTTAACGATCTGAACCTCTATTCGTCGTCCTTGGGCGTAGTGAATGCGGTTGAAGGGATTACCGGTAAAAAGCTGAAATATACCGCGACCACGGTGATTATCGGTCTGTTGGGCACGCTGCTTTCGGTTCTGGGGATCCTGGATCGGTTTGTGGATTTCCTGACCGTGCTGGGCGTGGTATTCCCACCGATCCTCGGCGTCATGCTGGTGGACTATTTCCTGCTGCGCAGCCACCGCGATGCTCTCGACGCCAGCCGCCAGCTTGGCCAACTGCCGCAGGAAACGCCGCTCATCGGTTGGGCAGCGATTATCGCCAGCATTGTCGGTAGCGTGATCGGCCTGGTGACGGAATGGGGCGTGCCGACCATTAACTCACTGCTGGCTGCCAGCGTGATTTACTGGTTGTTCAAACGCCTGTTTGGCCGGGCAACCAGCCTGCAAACTGCTTAATTTGTCGAATTAACAGGGTCGAGCATATGTTCGACCCTAGCTAAGCGGGTACAGCATGCGGCGCCCCAACAAGGTGAAACCCTGCTTGTGGTATCGTCCAGTCAGGTCGCGCTACCGGGAATAACGATATTACTGTCCGCCAACGATCCCATCTGATTAAACATCGCACAGGCCGCATCCACTATGTGCATGGCGATGGCGGCACCGCTGCCCTCCCCCAGCCGCATATCCAGATGCAGATAAGGTGCCAATTGCAGGTGCTCAAGAGCCGCAGTCGCGCCCTTCTCCGCAGAGAAATGGGAAGGCAGCAGATAATCCCGAGCCTGAGGCGCAATGCCGCAGACCGCCAGCGCAGAGGCATAAGAGAGAAAACCATCGAGGATCACCGGAAGACCGGCCGCCGCAGCCCCCAGCATCACGCCAGCCATTCCCACCAGATCGTATCCACCCAGCTTCGCCAACACGTCCAGCGCGTCTTGGGTATCCGGCTGATTTGCCTCAATCGCCCGACGTACCACGTCCACCTTGTGGTGCAAACGATCGCTGGGGAAATTGGCCCCAATGCCGACCACTTCCTGCGGATCGCGGCCGGTAAAGACGCTAACTAACGCCGCGGCTGGCGTCGTATTGGCCATCCCCAACTCCCCAACGCCAAACAGCCTCACCCCAAGCGCCGCCTGCTCCAACGTCAATTGAGCCGTGGCCAACAGCAACTCCTCCGCCTGCTGGCGCGTCATTGCCGCACCACGCGCAATGTTGCCGCTGCCCCGCCCAACTTTCATGTCGATCAGGCCCGGCAAGGGTTCGCTGTCGATGCCAACATCCACCAGCTTCACCTCGGCACCGGCATTAGCCGCCAATACGCAAACGCCGGTATTGCCTTTCACCATATTCAGCGCCTGGATCACCGTCACTTCACGCGGTGACACCGCTACCCCTTCGGCATAAACGCCGTGATCGGCCATCATGACGATTATTTGCTTGCGGCTGGCGGCCATCCCGCTAAAACCGCGCATACCGGCTAACTGGGTCGCCAACTGTTCCAGGCGGCCAAGGCTGCCCGGTGGCTTAAGCAGGCCATCAATCTTTGCCGCTGCCTGTTGCATGGCGGCCGCGTCCAACGGCTTAATCAGGTCGATTAACGATGACAATGTTTGCATAACTTTATTCTCTGCTTGCAGGCTGCCAATGCGCCTGGCTGTTAAATACTTTTAGCGTGACAAACCCCTGGTTGAGTTCCACCACGCTGTAGGCTCCCTGAGTAAACGGGAAATGCCACATCCCGGCGGCAGGCAACTTTAGTAACCCAGCCAGCAGCAGGCTCAGAGAGCCTTGGTGCGCCACCAGCAGACGATCGCCATCGCCCTGTTCGTTCAGCAGACGCTGGGCCTGCTGGCTCATCCGCTGTGAAAACAGTGGAAAGGACTCCCCCGCTGGCGGGCAGGCTAGCTGCCAATCCGCCATCCAGTCGGCCCAGGCAGCACTATCCTGCTGCTGCAAATCCTGGTGATGGCACATTTCCCAGTCGCCAAAATTCATTTCGTTGAAGCCGCCGTCGGGTTGGATCACCAGTTCCCTCTGCCCAAGCACGATCTCGGCGGTATGTTGGGCGCGTCTTAACTCACTGCTGATCGCCTGGGTAAAAGGCACCTCGGCCAGCCATTGTGCGATCTGCCTGGCCTGCTGCTCGCCTTGTTCGGTCAACGGCAAGTCGGTCATGCCGCAAAATATGCCCTGCCGATTCGCCGCCGTTTGCCCGTGTCGTACCAAAAATAGCCGCATAACGCCCACTCACAGCAGTGCCAGTAAGAAGATCAGCTCGGCAATTTCTATCGCCGCCCCCAGGGTGTCACCGGTTTGCCCGCCCAGACGGCGGCGCAAATAGGCCCGCAGCAACAGCACGGCGCTCAGCGCACAGCCAAGCGCAAACAGCCCCTGCCCATACCCTAACAAGGCGACCAAAGCGGCCCCCAGCGCCAGAGTGAACAGCGTTTGTCCGCCGCTAATCTTGCCAATGTAAAGGTTCCCCAGCCCGTTACCCTCACGGGCATAGGGCTGGCGATACATCATCAATACCACCAGGCTCCGGCAGGCCACTCCAGCTGCCGCCAACGTGGCCAACATCGGTACCCCGCGCAGTGCCAGTTCACTGATCACCAACACCTTGGCCACAACGATAAAGATCAGCGCCAACCCACCATTGGTACCTAGGCGACTGTCGCGCATGATCTCCAGCATTTTTTCCCGAGTACGAGCCGAAAATACGCCGTCACAGGTATCGGCCAATCCGTCGAGGTGGAATGCACCGGTAACCAGAGCCAACGCCAGCACGTATCCCAATGCCGCCAGCGGTACCCCACACCAGGGAGCCAACAGGGTAAAGACGGCGCCACCGATTGCACCGACTATCAGACCAATCAAGGGGAAACCGACGATGCCACGCTGGTAATTATCCATCGCTAACCCCTGTGTCCAACTGGCGGGCAACGGGATGCGCGTCATCAATTGCAGGGTGGCCCAAAACAGTCGTAAGCTCATTTGATCTTGACCTCAATACCAGAAATCACCAACAACACCGACTCAGCGGCGGCGGCCAAGCGCTGGTTAACACGCCCGGCAATATCACGAAAGTGTCGTGCCAAACGATTTTCCGGCACGATGCCCATCCCCAGTTCATTGGTGACCAGATAGATCGCCGCCGGGCTGCGAGCACAGGCGGCCAGCAGTTCATCAATCTGCCGTTGGATTGCCGTTTCAACCACGGCAAAGTCGATGAATTCCACCGGCGTCTCCCCGGTCAGCTCAAACATCAGGTTGGCGATCAGCGTGGTAATACACTCCAGGATGACCGCATCTCCCGCCGCCGCCTGTTGGTCGATCACGCTGGCCAGTTGCTGGCTGCCCTCCCAGGTACGCCAATGCGCAGGCCGGGCCTGGCGATGCAGCTTGATCCGTTCAGCCATTTCCTCATCGGTGACCACCGACGTGGCGATATACAACACCCGGTCACTGACACCGCTCGCTAACCTTTCGGCCAGCGAACTTTTGCCGCTGCGTGCTCCACCGGTGATCAGGATCATTGGACCCCCGTTTGCTGGTGCTCGGTCATCAAGCGGTAAATTTTATCCATATCAATATGTTCCCGCATCTTATCGGCCAAGAGCTCAAACTGTTGCTGCTTATAATCGGCATAATCGAAAGCCGGGCCGTCGTAAACCGGCAGCCCTTTACGCTGTCGTAACTGGTTTAGCAGCGCGCGGCAAAAAGGTGCGCTGTCGAATAAGCCATGAATATAGCTGCCTAGCACGTTACCGGCGGGGTTAACAGCCCCGTCAAAGGCGCTGTCCGGTTGGCCGTTACGTAGGGAAAGACGGGAGAAGGGCGTAGCCTCTGAGCCAAGCTGGGTGGTGCCCATATGGATTTCATAACCAACGACGTCCTGCTCGCCACAGCCAGAACAGAGGCCGGGCAACCCAGGCTCACATTGCGCTGTCACCTGCGTTGTGACTTTTTGCGGTGCGAAGCGGGTGGTGACATCCAGCAATCCCAAACCCGCCATCTGTTCCACACCGGATTCCACGCCATCAACAATGTGCTTACCGAGCATCTGGTAACCGCCGCAAATACCCACGATCTGTACTCCGGCCCGGTGCTGATCCTGTAACGCCGCCGCCAACCTGCTTTGCTGTAGCCACTGCAAATCCCCCAGGGTATTTTTGCTACCCGGCAGGATAATCAGATCGGCACCGGCCAACGCCGCCGGGTGCGAAACATAGCGCAGCCCTACGTCAGGCTGGGCCGCCAAGGCATTAAAATCGGTAAAGTTGGACATATAGGGCAGCTGTACCACCGCGATGTCCAGCTCATGGCTGCTGCCTGTCGGGGCATATTTGCCATTTTGCAACGCCACACCATCCTCATCTTCCAGATCGATATTCAACCAGGGCATCACGCCCAGCACTGGCACACCAGTCAGGGCTTCGATCTGCTCCAAGCCCGAATAGAGCAAGGCAATATCACCACGGAATTTATTGATGATCACCCCTTTCACCCGAGCTTTCTCTTCTGGTTCCAGCAGGGCCAGCGTGCCGTAAATAGCGGCAAATACCCCGCCACGATCGATATCGGCCACCAACAGCACTGGCGCATCGGCGATCGCCGCCATGCCCATATTGACGATGTCGCGGTCGCGCAGGTTGATTTCCGCCGGGCTACCTGCCCCCTCCAGCACCATGATGTCGTAGCCGCTGGCCAGGCTGTGATACACCTCGCTGATTTGTTGCTGTAACTGTGGCTTGTACTCGTGATAGCTGACCGCGTCCATATTGCAGGCCACTTTGCCCATCAGCACCACCTGCGCCTGGCAATCGCTGGTCGGTTTCAGCAGTACCGGGTTCATCCGCACATCGGGTGCGATACCGGCGGCCTCGGCCTGAAAAATCTGCGCCCGGCCCATCTCTTCGCCACGGGCGGTAATGCCAGAGTTGAGCGCCATATTCTGCGATTTGAACGGCGCACAGTGATAGCCATCCTGCATGAATATCCGGCACAGGCCGGCCACCAGCACGCTTTTACCCACATCGGATGCGGTTCCCTGCACCATCACACACCGTTTCATCGCCTATTCTCCACGTTGCACTGACGTAGCAGCACAAACAGTTATTATTTCAAGCGCCAAGCCATAGCATGCGCAACGCTGCAAACAGCAGCAGAGCCAACAGCGAGGCCGTCATCATCAGACGAGTGCTGCGTGGAATATCCGCCAGCTCGATCTCCCGTCGTGCCTCACCGATCCACGGCTTTTCGACCCGTTGACCAAAGTAGTTGTTAGGACCGCCAAGCCGCACTCCCAGCGCCCCAGCCACGGTAGCTTCCGACCAGGCGCAGTTAGGGCTGGTGTGCTGATAGCGATCGCGCCAGCCAATGCGTAACGCCTGGCGATAGTCCAACCCGTTCAGCCGAGCCGCACAGCTCAGCAGGAGCCAGCTAAGCCGGGCCGGTAACCCGTTGGCGAAGTCATCCATCCGCGCCGACACATAGCCGATAGCGCGGTATTTCGGCGTTTTATAGCCCACCATTGAATCAAGAGTGTTAACCGCTTTATACGCCATTGCCAACGGTGCCCCACCTATCAGCAAAAAGAACAGCGGCGCAATTACACCATCCACGCTGTTTTCTGCCACCGTTTCCACCACCGCCCGGGTGATTTGCGGCTCTTCCAGTTGTGAGGTATCCCGCCCGACAATCCACGAAAGCTTGTGGCGACTCTCCTCAAGATCGGCACTTTGCAGTGCTTGGTGAACCTCCATGGCCGCCTGCTCCAGGCAGCGCCCGGCGAGCAGGGTATAAATCAGCCAGACTTCCGCCAGCCAGCCCAACCACGGGTGGATATACTGCATCAGCGTTAAAAATCCCCAACTGACCAGCCAAACCAAACCAACGACGCCCAGCCACAGCAGCCCGCCGCCAAGTTTTAGCGCTCTCTCGCTATGGCAAGTCCGGCGGATCGCGCGTTGCAGCACCGTGATCAGGTTACCGATCCAGCGCACCGGATGTGGCCAGTGCGGCGGATCACCTAGCAGGCTGTCGAGCAGAAAGGCGGCAAACCAGGCTAGCAGCGTCATGGCACGCACCTTGTAGTCGCCAACGGAGTGTCGCGGATAACCATGGCCTTACTGTCTATTGATTGCATAAAAATAGAGTTAATTGTCTCGTTAAGTGGTGCAACATACAGCGAGCCCCATTGGAGAACAAGGGTTTAGATCCTGGCAATGGCCGAATAACGGCCATTAGCCGTCACTCGCTCAAGGATGCTATCCTGCTTGCAAAGTGGGTTGAGAGGAATAGCAAAACCGTGAGTGAACATGGTGGTAACGTACTGGAAATGGCGTTGAAAACCGGTCTGGATCCGGCCGAGATTATTGATTTCAGTGCCAATATCAATCCGTTGGGCATGCCCGCCAGCCTGAAGGCGGCGATTATCGAGCATCTGACCAGCGCCGAATGCTATCCCGACGTTGAATACCGGCGTCTGCATGCGGCATTGGCGCGGGTTCATCACTGCCCACCAGAGAATATCATGGCAGGCAACGGGGCCACCGAGCTGATTTACGCCATCGTGAACCGGCTACGCCCCCGCACGGCACTGCTCCTTACGCCGGGGTTTGCCGAATACCGCCGGGCATTGCAGCGGATTGACTGCCAGATAGAGGACTTCCCGCTGGATGAAACCGGGGGTTTTCAACCCGATAAGCGGCTGCTGCAAGTGCTGGCCGAGCGCCAACCGGACTGTCTGTTCCTGGCCACGCCTAACAATCCGACCGGGCTGATGCCAGACCCCGCGCTGTTACAGGCCATTGTCACCTGCTGTAGCCAGCACAATATTGCGTTGATCGTCGATGAAGCCTTTATCGATTTTCTGCCAAATGCGCCGGGGCTGATCCCGCAAATGACGGAGTATTCCCGCCTTTATATCCTGCGCTCATTGACCAAATTCTTTGCCATCCCCGGCCTGCGGCTCGGCTATCTGGTCAGCAGCGATCGCGCTGCTTTACAACAGATGAAAAAACTGCGCGAACCCTGGACCATCAATGCCTATGCAGCACTGGCAGGCGAAGTGATCCTCGACGATCGCGATTACATCCAGCAAACCCACCAATGGCTGGCAGAACAGCGTGCTTGGTTGATTGACGCGCTGGCCACCTTGCCGCACTTGCGCATTTGGCCAGGGGCCGCGAACTATATTTTCCTACGCTGCCTGCGCCCCGGCTACGATCTGCAACAGGCGTTGTTGCAGCACCGCATCCTGATCCGCCACTGTGCCAACTACCCTGGCCTGTCCGCTGACTATTATCGGGTGGCGATCAAGAGCGAAGCGGCCAACCGCAAACTGATAGCCGCGCTGCAACAGGTGCTGGCAGAGGACTGAGGCGAAGGCGTTTTTAGGCGCCAAACGTTAACCGGTTTATTATCTTAACGGGCCTATTTGGGGCGAGGGTTTACGGTGGATTTTTGCTAAAAACGATGTTCGAGCAGCTTATCCTGTGCAACCGGATACGCTTTACCATCGAACTTGAGTTCGACGCGGGTCTTGGCAACGACTTTGTTGCTTTCCACGCAGTCCTCCCCTTTTTTGCTGGCTTCCTTGTGCGTCGCCATGGTCTGTAATTGTAGATCCTGTAAGCCGTTATGTGCGCTCTTGCCAAGCGCCAATGCGCGATGGGTCGTGGCAAAATCCCCTGCACACTGGCCATCCCACTCACCGCTATATTCATTCATGGTGAGATTGTTGAGCACCAGACTGACTTGCTGATCTTGCAGGGTATAGAGGTTAAGCCGTTCGATGCTGATGGGATTGACCGAGGAGGAGCCACGGTGGATAAAACGCACCCCGAAGGCGCGTATCGCTGGAGATAATTGGTAGCGCGCAGTGTCGATGCTCACGCTGCTGGTGTAGATGGCATCATCCATAATCGCTTTGGGATGATATTTGCTGGCCAGTACCTTGCCGGTCTGGCTATCAATCACCAAAACGGCGACGTCATAGTCGGTAAAATCAGGTTGAGCCTCTTCCTTGGGTTCCAGCATCAGCACCGCTATGGTTTTTTCCGGAGCATAGGGCCACACCTTGCAGGTGGACAGCTCGGTATTCATGGTCGTTTTGGCGGCGAAGGGCTTAGCCAATTCGTTAAGCAGCGGCTGGCAATCAGCCAGCGAGGAGAAAGAAATCACCCCTAGCGCCAGTCCACCTATCACTTTAATCATCACTAGATTTCCTGTCTGCAATTGCATTAATTCAAACCTATTTTCTGGTGACTACTTCTCAGGCCACGTCCTGTAGGTAGACAGGCTTGCCAGCGCTGCGCTTGAACTGCGTCAACCTTTGGCGAGCCAAGACAAAACCTGCCGCGTTCAATGAGTCTCTGCGAGCTAACCAACCCGCGACTTCCAACAGCAGCATCAAGCCGCAACAGAACATTACGCTCAACAGGCCGAAATTAGCGAAGATGTCGGCTGCGTCCAGCCAATCCCATTTATCCGGCATCCCGCCCTGGTGCCACCAATCATTCAATGTGAAGCAGACCAGCAGCAGCATCAAAAACAGGCAGCAAATGGGCAAAGTTTTATATAGCCACTTAAGCCGTTGCAGTGATACCGCCACCCCACTTGGCCGGTTGAGATAAGCACTGCCGTCCCGCTCATTACAAACGCCGATCACGGCGTTGCTAGGTCGGGCAATCAACAGCGTCACTGGATCGTTGGCCGCCAGGAAGAAAGGATGTTCACGCAGCAGCAGCGGATTAAGGTTTTCAATCATCGGATCCACACCGCTGCGAAACGTTAATCGCCCCACGCTACAGCTAAATTGGTAATCGATCACTTCCCGCTGGTATTCACCACTGCCAATAGTCTCACGCCTGGCGCTCACACGGGTGGCAATACTTTGTACGCAAGAGAGTATGGCCTGATCGGACATCAGTTTATCGTTGCTCGGAACAGGAGGCTGCACGCCGGAAGTTTGGCAAAGGGCAACATCGCCATGCATGACCTGTTCCAGACCTTGCAGCGACTGGTGCGCCCTACGGCTGGCGTTCATCGTCCACTGGGTGAACGAGCTAAAACAGCCCCATACGCCGCAGCTTAAGACCAACATCAGAATAACCGCCACCCAAAGGTCGGGTAACCAGGTAAACCCATAGACCGCCAGCCCAATCAGTCCTGCTGAGCCCACCATCTGCAAGATGAGCATGGAAGGATTTTGTTCATCAGCCGCTTGGGCTTGCAGGATGCCTTTTTCCGTGCTCACCAGCCAGTGCAACCAGTAGCTACCATCGACCAGTTGATGTGCCCCGATATAAACCCCCTCTCCCGCAACCAATTTATCCAGCACGCTGATATCGGCAAACTGGTCGCTATAGGTGTAGAAAACCTTATCTCCAGCCAAAATACGCCGCAGCAGGTGTTCACCAGTGGCATTTTTATCATGGCGAATAAAGGACAGATGGTGGAAGCCGATTTTCTTCATGGCTGATGACCGGCGAGATCGGGGGACTGCGGGGAGGAACCGACAAAACCAGACGTCAATAGTGCCCAAAAACTTCTCATTGCCACAATCCCTGTTAGCGTCCGCATTAACACCCCTTGGAATTTAACCAAAAAGTGAGCGTCAATCCAGCCGTTAGCAGGGATTATTCAGCTATTGCCAACATCCCTGTCAGCAATTTGCCGTTGTTGGCACCAGGCTATCAAAGAATACCGCTGAGCAGGCCGATCCCCAGCAAAGATGAACCGCCGCCAATCACCCGCGCCCAGCCGCTATGCGTAGACGAAGACGCCAGCAGATAACCGATACCCAACCCCGCCACGTGCAGCAACGCCGTTGCAATCACCATACCGGAAAGCGCCGCCGCCGAATGAGAAAGCTCAGCACCGTGGGCCAGGCCGTGGAAAATGGCAAAAGCGCCGATAATCAATGCGCCCGTTATCGCCGACAGTTTCAGCTGTAAGGCAACCATCACGCCAATGCCCAGCAGCGAGGCGGCAACGATGAACTCAGTGCCAGGTACGGTCACACCTGCCATGCCAACCAGCGCACCGGTCAGCAGCAAACCGGCAAACGCCAGCGGCGCCAGCCACCACTGCTTGGTATTCATAGCACTCCAGATGCCTACCAATACCATGGCAACCAGATGATCCATCCCGGTCAGCGGATGGATAAAGCCTTCGGTAAAGCTTAATACGTGATGCGCGCCACCGTCATGGCCCACATGGGCAAAGGCCAGCATGGGGAACAGCGCAAGTAGGGATACAGCCACAGCTTTGACATTAATACGCATAATGAATACCTAAATTTTCCAGTGAATGAAGGTGGTTGTTTTACTAGTTAAAACATTGAGTTACGTTATAAATTCATCCTTATGCCTGCCTTGAATAAACCGGTTGGCGGCAATCAGCGCCTGCCCCAAGGCCAACCCGCCATCGCCTGCCGGTAAACGGGATGGCAGCAAGACCTGTAATCCGTCTAATTGCTGGATCAATAGTTGCCGCAACAGCGCGTTATGCATCACTCCACCGGAAAGCACGACGGTATTGATGCCGTATTGCTTTGTCGCGAGGCGAGCCAATGCAGCAAATCCTTGGGCCAAGGCGAAATGGAACGCATAAGCACGCTGCGCCGGGGGGGCCTGATAGGCCAGCCATTGCCGCCAGAAGGCGGCCAGATCGAGCTGATTGCCGAGCAGCGGCAGTGATACCGGCGGCTGATGAGGCGGGCTTTGCCACGCCAAGGCTTCCAGTTGGCAAGCAGCCTCCCCCTCCCAGGAAATTTGTGGCGGCACGATTTGTAATGCTGCGGCCACCGCATCAAACAAGCGCCCGGCGGAAGAGGCCAACGGCGAGTTGATTTGCCGTTCCACTGCGCGCAGTAAGATCGTCGCCTGCGGTTGAGGGATAGAGGCGGCCTCTGGCAACGTCTGCCAGTCGGGGACAAAACACTGTAACTGAGACAACAGGTTGCGCCACGGCTGGCGAGCGGCCACATCGCCCCCTGGCAATGCCACTACGGGCAACCCGCCCAAATGCTCACAATGCTGATAATCTACCAGCAGGCATTCACCGCCCCACAGTTGCCCGCCAAGGCCATATCCCAGCCCATCCAACGCCAGCCCGATTACCTTACCGCCGTCGCGTGGCCAACCATGTTCCGCTAGGCAGGCAACCAGATGGGCATGATGATGCAACGTGGTGACGCAAGGGATCGCCAGCTCTGCGGCCAACGCCTGGCCCTGCTGATGGCTGAGATAACCGGGGTGAGCATCGATGGCGATCGCCTGCGGCACCACGCCGTAGATTTCACCAAACAGCGCAAGCAGTTGCTGCTGCTGTTGCCGGGTAGCCTCATCCCCCAGCGAGCCTAAATGCTGGCTGACCACCGCCTGGTCACCCCACAGCAGGCAAAAGGTGTTCTTGCTGTCGGCCCCCAGCGCCAGAATGGCCGGTTGGGCGGTAAAGCCAGGGGGTAGAGGCATCGCATCCGGGACATAGCCACGTGCCCGACGCAGCATCTCACGGCCCTGATCGGTCAAGCGGACTAAAGAGTCATCGGCTCGCTGGACGATCTCGCGGTTATGCAGCAACCAGACGTCGGCCAAGCCAGCGAGTTCTTCCAGTGCCTGCTGGTTACTCAGTGCAGGAGGTTTGCCTGCCGGGTTGCCGGAGGTCATCACCAGTGGCCGCGCAACCTGTTGCAACAGCAGATGTTGCAGCGGATTGGCCGGTAACATCACCCCTATCTCATTGAGCCCCGGCGCAATCTCGCCGCACAAGGGACTTTGCGGGTGAGCCATTACCAGCACGATCGGGGCTGGTGGGCTACGCAACAGCTTTAACAGTGCCGTCGGTTCCGCGACCTGAACACATTGTTGCAGCCAGTAGGTATCCGGCATCATCACCGCCAGGGGCTTGGCCGGGCGATGTTTTCGAGCTCGCAGACGCTGGACCGCAGCAGGATTGGTAGCGTCACAGGCCAGATGAAAACCGCCGATCCCCTTTACCGCCACGATCTGCCCGGCAATCAGCGCCTGCGCGGCCAGTTGCAGCGCGTCATCGGCACTGGCGGTAGTTTGGCCTGTGGCATCGCTGAGCCACAGGTGCGGGCCACACTCCGGGCAGGCGGTAGGTTGTGCATGAAAACGACGGTCGGCAGGATCCTGATACTCCGCCAGGCACTGCGGGCACAGCGGAAAAGGCTGCATTGAGGTATTGGGCCGATCGTAGGGCATCCGGCGAATGATGGTAAATCGCGGGCCGCAGTGGGTGCAGTTGATAAACGGATAGTGATAGCGCCGGTTATGCGGCGAGTTCAGCTCTGCCAGGCAGGCATCGCAGGTGGCCGCATCCGCCACGATATGGGTATCCACTTGCCCCGCCCCGCTGCTGGCAATGGTGAAACTCACCGGCTGCTGCGGCCAGTTAAAAGATGTAGAGGTGACGCTATCGATCCGTGCCAAAGGCGGGCATTCTTGCGGCAATACCCGCAGAAATTCCGTTATGCCAGGCGATTGCCCAAGCTGGACGATCACCCCGGCACCGTCATTGCTGACCTCGCCGCACAGGTTGAAGCGCCGGGCCAGCAGCCAAACGTAGGGACGAAATCCGACCCCTTGCACCTTGCCCTTGATCCGCAGGCGAAGACCGTTGCTGCTGGCGATATTCTCCGGCTCAAAATCTGCCATGTTGTCTCGACTCTCCTGTTAGTCCAGCGATCAATCTGTATCTCCCTCACCCCAACCCTCTCCCCAAGGAGAGGGAGCTAATTCGGTGCCTTGGTCAGCTATCGCGATCAATCTTTGTCTCCCTCACCCCAACCCTCTCCCCAAGGAGAGGGAGCCGATTCGGTGCCTTGGTCAGCTGTCGCGATCAATCTGTATCTCCCTCACCCCAACCCTCTCCCCAAGGAGAGGGAGCCGATTCGGTGCCTTGGTCAGCTGTCGCGATCAATCTGTATCTCCCTCACACCCACCCTTGCCCCAAGGAGAGGGTGCTGATTCGGATCCTAGGTCAGGTACGGTTTCCACGACTAATCACGAGCTCGGTCGGTCCCCTCTCCCTGCGGGAGAGGGTTAGGGTGAGGGGCAAAACCACACTCAACACCACAACCAAACCACTAGCAGATCCGTGGCAAAGGCTCATCCAGCGGCAGATCCAGCCGACGGGAAACCCCGAACAGTCCGGTGAGACTCACCTGCTGGCGCTCGGTGGTATGGCCAATCACCGCCGCATCGCGGCCCAGCGGATGACTATGCAACGCAGCTAACACTTCAGCTTCAGCCTCGGCTGCCACCACCAACACCAGCTTGCCTTCGTTGGCAAAGTTGAGCGCATCCAGCCCCAGCAGTTCGCAAATCCCCCGCACCGCCGGTTTCAACGGTAACGCCGCCTCGGAAATCGCCATGCCACAGCCGCTAGCAGCAGCAAACTCATGCAGCACCGCCGTCACGCCGCCACGAGTCGCATCGCGTAAAGCTCGCACTCCGGCAATCGGTAACAATGGAGCAATCAGCGGAGCCAGCAGCGCGCAATCGCTGCTTAATTCACTCTCCAGCCCCAGCCCTTCACGCAGATTCAGAATGGTTGCGCCGTGATCGCCCAAGGTGCCGCTGACGATAATGCTGTCACCCAGGCGGATGTTAGCGGCCCCCCAATTGACGCCAGCCGGGATGGTTCCCAAGCCGGTGGTATTGATAAAGATTTTGTCTGCCGCACCACGGGGCACCACTTTGGTATCGCCGGTCACAATCTGGATCCCGGCCTGCAGCGCCGTGCTGGCCATCGACTGGACGATGCGTTCCAGCGTGGCATAAGGTAACCCTTCCTCCAGGATCATGGCGCAGCTCAGATAACGCGGCTGGGCGCCACTGACAGCTACGTCGTTAGCGGTGCCGCAAACCGCCAGTTTGCCGATATCACCACCGGGGAAGAAAATGGGATCGATCACGTAACTGTCGGTCGATACCGCCAAGCGATCGCCCGAGATAGCAAGCTCATCCAGTGAAATTCGTGCCTGATCTTCCCGGGCATTTAATGCCGGATTGGCAAAGGCGGGTAGCATGAGTTCTTCAATCAGGGATTGCATGGCGCGGCCACCGCTGCCATGGGCCAAGGTGATTTCCCGCCCGTTGTTCTCTTCACGCATTATGCGTTCTCCCTGCGATACTGATAGTAAGCCGAGCAAGCCCCTTCCGAGGACACCATCAGGGCACCAAAGGCGTTTTCTGGCGTACATTGCTTGCCAAACAACGGGCAGGCATCCGGTTTGCAGCGCCCGGTCAACACGTCACCACAGCGTGAACGCGGATCGTCCGCCACCCGCTGCGCCTGCGGTTTAAACCGCAGCTCTGCATCAAAATCCGCATACTCAGGTTTAATCTGCACGCCAGAGTGGGCAATCTCGCCCAGCCCGCGCCATTCGCTACTGTCTTTCAGGCCAAACACCTCTGCCATCGCCCTCTGGGCCAGAAGATTGCCCTGTTCAGGCACAATGCGCCGGTATTGGTTTTCTACCGCACGGCGGTCATCACGCAGTTGCTCCAGCAGCATCACCAAACCTTGCAGAATGTCCAACGGCTCAAAGCCGGTCACCACCAGCGGCTTATGATAATCCGCCGCGATAAACTGATAGGGCGCGTTGCCGATCACCATACTGACGTGGCCCGGTGCCAGGAAGCCGTCGATACGCACATCGGGCTGCAGCAACAGGCTGCGCAAGGTGGGGATCAGAGTGATATGTTGGCAAAAAAGAGTGAAATTGCTCAGTTGCCGCTGGCGGGCTTGCTGCAACGTCAAGGCGCTGGCGGGCATGGTGGTTTCAAAACCCAGGCCAAAAAACACCACTTCACGCTGAGGGTTATCCACCGCCAGCTGTAGCGCATCCAGCGGCGAATAAACTACCCGGATATCGGCACCACGGCGGCGGGCATCCAACAGTGATCCATTGCGGCCAGGAACCCGCATCGCATCACCATAGGTACAGAAAATCACCTCCGGGTGGGCGGCAATCTCCAGGCAACTATCAATGCGCCCCATCGGTAATACGCAAACCGGGCAGCCGGGGCCGTGGACAAATTCCAGGCTGTCCGGCAGCAGTTGGTCAAGACCAAACTTGAAGATCGCGTGGGTGTGGCCACCGCAGACTTCCATCACCTGTAGCGGCAGGCGCTGCGACTGGGGGATGTCTAACATCAGCGTTTCGATGCGCCGTAACAGCGCCTGGCATAACGCCGGATCGCGGAATTCATCAACGTAGCGCATTGGCGTCCTCGTCATCCCGTGCCAACCCGACGGCGCGCATATGCTGCAATGCCGCCAGCGTCTCCAGTGCTTCCTGTTCATCGAGCAGGCTCATGGCAAAGCCGACGTGCACCAACACCCACTGGCCGATCAGCTCTTGCGGTGAACCTTCACAGACCAGCGCAATATTGATCCTGACCGCCACGCCGCACACGTCGGCCCAGGCCAGTTGGTGGATATCCTCCCCCACTGCGGTCACCTTGCCGGGCACACCGAGGCACATTATTGTTCCCCCAGCCAGTTCAGCCAGAGATCCATTCCCTCACCGCTGGTGGCCGACAATGCGATCACCTGAATGGACGGATTAACCTGACGGGCAAACTCGATGCATTTCTCTACAGAGAAATTAACGTAAGGCAGCAGATCGATCTTGTTGATAATCATCAGCGTGGCAGCGGCAAACATATGAGGATACTTCAGCGGCTTGTCTTCCCCTTCCGTCACCGACAGCACTGCGACCTTATGTCGCTCGCCCAGATCGAAGCTGGCCGGGCAGACCAGGTTGCCGACGTTCTCGATAAACAGCAGACTGTGATCCTGCAAATCCAGGCGATGTGCCGCGTCGTGTACCATCTGCGCGTCCAGATGACAGCCCTTGCCGGTATTAACCTGAATAGCCGGTACGCCAGTGGCGCGAATACGCTCGGCATCGTTACTGGTTTGCTGGTCGCCCTCAATCACCGCGCAGGGTAATTTGCCCGCCAATCGTTCCAACGTGGCCGTTAGCAAGGTCGTTTTGCCCGAACCTGGGCTGGAAACCAGGTTCAGCACCAGAATATGTTGCGCGGAAAAGTGTTCGCGGTTGTGGGCCGCCAGATGGTTGTTCTTGCTCAGGACGTCCTGTTCAATCTGCACCAGACGGCGCTGTCCGATACCCGGTGCATGGCTCCCCGCCTCGCCGAGCCCATAGTGCAGGTCTTGCGAATGCGGTTGCACCTCTGGCGTAAAGCGTTCCGCCGCTGCGACACCCGCGTAATGGTGATGCACATCGCCCTGGTGGTAATAGTGATGGTGATGGATCACCACGCCTGCCGGTGCTTGATGTTCTCCGTCGTGGTGGTGATGATCAGGATGATGGTGGTGAGCATCATGATGGTCGTGATGATGGTGGTCGTCATGGTGATGATGCTCATCACCTTCGATGGTTTTTTCGCCACTGGCGCAACCGCAAGTCGTACACATCGTTATTCACTCCTCAAAATTATTCCACTTCCAACTGTTTTAACCGCAGGCTGTCACCGCTCTCGACACGCAGTTGGTGGCCGCCGCACTGTGGGCAACCTTCATCATGTTTTTCAATCAACACGCTCATGCTGCAACTCCAGCACCAGGCGCGGGCCGGTTGGTAGTCCAGCAATAGCTGGCACCCCTCTGCCAGCGTATTGCGGGATGCGGAGGCAAAGCTGAAACGCAGCGCGTGCTCTTCAATACAAGAGAGCGCCCCAATTTCCAGCCACACCGCCGTCACCCGTTTAGCTCCGTGCTGCCGAGCCTGCTGCTCTATCAATTCCATCGTGCTCAGGCACAGGCTGATTTCATGCATCTACGCCGTTCTCTGTGACAGACCAAATAGCGCCCTACGCCCCGGATTACTGGGGATGTTGCCATCCGCTACCGGTAGAGAAAGCGCCATCTGCGCGCTCTGTTGTGCCAACGCCAGCGCCCGCTCGGCCCCCAGATGGCGATCCAATGGAGACATCAGTGAACAGGCCAGGTATTGCCCGCACCCCGCAATCTCACCGACGATGAACCGCACGCTGCCGCAAGGCAGGCTCAACGCCAGCTTGTCTCCCACCGCATAAGGTTGCCAAACCTGTTCTGGTCCGGGCAACACCAGCAGGCTAAGCATCCACGGCGTGAGAATGGTACCTACCCACTGTTGTTCAAACAGCTGAAAACCACAGGCACGCACCGGGATTTGCGGTTGGAAAAACGGCAAATCCTGCATTTCACCATCGGCGATTGCCTGAAAGGCATTTTCCAATCGCGCGCTGGGGTTGAGCTGAAAACCGTTAGTCACAGTCTGCATTAGCTACCTCTTTTGGCTCCGCCACCACAGCGTTCTCTTGCAGCGCCAGCAGCACCTGGGCTAACGCTGGTTCAATCGCCTGGCTGACCACGGCGGTCAGACCTATTCCAGGCTCCAGCGACTCTGGCACCACGCCCACTAGGGTGAGCCGACGGGGAAACTCATCCGTCAGCCGCAGCGCCATCAGCACGTCGGAAAGTCCCAGTTGATGGGGCGAAACCTTACGGCTAAACAGCGCCGGGATCTCTTCGTCATACAGCACGGCGACGCTGCCTGGTGCAGCACCGGTCAACACCGCGTCCGCCACAATCAGATGATCGCGATCGGCCATCATTTCCATCAGTTCCATCCCCGAGGTGCCACCGTCCAGCACCTCAACATGGGCCGGTAAGCGATAGCGCTGCTCAAGCGCTTCGACGATGCGCACGCCCACAGCTTCATCGCCCAATAACAGATTACCTATGCCTAATACCAAGATTCTCATTACAACACCTTGACCCTGGTCACTTCATTGCCGGTGGTGTCTACAATATGTACCGCACAGGACATGCAAGGGTCGAACGAGTGGATAGTTCGCACCACCTCCAGCGGTTTGCTCGGATCGGCCACCGGCGTGCCAACCAGCGAGCGCTCGTAAGGACCGGGCTCATCGTTAAAGTTGCGTGGCCCGGCGTTCCAGGTTGAGGGCACTACCGCCTGATAGTTGGCGATCTTGCCGTCCTTGATCACCACCCAGTGGGACAATGCACCGCGCGGAGCTTCGATAAAGCCCACGCCCCGGATCTCACCGGTCAACGGAATATTCGGTTGGATAAAGGTTTCGTGGTCGCCGCTGCCAATATTGCTCACCAACGCCTGCCACTGCTGGCCCAGGGTTTCATGCAGCACGCAGGCATGTACCGTGCGCCCGACAATGCGGCCCAGGGTCGACGGCAACTGATCGGCGGTTAACGCTTTGCCGGTCAGGGCCTGGTAATTGCTGTTGACCTTGGCAAAATATTTCTGGGTTGGCGGGTGCTCGGCTTGCAGGGTACACATCAGCCAGGCCAACGGCCCCATCTCTACCGCTTTGCCGTAGAAGGTTGGCGCTTTAACCCAGGAGTATTTGCCATCTTCCTGCCAGCCGGTGTATTTAGGCCGGGTTAGCCCTTCCCAAGGTGCCAGCGGTTCATCGTCCTGATACCAGGCGTGTTTACCGCTCTCCTGAATACCCTTGATCAGATACTCATCGCGTTGGTTGGCGATTGGTCGGAACTTGCCGTTTTCCAGATAGCCCCCCGGCATCAGGAACTGGTCGCCTTTACGATCGATCGGCAGCTCCGGCACGCAGAGATAGCAGTCTGAGCCTTTGCCAAGAGTTAGCCACTCAGGGTAATGCGCCGCGATCACCGCGCTGTCCACCAGATAAACCTGCTCGATAAAGTCGCCCAGGCGATCGATAAAGGTTTTCAGATACATCAGGCGCTCGAGGTTCAACACGCTAGGGGCATCGAGGTTGATCGGGTTAGCCACCCCCCCCACCGCGAGGTTCTGGATATGCGGTGTTTTGCCGCCCAGTATTGCCACTACGCGGTTGGCATCACGCTGGCATTCCAGCGCCTGCAGATAGTGGGCAACGGCGATCAGGTTAATCTCGGGCGGTAACGCCATGGCCGGGTGCCCCCAATAACCATTGGCAAAGATGCCCAGTTGGCCACTGGCGACCAGATCCTTGATCTTCTGCTGCACCCGGGTGAACTCGGCAGCACTGTTCAACGGCCAGCTAGACAGGCCACTGAGCAAATCGGCAGCCTTCTGCGGATCGGCCTTCAGCGCCGAGGTGACGTCCACCCAGTCCAGTGCCGAGAGCTGGTAGAAATGCACGATATGGTCGTGAATGCTGTGGGCGGCGGCAATGATATTGCGGATATACTGGGCATTGACCGGGATCTCCATGCCCAGCGCATTTTCCACCGTCCGCACCGAGGCTAACGCGTGAATGGTGGTGCACACGCCGCAGATCCGCTGGACGATCATCCACGCGTCACGCGGGTCGTTACCTTGCAGGATCTCTTCCATTCCGCGCCACATGGTGCCGGAGGACCAGGCTTTAACCACCTTGCCGTCTTCGATTTCACAGTCGATGCGCAGGTGGCCCTCAATACGGGTGACGGGATCAATGGTGATGCGTTGGCTCATGCTCTACCTCTAACTGGTTATTTTCATTCTTATGTTGATGCGCAGGCAGCACCGGTAACAACCGGATCAACAAGATGTACGCACAAACTTCAATTGCCACAAAGCCGATGGAGATCAGCAGTTCGCTGGCCGTCGGGAAATAGTGGTAGCCATTGCCAGGGTCGTAGGCCAGCAACGCGTAATTCAGCCGCCAGAACGACGCTCCGCAGACCATGCTCAGCGCACCGAGAAACAGCAGGCGTGAGTTGCGGCGGTTACGCTTCCAGCGGAACATCACCAGCGGCACCAACATCAACAGCGTTTCCACCCAGAACGAGATGGCAAACCGATCGAGATGCCACAGATAGTCCGTTTTGCCACGCCAGATCAGTTCCCCAAAGCGCAGCACAATAAACAGCAGTAAGAACCCATCGATGATGTAGGTCATGCGGGCAAACAACGGCGTTTCCTCTGGCCCTTTCCCCCGCAACCCGGCCTGCACCAGCGAGCCTTCAAATATCACTATCGAGAAGCCCAGAATGCCCGCCGTCAACAGAGAGAACAGCGGTAGCATTTCGTAGCTTTGCCACAGCGGGTGGATTTTGATCCCCGCAGCAATCATCAACGACCCCATCGAGGACTGGTGCATGGTTGGCAGCAAGGCGCCCAGGGCGATCACCAGGAACATCACCTTGTTGAGCCGTTTGAGCGACACCTTCCAGCCCAGCCGTTCCAGCAGCGCCGGGGCAAACTCCAGTGCCACGATGCCCACATAGATCGTCATACAAACCGCAGTTTCAAACAGCACCGACGATGTGTTGAAATGGCCGGGGATATAGAAGTAAGGCAGGTTCCAGTAACGACCGACGTCGATGGTGATCGACAGCCCGCCCAGCGAATAGCCGAACAGGCTGGCCAACAGCGCAGGTCGCACCAGTGGGTGATATTCTCCCCGGTTGAACACATACACCGCCCAGGCCAACGCCCAGCCGCCGCAGGCCAAACCAGTGCCTACCAACAGATCGAACGCGATCCAGATCCCCCAGGGATAGCCGCCGTTCAAATCGGAAACATCGCCCAACCCCAACACCAGACGTTTGAGGATCAGCAACAGGCACAGCACCACAAACGGTGCCAGCATCATCACCGGCCAGCTCACCAGCCGCCCGCCAAGTGGCTGCGTTTTATGCGTCGTCATGTTTATCTTCCTTCTTGTCCTGACGCTCATTACGCTGGTTGCGCTGCACCAGGAAGGTGATCCCGGCCAGAGCGGCAAACGGCAACACCATGCCTTTGTAAAGCGTGTGCTGGATATGCTCGGAACGCGCACCGGTTGACAATTCCTCCAGCGCTGGCAAGCCGAGATCCTCAAAAGGCACACCGGTCAGCACCAGCACCTGCGTTCCGCCACCCTCATGCTCGCCATACAGGTGCGGTTGGTAATGCGGCACCGGGTGTTCGTAATGGTCGTTGCGTTGTAGGGTTTGACGCGGATAACGGTAATTTTCACCGGGCTTGCTCGCCAGACGCTGTTTGGCTTCGGCCATTAACTGCTCGCGAGTGCCAAAAATCACCGCCCCGGTTGGGCAGACTTCGACACAGCCTGGCAGCCCGCCCTGATCCAGCCGTGCAACGCCTTTCTGGTTACAGAGCTCGCATTTGTGGATCTTGCCGAACGGGTTGTCGTAGTCGTATTTCGGCACGTTGAACGGGCAACCCACCATGCAGTAGCGGCAGCCGGTACAGACATCCGGGTTGTAATGCACGATGCCGGTTTTGGCATCTTTGTGCAGCGCCTGAACCGGGCAAACGGATACGCAGTTAGGATCGACACAGTGCATGCACTGTTTTTTGATATAGGCGTAGCCGTTGTCCACCTGGTCTTTGTGCTTGCCGTCTCCACTGGTCCACACCTGAATAATGTTGTTGGTGTAAGGACTGAGCTTGTCGTTGTTCGACCAGGTTGCCTCGGTACCCGCGTAGGCATAGGTTTCGCCATGCGGTTCATCGGTATGGTTGATACGTTGGCATTTGCTGACACAGGCCTGGCAACCCACGCACAGGGTCGAGTCATACAGCATGCCCAGCGAGTTGGGGATGGGCTGCTTGTTCTCAGGCCCGGCCTGCGCCGCAGGGGCAACTCCTGCCAACATCGCGCCACCACAGGTCAGTTTTAGAAAGTTACGTCGATTCACGGCTTACTCCTTGCTTGGCGGCTGCTCGTCGTCTTTACGCTGCATTTTTTGTTGCCGCCCCAGCTCTTTCACCGCCATCAGGCTGACCCCGGCAACCAGGCCGACGACACCGCCAAGCAATCCCATCGCCGTTGGGCTGATATGCCCGCCTTCGACGATACCCACATCGGGTTTGGCATTGCGTGGGGTAGGATTTTCGACGCTAGCCAACTGGGCGATCCCTTTGGTAAAGCCGATGCCCTCCTCGTTACAGCCGTAGCATGGGTGGCCGATCCCGACCGGCCAGATGCCACCGCCCACGTCACAGAACTCCAGCGTTGAGCAGTTGCCGTAGGTTTCTGGCCCCTTGCAACCAAGGTGATACAGGCACCAACCCTGCCGATGGCCGTCATCACCAAACTGTTTGGCAAAACGCCCGGCGTCAAAGTGCGGACGGCGCTCGCAGTTTTCATGGATCAGACGGGCATAGGCGAATTCGGGGCGATTTTTCGCATCCAGCGCCGGTGGCCGTTGGTAGGTGATGATATGGGCCACCGTCGCCAGGAAGTTGTGAGGGTTAGGTGGGCAGCCGGGAATGTTGATAACGGTTTTGCCGGGTAAAATATCCTGCAGACTGACTGCGCCGGTCGGGTTAGGTCCGCTGGCCGCGACGCCGCCCCAGGCGGCACAGGAGCCGATGGCGATCACCGCAGCGGCGTGCTCTGCCGCATTACGGATATGTTCAACGATCGGCTTACCGGCCACCATGCAGTAGACGCCGCCATCCTTCATCGGAATGGAGCCGTCAACCACCAGCACGTATTTCCCTTTGTATTGCTCAATCGCGCGGTGCTTGTTTTCTTCCGCCTGTTCACCGAACGCAGCCGAGAGGACTTCGTGATATTCCATGGAAACCACGTCAAGCAACAGGTTCTCGATCGTTGGGTGAGTGGCCCGTAACAAGGACTCCGTGCAGCCGGTACATTCCTGAGCCCCGATCCAGATGACCGGTGGCCGCTGTGGCGAACCTACAGAGTGGGCTATTTCGGCGGCGGCTTTGGTGCTGAGCCCCATGGTGGCGGCCAGTGCCGCACATAACTTCATAAAATCGCGGCGATTCACGCCATCCCGGAAAAATGTTTGATTTTCCCTTATCATTATTATCTATCCCCTGTTGATGACCGACATGCAAGCCCGTAAACACAGTATGCGGGTGGTTAATATATTGTTATTTTCTGGCTACCCTGAGTTGATCTTTATCAACCTTTGCTGAGGTAACAGTTAATATTTGCGTAACATGAGAAAAATCGCTTCAGCAAAAAATATTTTTCTTGCATATTTATCTGGCTAGATTTATTCGCGCACGCATTTAAATAACAATAACTCTCATTACCTTTTAAATAAAAATCCTAACCCCGTTAAATAAGCCACCAACCAAACAACAATAACAATAATGTATTCACCTGCATCGTTTTGTAACAATTAATACTCCCCCTGCCTCAGCATAAGCTTTACGACACAATCAAGCGTGATGAGTATAGAAAAGGCCGGGGCAGGAAAACACGTAATATGCCGTTTTAGTTTATAATTTTATTGCAGAGTCATCAGCGAGGCCGTGCTTGGTAATGGTGTTGCAGGATGTCGAAATTTTACCCGATTTTCCTACCACTTTGACAGCTGGCGGGGATTGGTCATCATGCAATACATCGGGAATTAAGCAATGAATGACTTTGCTAATCCCTCTAACACGCGCGTAATGGGGGGCTTATGTTGCACGAGGCCATAACAATATTGTATCGATGCTGGATTTAATTCACCAACATCCCTTAATCCTGCCAACCAAATATGCTATAGATTGAAACACCGGCCTCAACACAACGCTTTCCGCTGTGAAAAGAAACAACCAGCCCGCTTTATTCGCTTGCGAAAAGCTAAAACTTGACCTCAAGCAAACTTCACCTGCCCCGCGCACGAGTATACTTATTAAGAGGTGATCCAATTATCAAGCTCAGTGATAACTTTGCATGGCTAATATTACTAATGCAAATTCATTAATGCAGCCGGTTTTATTCGCTACAGGTTAGCACTTTTAATAGTTCACGCCACCGTTGCCTGACTTAAAACGTCTTGCCAAGAGACATCATAGGTTAATAGCAAACCAGACATCAGGCGTTATCGGCACCGAAATAGGCCAGCACAGGGAGCACTATCATGAACGATAACCACAACCCGGACCTGCTTCATCACCCGTTCAGCCGTCGTAAGCTAATCAAAACCGGCTCGGCTACCGGCTGTTTACTGGCCGCCACTTCGGGGCTGGTGATGCCCTTCCGTAAAATCGCTGCCGCCGAGCCGTTGCCAAATGCCCAACTGCCGGAAGACAAGGTGGTCTGGAGTTCTTGCACCGTAAACTGCGGCAGCCGCTGTGCGCTGCGCCTGCACGTGAGGGATGACGAAGTCTACTGGGTGGAAACCGACAACACCGGCAACGACCAATATGGCAACCATCAGGTGCGAGCCTGCCTGCGCGGGCGCTCTATCCGCCGCCGTATGAACCACCCGGACCGGCTGAAATACCCGATGAAACGCGTCGGCAAACGCGGCGAAGGCAAATTCAAACGCATCAGTTGGGAAGAGGCACTGGATACCATCAGCGGCCAGTTGAAACACACGCTGGCGCAATACGGTAATGAAGCGGTGCACGTGCTGTACGGTACCGGGGTCGACGGCGGCAATATCACCAATTCCAACGTGCCTTATCGCCTGATGAACTCCTGCGGCGGCTTCCTCAGCCGCTATGGCAGTTACAGCACCGCGCAGATCACCGCCGCCATGCCCTATCTGTACGGCGCACAACAGGGCAACAGCCCAGATGATATCGCCAACAGCAAGCTGGTAGTGTTGTTTGGCAACAACCCGGCGGAAACCCGCATGAGCGGTGGTGGTGTGACCTATTATCTGGAGCAAGCCAGGGCTATCTCTAACGCCAAGATGATTGTCATCGATCCGCGCTATACCGATACCGCTGGTGGCCGTGAAGATCAGTGGGTGCCCATCCGCCCGGGTACCGATGCGGCATTGGTTGCAGGCATTGCCCATGTATTGATCAGCGAAAACCTGGTGGACCAGCCGTTCCTGGATAAATACTGCGTAGGCTATGATGAAACCACCCTGCCCAGCAGCGCGCCAAAAAACGGCCATTACAAAGCCTATATCCTCGGCCAGGGTGACGATGGTATCGCCAAAACACCAGCATGGGCGGCACGCATCACCGGGATACCGGCCAACACCATTATCCAACTAGCCCGCGAAATCGGGACGACCAAACCGGCCTATATCTGCCAGGGCTGGGGGCCACAGCGTCACGCCAACGGTGAACAAACCGCCAGGGCCATTGCCATGTTACCAATCCTGACCGGTAACGTCGGCATCAACGGCGGTAATACCGGCTGCCGCGAAGGCAGCTTCGATCTTGGCGTAGAATGGTTCGACATGCTGTCCAACCCGGTGCAAACCAAGATTTCAGTGTTTACCTGGACCGACGCCATCCTGCGCGGCCCGGAAATGACCGCCAAACGTGACGGTATCCGTGGCAAAGACAAGCTGGACGTACCGATCAAATTTATCTGGTGCTACGCCAGTAATACGCTGATCAACCAGCATGGCGATATCAGCCGCACCCACCAGATCCTGCAAGACGACACCAAGTGTGAAATGATCGTCGGCATCGAGCACTTTATGACCTCGTCGGCCAAATACTGCGACATCCTGCTGCCCGATCTGATGCCAACCGAGCAGGAAGACCTGATTTCTCATGAGTCCGCGGGCAATATGGGCTACGTGATCCTGGGCCAGCCTGCCACCACGCGCAAGTTTGAACGCCGCCCAATTTACGAGATCCTTTCCGAGGTGGCAAAACGGGTTGGGCCACAGGCTGAAGCGACCTTTACCGAAGGACGCAACCAACAGCAGTGGATTGAATACCTGTGCGAGAAAACCCGTGAACGCAACCCGGAAATGCCAAGCTATCAAGAGATGAAAAGCGCCGGTATTTATAAGCGCAAATGCCCGGAAGAACACGTGGTTGCCTTCAAGGAGTTCAGAGAAGATCCGCAGGCCAACCCGCTGAAAACACCATCGGGCAAGATTGAAATTTACTCTGAACGGCTGGCGGAAATTGCTGCCACCTGGGAGTTGGCGCCAGAGGATGTGATCCACCCGTTACCGGTCTATGCCGCCGGGTTTGAAGGTTGGGAAGATCCGCTGAGCAGCCAATATCCGCTACAGCTGTTTGGTTACCACTACAAGGCTAGAACCCACTCCAGTTACGGCAACATTGACGTGTTGCAGCAGGCTTGCCCGCAGGAGGTGTGGATCAACACGCTGGATGCGCAGGCGCGCGGTATCAAGAACGGCGATCGGGTGAAGGTCTTTAATGGTCGGGGCGAAACGCAGATCCAGGCGAAGGTAACGCCACGCATTATGCCCGGCGTCACCGCGATGGGCCAAGGAGCCTGGCTGGCGGCGGATATGTTTGGTGATAAGGTCGATCACGGCGGTAGCGTGAATATTCTGACCCACCATCGCCCTTCCCCGCTGGCCAAGGGCAACCCGCAACACACCAATCTGGTGCAGATTGTGAAGCTGTAGGTGGGTTTGGGGCTGGCTGAACTCGGCCACCCCCTTCAATACCGTTGTGAATACCGTTGTGGCTACATGGCGATGCTGTGGCAAGGCTATGCATCGGTCAACCCGGCAGCGACCGATCTAAGTTATCTGACATTGCGCAGCCATCAGCCACAGGCAACGCTTATTGGCGTAGGGGGGTTTTGACGATCGGCAACCAATAACCGATATGCATGTCTGCCGGGATAACGGTTGTCTGCGTATTCAACTGCGGCGCGGAGAATTAATGCTGACAGTGGAAGTGAGCGGCGGTAGCGACTCGCTACCACAATGGCATACAAGGCAAGGTGCAGTATGGCTGCAATTTAACCATCAAAACCACGGATATATTGGCCCCAAACTGATTAACCGTTATGGGGCCAATATATTTCCTTGAGTAGACTGGCTAGCATTTTTCTTTCGATATTCTGGCCACTCTCTTACGTACCGTTTTGTAAATCAAATCGATCACCCAAAGGATATTATGCAGGCTTCTTATTCATTCCTTTAAATTAAAATAATAATCTTTTCGGCAACAGGTTAGTCTTCGCCGAAGGTTGTTCTGCGCACTCTACAATTCTGCCACCAACCGTGTTGGGTGCCGCTACAGAGACTTCTCAAGCCCCCCTCACGTTGTACTCACGTCAAGAGCGATTTGGAACCCTCGTCGTTTATTCGTCTATACTTGGCATCTGGGCTTTGCAATTGAAGCCTCTCACCGGAAGACGACCTTTAGCCGTTGCTTTAGCCTGAGCATAACCACTTCTATTCCTTCGCATGAATGCGGTTTTACTTGAATATCATGCACTCAACTAGTCACAAGGAAACAAACCATGAAGAAACTGATACTGGCTCTTTTCGCAAGCACACTCGCCTTCAGTTCAGTCGCCGCAGAATTGATGGCAAAAGTAGATTTCGAAAAGGTGAAAGATCAATATGTTCACGTCGGCAGTATTTCCACCTCTGGCGAAACCTCTCAATCTGATGCAAAAGAGGAGCTTGCCAAAAAAGCGGACGAAAAAGGTGGGGATATCTATGTGTTGACCTCGGCTAACACGGATAACAAAGTTCATGGCACGGCGGAAGTCTACAAGAAAAAGTAGCCCTGTCATTGAATTAGCTTTAGATACCCCTCAACGAAAATTGCCTTGGCCTGTTCCAGGGCAATTTTTTTGCGCTCAATCTGGTCCCCCCTTCTTCGGCCGGGGCCTGGTTTCGGTATAGCCAGTATCAACCTGATAATCTTATCCTTATCAATATGATAAATTATCGTCGCACATCGTCTTTGCTATGCCGACATTGGTGCGTCCTATCCCCTCTTTGACCACCAAAAAACTATCACGCCCCCGCCATAAACCAGATTCAACTCACAAAACCCACATCCAGATGATTTTTCACCCCATTATGGCCTGTAAGTTGCTGCTGTTGGCTATCGCGACTTTTTCTCTCACCGAGGAGAGCAAGATGCCTGTAGGAACCTCGCCCGAACGCGTCGATGCGCAAGCCAAAGTCACCGGCCGGGCACGTTATACCGACGATATGCCCCTGCCCGGTATGCGTCATGCCAAATATGTCCGTAGCCCGATTGCCCATGGCCTGGTTACGCGTATCGACACCAGCAAAGCCCTGCAGTTGCCAGGGGTGGAAGCCATATTCACTTATCAGGATGTGCCGCAACATGGTTTTCCGACTGCCGGCCACGCCTGGTCGCTGGATGCCAATAAGCGTGACGTAGCGGATAAATTGTTGCTGACCCAGCATGTACGCCATCACGGCGATGGCGTGGCAATCGTGGTCGCCTGTGACGCGTTAACGGCGGAAAAAGCTGCCATGCTGGTTGAAGTGGAATATCAGGAACTGCCGGTGATGACCACCGCAGGGACGGCATTGGCTACCGATGCCCCACTCTTGCATGGCGGACAAAGCAACCTGCTGAAACAGCACCAACTTAGTGGCGGCGATCCCGTTGCGGCACTGGCTGCATCAGAGATAGTGATCGAAGGTAGCTATAGCACGCAGGTGGTACAACATTGTCATCTGGAAGGGGTGATTTCTTACGCTTATATGGACGAGATGGATCGCATCGTGATCGTCTCAAGCACCCAAATTCCCCATCTGGTACGCCGTGTGGTAGGCCAGGCGCTGGATCGTGCATGGTCATCCATCAGGGTGATCAAACCCTATATCGGCGGCGGGTTCGGCAATAAACAGGACGTATTGGAAGAACCGATGGCCGCATTCCTGACCTGGAAACTCGGCGGTGTGCCGGTCAAGGTTGAACTGAGCCGCGAAGAGTGCTTTGTGGCGTCACGCACCCGCCACTCGTTCGCCATCAGCGGTAAGATGGGCATTAACCGCGACGGCATCCTGCAAACCTATAGCCTGGAGGTGCTCTCCAATACCGGAGGATATGCTTCTCACGGCCATTCTATTGCCTCCGCCGGGGCCAATAAAATCGCCTATCTGTATCCGCGTATCGCCTTCGGCTACAAGGCCACCACCTTTTACTCCAACCTGCCGAACGCCGGAGCCATGCGCGGCTACGGTGCACCACAGGTAACCTTTGCCCTGGAATGCATGATTGACGAAGCCGCTGCCCAACTGGGGGTGGATCCGCTGGAACTGCGGCTCAAAAACGTCGCACGCCAGGGAGATCTCAACCCACTCAATCATAAAGAAATCAAGAGTGCCGGGATTATTGAGTGTCTGCAAAAAGGCCGGGCACTGTTTGACTGGGATGCCCGCCGAGCCGCCTGCCTGAACCAAAGTGGCCCCATCCGCCGCGGCGTTGGCGTGGCCTGCCTGAGCTATGCGTCCAATACCTATCCAGTTGGCGTCGAGATTGCCAGCGCCCGACTGTTACTGAACCAGGATGGCACCGTCCATCTGCAAGTCGGCGCGACGGAAATTGGCCAGGGTTCGGATACCGTGTTTGCACAAATGGCGGCGCAAACCATCGGCGTGCCCTTCTCCTCCCTCTACGTTATCTCCACCCAAGACACCGATATTACCGCCTACGATCCCGGGGCCTTCGCCTCGCGGCAGAGCTATGTCGCAGCCCCAGCCATCCGCCAGGCCGCTACCGAACTACGCGCCAAGATCCTGACCCATGCAGCCTATATGTGCAACCAGCCTGAATGGGCACTCGATGTGATCAACGGCGAGGTGGTGCTGAAGGAGATGCCGGAAAAAGTGTTGTGCTCGGTGCAAGATGTCTCCATGAGCGCCCATTACGACCAAGAGGTCGGCGGGCAAATTATGGCCGAGGTTTCCTGCAAAACCCGCAGCAATCCCCCCGCCTTTGGCTGCACCTTTGTTGACCTCACCGTCGATATTGAGCTGTGTAAGGTCACCATCAACAAGATCATTAATCTGCACGATTCCGGCCAGATCCTTAACCCACAGCTGGCCGAGGGACAGGTGCATGGCGGCATGGGGATGGGCATCGGCTGGACGCTGTTCGAAGAGATGATCATCGACGAGCAAAGCGGCATCGTGCGCAATAACAATCTGCTGGATTACAAGTTCCCTACCATTCTCGATCTGCCAGAATTGGACTGTGCGTTTGTCGAAACCTATGAGCCACAATCCGCCTATGGGCATAAGGCGCTGGGTGAACCGCCGCTGATCTCACCCGCCCCGGCAATCCGTAACGCCATCTGGATGGCAACCGGCGTGAAGATAGATGAGTTACCGCTGACGCCCAAAACGCTGTATCGCTACTTTTCGCAGGCGGGTCTGATCGAGTAACTGGAGAAAATTATGTACGATATTGCACACTATTATCGGGCGACCAGCATAGACGATGCCGTGCGGCAATTAGCCGCCGATCAGCAGGCCCGGCTGATTGCTGGCGGTACCGACGTGCTGATCCAGCTCCATCATATGAACGGCAAATATCGCCATCTGGTGGATATTCACGGCCTGAACGAGCTGAACGGCATCAAGCTGCTTCCGGATGGCACACTGCGTATCGGCAGTGGCACCACCTTTAGCCAGATTATCGACTCACCGTTGGTGCAACGCCATATCCCAATCCTGGCAGAGGCAGCCGCGACGATCGCCGGGCCGCAGGTGCGGAATATGGCCACGTTGGGCGGGAATATCTGCAACGGTGCCACCAGTGCCGACTCCGCCTCACCCTGTGTGGTGATGGAAGCCGAGCTGGAAATCGCTACCCCCACAGGGTTACGCCGCACGCCGATCCAGGGATTCCACACCGGCCCAGGCAAAGTCGCGCTGGGGCAAAATGAGATCGCCATAGCGTTGCTGTTCAGACCACAGCACTATCAGCACTTTGGTGCCAGCTACTACAAATACGCCATGCGTGGTGCGATGGATATCGCCACCATCGGCTGCGCTGCGGCCTGCAAAATCGAAAATGACCACTTTAGCGCAGTGAAAATCGCCTTTGGTGTGGCGGCTCCAACGCCGATCCGTGCCCCTCATGCCGAGGCCGCAGCTCTGGGTCAGCCATTCAATGCGCAAACGCTCGCTGCCGTGCGTGAGGCGGTCATACGTGACGTGATGCCGCGTTCATCCTGGCGCGCCAGCAAAGAGTTCCGTATGCAAATCATCCGTACGCTGGCAGAACGCGTGCTGGCCCAGGCAGCCCGACGCGCAGGAGGAGAATTATCATGTTGATCAATTGCACCATCAATGGCCGCCACTATCAGTTCGAGGTCGATTTTCGCCTGTCGCTGATGGAGTTACTGCGCCAACAAGGGCTTAACAGCGTCAAACAAGGGTGTAGCGTGGGCGAGTGTGGTGCCTGTACAGTACTGATCGACGATGTGGCTACCGACACCTGTATTTACCTGGCGCTCTGGGCCGATGGCAAAACCATCCGCACCACCGAGGGCGAGGTGAAACAGGGCAAACTGTCTGCCGTACAGCAGGCTTATGTGAATGTGGGGGCAGTGCAGTGTGGTTTTTGTACGCCGGGGTTGGTGATGACCAGTACCTCGATGGTGGAACGCTTTCGCGGCCACCGCCTCACCGAGCAGGAGATCCGCCGCGGCCTGGCCGGGAATTTATGCCGCTGCACCGGCTATACCTCGATCGTCAAGGCGGTGGAACAGGCGCAGCAGTTGGATGAGGAAATGCCGCGTTGAGAAACGCGGATAAGCGCTAGTGGTGGATTTGCGCCCGCTCTTCTTCTGAAAGGCCGGTCAGATGTATGACTATGGCGTGATCGAAGCCCTTAGCCAGCATGGAGAGCGCTATCTTCAAGATGGCTTCTCGCCCTTCCTTTCGCCCTTCTTCAATACCTTTCTCTGTACCTTTATCGAAACCGGGTTGGACGCTGATAATAGTGGGCGCAGCATGCAAGCGCCCCTACCTTTGGCATCGAGTGCGAGTTGGTCCGCAATCTGCTCGGTTACCCCATCAAATCGCCCAGCCGCCAGCATAGAATGCCACTAGCGCCACGGCGATTATCACCGTACCAATATTCAGCTTACGCCACTCGTTAGAGAACACACGGCCAATCACCAACGTGCTGAAGCCCAGCATGATGCCGGTGACAATGTTACAGGTCAGCACGATAAATACCGCGCACACCAGGCCGGACATGGCATCGACAAAGTCGTCAAAGTCCAGCTTGGCCACGTTGCTCAGCATCAGCAGGCCGACATACATCAGCGCCGGTGCCGTCGCATAGCCGGGGACCAGATAAGACAACGGTGACAAGAACAGGATCAGCAAGAACAGTACGCCCACCACCGCCGCCGTCATGCCAGTTTTACCGCCAGCAGCCGTTCCCGCAGCAGACTCGATATACACCGCAGCCGGTGAGGCACCAACCAACGCAGAGAACATGCTGCTCATGGAGTCGGCGGTTAATGCCCGGCCACCGTTGATAATCTGCCCATCCTTGTCCAGCAGGTTAGCCTGCCCGGCGACCGCCCGAATGGTGCCGGTAGCATCAAATACCGCCGTCATGACCAACGCCAATACGCTCGGCAGTATCGCCGGGTTCAGCGCCCCTTTGATATCCAGGCTGAAAATCAGCGAGCTACCGTCCGGCCCGGACAGGCTCGGCAGCGCAAACAGCCCCTGATATCTTACGTTCGGGTCAAAGATAAGGCCGACCAGGGAAATACCAATGATCACCAATAAAATCCCGCCTGGTACGCGCAGTTTCTCCAGCCCGAGGATCATCGCCAGGCCGAGCAATGACATCATCACCGGGAAAGACACAAACGACCCCAGCGCCACCGGCAAACCGTCCAGCGGGTTCTTGATCACCATGCCGACGCCGTTGGCAGCGATCAGCAGCAGGAACAGCCCGATACCAATCCCGGTACCGTGCGCTATGCCCATCGGCAGGTTACGCAGGATCCATGAACGCACCCCGGTCACCGAAATGGCGGTGAATATCAGCCCCATCAGGAAGATGGCCCCCAGGGCGACGGGTATGCTGATGTGCTGGCCAAGCACCAGGCTGAAAGCGGTAAACGCCGTCAATGAGATGGCGCAACCAATAGCCATCGGTAAGTTAGCCCACAGGCCCATTACCAGCGACCCCACACCGGCAACCAGACAGGTGGCGACAAACACCGCAGCCGGAGGGAAACCCGCCTTGCCCAACATGCCAGGTACCACGATCACCGAATAGACCATCGCCAAAAAGGTGGTCAACCCTGCCAACACTTCCTGCCGTACGCTGCTGCCCCGCTCGCTAATCTTAAAATAGCTGTCTAGCGAGCTGGCCGCTTTTTCTGACGTCGCCTGCGATAAATTATTAGACATATCAATGCCCTCTGAAGGTTTACACTCACCTACCCCGTTGGCTTGCCGTTACGGCATTATCGTCTGGCCGCAACGGCACTCGCTTGGGGTAACGCCAATCCTGGCAAATTGCAGTGCGGTTGGTTAAGTACGTTCATACACCAGCCGGCCATCGACATAGGTGCGATAGATCGACCGGTCATCCCCTAGCGTCATCATGACAAACAGCTTATCCATCAAGGTTTTTGAGTTGTCGTAGCGCAGCTGTTGCAACGGTGTGGCCGTCGGCTCCAGCACCACAAAGTCCGCCTCTTTCCCCAGGTTGAAGTTACCAATGGTGTCCGCCAGCCCCAGAGCATCGGCCCCACCCAGCGTCGCCAAGTAGAACGCCTCATACGCCGAGAGCCGGTAACCTTGCAGCTGCATGATTTTGTAAGCCTCATTCAGCGTTTGCAGCATGTTGAAGGTGGTGCCCGCGCCGATGTCGGTGCCCATTCCCACCCGCACCTTTTTCCGCCAGGCGTTGGGCAAATTAAACAGGCCGCTGCCGAGATACAGGTTGGAGGTCGGGCAAAAGGCGATGGATGATTGGGTTTGGTGCAAGCAATCCCATTCGGCGTCTTCCAAGTGCACACAGTGAGCAAAAACGCTTTTTCTGCCAGTCATGCCGTAGTGACGGTACACATCGAGATAATTTTTGTGCTCTGGATACAGGGCTTTCACCCAAGCCACTTCATCCTTGTTTTCCGACAGGTGGGTATGCAGGTAAACATTCGGATATTCCTGGCGCAGGCGTTGCACCATCTCAAGCTGTTCCGGCGAGGAAGTTGGCGCAAAACGCGGGGTGATGGCATACAACAGGCGGCCATTGTTATGCCAGCGCTCAATCAGCGCCTTGGTTTGGCTATAGCTACTTTCTGCGGTATCCAGCAGGTAATCGGGCGCGTTGCGATCCATCATCACCTTACCGGCGATCATCCGCATATTGATATGACGCGCCGACTCAAACAGCGCCTCTACCGATTCGGGGTGTACGGTGCCAAACACCAGTGCAGTGGTGGTTCCATTACGCAGCAGTTGCTTGATGAAAAACGCCGACATCTCGCGGGCGTATTCCAGGTCGTTATAGCGCTTCTCCGCCGGGAAGGTGTGCTTGTTCAGCCAGTCCAGCAGCTGTTCGCCATAGGCTCCCACCATTTCACATTGTGGATAATGAATATGGGTGTCGACAAACCCTGGCACGATCATTTTACCGCTATAATCGCGCACCCGGATGCTATCGGGGATCTGATGGTGCCCCTCCTCCCAGTCGCCAAACCACGCCACCCGCCCATCACGAATGATCAGTAGCCCGTCTTTAATAAAGCGCAGATGGCCCTCGATTTCTTCCGGATGCTGTACGGTGCGGGTGATATCGAGAAAACTGCCCCGCACGGCCTTGATTGATTGTTCTCGCTCCATACTGAAATTCCTTGTCACCTTAAATCGGATGTTGTCGGGCGGGCGCCGCATACAGCGCCCCTGCGTAACGTTTGTCAGCAATCTCAATCGGTGTTTTTTTCCGCTGTAACCACCTCGAACCCTGCCTCCTCGGCGTCAGGTTTCTCACGCGGGCTCTGCGGTATCAGCAAATTGAGGAAAATGGCCGTGAGTCCACCGGCACAGATCGGGTTTTCCACCAGCACATAAATCGACTCGGGCAAAATACGAAACACTTCTGGATCGTAAGAGACGCCAAGGCCCAGACCCAGCGAGGTGGCTACGATGATGGTTTCGCGACGGTTTAAACCGTCGGAGATAATGATGCGTATCCCGGCGATGGCGATCATTGAGAACATCAGCGTCATCGCGCCCCCCAGCACTGGCGCCGGGATAGTGGTAAAGAAGCGGCCAATGACGGGGAACAGCCCCAGCACCACCAGGATCACGGCGATATATTTGCCGATATGGCGCGAGGCGACACCGGTCATCTGGATCACGCCGTTATTCTGGGAAAATGTCGTCAGTGGCAACGAGCCCAGCATGGCGGCAATCACTGATACCAGTCCATCGGCCAGCACTCCACCGCTCAGGCGTGCGGTATATTCATCCCCCTTGATGGGCTGCTCGGACACTATTGCGGTAGCGGTGATACTACCGACAGCCTCCAACACACTGAGCAGATAGATGATGCCAGCCACCAGGAAGGCATGCAGATCGAAAGAGAAACCGTATTTAAAGGGAACTGGAACGGTCATTACCGGCAGGTTTTGCATCACCGAAAAATCCACCATACCCAGGCACAAGGCCACGACATAACCGACAATCAAGCCGATGGCGATGCCCCCCATGCGCAATAATGCGTTCTGGCAACAGTTAAACCCGATCACCACCAACAGCACCAACAGGCCGATACCGATATTTTCGTAGTTGCCAAAGGTGCCGCTACTTTTCGCTGAATAACCGCCGCCAAAATCGATAATGCCCACCTTGATCAGGCTCAGGCCAATCATCAGCACCACAATGCCGCTCACGGTGGGCGTGATCACCCGTTTCAGATAGGGCAGAATAAACGAGGAGCCCACCACCAGGAATGCCCCAACAAAAGAGATGCCCAGCAGAGTGGACATGATCGCTTCCACATGCAGGCCATCGGCTTTCATGGTGCTGCCCAAGGCGATCATCACCGTCACAAAGGAAAAGTTGACCGATTGAATGGACAATAAGCCGGAGCCTACGCGGCCATAGCGATTCACCTGTAGCCAAGTGCCAATTCCTGAGGCAATCATTGCCATCGAAACCAGATAGGCCGTGACGTCCGGCGGCAACCCCAGCGCGGTGCCGACAATTAATGCCGGGGCCACCATCGGCACAAAAATAGCCAGTAAATGGGTAATCGCCCCCACAATGCATTGGTCAAAGGGTGGTTTATCTTCCACCCGATAAATAAGATCGTTATTTGAAGTAGGCATATCAGACATCTCTTTACTCCATTCCAGTAAATTTGATCATCTGATTCAATAAGCTCCACGCCCTGCACTTTCGCCATGTTGATCCCACGGGCTAGCCTGAGCGATGAGCTCATATATGGCGGCAATAACAGATTAGCCTTTGGCTAATATATTGAATCGTTTATACCCGCCGCCGGTTTAACTCGGCAGGTATAGCGGGATAATGACCGTCATCAGCCATTATCCCGGTACGACTTATTACAGAATCTACGCTGACAGCTTATTTAACCCCCTCAAGATTTTCTCCGGGGTGAAATGCCATTCGCGCAGCCAAACGCCGCAGGCATCGTGGATCGCCATGGCAATGGCCGGAGACGCCCCGTTGACGCCAATCTCGGAGATCGACTTGGCCCCATATGGCCCTACCCGATCGTCGCTCGGCACCAGGAACGCCTGGAAGTCCAGCGGGATGTCGCCAATCTTCGGCGCGCCATAGCTTTGCAGATCTCGGGTGATCGGCGAACCTTGGCTATCATAGATAATCTCTTCCGTCATGCTGTGGCCGATGGCACGCATTGAAGCCCCGTAGATTTGCCCCAGCGCCAGCTCCGGGTTAACCGGGGTGCCGCAATCGAGCAAGGCATAGAACTTATCCAATCGGATCTCACCGCTGCGCACGTTGACCGCAACTTCGGCAAAGTTGGCGCCAAACGGGAAGGCAAAGTCAGAGGAGATATAGCTGGCGGTGGCCACCAGTGTGCCAAATCCGGTGCCCGTCTCTGCCTTATGGGCAATTTGTGCGAACGTCACTTCGCCCTGTTTACCGCGCACCACGCCTGGAACCACCAGCGTGACGTCGCTTTCTGGCTCACCCAGCATCTGCGCGCCGTGGAACAGGATTTTCTTCCTGAGATTTTCCGCCGCATTCTTCGCCGCATTGCCGGAGAAGCAGGTGCCGGAAGAGGCGTAGGCCCCTTTATCAAACAGGGCATGATCGGTATCACCGGAAATCACATGCACGTCTGCGAACGGGCAGCACAACACTTCCGCCGCCAGTTTACCCACGACCGTATCCAGCCCGGTGCCGATGTCCGCCCCGCCGGAATGCACGATAAAGGTCCCGTCCGACTCCAGCTTGATCATGCAGTTAGCCTGATCGATATCCGGAATACCGGATTTTTGCATGATAATGGCCACGCCACGGCCAATCTGCCAGTCTCCCCGACTGACTTTCGGTGAGCTCCACTGGATCAGCTCACGCCCTTTGCGCAAGATCGGCTCCAGCGCACAGCTGGCGGCACTTGGCACCGAAGTCGGCATTTTGCCTTCGCCAATCGCCCCGAGGATTTTCAACTCTTGCCCTTCAACTACCCGATTGCGCTCGATGATATCCAGCGGATCCATCTGCAGTTTTTCCGCCATCTCCGCCAGGACCATAGTCAGCGCGAAGTTGCCTTTTGGTGCGCCATACCCCTGATAAGCCCCATTCGGACAGATGTTGCTGTAATAGGTGGTTACCTGGAAATTGACGTTATCGCAGGGATAGAGCGGCAACGACAGCGCCGGGCCATTGCTGGGCACCGTTAGCGCATGGTTGCCATAAGGGCCGGTATTGGCCAGGAAGTTCATATCGATTGCCGTCAGGCGGCCATCTTTTTTCGCGCCAATCTTCACCCGCACCTTGGCCACGTGGCGTGAGGTGTTGCTGATGAACTCTTCTTCGCGGGTATAGTGGAAATAGACCGCACGGCCGGTCACGCAGGTAGCCCAGGCACATACCTCTTCCAACAGGATGTCCTGCTTGGAACCAAAGCCGCCGCCAACCCGCTCTTTGATCACGTGCACCTTATGCTGCTTGAGCCCGACGATCCTGGCGACCTGGCGGCGCAGGTGCCAAGGCACCTGGGTTGACGCGTGGATCACCAGCCGATCGCCGTCCATATAGGTGTAGCAGACGTGCATTTCCGCCGGGCACTGCTGCACCTGTTTGGATTCGTAGGTGCGCTCCAGCACCACGTCCGCCTCGGCAAAGCCCTGTTCCACATTGCCAATGCGCCCATGTACCGCGGCGGCAATATTACTGTGGGGTTTGGCACCAATCGGGAAGTTGATCGTCACATGTTCGGTGCCACGCTGTGCGCTGCCCTGGTTCTGCTTGGCCAAGTCATCCGGTGCACCGTGAACGTAGACAATCGGCTCGTCGTGTACCAGCGGTGCTCCTTCCGCCATCGCCTCATCAATTGACATCACCGGTTTAAGCACCTGGTATTCGACGTCGATCAACGCCAGCGCAGCCAACGCAATCTCTTCGCTCTCGGCCACGACCGCCGCCACCCGGTCACCTACGTGCCGCAGTTTTTGGCCAAACATCCGGCGATCCAGCGGCGAAGGTTCTGGCGCGCTTTGCCCACCGGGGGTGTAATAAATATCTGGGCAATTGCGATAGGTGATCACATGCACCACCCCTGGCAACGCCTCGGCTTTGCTGACATCCAGATGCGTGATCAAGGCATGGGGATGCGGGCTACGCAGCATCTTGATGATGCAGGCATTACGGGCCACGCGGTCTTCCACATAACAAGGCTTGGCCTGTACCATTTTCGCCGCGTCCACCTTAGGACACAGCTTACCGACCACGTTCAGATCGCTGCGGAATTCGGGTGCCGCGAGCGACTGAAATTCAGGATCGTTACGGCGAGCCACCGCCAGCGCTACGACCTGATAGAACTGCTGATAACCGGCGTCACGGCTGAACAAGCCCGACAGCGCATCGTCTATTTGCGCGCGCGTTGGTTCCTCGATGCGGGCCAACAGATCCGTCAGGATCAGCGCCGCCGCCGCATCGTTATAGCCGGACTGGACGATACCCACGTCCACCATTGCCTGTTGCACCAGGCTGAGCTGGTTCCAACTCCCCAGCGCTTCGGCCGTGGTCACCGCGCCATCATCCAACTGGGCGGCGATCAGCAACGAGGCGTTGACCACCACGCCGTTAAACAGGATCGCGTCCGAACCGGCAAACCCGAAGCCGTCATCGCTATTGCGGACCGAATGCATGCCCAACTTGAACAGCAGTTGCTGGACGTTTTCGCCGGGTTGGCATTGCATCTCCTGCGGGATGTCGTTAAGCGTAAAGCGAATATTCATCATGCTTTCTCCCCTGATGCCTGGCAATCCGCCAACAGGTCTGCCACCACTACACCGGTGATATAGCCCTTATAGGCACGGCTGCCACAGATGTCATCTGGCGGAGATATCATCTGCGCCACTGCCTGTTCCAGCGCCGGGCCACTCAGACCACTGTTCTCTGCATCACGCAGGCGGCTAGGTGCCACCACACCGCTCAGGGCGATACGAATTTTCGCCTTCGCATCGCGGGATACCGCCGCAGTCACCACCGGCAACCCCGCGGCTGAACGGGCAATTTTACGGGTAGCGCAGGTACGGTAAGGATCCGGCAGCACCACCGCCAGCAGTAATTCACTACCGCCGCACAGCGGATAGTCTTCCAGCGCCATCGTCTTGCCGCTGCCCACCACCACCTGGGCACTCAATGCCAGCAGCACCGGCAACAGCACCGAGTCTTTCGCCGCCGAAACGACTTCACCCCCCAGCGTGGCCTGATTGCGAATATGGCGGGAATAGACAAACCCCAGCGCCTCACGCAGAGCCTGCGGGATAAGCTGGGTCTCCATTAAACGTTGTAAGCTAATGGTGGCACCGATATGCAATGCCCCCTGCTGCCAGCTCACCTGATCCAGCCCCAGTTGCGACAGCGCGATGGCGATCTTTTGCCGTGTTTTAGTGGGTGTGGCGTTTAGTTTGCTGCCACCAGCAAAATAGACGGCATCCTGCTGGAACTGGCGTTTTAGCTCTAGCGCCTGCTGTACCGATCCTGGCCGATAGAATTGCTCAATCATATTGCACCCTCATCAATGTCAACCGCCCCGGTGTTCGCAGGGCAGCGACCGGTTTAATTCAAGGCATCCATACGCTGCCACAGCTTGGCCGCGACCTTGCGCGCCTCGGCGTAGATCGGTTCCACATCGAACGGGAACTGGCGATCCTGATAAACCATGCGGCCTTCCACCATTACGCTGTTGACGCTGCCTGCCCCTATGCCGAAGGCCAGGTGTCCGCCAATATTTTGCGCCGCCAGCGGCGTGGGTAACGGGTAGTCACAGATGGTCAGATCCGCTTTGTAACCGGCAGCCAGGCAGCCGAAGTTGGCGCCAAAGTTGCGCGCCAGCAGTTGATTACCGTTGGCCAGGAAGCGGGCGAAACTATCTGGCCACAGCGGCCCACCTGCATCACGGTGTTTGAAGAAGGCAAACTTCATCTCTTCAAACATGTCTGAGCCGATACCATCGGTGCCGAGTGCCAGGTTGCGGTACTGCGCCAGTTGATGGTTATAGCCCACATGGTTGTTCATATTGGAGCGGGCGTTGTGCACCAGGAAGGCATCCTGCTGGTTGAGCAGCTCAATATCCGACGCAGACAGATACAGACCGTGAGCGACCAACGTTTTTGACCCGATCAGGTCGTATTGCGCCAGGCGCTCGATCAGATCCTTACCATATTTGTCGTGGCTGTGGGAGACGTCGTAGCTGTCCTCGGCGGCGTGGATATGCAGACCACGGCCGGTAGTTTTAACCGCCGCTTGCAGCATCTCCAACCCGGCATCAGAAACCGTGAACGGTGCGTGAGCGCCAATATGCGCCTCCACCAGGTAAGGCTCCTTACCGGCTTTTTTGGCGACGTCGATCAACTGGGCAAAGGCAATATTCTCCTCCACGCCAGCCCGCAGCTCTCGCTCCCCGCCGTTACGATCGGTGGTTTCAAAACAGGTCATGCCGCGCAGACCGGTCTCGATAAAGCCTGCTCGCAGGGTTTTCAGCGAACCGGCGATAAAGTTGGGCGAGGCGTGGTGATCGATCACCGCCGTACAGCCGCTCTTGATGGCTTCCAGCGAACAGATCAGGCCGCTGTAATACAGTGATTCCTCATCCAGCGCCCGATCCAGCCGCCACCACAGGTTCTTCAGCGTGGAGATAAAGTCCGGGCTTGGCGCAATGTTGGCCATAATCCCGCGCGATAACCCGGAGTAGAAATGATTGTGGGCACACACAATCCCTGGCATCACCCATTTGCCGTGCATATTGCGCACTTCGGCCTGGGGATATTTGGCCGCCAACCCTTGGCCCACCTCTTTGATCAACGCCCCTTCAATGGCGATATCGATACCTTGCTGTACGCTGGCGGGGTCGAGCTGCACGCCGGTTGCATTGGTTAATATCAGCATGATTACACCTCCACCTGGCCAAGGAGATAATGATGATGAGTGTGCACATGGCTGATAATGCGGCACATCTCCTCCAGTTCCGACGGCACTTGCTCAAGCTGGCCGTCGCTATCGATCTGCAGTTGGTAAAGCTTGCTGCCCTGCCGTACGCTGACCTGCGCGCCATCTACCAGGAACCCTGGATTGGTGCTGTTGGCAAAGTCCTGCGGCAGGCTGTAGATCGTCACCTTGTCTTTGTATGGCTTACCCTGCCACGGGCAGAACTGGGCGCAGTTACCGCATTCGTTGCAGTAGGCGTCCAGGTGCAGGGTCTGGAAACGATCCTGGAAGCCCGGTATGGCAATCGACACGTTGGCGCGGTTCGGGCAAACGTCGACGCATTTGCTGCACACGTAGTTACATTCCAGGCAGCGCTGGGCTTCTTGGGTAACAAAGGCTTCGCGCTCGGTTTTATCCACCATCGCTACTGAAATAGTGCCTTTGCGGCGATAGATTTCCGCCGGGTCGACGTTCGACCAGTATTTATCGGCGTGATGGGTTTTGACGTTTTCCCGCGCCAGCACCGTTTCGGCGGCATTGCGGGCGCTACCGATGGCAGCAACAATGGATGACGGGCCACGCTGCACGTCGCCGATCAGGAAAACGTTAGGCCGGGTGGTTTCGCCGGTGGCAGTGTTGACCTGCGGATAGCCCGCATCATCCAACGGTACGCCCAGCTTATGCAGCACTTCCTCATCAGCCTGCTCGCCAATGGCGGTGATCAAGGTATCCATCTGCAGCGTCAAGGTCTGCTCGGTGGCAACCGGGCGGCGGCGGCCCTTCTCGTCCGGCTCTCCCAGCGCCATCACTCTGGCCGTCAAGGTACCGTTGGCATCAAAGTGTTCCGGGTTGGTGAGGAACATAAACTGCACGTTGTCCTCTACCGCTTCCTGATACTCTTCGCGGTAGGCTGGCATCTCATTAAGCGTGCGGCGGTACAGCACGGTGACGTCCTGCACGCCTGGCACTTTCAACGCGGCCCTGGCACAGTCCATTGCCGTGTTACCGGCACCGACCACGGCCACGTGTTTGCCCAGGTTCATCGACTTACCGAGGTTGAAATCGCGCAGGAACGGCAAGGATTTGTGGACGTTGCGGTTATTACCCGCCAGCTTCACGCCGCTGTTTTTATCGGTGCCGATACCGACAAACACGTAGTCAAAGCCCTGTTGTTGCAGCTTATCGACGGTCAGATCGGGATCGCAGCCATAGACCATCTTCACGCCGTGTGCAGCCACGAAGTCGATATCGTGCTCGATAAGCTCCGCCGGGATACGGAACTGTGGAATGATGTTTTTCACCACCCCGCCCGCATTGGCCTCGCGCTCAAACAACGTAACCTGATACCCGGCCCGCGCCAGGAAGTACCCTGCGGACAGACCCGCCGGGCCAGCGCCCAAAATGGCGACCGGACGTTTGCTGCCAGAGCCTGCCGGTTTATGCCAGCGGCGCTGATACTCATCCCAGCCCTTCTCCAACGCCACTTTTTTCAGTTCGCGGATGTTCAGCGCGCTGTCGTAATCAAGACGGGTGCAGTTGTACTGGCACTGGTGATCGCAGATATGCCCGGTAATGGCAGGCAAGGCGTTACGCTGATAAATCAGCTCCAACGCATCGGCATAGCGCTGTTCGCCCAGCAGCCGGATATATTCCGGGATATCCTGTTTGATGGCGCAGGCGGTGACGCAAGGTGCCACGTAACAGTCAATCATCGGCAGTGGGCCACCGGCGTCAATGCGATCCGTTGATTTCCAGTGTTTTTGGGTGTATTCCATGCTGACAGCCTTGTCTGCCAGCGCTTGCAGCTTATCGACATCGATGCGCGTCATCTGCCAGCTATCGGAAGCGTCCAGCTCTTGCATACATTCCGTCAGGCGTAAATAGCCGCCGGGCTTGAGCAGATCGGTGGCCATGGTGATTGGCCGGATGCCGGTGTCAAAAATCTCGCGAACGTTAAACTTGCTTGCCCCGCCGGAATAGGAAATTGGCAGTTCCCCATTGAATTCACGGGAGAGAACCGCCGCCACGTTGATGGAAAGCGGGAACAGCGCGCGCCCGGACATATACATCTCTTCGCCCGGCAAGGCGCCTTTATGGTTAATCGCCCCCAGGGTATTGGTCAATTTGACCCCGAAACCCAACTGTTGCTGTTTACCCAGCGCGGTCAAGCGGTGCAACATCGCAATCGCCTGTTCCAGCTTAAGATCGTGCTCGAAAGATTCTTCTTTCAGCCCGACATAATCAAATCCGCAACTATCCAGAATGGAACGCACACGCGGATAACCCAGCAGCGTCGGGTTTAATTTCACAAAGGTATTGAGCCGTTTTTCCTCCAGCATATAGCGGCAGATGGCTTCAATTTCATCTGGCGGGCAGCCGTGCATCGTCGAAAGGGTAATACCGCTGACCAATTGCGCGGGAATATGCTCTGGCAGCTGTGCCAATGCCCCGCGTTGGGCGGATAAGGCGAACTGGCTAATAAAGCCTTCGTCCTCAACCCATGCGGCAAGAATATGTTGATACTCAGCATATTTCGGGTGCTGTGCAGAGTCCATCATGTTATGGATAAAGTCCTGCATCGGCGGCTGTTTAATCCCGTCGAGGTTATAACCCACGCTCATATTGAAAATGAAGGATTTACTTTCCCCCTTGGCCCGTGGATCAAACATCGCTTCCAGCAGGTGCAGGGCAAACCAGGCTTTTAAATATTCATCATAGGCTTTGAGCAGCGTGAACTCGGTTGACCATTCGGTGTTGAAGCATTCGTCTTCGGCATCGATACAGGGCTTTTCCAGCTCCAACCGGTCGAGGATCTGCACGGTTTTCAATTCGATAAAGCGCCCACCGGTCAACCAGGAAACGATGATATTCTGCGCCAACTGAGTATGTGGACCTGCGGCTGGGCCAAGCGGAGTTTCACAACTTTCGTTGAATACGTTAATCCGCCGATCGTCATGTTTACGATAAAACTGCTTTTCTGGAATACCAAAAATAGACCGGCTCTCATGATATTCATCGAAAATCCGGGTTAACAGCGCCTTGAACGGAACGGGACGCATTAAATCTCCCATAGCTTTATCTCCTTGCGACGAAATGCCTGAATGATGAGTTAGTAAAAACCTGCGGACGGTTTTTCACATCGGTTACGCATAACGCAGCAACAATCAGGCCAAATCTCCGCACGGGGTTGGGCAGCGGTTAAATTCGTGAGACAGTTCTAATTGTTAATTTTATTTGTGAACGGGCTCACAATCGCAAGTGAGAATAAAAATCAGTGCCGACAGTCACTTAATCATCACGACTACGCTAATAGAATCAATTATCAAAAACACATCGCCAGCTATCACTTTGATACGGTCTGAATACACTTCGGTTAAAAACGAGACCGCAATCGATAAAGTATGAATATTCGCTAAATATCGATTACATCAAGGTTGTTTCCTATTAAATCGGCACTCTATCCTAGAAAAACCGCCTATTGGTTATCGGTTAAATCACCGTTATCTCTCCCTCACCCCCCCCCTCTCCCCAAGGAGAGGGAGCTGATGCAGTGTTGTGGTTAGTTTGGAGTAAATAGCGGCATTGATCGCCAAAAACACTGCAATACCAACGTGGCACAGGCAGTCACCTCTCCCTTTGGAATAGGGAGCTGATACGGTGTTATATGCAGGTTCAGAGCTTCGGCACGCCAAGGAAGACACCGCAATACCAACGTGGCACGGACAGTCCCCTCTCCCTGTGGGAGAGGGTTAGGGTGAGGGGCCGCTTTCTGACTCACAAGACAGGCTACTTATGACGCCCAGCTTCAGAGAATTATTCAGTGAGGAATATCACCGCCTCGATCGGGCCCAGCCACTGCTGATCGCCCTGATTGGGGCCGGGGGGAAAACCAGCACCCTGCACTGGCTGGCACAGGCCTTTTATCACCAGGGCAAGCGTGTGCTGTTCACTACCACCACCAAGATGTACTTGCCCACCGCTGCCAACTACCACCACCTGTTGATAGGCCAACCGCCCAGCACCAGCAACACCCCGGCCATTACCGCCTGCTTCAGTCATTATCAGCCGCAGGATAACAAGGTTATCGGGTTAACCCCCGAGCAAATCGACGAGATCAAACAGCGTGGAGCCTTCGACGTGATCCTGGTCGAGGCGGACGGCTCCCGAGGGTTACCCCTGAAAGCCCCGGCAAGGCATGAACCTTGCATCCCCTCCCACAGTGATTGTGTTATCGCGCTAACCGGAGGCCAGGCGATCGATCGGCCAGCAGACCCACAGCAAATTCACCGTTGGGTGATTTTCTCAGCGCTGACGGGGGTCGCGGCCGGTGAAATACTGGATCACCGGGTATTCGACACCCTGATCGCGCACCCTGAAGGGATGTTCAAAGGCACACCACCTCAGGCGCGGCGGGTCTGGCTTATCAATCAGGCTTCTCATTGTGATAATCAACCGGCTGCCCGCTGGCAACCCCTGCTACGGCCAGAGCTGGCGCTCAGTGCCATCTGGTTTGGCACAGTGCAAGAGACCCCGGCGATCCACCACCTGATACGGCGCTTAACACGATAATATTTCTGAGGTTATTGACGAGGTCATAATGAATATCTTCGCCGAAGCTGCACGTTTAGAAGAAGAAAACCGGCCCTTTGCGCTCGCCCAGATTATCGAAAGCCGTGGCTCTACACCGCGCCATTCGGGGCAAATGCTGGTGATGGCCGATGGTGGCTGTATTGGCACTATCGGTGGTGGCATGATCGAACGCCTGGTGATCGAACAGGCAATTGCCGCCATTGCGGAGCGCAAGGCCAGAGTGTTTCATGGCCGCATGGCGCGGACCGGACAGGATGCGGTAGGCTCGGACTGTGGGGGCGCAATGTCAGTGTATATCGACGTGCATGGCCTGCGCCCGCGCCTGATATTGATCGGTGCCGGGCACGTCAACCGCGCCATCGCCAACGCCGCTAAGCCGCTCGGCTTTGATATTCACGTTGCCGATATCTACCCGGCCAGCCTCGACCCGGCGCTATTTCCAGTGGGCACCACTCTGGTTCATGGCGAGACCTTCCCGGCGGCCATCGACAAGATGAATATTGATCCGGCCAACTTTGTGATTATCGCCACCAACAATCAGGATTGCGAGGCACTCAATGTGCTGATCGAGCAACCGCTGCGCTATCTTGGTTTGCTCGCCAGCCGCCGCAAGGTACAGACCTTTACCCAACAGTTGCGCCAGCGCGGTGTGGAAGATGAGAAGTTTGCCAGGCTGCATGCACCGGTCGGCTATAACATCGGCGCAGAAACGCCGGAGGAAATCGCCATCAGCGTGCTGGCAGAACTGCTGCAGGTGCGCAACCAATCCGCTGGCGGGCTGATGAAAAACGACATCCGCTTAACGCGCGACAAACTGGTGGTGATCCGTGGCGCAGGCGATATCGCCACCGGCGTAGCGCTGCGGCTGTATCATGCCGGTTTTCAGGTCATCATGCTGGACATTGCCCAACCGACCGCCATTCGCCGGACGGTGGCATTTGCTCAGGCGATGTTTGACGGCAAAACCTGCGTGGAGGGCGTCACCGCTTGCCTGGCCAACGACGTCAATGAAGCTTTCGACATCATCAACCGCGGCGAGATCCCGCTGTTGGTTGACCCAGAGACCCGCAGCCTGGAGCAGCTCAAACCTCGCTTTCTGGTGGATGCCATTCTGGCCAAGCAAAACCTGGGGACCGACCGCAATATGGCGCCGTTCACCGTGGCCCTTGGTCCTGGCTTCAACGCCGGGCAGGATTGCGATGCGGTGATCGAAACCAATCGCGGCCACGCACTGGGACGAGTGATTTATCAAGGTTACACCCATCCCAATACCGGTATTCCCGGCAATATCGCTGGCCACACCACCCGTAGAGTGATCCGTGCACCAGCCGATGGCGTTATGCAATGTCGCGTCGCTTTGGGGGATTTGGTACAGGAGGGGGATGTAGTGGCCCACTGCGGCGAGGTGCCGGTGATTGCGCCACTTTCCGGTATGGTTCGCGGTTTGCTGCATGATGGGCTAGAGGTCAAAACCGGCACTAAAATCGGTGATATCGACCCACGCGGTACGTTGGCGGATTACACCACAGTGTCAGATAAGGCTCGGGCCATTGCCGGGGCGGTGCTTGAAGCCATTATGAAACTTGGGCGCAGATAGCGATTGTTGACTCACAAGGGATGCAGTATGCAGCGCCTCTTGTGAGTCTGATGTCTGTGATTAATGGCTAATCACCGTGCCGGTTTTGCCTTCAATACCCTGCTGAGCCTTGCTCAATACCGTGATTAATGCCTGACGCCCTGGCTTGGATTCGGCAAACGCCACCGCCGCCTCTACCTTCGGCAGCATTGAGCCTTTGGCAAAGTGCCCTTCTTCGATAAAGCGCTGGGCATCGGCAATGCTCAACTGCTCCAGCCATTGCTCATTCGGTTTGCCAAAGTTGATCGCCACCTTTTCCACCGCGGTGAGGATGATCAGCATATCAGCATCGATCATCTCTGCCAGTTTGGCACTGGCCCAGTCTTTGTCGATCACCGCGCTAGCCCCCCTCAGGTGGTTACCTTCACGGATCACCGGAATACCGCCGCCCCCCACGGTGATCACCACCTGCCCGGCCTCCATCATGGCGCGTACCGTTTCTTTCTCCACGATGTCGATCGGCTTGGGCGAGGCCACTACCCGGCGATAGCCACGGCCCGCATCTTCTACCATGTTGTAACCGTTCTTGGTCAGTTGGCTGGCTTCGGCCTTGGTAAAGAACGAGCCAATCGGCTTGGTTGGATTGAGGAACGCCGGATCGCTGCCGTTGACGATCACCTGGGTGATCAGCGTGGCTACCGGTTTAACGATATTGCGATCGAGCAACTCTTCACGCAGGGCGTTTTGCAGATCGTAACCTATATACCCCTGGCTCAATGCGACGCACACCGACATCGGCAGCATCGGCGTATGGGCTTCACTTTTTGCCGCCGCCTCAAACGCCAGGTTGATCATGCCCACCTGAGGGCCATTGCCGTGGGTGACCACCACCTGATGACCGTGCTCGATTAAATCGACAATTGCCCGCGCGGTGGTTTTGACCGCCTGCATCTGTTCCGCCAAGCCTTCACCCAATGCGTTACCGCCCAATGCCAGCACTATTTTCTTGTTCATTTTGATCCTTGTTGTTTAGTGAGGTGTTACCCCATTTTTGCCGCGATCTGGGCATTGAAAGGTCGACGACGCAAGAACTGCCCGTATCCCTGCCGCCCGGTAAATTCGCCATTACGAGCCACGATTTCACCCCGGCACATCGTCAGCACCGGCGCGCCTTGGCACTGAAAACCTTCATAAGGGGAATAGTCCGCATTGTCATGAAGCCGAGCGTGGTTGATAACCGTGGATTGGCGCGGATCAAAGATCACCACGTCGGCATCTGCGCCGGGGTTTAGATTGCCTTTACGCGGCCACAGGCCGAACAACCGCGCCGGATTGCTGCTGGTGAGCGCCACAAAGCGTGAAGGGGAAATACGCCCACTCATTACCCCGTGAGAGAACAACAGCATCATGCGGTTCTCGACCCCTGGCAGGCCGTTCGGGCAGCGGGTAAAATCCCCTGCCGCCATAGCTTGCCGTTGGTGATAAGGGAATGTGCAGTGATCGGTGGCGACGGTATCGATAGAACCGTCGGCAATGCCGATCCACAGGCGATCTAACTCCCGCTGATCGCGCAGCGGTGGGCTGAGGATGTATTTCGCCCCATCTTCGCGCAGGTAACATTGTTCATTGAGCAGCAGATACTGCGGGCAGGTTTCTACCCACACCGGTTGGCGCTGTTGGCGTGCCAGACGTAAATAATCCAGCCCCAGGCCATTGGATAAATGGACGATGTACAGCGGCGCGTTGTCTGCCAGATGGGCCAGATTGATCATCCGGCCAATCGCTTCTGCCTCACATTCCAACGGACGGCTCAATGCGTGGTGGATCGGCGCTGTTTTACCCGCGGCCACCAGCGCAGCACGGCGCAGAGCTATCGCGGCATCGTTTTCTGGATGGACCGTAGTCAATGCCCCAACCTGCCGCAGTTGCCCCAAGGCCCGCAGCACGTCGGCATCATTGATCTTGTAGAGGTAAGTCAGATACAGCTTAAAGCTGCTGATCCCTTCGTCATGCACCATGCTGGCCATCTCTTCGAGAATGCCGTCGTCAATATGCTGGATCACGCCGTGAAAGCCGTAGTCGATCGCCGCATTGCCAGCCGCATACTGGTGGTAGACGTTGAGCTGGTGATGGAGATTGCAGCCCGCCGGGCCAAATCCCATATGATCGATAATGGTAGTAGTGCCGCCACAGGCCGCCGCGCGGGTGCCGCTGAAAAAATCGTCACAGCTGCGGGCAATGCCGACATCGATATTGAAGTGGGTATGGACATCAATGCCGCCGGGCATGACATAACAGCCGGAAGCATCAATCACCTCACAATGGCTATCAACTTCGATCGCTGTGTCGCGCTGGCAGATCACCCCGTTTTCAATCAACAAATCCTGAGAATACTGTCCGTCGCTATCAACCAGAATGCCGTTCTTAATCAGTTGCTTCATTGCTGGCACTCCATAAAAAAATCCGGCGGAGGGTGCCGGGTATATTGCTGTGTGATGCTTGCTGGGTGCTGGATTGGCCCCTCACCCTAACCCTCTCCCACAGGGAGAGGGAACCGATCGAATTCGCGGATGTTTTAGCGTTCTTCTTGAAGAAGCAGAGGCTCGCCTACTACATCACGCTCGTTACAGATGAAACTTGCACATTTGAAAACCACTCGACACCAGCTCCCTCTCCCTGTGGAGACCGATCGAGTTCGCTGATTTCTATGTGTAATACCTTTCCTCTTGTACCCCACTTGCCGAAGCTGCACAGACCAACTACACACTCCGGACAACTCCCTCTCACCGTGGGAGAGGGTTGGGGGTGAGGGTCGCTTATTTATCCAACTCTTCCAGATAAGCCAAAGGCACGGCGGCATACATAGCCGCGCAGGTCACCAGATGGTCTTTCCAGGTCTTCTCGTTCGGCGCGTGGGCTTCAGGCTCTTTGCCCGGGCCAAAACCGATCACCGGAATACCGTGACGCCCCATGATAGAGACCCCGTTGGTAGAGAAAGTCCACTTATCCACCACCGGCTGCTTCTTAAACAAGCCCTGATAGGCTTTGCTCAGGGTTTTCACCGTGATGTGATCTTCTTCGACCTTCCAGGTTGGGAAGTAGCATTCGGTTGGGTACACCAGACCGGTGTAAGACGGACGGCTATAGTCATACATCGACACGACTGCCTTGGCCGCCTGTACCGCTGGCAAAGCACGGATCTCGTCCAACGCCCCTTCCCAGGTTTCGCCCCAGGTCAGGCGGCGGTCGATGGATACCGCACAGCTGTCGGCTACCGCGCAGCGACTAGGTGAGGTGAAGAAAATCTCAGAAACGGTCAGCGTACCTTTGCCCAGGAAATCATCGTTGCCCAAGTTGCCGGACAATTGTTGCAGCTCGTTGAGGATTGGGCCCATTTTGAAAATGGCGTTGTCGCCACGCTCCGGTGCCGAGCCGTGGCAGCTGATGCCTTGCACATCCACGCGGATTTCCATACGGCCACGCTGGCCGCGGTAGATCTGGCAGTCGGTTGGTTCGGTGCTGATCACGAACTCTGGGCGGATGTTGGATTGCTCAATAATGTACTGCCAGCACAGGCCATCGCAGTCTTCTTCCTGCACGGTGCCGGTCACCAGCAACGTATACTGATCTTCCAGCCCCAGATCCTTGATGATTTTGCCCGCGTAAACCATGGAAGCCATGCCGCCTTCCTGATCCGATGCCCCACGGCCACCGATGATTTCGTCGTTTTCCATCCCCTGATACGGGTCAAAGGTCCAGTTCTTGATGTTGCCGATGCCGACGGTATCGATATGCGCATCCATCGCAATCAGGTGTGGGCCGTGGCCGATATAGCCCAGGATATTGCCCATCGGGTCAATCTCAACCTTGTCGAACCCGACCTTCTCCATCTCTTTCTTGATGCACAGCACCACCAGCTTTTCGTCACAGCTTTCGCTCGGGATGGCGATCATGTCCCGCAGGAAGCGCGTCATCTCATCTTTGTATTGGTAGGCTTTCTCTAACACCAATTCGAAAGGAATTTGCTTTGCCATTGTATTTTTTTCTCCAATTTTTTATTACCCCTCGCTACTGCGAGAGGTTGAGTAATCTGACGGTTGCGGTTAAACCGGATGCTTCCCTTCCCACACCACTTCGCGATAGTGCTTCACGTCGGTATCGCCTTCGGAGCTGATCAACAGCACTACCGACTGGCTATCCAGACCGAGTTTTTGCATCAGCTGCGCACGTTGCGGGCTGTGATGCACCGCTGCCAGTACGCCCAACCCTACGGCACCGGACTCGCCGGAGATAATGCGCGGGTCATTACCCAGTGGATTACCCAACACCCGCATCCCTAACGCCGCCACGCTGTCCTGGCAGGAAATAAACTGCGTGGCGCAGTTACGTAGTAGCGGCCAGCCCAAGGGGTTAGGCTCACCACAGGCCAGACCGGCCATGATGGTGGCCATATCGCCGCCCACGTTGACGATCTCCCCTTTTACCCCGGAGCGATAAACGCAGTCGGCCAGATCGGGCTCGACAATCACCGAATGCAGCTTATCCGCACCAAACACGTCGACCAGATAGCCCAATACGCCCGCAGCCATCGCCCCGACACCGGCCTGTAACAGCACATGGGTTGGCCGCTCGATCTGCATCTGCCGCATCTGTTCGGCCGCTTCGTCTGCCAGCGTGGCGTAACCCTGCATGATCCAGGTTGGGATCTTGGTGTAGCTTTCCCAGGCGGTGTCCTGCACCACCTGCCAGCCACGTTCCTGGGCCGTTTTCATGGTCAGGCGCACGGTATCGTCGTAGTTCATATCGGTGACGATGCACTCGGCACCCAGATTAAGAATGTGGTCCACCCTCTCCTGAGCCGAACCTTTGGGCATATACACCACCGCATGCTGGCCCAGCTGTTGCGCCGCCCAGGCGACACCCCTGCCATGGTTGCCGTCGGTGGTGGTGGCGAAGGTCATCTTCTCGGTCGCCATGGCTTTAAACTTTTCAAAAGAAAACGCATTGATATCAATCTGGTACTTTTCACACAGCAACTGGGCAATGGCGTACGCACCGCCGAGCATCTTGAAGGCGTTTAAGCCAAAGCGTTTGGATTCGTCTTTGACCAGGATTTTCCGCACACCGAACAGCTGAGCGAGATCGTCCAACGCGCATAACGGCGTTGGCTGATAACCCGCAATCTTTTTATGAAACTCGCGCGCTTTCTGCGCTTGCGCCTTAGAGAACAGAGGGGAGGTTTCGCCGTTAAAATAACGGTTATCCTCTATCGCCACTTTCAATGAAAAAACCGACATAACCGCTACCTCTTCTGGTCGCATTAATCTTCACCGTGCAGGGACACCGCCCGGTATCCCTGACCAGGTAAATTTATTTAATGCGTTTTTCTGCTTCTTTCAGTAATTGATCCAACACCAGGCCCGGGTTGGAGAATTTGCGCGCCATGATCATCGCCGCGATGATATAAGGCTTCCAGCTGGCTTCCTTATAGGTGGCAATACGGTACTTCTCGAATACGCTGGCACAGACTTCCCCTTCACTGCAGGATACGTCGGTGATGTCCGCTGGCAGGCAGTGCATATAGAGCGCTTCGCCGCCTTTGGTCAGCTTCATCATCTCTTCGGTGCAATGCCAGTTTTTGTAGTAGGCGTTTTGCGCCAGGCACTGTTGCTCCAGCGCCTTGAGGCCCGCGTGATCGTCGGCACGCAGCAGATCGGTACGCTGCTCCATGACCTTGTACGGCGCCCAGGATTTCGGATAAACGATGTCCGCACCCTGGAAGGCTTCGGCCATCGAGGTCACCTGCTGGAAGCTGCCACCGGACGCGGCGGCGTTGTTCTTCGCCACTTCGATCACGTCTGGGATCAGGTCGTAACCTTCTGGATGGGCCAGCGTCACCTTCATGCCAAAGCGGGTCATCAGGCCAATGATGCCCTGCGGCACCGACAGCGGTTTGCCATAGCTGGGTGAATAGGCCCAGGTCATGGCGATCTTCTTGCCTTTCAGGTTTTCCAGGCTGCCGAAGTGCTCCTGCAACCACGCCAGATCCGCCATGGCCTGGGTTGGGTGATCGATATCACACTGCAAATTGACCAGTGCAGGGCGCTGTGGCAGCACGCCCTTCTCGAACCCTTCATCCAGCGCGGCCCCCACCTCACGCATATAGGCGTTGCCTGCCCCCAGATACATGTCGTCACGGATACCGATGGCATCCGCACAGAAGGAGATCATATTGGCCGTTTCACGCACCGTCTCCCCATGGGCGATCTGCGATTTACCTTCATCCAGATCTTGCTGCGCCAACCCCAGCAGGTTGAGCGCCGAGGCATAAGAAAAACGGGTACGCGTGGAGTTATCACGGAAAATAGAGATGCCTAAGCCACTGTTGAAAATCTTGGTGGCAATGTTTTCTGAGCGCATGGTTTTCAGCGATTCCGCTAGCTTGAGCACCAGTTCCAGCTCGTCACGGCTCTGTTCCCACGTCAGCAAAAAGTCCTTTTGATGTAAATTGGACTTTAACGCGCTTATTTCCTTAATTAACTGGTTAACTGTTCTCATCTTTGCCCCTAAATAGAGAGTGTGGTGGTGATCCGTTAAAACAAGTGCCTAACCTCGGAATAACAAATACGCTTTTTTCAGCGTCTGGCTACAGGACAATCAATAAGCGTGCCAACAAGGGAAAAGTTAAGCTACGTAACATAAAACTGCGGATTATTATGATGACGATCACATAAAATGGGGTTTTAGCAGCGGTTAAAGTGAAATTTTTAGTCAGGTTATTGCCGGCGAGGGATAATTCCCTGCGGCGTGAATCTGCCATTTATAATTATCAGCCTTTCTCGCGACCCAAAATGATAGGAATTAGCGTGCAGTATCATTTTGATAATAAAATGTGATGCTAACAGCAGAATCTCTATTCTCTGTGGGATTAGCTTGATGACTATCAAATTATATCTGGCCGTAGTGTATTATCGTTTCTTTTTCAATGACGATAACGGGAGACGCGTGATGATAGCACCGGCCACTGCCCAGTCGGCTCTTATGCAGATCCAACCGACAATTTTGCGCTTTACCAAGATGCTCTCCAGCGTGTTGCTGCTGGAGGTAGAGATTGTCGATGCCAACCTGGTACGTGTGGCAGGCACTGGCCCGTATGGCAAACAATTTGGCATCAAGCTCGGTAGCAACTCCTGGCTGTTGAAATATGTGCTTGATACTAAAAATGAAAAAATAGTCACCCACTCCCGTTACGACCCGGTATGCGAAGGCTGCACCAGCAAAGATGAGTGCCAGGAAAAGGCCTTCCTCGGCATTCCTATCCTGTTTCAGGATACCTGCATCGGCGTGATCAGCCTGGTGGCCTTCACCCTGGAACAGCAACAAAGGTTGCGGGATAACCTGCAAGAGTTCTCGGGTTACGTGCGCAATATCTCCAACGTTTTCGTTTCCAACTTATTGGAGACACAAGGCGGCAGCGGTGGCTTAAATAAAGTGCTTTTCAGCCTGATTGAAAATATGGATCAGGGGGTGTTAATACTCAATGAAAAGAGCCAGGTTAAGTTCGCCAATATGATGGCCTTAAAACAGCTCAATATGCCGCAGGAAAATATTATCGGCAAAACCTTTACTATTCGCGCCCTCACCTTCCAGCAAAATTACACCAGCGGACATCTGCAACATATTCTCTCCTTCGACGATAACCAAGAGATTATGATTGGCCAGTTGCATCAGGTTCAGGACCACCAATTATTTTTAATGGCCTTCCATCAGTCACATTCTTCATTTGACGAAACGCTGAGCCTGCAAGACCCGCGTATTGAGCAACTGGCGGGGGAAAGCAAACCGATGCGCCTGCTTAAAAATTTAATTACCCGTATTGCCCCCAGCCCTTCCAGCGTATTGGTGGTTGGCGAAAGCGGCACCGGCAAAGAAGTGGTGGCGCGGGCGATCCACCGGTTGAGCAACCGCAGCGATAAACCCTTTATCGCCATTAACTGCGCCGCCATTCCGGATCAACTGCTGGAGAGTGAACTGTTCGGTTACCTGAAGGGCGCATTTACCGGCGCTTCGGCCAATGGCAAGGTGGGGTTGATCCAGGCGGCCAATCAGGGGACGCTATTCCTGGATGAGATCGGTGATATGCCGTTAATGTTGCAGGCCAAGCTGCTGCGCACGGTGGAATCCCGAGAAGTGTTGCCGATCGGCTCCAGCAAGCCGATCCCGGTCGATATCCGCATTATCTCCGCCACCAACCAGAACCTGGAACAGTACATTGCCGAAGGCAAGTTCCGTGAAGACCTCTATTACCGCCTGAACGTTATCCCCATCACCCTGCCACCGCTGCGTGAGCGCGAAGGCGATATCGAACTGCTGGTGCACTATTTCCTCAGTTTGCACACCAAGCGGATCGGCATTATCTACCCCGGCATCTCGGCAGAGGTACTCGATCTGTTACGCCGACACCGCTGGCCAGGCAACGTGCGCGAACTGAGTAATTTGATGGAGTATCTGGTTAACGTGGTACCGAGCGGTGAAATCATCGATACCTATCTGCTGCCGCCCAATCTGACCCGTGGGCAGCATCTGGAGGCTCGCGCCAGCGTATCTACTTATAAGGCCACAGAGAGTTGCGAAAACCACGATATGGCGGGCTTGGAGAGTATGGAGAAGCTAATGATTGAGGAGGCGCTGAGCCAACATGCGAACAAGAAGGTGGTGGCGGAGAAGCTGGGGATTGGCATCGCGACGCTGTATCGCAAGATAAAGAAGTATGAGCTGTCTTCTCATTGAGGGGGGAGATTATTTGTGTGCAGGGCTGGCGCGATTAGCTGGCTAGCCCTAGGACGTTCTAGTGGTCTGCTTGTGTTCTGCTATCAATATCTCTTTTCAAGGCGTATTAGCGCTCTTATCTCAATCTGCGAAATGCATCGCATTATTTTTGCTTCAAAGAACCTCAATTTACATATGAAAACAACTGGACCCAATAAAACCACATATTGTAGTATTTACATCACATCGTAGTAAAATGTTCGGTATGTTATGGTTGTCTTGTGACATTGAGGAACCAAGACAACTATGGCGATCAGTAGCGAAGAACGTGATTTTTTCATTGCGTTGGGCAAACGCATTACCAGCCTGCGTAAAGAACGTACCATTACTCAGACCGAATTGGCTGAGCAGTTGGGCGTTTCCCAACAGACAGTGCAAGCATGGGAGGCTGGCCGCCGTCGTATCAAGGTGTCTTCACTCCCTGCCGTAGCAAACATTTTTTCGGTTTCACTAGAGGAATTGTTTGGAGCAACGACGGAGTCTTCCCTCCACGAGAGTGTCCCGACTCCGAAGTGGCAGCAGCAGATAGAAGCGATTGCTAATTTGCCGCAGGAAAAACAGCAGATAATTTCAGAGATGTTAGGCGCCATGATTGCACAGGTGCGTAACTAACTGACAAGTAACGCGGCGATAACGGGTTGCAGCCCACTATCGCCGCTCACCACAACAACTATTCGAGGTAGTTATCATGGCTAAGAGCGATTCTAAGTCAGGCTCCACCGTAAATAAAGCACCCAAGACAACACGTCATTACACCGTGGGCTATTCGCCCAACCGGGGCATCAAGAAGCCCGCTCCTCAGCTGATTATCAAGGGTTATTGGCTGGAGGAGCTGGGGTTTTTAACCGGCCAGTCGGTCACGGTAAATGTTGAACAGGGAAGATTGATTATCCAGGCGGAGGGGAATATATGAACGGAACACATATTTTACAGGCAACCACTGGCGGTAGTATTCCTGAGCTGTTTATCGATGGCGAGGATATTATCAAGGCGGGGTTTACGCCGAGGACTGTATTTAAGATAGAACCGTATCGGGATGGACTGGTAATAACGTTGGTTTCTGATGAGGGAGAGATTGAGCGGTTATTATTTGAGGTAGACGCAGCTCCTAATATCGGTGTGGACTGGATACGGGATAACGGCGAGCTGTATCTGGCAGGAGACTGGCTGATGCAGTGCGGCCTGACCGGGCAACCGCTGGCGATCAGCGTGATGCCCGGTAAGATGGTGATTCGGGTACAGCAGGATAATATATTAGCGTAACAACAGATATAAATAGCAGGAAAGATCCAGAGGGGATCTTTCCTGCTTTATTATAACTATAAATCAAGAAAGTCATCATTCGCAGAGTAATAATTTAGTGCTTCCACAAAATCATCAAGTGACGCCGATGGCTTTTGCTCAAGAACTGAATCAATAACATCTGCAAACTGTTGACCTGAATATAAATAATTTAATTTTTTTGAAATTACTATTTGTGGATATATCTCTTTATCATCATCATCCACATCAGGATAATCCGCCACATAATAATTTCCGTCTGTTTTTAACTGTTCGTCAGCATCACCATACAAACAAAAGTTATCGTCTCGTGAGTCTGCTTTTTTCATGGCAGAAATGATATCTACTAAACTATATTGATTATCTTTATTCAACATATGTCACCTATTTAAAGTATGCTAATAATTAACAAGCTTTTCCTGTAGCTCCATCTAGTTTTCCTTTCCGTCCTGGATCACCCCCACCCCAAATATCACGCCCACCATTTCCTGTCGGATGATATAAAGCATGATTAGATTTATGATCAAGTCTATCGACCAAAACCAATCTATTAAGATCCTCATGATGGTGCCATGTAAAGCCTGCTGGGCTGCTACTCTTACTACCATTTCTCATCCAATTACTTAACTCAGGATGACGGTTGAACATATCTCGTCGGAATGCTGCGTCTGTATTTAGACGTTTAATCAAAGCATCATTTGCTCTTTTAAATTGAACAGCATCACTTGAATACCTATTGGATGCATTAACTGTATGATCAAAGAATATTTTATACATCCCATTATTAGGCCTATTAGCCAAGCCCAGAGGATCGATCCAAGTAAGAGGATTCGGCGCATACGCATACAGGTTCATCCCCCCCCGCCAGCCCTATCGGGTCAAGCTGTGTGAACCGGCCTACCTCTGGGTCGTACTACCTATTTGGGTTGTAATAGGTCAGAGATTTTGCATCGTAGTTCATACACTACCGCCATATCGTGATAGTCTTATCTTCACAAAAGTATTTTAAATCAAACAGTAATGAAAAAAACTGGTTGACTTACGGGGTGATCATGCAATGATTATGCGAGGTGGGTACAAGTTGATGGAGTGTCTAACCCATTACAGGAATGGCTGATGCAGAGCAGCATTCAGATGAATCAATATTTATGAACGTGAGTTTAAGCAAGAACGCCATGCTTCATCAAAGTCAACAAAGTAATACACTGACATAACAGCCAAAAATCTGGGAATTTTCAGAAAGGATCTTTCTAGCAATGACATTTTTAGAAACTTTAATTTATCCGCAACAGGACAACTCGCGATTTGATCATCCGATGGCTTGGTATTCACAAGCGTACTGCTAGATATGTCAGCATTGAAATGATACCCAGCACGTACGATATTCAAGTGTGAACTCATAAAAATATCTTTACTTATTAACATTGCTCACATAGGGTAATTTTCCGGGCAATCACTAGATATTTTCGTGATGCCCGGAACACAATGATTTTACTCTTAAAAAATTACTATTGAGAGAAGCTTAATCTCTGTTATCAAGGTTGAAAATCACCAACGAGCGTTGCATTAATTTTAATACCTTTCCTATTCAGCTCTCCATACAATTCAGAGGATATAATGGGATTAGTTATATAAGTATAATCTAGAATGAAAACATGGCTCCCATTCACTTTACTACTGTCAAGTATAACTTTCTTAAATCCTTTTGCAATTCGTCTAGGTGGTCTTTTTATCGACTCCAAAACGATTTTTTTTCCTGCATATTCTGATAATTCATAGTCTAAACAATCTATTTTCTTCAGATTATGTACTACCCAGTACTTCTTATCTACAACTGAACCATTATGATACTTAACTGTTGCAGGAATAAATTGACTTTTAGACTTCCCTTCCAAAATCACTTTAAAATCATCCGAAACCAACAATGCAAATGTTGTAGTATGAAAAAAATCAACATCCATTTTTTTCACTGACGGAACTAAAATCACTTCGACTTTAGTATTAACAGGCAGGTCATAATCAATAGCACTATAGTTTATTTTTAGCTCTGGATGAAATTCTGCCCCACCGCTTATAAAACCTTTCTTAGGATATTGAAATTCCAGAAAATAATAGTCCATAAAATCCTCTTAACACCTTGAGCGTGTTCCAACAGGCCGTTGATCTGTACTTTGCAATCTGTACATGTCCGTGTTTAACCCATACTTCATAACACGTTCAGATGCATGTATTTTACTTAAAATTTGTTGATCAGTAGCTTTTGTAAGGTCACCTAATTTACTCTCTGCTAAATTCAATGTCCGTTCTGCAGTTGAGAAATAGTCTTTCAAATGTCTCCCGCTATGTAACGGTTTTCCTGTACTCAGTGATTCTGCTACTTTCATCGGAAGGGCAACCCCATTACTTGCACCATTTGGATTATATATACCTCGCCTAATCGCTTCTTTAATCAAAGCAGAATTCTTTGTTATAGACGTTGGCAATAAATGATGCGCTGCATACTCACTCGGAACACTCCTATCCGCTAGATCCATTGCAGCAGCAAGTTCTGAACTAGGGCTAAGTCCGAGTGGATCCGCCCAACTCAGAGGATTTGGTGCATATTGATAAAGGTTCAGCCCCCCCGCCAGCCCTATCGGGTCAGGCTGTGTGAAGCGCCCCATCGCCGGATCATAGTACCTGAACGTGTTGTAATGCAGTCCCGTTTCCCTGTCAAGGTATTGGCCCTGCAATTTCAGGTTCTGCGGCACTACTGCGTATTGCTTATTCTCCTCCTTGAGCGCTTCTCCCCACAGGCTGGCATGCCCACGCCAGACTATCCTTCCCGCTTCATCGGTCAGCTCTTCCGGCATCCCGTTCAGATGGTTATGGTAGTAATACACATCCACTGAATGGTGCGTCTTCTCTGTTTCCACATCTTTATAATGGAACGTGTCGATCCTCGCCAGCGGTTCATAGCTGAAGTTGTTATAGGTATACAGGACGTTATTTTTCGGTTTGTCACTGGTGTGCTCGCCACTGAGCACCATCCCATTCCAGTAGAACGTCGTGGTTTCTGGTTCAGGGACCGGGATATTTTCTATAACTCGGCGATACAGGACCTTGTGCGTCCGCCGCCCCAATGCGTCATAGCGATATTCCGCATGGGTAAGGTCAGGGTGATTATCAAACCGTACACCTACCAGACGATGCTCACTGTTGTAATCGAAGTGCTGCCTTATCCGTTTGCGTTCGTTGATGCGCACAGCAAGGCGGCCAAAGGCATCATAGCGATAAGTATACCCCTCGAACTTCATGACCCGGTTATGAACCACCATCGGTGACGTTCGGTCCAGGAGGTTGGCCGCTGCGTCATACAGATAATCGGCAGAATCATAGCCTTTCGCTTTACCGACAATCTGGCCTACCGGATCGTAGTGGTATTGCTCATCCTCACGTGGCCCATACTGGAACGGCCGATCGCTATTCCCGTAGTTAACAATCCGTTCAACCAGATTGTCGTGGGCGTCATAGCCATAACGTTTATCGATAACCGGGGCAAAAACGGTGGCACGAGCACCCAGGCGAGTGATATTCGCCACAATACGACCACTGGCGTCATACTCCGTCTGCTGCTGGAGATCGCCCTGGGTTCGGCGCACCTCCCGGTGCAACCGGTCACGATCGTACTCAGCCAGCACCCAGGTCTGGTCATCCTCAACCAGATTCGTTTGCTGCAAGTGTCCACTGCCGTAATAGAGATGACGCAGCGCGCGGCCATCCGGTAGCACCGTGCTTAACAAATTACCCAAAGGATCATAGTGATGCTGATACTGACCACCATGGTTCTTCTCGCCGGTAAGTTGCCCCTGATTGTCGTAGCTAAACACCAGCGAATCCATGGCATCAGGTTCACGCTGTTCAACAGCGGCCTGCGCCCATTCGGCTCGGGTAAAACGAGTGATCGTGATCCCCAACTTTTCGTAACGGTATTCTGTGCGACTGTCATGGGTCATCTTGACGCGTAGCCGGCCAATAGCATCGCGTTCAAAGTGAGTAAAGATTGGCGAATACCGTAACGCAACCGCTTCACAGTCCGGGAAATGTGCCAGCGCAACCAACTCGCTTAACGCGTTATACTGATATTGCTTGCATTGGCCGCTCAAATCATATTCGGCAGTTAAGCGGTGCAGCGCATCATACTCAAACCGATACGCCTCCCCCTTTTCATTCGACAAACGGATAAGCCGCCCCAGCGTATCGTACTGGAAGCGTACACTCTGCTGTTTGGGATCCCAACGTTCGGTGACCTGTCCACGACGGTTACGGGCAAAGCGGGTGATATCCCCCGCCGGGCTGATGACTTTTTCCAATTGTCCTGAAGAGTCATACTCGAATTGGGGCTCGCGACCATCGGGCAGTTTCTGCTTCTCCAACAGCCCGCCAGCGGTAAAATGATACTGGGTTGCAGCCCCACTTGCGTCGGTTACACTCTGTAACCGTCCCCACTCATCATATTCAACACGCGTCATATAGCCGGAGCAATCCGTTTGGCGGATCACTTGCCCGCGAGAGTTGTACGCGTAGTGATTTTCGTTACCCTTGGCATCCACCAGACGGATCAGGTTACCCAAGTCATCGTAATCATAACGGGTGATCTGTTCGGCAGGATCAATGGTAGAGATCAGATCGCCACGTGCGCCATATTGGTAATACCAGGCACCACCGTTAGGCAATATTCGCGAACGAGGGAAAGCAAAATCCTCATCCCACTCAGTGAAGAGCTTTTCATTTTCAGGGTTGATACTGGCAGTGAGGTTGCCACGGTCATCATATTCAAAACGGTAAATACCGCCTTGCGGGTCCGTCGCAGAACGCAATTGTCGCTTGTCGTTCCATTCAAACTGCCAGCCATTGCCATAAACATCGCTATACTCGGTGATCTGGTGCTGAACATCCCAGCGCCGTATGCTTGTTCCGACCCCGGCTTGATTGACGCGCAGAGTCCGTTGCGGCAAATCATATTCCAGTTGATAGGCTTCCAGACACTGTTCGCCATCCATGAGCCAGTGCTCTGCAATATAACCCTGCTGTTCAGGGTCGCCCTCATCCCGCAATTCGTCCGGTACGGTCAACCATTGCCAGCGGTATCTCGCCTGTAGCCCGGTAACGAACTGGTGCATGATCATCAGATGATGTTCAAGATCATAGGCAAAACGGCGGGTAACTCGGCCATCGGCATCCAGAACGGCAACTAATTCTCCGGCGTCATTGTAGCCATATTCCACCAGTACACGTTCGTTATGCTCATCGCTCTGCTGGCAGACTTTATGTAAGCGTTGCGGATGGCCTGGGTGGTAAAGGAGCTGAACAGAGACCGCCTGCACCTCGTCATAAATATGCGTCAGTTGCCCATCTGGATTATAGCGATAGGTCAGGCTGTTCTCATGGCGATCGAGGGATTTTGCCAGTCGCAACCGGTTGATCTGATGAGGATCGGCCTCAAACAGTTGATAATCACCATCCGGGGTTTCGAACAGGAAGATGTTATTGAGGCTGCGGTACATCCGGAAGCCTTCATCAACATAATAGAAGTTGCTGCCCAGCGCCATGATCCCCAGCGGTAGATCACGTCCTGAGCGGTCGGTATAGATAACTTCGTCTTCCCCCGGAAAACGGATCGAAGGTTCCAGGCGTAGAGATACGTCAAACGGCAGCGACCAACCACGCCCCAAAATACTCGAGTTCGCATTACGGCTGTTATAAATACGTTGCCAATACAGCGGATATTGCCCTTGCAATACAAAGTCACGATCCTCTTCGCCGTACAAGACCTTGGCCCCAGTGGCGGCATTTACCGGGTTTGCGACAGCAGAAGCCGCATTGCCAAGCGCGCCCCCCAAAGTACTGCTCACCCCTACCCCAATCGCCGACCCAATCGCTTCCATCGCAAGAGTACAACCGACTTTCTTAAGGCAATTACGCAGCCCTCCACTGAGCAATGCACGCAAGCCCCCAGCCAGCAAGCCCACCCCGGCAGAACCAATAACCTGCCCTAAAAAATCCGCTATCGGGTTTTTACCGCTTCTGATGTCACGCACCACCACGCTACCGCCGCCAATACGCACCCGTGGCGCACCGTGGGTATGTTGGATCACTGCTTCACAGGTACTGCGATCGCCATTACGGCTGGCGGGTTGGCTGTTGATAAGAACTTTTTTCGACCCTTCAGCCAAATATAACGGCCCGCCAAAGGCATGCCACTTGGTGCATACAATCAGGTCTTGATCTTTGGGGGTGGCAGCAGGATCTTTGGCTGCGACGACCGGAGCAACAATGCCATCCCAAACCCCCTCCCAAAACCCTTTTTTAGGTTCGTTATTATCAGGAGGCGGTGGTGCTGTAGGTTCCGCTTTATTTTCGCTGAACAGAGACTTGGCCATTGACCCCGCAGCCATTAACATCCCGGGTGGCGTCAACATAAACGCTTTTTTCGCCACACCTTCGGCTATTGACAATGCTTTGTTTTTCGGTGGATTCTGCCGTTCTTCTTCTATCAGAGCGTAAAGACGTTCATGCGGAATGCTACCTGCCGCACGGGCTGAGGGCAGGCTTTTGGTCTTTACGTTTGGCGAGCCGGTTGTAATGGTCGCATCCAGTGAGGTCCCACCAAAAAACTCACCGATACCGTCTGAAACAGCATCAATCGCCTCACCCAATACAAACCCACCGGCAACGCCCGCTGCCACACCGACCGCAAGCGCTGCCCCTCCCGTTGCCGCAGTTGCCGCCACCGCGGCTAAACCAATGGCGGTATAAATGGCCCCTTTGACGACGCCACTAATAACATCAGCCAAAAACGAAGTATGCGCCAATGTGTCATCTTTTTTTGCTGCCAGAAAATCCCCAGCCATGATGCTATCCTTTGCAAATCAGTGAAGAATGAGGCTATCGATAATTCCCTGCCAATGGGCAAAATCAGCTTTAGAAAAAGCCCTGGGTTGTGAATAGGCCATCACCAATAGTCGGCCTTGCGCTTCGGTGAATAGCAGGCACTGGTACATCCGCTGCCCCTTCTGATCGAACTCACAGTGCGCCTGGTAGGACTGGCGTTGTTCGTCAGGGCTGTTGACCGTGACCTTTTTCCGTTCATCCAGCAGAAAGTTTTTCATGGCGTGTTTCAATTGCGCCATCTGCTGGTCGTAATACCCCTCCAGCGATTGCCCTTCCATCAAACAGGCACGAGTAACCACTAAAGCAGCCTGCAGTTCCTTGAATTTTATTATGTTAATGCTTTCATCTTCGAAGCCATTTGTTAGGCTAAAACAACCTTCCTGGATCTGATATTTCATTTTTCGTCCCTTTCAATGCTTATTATTTTTTAGGTGGTGAGAAAATGGCTTTAACGGCAGCTTTAATCGCCGCAGCGTCAGGGCCAGCCTCAGTACCCGGCCCACCACCATCCATATTCAGATCCAGCACACCACCCGTCGTAAGCTGGCCATTGGCAGAACCGTAAAAATTAAAACTTTTACAAATCAAACTGATATTACCGCCGGTATCCAGTTCAATCACCGCATCACCACAGACCAATCGTATACCTGTCGCGGAAGAGAGCAGCAGAGGACCTTGTACCGCTTCCTCTCGCTTGCCTCCAATTATCGTGGTCTGATCCCCTTGTACTGCCACACTGTGATTGGCACTCACCGTTAAGTTATGATTCTGAATGACGGCAATAGTCTGATCTTTCAAAACCGTTTCGGTATGGTTAGCCATGACGGTTGTACTGCGATCATTCAACACAATCGTACTCATATCCTTCTGGGCATGCATAAACAGCCCCTCCCCCCCCTTGGCATCCTCGAACCGCAATTCGTTGAAGCCCTCGCCCTTATGGGTCTTGGAGCGGAACGCCATCTGAGTCTTGCTGGCAGGCAGCGATCCCGGCGGGATATTGTTAGCGTGATAGGTACGCCCGGTGACGATCGGTTGGTCCGGATCCCCATGCAGGAAATCCACCACCACTTCCTGGCCGATACGTGGGATGGCCAACATCCCCCAGCCCTGCCCGGCCCACGGTTGGGTCACGCGGATCCAGCACGAGCTGTTGTCGTTGCTTTTACCGTAGCGGTCCCACAGGAATTGCAGGCGGATACGGCCGAACTCATCACAGTAGATTTCTTCCCCGGCTGGACCCACCACCATCGCGATCTGTGGGCCGTCCATGCTCGGTTTCGGCATCGGCGTCGGTCGCCAGGTCTGGGTATGCGGCAGGAAGACGAACTGGTTGCTCAGCGTGGTGCCTTGCCCACCGGACTCCTGCTCCAGCGCTTGAGGCTGGCTGCCGCTGTGCTGAATGCTCAGCAGTTGCCACTGGTGGTTCAAATCGCCACGCGGGTGGCTGGTCAACGTAAACAGCAGCCCCGGTTGCAGGGTAAAATCGTTACTCTGCCCTTGCCCCAGATTGGCATCGTTGCGCAAGGCTTCCAGGCGGTAATGGGTAAAGGCTTTACCGTGCTGTTCGTCTTTGAAGCGCCCTGGGAAGTCGAAGTGTTCGTAGTCTGGCCGTTGGTTTTGCAGTTCGCTGGCCTGCTCATTAAAGGCCGCCGACCACTGCGGGTTTTTAAAGGTGTAATCCTTCAGTTCCACCACGGCTGTGCGCACCTGTGCGCTGCGGGTGAAGGTGGTGACGCACAGCTCCAGTGCCTTGGCGGCCTCCCCCGGGTTATACGGCAGCACCGCGCCCTGCGGCAGGGTGCCCACGTCATCGGTATACACCACGATGTTTTTGCCTTCGGGGTATTCGAAGTAGTAGAACATCCCCTCTTCGGCGGCCAGCCGCTGGATAAAGTCAAAATCCGATTCCTGATACTGCACGCAGAACTCGCGGGCCGGATGGGGGTTACGCAAGCCAAAGGCAAAATCGGTGATGCCGTTCTCTTTCAGCAAGGTGGTGATGATGCTTTCGATGCTCTGCTGCTGGAAGATACGCGAGTTGCGCCGCAGCGTGGTGCGCCACAGTGCCGGGCGGATCACCATGCTGTAACGGGTCTGGTGCAGGCCGGTGTCGCCCTGTTCAAAGCTCGCCACCATGCCGGTGATGCTGCGTTGCAACACCCCTTCACGCTTGATCTCCAGCGTCGCATCCTCATCCAGCACCGCGGCAAAGTCGATGGCCGGATCGGCACTGGCCAGGCCTACGTTCAGCACGAACGGTGAGGAAAGCATCTCGGTCAAGCTGAAATCCACCACCACAAAAGTCTGCGGAGGCAGGTTCGCCGTGGAGAGCGTAAACTGCAACCCGCTCGGTTCCGCGCCGCCCATCAGAGCACTGGCAGCCGAGGACGCCATCGCCATGGCGCTGCCGCCGCTGGCAAAGTTCATCGGCTTCACGCCCGCAGATGAGGCCATGCCCGCTGCGTTGCCACTGCTGACAATGTTCATCGGCTTCACGCCTGCGGATGAGGCGATGCCCGCTATGCTCCCTCCACTGACAATGTTCTTCGGATTGATGCCTACGGATGAGGCTATCGAACCGGCCTTTTTGGCAATATCCGCCGCCTGCGATACCACCTTGCCCGCCTTGCCGCCTACTGCACCAGCCGCGGCTCCCACCATATCCACCACCTGATCGCCACTGACTGACGGCGTCTCCGTGGCCACAATGTTCTTCGGCTGCACGCCCCCCTTGGGGGCGCTTTTCTTGTCATCAGCAAACATATCTTTTCCTTCCTGGAGATTAACGGGCAGGCGTTGCCTGCTGCGTGAGTTGGTGATAGCGACTGAGCAGTGCATTCCAGCGCTCGTCTATCTGCTTGAGCAGCACCGGTGAAGCCGGTTGTTGTTGTTCTACCGAAACCGCCAACTGCCGCAGCAACTCTTCCAGCGGCGTTTCACGGTTCAGTTCATTTTGCATCTGATAAACCTGCGTTTTCAGATAGGAAAGCGTCAGGCTGCCGCGTATTTGTTCCTGTTCAAGCAGCTTGTCCGACAGCGCCTGCAAGCGCTGCTGCACCTGGAAATAGCTGCTGTCGGCCCGCTCGCTGCCGAGCCGCGCCTGTAGCAGCCGTTGCCAACGTTGGCTTTGGGCAATCTGCTCCGGTTCGGTCGGCCACAGCTGGTTGGCCAGCGCCACCGAGGCATCGGCGGTACGCAACCCGGCCAACGGAGAAAGATTTTCCAGCGTGTTCAGTTGCTGGCCGTAGCCGTCCAGGTTCGGTTGCGCCAGCCACAGCTGCACCGAACCTTCTGGGGTGGCGGCCAGCCCCGCCAGCCGCTCCTGCATTGGTTTGACCTGCATCAGATAAGCCGCACCGGCAACCACCAGGCTGCACAGCACACCGCCGCCAAAGCCCCAAGCCGTTGCAGCGCGTTTGGCCGCTTTGGGGATGACCGGTGGTGGCGGTGCAAAACGCACTTCCACATTGGGCAACGGTTGTTCTTTTGGCTGTGGCGCGGGTTCTTCGTAGGCCGGAGGGGGTTCATTCGCGGCCGTTTTTGCCCCCGAGAACAGGGTACGGATCGGCTCCGCCTCGGGCACCGAGAGATACACCATCGAGGGCATCTTCAGCGGTTGCGCCGGCGGTTGTTTGGCCGCTTCATGGGCGGCTTCCAGCCGTTTGGCGGTGTTCTGCATCAGATACAACAGGTTTTCAATGCGTGGCACGCGCTTGAGTTCGACCTGCTGCAGTTTGTCGCACAGCAGTTGTAGAGCCCGCTCGGCGCGGTATACCAGGCGCAGGTCGTCAATGCCGAACTCGTGCTGGCGCAGTTGGCTACCCACGCGTGCGTTGAACCACTCCAGTATTTCCGAGCGGGCCTGCGGCTGCTCTGGCCACAGCCGCTCCCATTGGCTGACTACCATGCCCGCCAACAGCTCGCAGCTTTCGGTAAACCCGGCCAGTCCGTGCCTTTGGGTACGCGCCAGGGCGTAGTACGCCGTGGTTTGCAGATCGACCCCGTTGGTACGGAACAGCGTCAACGCCAGGGACTCAATCAGCCGCCAGTTAACCTCTGGCCGTGCCGGGTGGTTGATCTTGTTGATCTCTTCACGAATGGCGCTGAACTCCGGCCAATGGCGCGGATCGCCGCCGGTTTGAATGATGATATTTTCTGAGGCTTCGCTCATGCGGACTCATCCTTAAAGCGTCTCTCTGCCAAGCGCGGCAGAGAGACGGAATAACAACGATTAATACAGCGTGTCTGGCAGGGTGAACTTGCTAAACAGACCGCCAGCGAACGGGTTGTCGGACTCATCCACATGGATGCGATAGGTCATCTCGCCGCCGTCCACCTTGAAGCGGACGTCGAACGCGTTGGTGCCGACGTTAGTCAACTCACCGGCGTTGATCAGCCGCAGCTGTGCCCAAGGGCCGCTGAAGGTGATACTGCGCGGGGACTTGCCGTTTTCATCTGGAACCAGCGTTACCTTGCTTTCTACCCCGGCCCGCATGGAGTTAGGCCAAACCAGATGCACCATGTTGCTACGGCCATGGGCGTAGTCCAGTAACTGCCCATCCAGGTTCAGCACGCTGCGGCGTTTGTTGCCGCTCAGCAACACCGGTTCGATGGCGAACTGGGTGCCCAGGCCGTTTTGTGCCGAGAAGAAGGTTTCGCGGATCTTCTGCGCCTGTGCCAGCTGTTGCAGCACGTCTGGGCGGATTAACAGTTGCCCGTCGCTGCCGCTGCTCAGGTTGTTATCCACGAACGGCTTCAGGTTCTGCTGGTAGAAGCTGTCCAGGGTGCCTTTCGGGCCGAAGAAGCGTTCAAACTCGCTCAGCGGCACGTCCTGCTGCGACTTAGGATCGAACGGATAACGGCCAGCCAGGTAGGTGTGATACTGCTTCACCACCGTCTCGTTCCACTCGACTTCCAACGATTGGATGGCTTCCATCATCACTACACGCCAGGCTTGTTCGGCCAAATCCCCTACCCAACGGTTCAGCGGTTCCGGCAGGTTTTTCGCCAACTGCTGAACTTCGAAGATCGGGTCGCTGCTGTTTTGATCCAGGCGCAGCTGTACCGCCTTCATGGCCGCTTTACCCGGGGCCGGTGAGTTTTGGATCGCCAGCAGGTAACGGTGCAGTTCAGTCAGCTTTTGGTAGACGCTTTGCAGCACGCTGCCTTTGTCACCGTTCTCCACCAGCACGCCGGTTTCCGGCGCGAACTCGCGGTTGATGCGGCCCAGCAGTTGATAATCGGATTTTTGCAGCAGTTCCTGGCGTTCTTTACCCTGCAACGCGTCAGGCACCGCAGGCAGCCGGGTGTTATCACTCAGCGTCTGCAAGGCACGGCGGAAAGGCTGCTCGCCGCTGATCACCTGCTCGATGGCGCTGATCGCCTGTGGCAGATCTTCAAACTCACCGACCGACAGGTTATTCATCGCCGCACGCCAGGTAGCGGTATAGTCACCGATATACTGCTCGGTCACCTGCCGCTGGATCTCTTTGCGATCCGCTTCGCTATACTCAACGTTTTTGCTGAGATTCAGCACCCAGCTATCCATCACCGTCAGATCCACCAGTTGGTCATTCTGCTTGGTGAAATAGTTCTGCAAACCGTTGCGCGTCAGGAACTGCGGCACCACCAGCAGGCGATCGTTGTTGGAGATAAAGATGTCGTCAAAGCTGGCACCGATCTGATCGCGCAGGTTCAGGGCCGGAGGCAGCGCTTCCTGTGCCTTGATGCGCAGGTTCTGGTACACACGCTGATAAATCGACAGCTTACTCAACTCACGCTGCGCCAGCTGGATCGGCTGGCGATAAGGGATAAAGTTCTTGACGGCAATCTGATCGCCACTTTCCCGCGCGGCACGCCAATCGGTGTGCTTGAGCGCATAGTCCAGATGGCCCATCAACTGCTGTTGCACCTCGCGCTGGCCGTTAAACTGCTGGCTCCAGCGATCGCCCATAAATTGTTCCACCAGCGCAATATTGCGGCCACTGCCGTCTTCCAGCATGCGCATCACGCGCAGGATCTCGAGCTTCTCTTCGCTGCCTGGAGGTGCGGCATTCAACTGCTCCAACAGGCCACTCATCAACGCCGGAACAAAGCGCTGCTGCAACAGTTGCAGATAGGTGCTTTCCACATAAGGGCCGATGTTGTTGCCTTGATACAGACCCATGTCCGCCAACAGGCTGTTGCGCTCATGGTAGTTGCCATAAGCCAGCGTGGCGTCACGGATCGGGTTCAGCAACGGCAGCTGCAGGTTGCCATAGCGATCGTCACCCTTCGGCGTCGGGATGGAGAGGAAGGTTTTGGCCTGGGCAAGAACCTCTTGTCCGGCACGGTAGTTGCTCTGATAGTAGTATTGCCAGCAACCCCACAGCGTCAACGCCACCGCAGCCCCCACGCAGGAGAACACCATCAGGCGTTTTCTGGAGTTACGCAGCCACAGGCCGTTTTCGCCCGCCAGATTCGGTTCCGCCAGCAACACCTGATTAAACAACTCTTTGGTGAAGTACGGGGTCGTTTCGGCGACCGGCCAGGTTGGGAAGGCCTGCGGTGAAAGGTGATACTGCACGGCGGCAGACTGGGTAAACACGTCATCCATCTGTCCACGCTGTTGGGCAGAAGTCAGGTAGATACCGCGCAGCAGCGGCTGTTGATGATCGCCGCTGTAGAGGATCCCCTCCAGCAGTTGCACCACATACTCTTGCAAGCCCTGCATCTGGCGAGTAAAGCTGAACAACTGGCTACGCTGCCCGGCATCAACGCCGTTGAGCATCATGTCTGGCATCGCGCCATTCAGTTGGGCGATCCATTGTTGCCAGAACTGCTGCAACTCTTTGCGCCACACCTCCGGTTCAGCGGCGTTCAGGCTGAATGTCACGCCCAGCACCGCTTCGCGTTGCGCCTTATCCAGCGTCTGGTACATCGCTTCGAACCCGTACAGCAGGTCCAGTTTGGTAAACACCACGTACAGCGGCAGCTGGCTATGCAGCGCCTGGCGCACATCCTGCAAACGCTGATGGAGGCTGGCAACCATATTTTCGCGCTGAGCCTTGTTCGCCGTCAGCAACTGATGCAGATCGACGGTGAGGATCAGGCCGTTCAGCGGCTGGCGTTTACGGTGTTCAACCAGCCAGTTCAGCAGGCTCTGCCACAGGCGGCTATTGAGTGCCGCTTTGCCCACTATGGACAGCGTTGGCTGCTCGATCAGTTCACCTGCCGGATCGATCAGTACGGCCTGTTCACCCAGCCAGCAGCGCACGCGCAGCTCGCCGGCGTCTTCCACGCTGGTCAGTTCCGGGCTGGCGATTTCGGTCAGCTTGTAGCCTTCTTTGATCAAAGTGCTTTTGCCGCTGTTGCGGGTGCCAATCACCATGTACCAAGGCAGACGATAGAGATAAGCCGGGGTATTCAGCCGCCGTTGCAACTGCTGCTTCCAGACGCCCAGATACTGGTCCTGCTGTTCGATATCGGCCAGGATCGGATCGTCGACCTGCGTTTTGGCCTGCAGCTGCAGCTTTTCCAACTGCTGTAAACGCCGCACCATTTTGAAGGTGAGCCAGCACACTGCCAGCAGCACCACCAATGCAGTCACCAACCAGCGGCTCAGCAAAGGCTCGAACGGTTGGTAATCCTTCAGCTTCCATTCCGGCCCGTAAATCCAGACCCAAATCAAACCGATACAGGCCAACAGCGCCAACACCACCGGCACCGAGGCTTTGATGCGTGGAATCGCCGGTCTGGCAAAATGAATAAATGAGGGCAATTTCATGCGTTAACGCTCCTGTTCCCTTCCCTGGCCATCACGGCTTGAGCTGCCGCTGCTTGTCTGTCAGCAAAGCGATCAACGCCGGTTCCCATTCGCTTAGCTGCACTTGCTGTCCCACCTGCAACAGGTTGTGGTAGTGCTGCTGTGCCAGCGCCGTCATCCCCGCTTTTTCCAGTAACTGGGCGCTGAGCAATTGCAGGTAAAAACGGTCCCTGGGTTCGGCTTGCTGCGATTGCCGATCGACCATCTGTAACGCGGCTTCCAGTCCTTGCTGTTGATAGCATTGCCAAATTTCATCCTGTTCAATAGTGTTACCTCCCCCTTTGGCACCCGTTTCCTGCTGTAACCAGCTGGCAGATTCAGGGGAGAGGAATGGCGTCATATCGGTAAAATAAAGGGTGGTTAACACCGGCATCCGCTCGATAAAGGCGCTCAGCTCGTCACGTATGGCCTGCGCAACGCCTGCATATCCCAGCCGAATAGCGATCTGCGCCGAAAGCGCGTGGCCATCCAGCCAGTAAGGTGCCAGCGCCAGGCTCTGTTCTACCTGTTGCCACAGGGCCAGATCCGCAGTGGCCACGCGCCCCAGATAATCGGCCATGCGATCGACGGAAACGGCTGCCAGCGGCGTGCGCCCATCGGCCTGCGCTATCGGTGGCGCGGTCAAGCTGCCCCACAGGGCATGGCGACGCAGGCGGAAACCAATGGCGGCCTCGGGGTGCAGTTCACACAGCAAATCCGCCATCTTCAGCAGAGTTTGCCGCCAGGCTTTATCACTGGAGTTATCAATGCTCAGGCTGGGGCTGATCGTTCTGCTGGCAGAGGCTGATGTCGATGCCGAACCAGATTGATGGCGTTCATCCTCCTCAACTACCGGTTCAACGGTGCGAGTAGGCAACCGCGCATAGCTGGTTCGCAGGCTATCCACCTCTTTCGCCAGGGCCGGTTCCTCGCTGTGCCAGACTTGGGCCAGATGTGCCAGCAAACCTTGCACATCCTGGCGTTGGGCGTCCGTCGCCCGTTGGCTAAAGCTGCCGCTGGCGCTGTCAAAACGCTTGAGGATCTGCTGGGCAAAGCGGCGCTTATGCAGCGGGTTCAACGGCCAGGCACTGGTCCAGAAGTTCTGCACGTAAGCGGTCAGCAAGGAGATCGCCAGCATCAAGTCGCTCGGTTCGCCGCCGTGTTGCAAGGTACGCAGCAGGTGCACCACCAAACGGAAGTCTTTGCTTTTTTGCGACAACAGAGCCATCGCCTGCTGCTGAAGATCATCGATATTCAGCGAGCTGTGGGTCAGCGAACCCACTTTGACCATCTGGCTGTCGATATGCTCCCATTGCGGATCGTCATCGGCCAACGCCTTGGCAGTCTGCTCGGGCGTCAGCGGTGTCAGCAATAATGCATGCCAGGGATGTTGTGACGTGCTATCCATAGTCCTCACCAGTGGCAGGCGTTACGCAGCGGTTTCAGCGCTGGCGTTAACTGCGAAATATTAAATGTCAGACGGGGTAACCCGCCGTTGGTACCGTCGATCGTCAGCGTCTGCGCCGACATCAACCGCTTGATCTCATCAATACCGGCCAGGCCCCGGCTGGATTCCAGCAGATAGCCGTTTTCACGCAGGAACCACTGCACGTTAAACCGGTCACTATCCGCCGTTAGCGTCACCGCACCGTCTTTTTGCGGGCCGACCAAGGCGATCTGCAAACGGGTAATGTTGTCGATGCAGCTCAGCATCAGCACCGGCCGCGGTGGTGGCACACCTATCGCTGGCGTGGTCAGCACCACCTGCGGGTTGTTGCCCTGCCCTTCGCTTATCAGGAATGCCGTCGAGTGATCGCGGCGGCCTTTTTCCTGTGCCATGGCTCGCTGCCAAGCTGGCCCGGCCTGTACCTGACCTGGGTTGTCGCCGCTGGCCGCTGACAACGCGTTGTCGTAACAGTCCAGACGCACCAGCGGCGAGTTCTCACTGCGGCAGTTCATCAGCAGCGCCAACTGATGCGCATCCCCTTCGACCTGAGGCAGCGCCAGGCCGCTTAGCCACTCGGTGGCTGAATTGCTGCCGGAAAGCAGTAACGAACCGATCAATAACCACGTATTCATAGCTAACACCTGTATTTCGCCAACTTGTAACCCAGGGTGCGCGGCGTGATCCCCAGGCTGTCGGCGATGCGGTTTTTGTCATTGCCGTATAGACGCTGGCGCTGCGTCAGTACCGCGGCTTCAAACGCCTCCACCGCGCTAGACAGGTCATCTATCTTGCTGTAATCGCGTGATAGTTCTGGCGAGGTAGAAACGTCGGAGGTGCTCAGCGAGACCATCAGCTCATCCAACTGTTTTTCACGCACCTTGAACATCGATCGCAACTGGACCAGTTGCGATCGCAGATGCTCCACCTCTTGCAGCTTGTTGAGGCGGTGCTGAAAAATCTGGCAATAGATAGAGAACATGCCGCGGCTGTCCACAAATCGATCGATATCCTCAGCAAACACCGCAATCACCCCGCAGGCCCGCCCCTGAAAATCAAACAGCGGTACGCCATACATGCTGCAACCGTTGGGCAACGCCTCAATAAAGCCGCGAAAGCCGTCATCTTCGATGCGCACCCCGCGATTAAGCGCGTACCAGACTTCGGGCGCGCCATTACGCAGCACCCGCACCAACGGGTGGTTGGTGTCTTCGATATCGGCTTCCAGCTTCACCGTGGCACGCCGGTTGGCATCAGACAGGCGGAGACATTCCAACTGCCCCTCGCTGGCGTTGAACATCGCCACCATCAAGCCGTCAAACCCGTGACGGTGGTGATCCAGCGTCAAAAAGCCATGTACCAAATGCTCGACCGAATCGTTTTCCAGCAGCGCCAGTAAGCATTTCAGCCGTTGCCTCATAGCGCCTCCTCGACCTGTGCGGTAAACGCATTTCCCTCCGTGGCGATGCGGATATGGCTAATCGCCGTTCCTGCCGCCATTTTTTGCAACAGCAGTAGGGAAACCGGTGGTAGCAACGCCCCGTCGATAATCGACTCCAGCATGCGCGCCCCATTCTCTGCACGGGTGGCGCGCAGCAGGATCTCTTCGATCACCTCCGGCTCTATCACCACTTCGGCGTTGAAGCGTTGGCGCAGCAGGTTATCCAGGCGTTTGAGCTTGCCGTGGATGATGGTTTGCAGCGTATCCTTGCCCAGCGGCAGGTAAGGCACTACTTCCATACGCGCCAACAGGGCTGGTTTGAAGAAGGCCGCCAGTTCGGGGTACAGCAGTTCGCCCAGCAGTTCCGGCTGTTCGGCGTGATCGACAATGGTCTGGTAGCCCAGGTTGGAGGTCAGGAAGAACACCACGTTTTTACAGTCGATGATGCGGCCTTCGCCGTCGGCCAGTTCACCCTTGTCGAACGCCTGATAGAACAGGTTGAGCACGTCGGGATGGGCTTTTTCGACTTCGTCGAGCAGCACCACCGAATAGGGTTTCTGGCGAATGGCTTCAGTCAACACTCCGCCCTCGCCATAGCCCACATAGCCCGGCGGTGAGCCGATCAGGCGCGAAACGGTGTGTTTCTCCTGGAACTCGGACATGTTGATGGTGGTGAGATAGTGGCGCCCGCCGTACAACAGCTCGGAGATCTGCAATACGGTCTCGGTTTTACCTACGCCGCTTGGCCCCACCAGCAGGAAAGCCCCCATTGGGCGACCCGGACGGCGCAAATCGGCCCTGGCGGTCAGCAGATGCTGATGCAGGCAGTGGATCGCGGTTTCCTGGCCTTTGATCTGTTCGCCAAGATACGTGGGCAGCTCGGTAACTACCGACAGTTCGCTCTGCGACAGGCGGTTTAACGGCACGCCGGTCCACTCGGCGATCACCGCCGCGATCTGATGTTTATCCACGTGCGGAGAAACCAGGGTTTGGTGCTGTTGCAACTGTTCCAGCTCGGCACTCAACGCAGCCAGATTAATCGCCTGCTCTTCCGTCGCGTTTTCTTCCTGCGTCAGTAATTCCCCCCGCAGCGCGATGATCTGCTGCACCAACTGCTGCTGGGTTTGCCAACTGGCATTCAGGTCCGCCAGTTGCTGTTCGATCTCAGCGCGCTGTTGTTGCAACACCAATAAACGTTCATCCGACTGGCTCAGGTTGAGGCGCTGTTCACGCTCCAACATCTGGATTTCCATTGCCTGCTGATGCAGCTGCGTTTTCAGTGCCGATACCTGGCGCGGAGCCGAAGTCAGGTTGATCGCCACCCGCGCGGCAGCGGTATCAAGCACGTCGATAGCCTTGTCCGGCAGTTGGCGGCCAGAGAGATAGCGATCGCTGAGCACCGCTGACGCCTGTAGCGCCTCGTCGTCAATCAGCACGCCATGCGCCTTCTCATAGATGGTGCGCAGACCGCGCATGATCACCGTAGCCTCTTCAGCACTCGGCTCAGAGACCTTCACCAGTTGGAAGCGGCGAGACAGCGCAGCGTCTTTCTCAAAATACTTTTTGTATTCGCTCCAGGTGGTGGCGGCGATGGTTTTCAGCTCTCCGCGCGCCAACGCTGGTTTCAGCAAGTTGGAGATATCCAGGCCACCCTGCTGATTGCCCGCGCCGATCAGCGTATGGGCTTCATCAATAAACAGGATGATCGGCGTGGCCGACTGGGCTACTTCCGCCATGATCCCCTTGAAGCGCTTTTCGAACTCGCCTTTTACCGCCGCACCGGCCTGCAACGCGCCGAGATCCAGCGTCATCAGTTCGCTGTTGCACAGCTTTTCCGGCACCTGGCCATCCACGATACGCAGCGCCAGACCTTCAATCAGGGCGCTTTTTCCCACGCCTGCCTCACCCACCACTATCGGGTTGTTCTTGCGGCGGCGGCACAGGATATCGATCATCAGGTCGATTTCCTCGTCGCGGCACAGCACCGGGTCCAACGTGCCTTTACGGGCCTGCTCGGTCATGTTGCTGGCATAGCGCGCCAGCAGGCTTTCGCCATTGGCGGCTGCGGCGGTTTTATCGCCCGCTTTCGCTACCCGAGGGGCTTCTGCGGAATCGGCGGTCCAGTCAGCAAAGTTCTGGCGCAGCACTTCGCGGTTCACCGGGGATAACAACCGGCTGGCCGCCGGTGTGAGATAACGCATAGGGCTTAGCAGTAAGGTTAACAACATCACCCCGCCGCGCAGTTGGCTGTGATCCATTTCGGCCGACGCCAATAACCAACTGTCCTGCAGCCACTCCACCAACAAAGGCGAGAAGCTGGGATAAGCCTGAGTGACCGACTGATAGCCGGAAATACGTTGATCGAGCGACTCACGCAATGCGTCAGTGTCCACGCCAGCATGATTAAGGATCACCCTGACGTCGCTTAAGGGGCTGGCGACCATCTGCATTAATACCTGCGAGACCGTCACTTCCGCTTCCTGCA
>Ga0302347_1000208_pt1 | contig 106818 bp, 100 predicted proteins | sample PhyWR1_FD_202178 | JGI IMG/M metagenome (GOLD analysis project Ga0302347, IMG submission 202178) | Leaf surface microbial communities from wheat plants in UC Gill Tract Community Farm, Albany, California, United States - DLSL W.R1 (v2)... | ecosystem: Host-associated > Plants > Phyllosphere >... | reverse complement strand
AGTCTTCACTGTGACTCGATCATTGATATTCATGAGTTTTCTCCCGTTTTTGCTGTGCTGTATTATTTGGCAGAGCACTGACTGTTCTTAGCATGGTATCAGGTTGTCTGTTTACGAAGCCAGTTTTCTGAAGAAGGTAAGTAAAAATCATTATCAACACCTTATCAATAGCATTGATACTTTTTTCGGGCTTCGAGGGAGCTTTGTACCATCAAAATAGCACTCGCAGACAATCACCAGAAAACCATGGCTGACATCTGCGGGTAAGATAAAAAACCGACCGTTAAGTCGGTCAAAGATACCAGGAAATCTGATGCAGGCTCACCTTAACGTCTTTTTATTTGAATACAAGGATATATTCTCTTGAAAGCAAGAATCATTATCATTTATACCCAAAATAATTCGAGTTGCTCCTCACTGCAGCAACGCCCAAGCAACTTGAAGTATGTCCCATAGTTAATGGCTCCCGTGCAAGTTATGGCTGTTTTGTCAATGATTACTAACATTTAAAGAACAACTAAAATGCTCGCTATATCTATTTTTTTAGCATTAAATTAGCGGCTGTTATTAAAATATCACGAGGGTGTATGCACCTGCGCTCTACACGATTACTGCCACTGATAGCGGCACTTTTCGCTTTATATATCATTTGGGGTTCCACCTATTTTGCAATTGCTGTTGGTGTACAAAGTTGGCCCCCCCTGTTGATGGCTGGCATCCGGTTTATCAGTGCTGGTATATTTTTAATGGCGGTACTGTTATTAAAAGGACATAAACTGCCATCGTTGCGTCCGCTATTAAATGCTGCACTGATCGGAGTTTTGCTACTTGCCATTGGTAACGGTTTAGTCACTGTTGCAGAACATCAGCATGTTCCCTCTGGCATCGCTGCCGTTATGGTTGCCACTGTCCCATTATTTACCCTTTGCTTCAGTCATTTTTTTGGCATAAAAACCCGTAGACTTGAGTGGCTTGGTATCGCTATAGGATTAGTGGGGATAGTCTTACTGAATAGTGGCGGAAACCTGAGTGGTAATCCTTGGGGGGCGCTGTTAATTTTACTGGCTTCTGTTAGCTGGGCATTTGGTTCCGTTTATGGGTCTCGTATTGAGCTACCCAAAGGAATGATGGCCGGTGCCGTTGAGATGGTAACTGCGGGTATTGTATTGCTGATAGCGGCTATGCTCTCGGGGGAACGGCTTACCACTATGCCAGATACCGCAGGTTTATTGGCCGTTGCTTATCTGTCAATTTTTGGTTCTATCATTGCCATCAGTGCTTATATGTATCTGATTCGCAATGTTACACCTGCGGTAGCTACCAGCTATGCCTATGTGAATCCAGTAGTGGCGGTGCTGTTAGGTACCAGCTTTGGTGGCGAAAGTTTATCTGCTATTGAGTTTCTGGCGCTGGGAGTGATTATTTTTGCTGTGGTACTAGTAACACTAGGGAAATATTTATTCCCAGAAAAACGTGTTGCCTCTCCTTCAGAGATAAATAAATAGTCTTTAGCGAACTGATTATGACTCCAGCTGGTGTATGCCATGCGTATCTATCTCTGCATGACATACACCAGAATATACCCACTCCTCCAGCCTCTCGATTAACGCCTGCTGAGTCAGCTTCTTCTTCCATCTTAAGGCACATTCCCATACCACCAGTACCCTCCAGCCCAGTGCGAGCAAACATGCACTATTGCGCTGATCCCGTCTGACGTTAGCACGCAATTTATTCAACCAGAAATCATGCCGGGTCGCCGGCATTTTAAACAGATAACAATGATGGTGATGCCAAAAGCACCCGTGGGTAAAAATAATACAGCGCTGGGAATCAATAATAAAATCAGGTTTTCCAGCAAGTGAAGTATCCTGCATACGGAACTGAATACCACATTCGGTTAATAGAGCGGCAAGTTGCCTCTCAATCGCTGTCTGCTGGGTCGCAATGGCGCGCATATTTTTACTGCGGACCTCTTTACTATGCACATCTGCCATATCACCTCCCCAATGATATCCAGCTTACCGTATCAGATTATGAAAAACGCTGGATAACCGTTTCGTCACTCTGTAAATAATCACCCGTTAACTCCGCACAGAGCTTAGCCATATACTGAACCAGAAAATCGGCATTATGCCGGGCCAGAGCCTTTCCTGCCTCAGTTTGCATAGTGTCAGGTAGTTTAAGAAGTTTATTCTGGAAGTGATCCAGAGCATAGTGGCTGTCATCTAGTGGCCGACGGTCGGCCAGAGGATCTTCGCTATCAAACAGTGGTCGACCAAGCGCTCCAGAAACATAAAACACACGTGCCAGTCCAATCGCACCTAATGACTCGAGTCGGTCAGCATCCTGCACTATTTTTGCTTCTACGGATTCAGGAGCAATAGCAGCGCTGAAGCTATGAGCACGTACTGCATGAGCAACGGCCTCATAATGTTCAGCTGGAAAATCAGGAAAATAGGTCTGTAGAATGCGTATCGTCTCCAGAGCAGCCAAGCTAGAAGCTTGCTGACGCTGGGGGCTATCTTTAGGTAAATTCACGATATCGTGAAAATAGCAGGCAGTCAGCACGACTAAATCGCAAGCCGTGGTCTCATCAACCATGATATGTTGTGCCGTTTTCCAGACTCGCTGCAAATGGGCAATGTCATGGGCTTTATCATTATGGCACCAGTTTTCTTGTAGATAATGTTCAAATCGTTGTTGCCATTTCAGCAGTGCCATTGCGATACCTCTTATCTGATTATTAGCTAAATATCCGTCAGAAAGTATGTTACCAGATATCAAGCCCTACCATGAGATGAAATATAAATTACTACTGGATTTTTTGTTATTGGATATGATTATTTTTTCAGCATCTGACTTATTATTCAATGTTAGAAAAGTAATAAAAGACCAATCGAAACTGGCCTTACACTCAGAATAGCTGATATTAATTATTATTTTTAAAAACAATATTTAATCTGGCATGCATTGCGTATTTTAACTTATCAAACTCGGCCTGACTTGTGGATTTTTCAGCATTACTTTCCACTACCGTTGTTTTTTTATCCTCAATAGCAAAAAAATGGGGAGTTTCAACATAAACACGTTCTACTTTATCACTATTAACATTTTTATTTATATTTAAATAAGAAAATGTTCTCATCAGGCAGGTAAATGAGTTTGAAATAGACTTTAACATAGAGACAAAGCCACTCTTTACTTTTTCAATAATCTGAGCACCCGTTTTCTGACTTTCAGTGACTATATCGGCACTCAGTTTCGTCAGATTTTGATAATTATTACAATATATTGAAAATAAAATATTCATATAGACATCCTTTCCTTTATAAAACTACTTGCACACATTCTCTTAACATCATGAAATATTTTCACTTCACGAGTATTTCTGCAATCTGCCTTACGGTTAACGTATTCGACAGTTGAGATTCAGGTACTATCACACCAAACTCTTCCAGACGTATAATAAAGTCTATCAGTTCAACCGAATCCATAGCTAAGTCGGTAATCAGACTATCGTCTGGCTTAATATCATTAACTGGCGTGCCATTAACTTCATGAATAATATTTCGTACACTTAAAATTGCTTCTTCAAGCATTATCTCTGGTTTCATAGACTATTCACCAAATCACTATTTAGCCCACTTTCTTCGGATTCTGCTTCCGGTTTCCAATCAAAAGAGTTGGATAGATGCTTTAAGTCTGCAGAATGACGGCTAAAGGGATCAATAGTTCTGTTCGTGGTGTAGGCAGGTGTCTGGTTAACACTCACATCAAACTTAAATTTATTGGATGTAAGTTTAAGCGGTTGGAATCCCGATTTATCGGAATTCAGTATTCTTGATAGCTGGGTACGATTTGCAGTACTAGCGGTATTCACTGAACTGCTGGTAACTATACTTGCATTACGAATCTGATGTTCAGTATTCAGTTTTTCGAATTTATGAGCCCGTTGCTGTACTCGACTTTGAGAATTAGCAGCATTTTTCGGTGAGTCAATATACAATACTGTAGTGGGCTGCTGACCTTTTTTAGGTTCTATTTGAAGTTCATTTATTACTTCAGATGACGTATTTTTCAGTATATTTTTTGCCGTCAAAGAAGGATCCGCTTCAGTCAGAAGACCAGATAATGCTTGTGCTACCTGTAGGACGGCACTCTGTAAGTTTTTACCTGTATCTGCCAGAGCCAGAGCGGAAGGCTGATTACTTTGTAGTACGTTATCATTTTTCTCAATCGGTTGTGCAACAGTTGCAGTGTCGGCACGCCCCATGACCTGTTGAGGAGAAGTGTCGATAACAGTAGCAAATTGCGGAGCAGATATGGAAACGAAAGACTCAATAGTATGCAAGGTCTGCGGAGATGGTAATGCATCTACATGAGCAGCCTCAGGAGACGTATCCTGTACCACACTGTCCAGATGGTCGCTAAATTTATCCTGTCCGCCATTTTGAGCACGTTCCCAGTGTAAATCCATAAACTTCTCGACCAGGCGTGCTTTCTCATTACCTAGCTGCTTATCTGGAGTATTCAGTAAAGCGATACCGAAATCGATATCGGACGCAGGTGTACTCGCACCACTACCACTGCCATTAACAGTTGATATTCCATTGCCGCCATTTGCCGTATTATGAATAGTGATAGGACCGTGGCCATTCCCGGCAGGGATTGAAATGCCGGGATCACCAATATCAGATTGTTGAAATTCAGGCGTTAAGGGTGAACTATTTTGCGGTATATTTCTAAACGATGATTCAGGCGATGGCTGCTTAACCTGAGCCGCGTCATGGTACTTTAGCGCTTTTGATAAAGCCGCACAGGTATCTTTGAAAAAAGTTCCAGAAGAGATGATAGTTGCCCAGGATTGTTCTGGCTCACTCAACGCTTTGATTTGAACATTGAGAACGTCATAACAAGCCATAACACCAGGTGTAAATATATCTTCATCGGTAATATTTGCATTATGCGTGTCATGCTGATACTCCCATGCATTGCGACAATGCTGAGTGTACTCTTCCATATGTTTTCTAAGTGCAGACTCACCATACTTATGAAATAGGAAACTTAGTTCAGGGGCAACTTTTGCATCCTTAGTAAATTTATCATCTGCTTTACCAAACTCATGGAAAACCTTCTCAAATTTAGGCATGTCTTCTGGTTGAGCATCTTTATAGATAATCCCCAGCATATTTCTTACTGCTTCTCCCTTCCAGCCTGGATGAGACTCAAATAATTTATCGGGTAAGCCCTGTGAAGCCATTTCATCAAACAGTTTATCGGCAATACTGGTCTGACTCGGCAGCTTTATAAATGCCTTAGCAGCGTCCTGAATACCAATATTTTCAATAGAGGAGGCAAATTCACTCTGAGATGACTTAGTTGATTTGTTACTTTCCACCGGTTTATTAAATAATTGGATAATATTATTTCTGTGTGCCGAAGTTATTGTTGTCATTATTTTATCCTGTTTTAAAAATTTCTATCATACTCACATACTGCAACAAAGTATCTTTCCTACGCGTTCCCAAGTCGTTAGCGTATCATTAAGGCAGTCAGCATGTTCAATTTCATAATTATTTTGATTGTGTATATTTACTAAATCTCTCGACCGGGTTAAATAGACACTGTCAAATGTTTCGGTCAAAGACTCAGGAGGGATTTTGATTTTAGAGTCATATTGAATAGTGAGAGCTAATGCGCTGCAGCTATCTTTAAAACGAAGTCCATTACATACCATCATTCCCCATATTTCATTAGGCTGTGTTAATTGGTTAATAAGGCCAAAGATTACTCGATAACAATATTCTACGCTGGGCGTAAAGACAATATCATCTTTCGGATGAGTTACATGACCAGGATGATAATAGTGCCATACTTTTCGGCAGCATTCGGTATAAGTTTCAACATGTCGATATAGGGCAATTTTCCCATATTTATGCAGCAGAAAACTTATATCCTTCCCTAATTCAGACTCTTTTTCGCTGTTATATTGTACTTTTTTCAGCATCGCAAAACTTTTCTTTAAGCGAGCCCTGTCTTCAGAAAGAACATCCTGAGAGATCATACCAAGCAAATTTCTTGCTTCTAGCGATGGCCAGTCTAATTCTTTTTCCCTGACAGAAGGAGGAAGATCCTTACAGGCAATCGCATTATAAATAGCCTCTTGAGCAGAAGATGTTTGCGGCTCCAGGATAAAAGCCTGAAAAGGATCCTGTGTATTTAAATAGGAAAAAATATTTTCAAGATTTAATTGATAGGGTACTGTTGGCCGCGTATCTATCGAAGACGAGGATAATTCTGTCCCTACGTGGTCTTGACTACCTGTAATCATTCTAAGATTAGCCGCGACAGAGTCACGGGAAGTGAAATGCTCTTGTTGGCTTTGGGTAATATTTTTTTTTGCGGGGCTAACACCTGCATTAACAATGTTATATTGCATAGGATATCCCCTGGAATAATCGGGATAAATACCTGATCCATATCGTCGAGAACGTTCTATATCTGAGGTGGGAATTTCATATCTTTCAGTCGTCAGATTATTGCTGTACATATATATCCTCCTTATTTTATAAAAAAATTATCGACTTAATATACTAAGCTAATTAATTTCACAATGACTTAAGTACATCTCGGGCACTATCCGCCAGGGTACTGATTGCTGAACTTAATATTTTATTTAAGGTATCAAAGTTATTATTAGCCTGACTATAGCGCTGGGCAAAAGATTGCATATTACTTTGAAAGGCATTTCCAGCTGCATTGAATGTGGCAAGCCATGCCTGATAACTGGCTGTTGATACTTTGCCATCTTTTATTCCAGAGGGATAGCTTCCGGATACGGATTGATATTGATCCATATTGAAACTAATTTTACCCGTAGTTTTATCCACTTTATATGCAGGTTCCAGAGTAATAACCATTCTTCTTTTTTCATCATCACTCATGGTATTCCAGCCATCGACACTACCCAGTTCTTCATTTAATCTGTCGACATCTTGTTGAAATGCATCGTATCCGGCCTGCATTTTATTGGTATCAAAGGCAATATTATTTCCGTCATCACCTGTCGAAACCGCATCAGAAGATGCCTTCTGCACATTTTCATTAAATGACTCATACATCTGAGTATATTTCTGCATTAAGTCGGCGTAGAAATCGACATAATCCTGTTTAACTTCGCCAATAAAGAAAGCAAGCCGGAGCCACATTTCGGCATAGCTAGTGCTGGTAGTGAGTTCGCCATCAGTAACAGATTTCTTTTCCGGTATCGCTGTTGCTGCAGCAAGCTGTGCAGATGAACTTTTCCTGTAAAGCGTCTGATTACGAATATCGTGATGAATAGTCTTTAATTGTTCAGAGATATTCTCTATTAATTCATTTCGTTTACTCTGGCTTACCTCTGGACTGAACGTTTGAGGCTGCATTAGTTGAAGTTGATGCATTATATTTAGTATTTTATTGTCTCTGATATGCGCCCTCCCCCCCTGAAAATCATATTTATTAAGTATATTGCCAATATTTTCTATTGTAAGTGAATTTTTAGAGGGTTTTAATTCCTGAAAAACCTCATCTAGAAAAGGGAAATATTTTTCCACATTGGTGTCAATAATATCATTATTTATAATATGAGATTTTTGGGAATCGGTAGTATAAGGTAAGACAGTGGGTTCATAAGGTGGCAGAGAACTCAGAGGTGAAGACATATAACGTTCCTTGTTATATAAAGCCAGATACTTTATCTGGCTTGGGAGTTAAAAATTAACGTATCCGGTCAGCAATAGATGACAGAGTACTATTTTTGCTATTTAAAGTGCTTTCAAGGACTTGATTTAATGCTGCTTTAGCTTCAGCTGATTTTCTTGCAGCCTGTTGATGTGTATTAGCAATCTCATTATTGACAGCCTGGTCGGCACGAGCCAATTCAGCCTGTTTGGTCTCATTGGCTGCTTCAACATTAAATGCCCCATCAACAATTTTCTGGCTTGAATGGATGGCGGTATTACTATAGTCGGAAGTCACGCGTGTCTTGCTGGTCTTAAGTTGTATTTGGTTATGCTCGTTACGTTTAGCATCACTAAAACCCTCTAGCGACGAAGTTCTGGCCTCCATCTTACCAGAGATAGTTTCATTCAATGGCTTTCCTTGATGCAACATGTTGTCTGTGGATGATGATATTGCAGACTGGTGAATCCCTTGGCTGGTTTCAATCTTAACAGCTGAAGAAAGGTTATTGCTGATTGATTTTGACTCAGCCTTCAATGCGTTCACTGTCCGGGAGGTTGTTACACCCTGGCCTACAAGCCCCATGGTTCCAGACGTAATTGCACCTGCCATCTTCTGCTTCTCGGCATCAATTCCTTTATTTCCTGCATATTCCACGTCTTTAATAGCACGTAAGTTCGACTGTGCAGCAGACTTCGTCAATTGAGCCTCTTGTTTCAATAAGGCAACCGTCAACTGGTTATTTAACTCCAGCATTTTCATATCGCCCATCATATTAATGAACTGACGGCCGGGAGCATCAGCAGCAGTAATATCTGTGCCACTTTCCACTGGCATTTTAGAATGTACAGGATGAGTGGCCGCGGCTGTCGACGGAGAAGAAACCGGTAACGCTTTATTCGTAGTAGTGACACTAGCTGTATTTTGCAGCTGGTTTGGTTGTGTATTAAATACTGTTGAGGCCGATGCAGCGGCACGTTCCAGTTTATTAATATCACTCCCCCTTATAGTGGCCGTTAATTTTATTAGTTCACTGGTATGCTCTGAGTTGATTTTTTCTTGTCCAACCAGAGGTGATGATAATGCAGGCCGTATATCAAAATTAGCCATCACACTTTGTCCATGAAGAATCTTTCCCATCATTCTAGATTGTTCAACTAGTGCAACAAATCCCTGTACTTTATCAGCTGCCAGTGGGCGAATATTATTATCTTCAGAAATTTTTCCAATATTATTGGCCTGAGTCTGCTGAATAGCATAATTGTGACTATCTGAAATAGCGATAATACTCATAATTTATATTCCTTTATTTATATGGGGGTAAAAATATTTATCCTGCAACAGTGCCCATTCGCCTGGTAATGTATTGCCCTGCTTGCATATTACTTTCGGTAATTGATGAAATATTTTTAACTATTGCGTTTGTAGACTCGAGCCGAGTTTTAAATGCATCCACAGCACGTTCCAGCATTTCATTAAGCAGATCTTGCAACGCCATATTATTTAATAATTGTGCCTTAGCTTTAGCGGCATCAACTTTCATATCTGCGGTAACAATATTTCCTGCGGTTTGGATGGCGGTATTTCCCATCGAAGCAGCTGACAGAGCCATTTCTGTACGAACACCAACCTGTGCTATTTTGGCTTCTTGCATACCAACAGCGCGCCCTACACCCTGCCCTATACGTTTGATCATATCGCCGACAACATTATTCATGACTTTATTCATCACGTCAGAGCCGACCTTTTTCGCGGCCATACTGGATAGTTTACTGGCTACGCTTCCCGCAACGACCACAGCAGCAACCATTATTATCGCGGTCGCTATCGCTCCCATGATTTGTCCAATCATTTGCGCTGTCGATTTATCAACACCGAAGGATTCAAGAATCTTAGCGTATACGTTACCGAGAAGTTCCATCATAGGCTGAATAACAGCTTCCATAAGTGGCTTCATGGCTTGCGCAATAAATGAAACACCATTTACTGCCTGATTAATTTCATCGCCTATAGCCAGCGCCAAACCTATTGCAGCAAATGCAAGAGATGCGCCACCGGTAAAGATCGCTGCGGCAAAACTTACCGCGGTAATCACCCATCCCAGAACCTTACCAATGCAGCCCATGACTTTCTGCATCTCTTCAGATTTACGCACACTTTCTTCGTACTCTTGCGCTTTTTTCTCAGAATCTTTTGCGGCTGCTTCTGATAACTTATTTTTAAGTTCGGCAGCAGCTTTAAGGTCATTACTGGTACTCTGATCAATAAGCTGAGACATTAGCGCCATAAGAAAAGTTAAACTTTTCGATTGCTGATTATTCTGTTTGCGCTGGTTCTCTATTGCGGCCTGTTGCTGTGCAGGCATGGTACTCGTTAATGTACGTGATTGTGCTAATGTGTTATCCAGTGCTTGTCTGGAGGTGCTTTCAGCATTGATTGCCGGGTTTAAAATATTTTTCGTATGCTGATTAAATGCTTGTGCCGTTTTATCAGACACTATTTGAGCAGCCATAACGGCTTTTTTTGCTTCGTCAATTTGCTGACTTAATTCTGCTGAAACAGGATCTTGCTCTTGTGCCTGCGTTTCCAGTTTAGCCAATGCTGTTTGTGATTTTTTTAAATTTGACTCTGCTGATTGAGCCTCTTTTTCAAGTTTTCCTGATTCTGTCTTTGCTTCTTTCAGGGCATCAGAGTCATACGCCCATTGCTCGCCCTGAGATTCTAATGCTGTAGCAAGCCCAGAATAAGTAGTCTCAGCACCCGCCATGCTGGCGTTATAAGTTTTGAGCTGGATCAGTTGATTTTGTAGTGAACTGTCCGATGTTAACTGATTTATTTTACCTAATAATGCCAGCATTCGTGACGCAGCATTCATAGTAGTATCGCTAGTTTCATTACTCGGCTCGGCCAGTAAAGGCATATCCTGCCGTACTAAATTAACGGTGCCTCCCTGACCATTTATCGCTTCCTTGGTATTTTCCAGTACGCTAATAAGCTGTTTAGGTTGCAATACCTGTAAAGCGCCTTTGATACTATCTAATTGTGGATGATCTTTTATTGCTGGATTAACAAAGCGTTTTGCCTGGTCACTTTGTTTCTTCAACTCTTGTTGATTAATATCAAATCCCGCATGATGACTATCAATTTTTTCAAAGATATCAATACGTATGCTCATTTATATATCCTCATTTTTTTCTTCCGTTGGCGTGATCTCAACCTCTTCACTATTTATTTCATTAAGTGCTAAAAGATAAGTACTGGCTCGTTGATTTAAAACCTCATCACTACACCTGGCTACAACAATTTCAAAACATTTCCGAGCCTGAACAGCACGGCGCTGCATTAAATTACATTGCCCGGCATAAAACATTGGGCGGTAATCATCTTTTGATAGCGAGTAGGCTAATGCATAAAAATCAATGGCTTTTTGATAATCCTTTTTAAGTTGGTAAACTGCTGCTAAGCCCATTGAATATTCAGGATTATAAAAATCATAAATACATAAAAATCTAAACAGAGACTCAGCATCATTAAGTTTTCCATGATGATAGAAATCATAAGCTAACTTATAAACATCGTTCATGGTTTCATTTGATACACTATTAACGTCCTTCAGGGTTGCTCCATTCTGAATAGCCTCAATCAAGCTATCAGAGTATTGTTCAGCCTCTATCTGGTCATTAAGATTCCCATCACCATCATCTGGGATATCATGTGTATTTTTGTTATTCATTCTTACCTCTTACATTATTTATTTAAGATACTGAATTTTTTTGTTGAACTAGAATGCAGACAGTAAAAAACATATAAAAATCATACTGACTGGTTACAATAATTAATATAAAAAAAACGTACTATCATGGTTGTCTTTCTGTTCATTACTGATTATTTGATATTGTTTTTTTCAGATATCCCTGCACCGTCCTGTACTAACTCAGATGTTGATGATTGTTCTATTCCTGCTGTTTCTACCTGACGTAACCAAATAAGAACATTCATAATTTTCATCAAAACATCATCATTGAGAGAAATAAAAGTATACTGCTGATATGTTTTATAAATCCTCCGTGTCAGTGGAATATCACGGACAACCGGAATACCAATTTTCTCAGCATAAGATATAGCTGCCTTAGCCTTCTGGTGAGTTGAACGAAGAGCAATGAAAGGAAGTGATGCAACTTCCGGATTGAAATAAATCGCAATTGCAATGTGTGTAGGGTTAGCCATGACAACCTCAGAATTTCTGATGGCAGACATTTCTTCCCCCGAAAGAATCTCTTGGTGAATACGTTTCCTGGCACCTTTAATTTCTGGATTGCCATCATTTTCTTTACGTTCACGCTTAACTTCATGTTTATCCATTTTAAGATCTTTAAAATGCAAAAAATACTCCACTATAAAATCAAAAACTAATATAACTAGCGAACATGTGATAAATGTTATAACCGCATTAAAGACCAGTACCAGCCACTGATTGATTAACTCATTTAATTCTCCATGCACAATAGCCAAGACTTTTTTAAGATCATCATGAATTAAAATATAGTTAGTCGCGACAAAAACAATTAAGTATAGTATTGATTTCACTAGTTCTTTTAACGTTCGCATACTAAATATTTTTTTTACGCCCTCGATAGGATTCAATGCTTTTAAATTAAATTTAATGGCTTCTGTTGCAATAGTAAAACGTGTCTGTAGTAAAGTCATCGCTATACCAGTAATACTAAAAATAGCAATAAGTGGAAATACCATTACAAAAAAAACTCGAGTTAACTCTAGCAAAAAATCACTTATACTCATTTCTGCATTGTGCAACATGGCCATTGAGTACAGTGAGAAAAAATCTTTAAAGTTTAGAAAGTGAGTAATAAAATAAACACCTACCAGTAAACAGACTGTTGTAGTCAGATCTTTGCTTTTGAATGTTTGTCCTTTCTTAGCTGAGTCCTTACGTCGTTTATCAGTTGGTTTTTCTGTTTTCTCTGCCATGAGAATATTGTCCGTTTAAGAGAGGAAATTCTTCAATGCTACCATTGGAAATATTTGTAATGACTTTTCAGACATGGCAGCAAAGCCATATAATAAGAAAATAATAAATGCGATACAGCTTTTCACTGTCAGTGATAAGGAAAATGGATTTAGCTGCGGACAATAACGTGCGAAGATACCTAATAATACCTCAGCAATCATCATGACAATCAGAACTGGCGCGGCTAACATGATGCTAGATTTAGCAACGACCATCAGGAAAAATCCTAATTCCTGCCAGTGAAAATTCATTAAGTCACTGCCTCGGGGAAAAAGATGATAGCTTTCAATCATCGATTCCATCAGGAGCTGAATCCCACCACTGACAAAAAATATAGCTCCAAAAGCAAAGTTCATAAATCCTGATAGCACGGAACTCTGACCGCCATTGACCGGATCAATGCTATCGCTAAGCGTTGCTCCTCTTTGGTTATCAAGCAGTTCACCGATACTAATAGCAACCCAGAAGGGAACGCATAATGTCATAGCCAGTATCAACCCTACGACAAACTCTTGTACTAATAAAATAAACCAGCCTTGTTCAGGTGAGATAACCTCCTGAAAGCATGGCCAGAGTCCAATAATTGTTAATGTAATCAGTGTATTTTTTATCACCAACCCTGAGAGTACTCGCTCACCCAATACTGGAAGCAGATAAAATATTATTGCCAGACGTGCATAAGCCATAACAAAGATAAGAACATTACTTTGAAAATTTAGATAATAGATGACAAATAGCATAAACTTACCATATTCAACGGAACGCCATCGTCATAGCCATGGTCGCAAAACTCATCATTTCTGCAGAAAACCATTCAATCAACATAAAAATACTGGCAAAAACAGCCAGCATTTTCAGGCCAAAGGGCAATGTCTGCTCCTGTATCTGCATCACCGTCTGGAATAAACCAACAATGATACCAACGACTGTTGCAAATGCTATGGGTACCGCAGTAAGTTTTAATACAACAATTAATGCTGAGTTACCTATAAATAGAATATTGTTCATATTGTCATTAGTTCCGAATATTGTGCAATCAGCCCTTTAGTGAGTAAAGTCCAGCCATTCATCGAAACGAATAAAATTAATTTAATTGGAATGGATATTGTCACCGGACTCATCATCATCATACCTAATGCCAGGAGAATGCTGGATACCACCATATCAATAACGACAAAAGGAACATAAAGATAAAAAGCGATCTTAAAAGCACTTTGTATTTCACTCAGTGCATAAGCTGGCATTAATGTCATTAAAGATAATGAACTTAATTCATGGTCCTCAACCGTAATATCTTGTCCGTCTGTCTCCTGTTGCTGTACTTTATTGAAAAAACGAATAAGTTCATGATCGGAATATTGTACCAAATACTCTCGATAACTTCCTAAACCGCTATCCATAAGTTGAGTGATAGATGCACTACTATTGAAATTAATATTATTTGATTCAATATAATTTGATATTTTTTGAGTTACCGGCATCATCACAAAAGCGGTTAAAATAAGTGCAACGCCATTTAATGTTATCGTTGAAGGAACCTGTTGAATCCCTAAAGCATTTCGTACCATTACCAATACAATAGAGAATTTAATAAAACAGGTCCCTCCAGCAATAATAAAAGGAAGCAACGTAAAAAAGGAGAGCAGTGCAATCAGAGAAATATCATTGCTCAGCATCAGGATCACTCATTGTATTTTCCTGACGCATATTAATTTGATTAACTTCTACCGCTAATCCGCCACCTTCCAATGCGACTAGTTCACCCATTGCAAAGAATTTTCTGTTTAAATAAATTTTTATTATTTTCTCTGCACCTGTACTCACAGGTAATACACTACCAACATTGATATTATTCAATTTTTCTAGTGTAATTACATTTCTATCCAGAACGAATTCTATATCCACCGGTAACTTTGTCCAGTCTAATAAACATTCATCTTCTGCAATTCCTGGTTGCTGATTGTCAAAAATAGCTTTTCCCACAATAACCTCATCATTCCCTTGATAACTAAAACTAAATAAATTGTGCTGACCAATAGCCAGATAATATAATGGTTGCCTTATCACTAGCAGATCTCCGGGTACGAGATCAGCAAGTGCTGATAATGGCGCTTGATTTATTCCTAACACATAACGTAATTCTAATGGAACCTCAGCGAGATTAATTCCTGCACCACTCTCCTCTACAGACTCCCCTGGCCAGTCAAGACATAATATGGTGCAAGGCTCAGCCGGCAGTGATAACAATCGGGCCGGGATAGGTTGTTCTGGTAGGATAATATCCTCAGCAGTCCATATCACGTCCTCTACCAAAAAGCTTAACTGCAACGTATTTAACCAGCGCGTTAAATAACTTGACGGAACTTGTTGCCATGGAATGCCAGGTAAATGGCTATCCATATTTTTGAGCCAGAGATCAACATCGAAAAATGCTGTTACTTGCTGGTTATATTCATCAACTAACAGTAATTGTAGGTAACGAGTCTCGCCTTGCGTCTCGATAATTTCGCGTCCAGGAGCAGCATGTTGAGCACGTGTAAGCATCATTTGCGTTGAATTACTCAGGCGCAATTGGGAACGTAGGCTCATTCCTGATCCTCTTCCCGCTCTTGTCGACTTTGTCGCCGTTTTGATTCTTCGTCATCTTGCTCTGGATTCAATAACTCAGGTGTATAGCCACTTAGTTGGTTTATTTGCCGCGAAAGTGTCTCTGCTGCCCGTGGATCTGATGGAAGTAACAGCAGATTACCTGCATGGCTAGAATAAGCGGGAATAGAGACTTTTACTGAATGTTCTCCGGACCAACGTAAAAATGGATAATCAATATTTAGTGCTTGTTTTTGTATTCCCGTTGCTTGTGTTAACCCGCCAGCATTCGCCTGAAGTACGCGATCAACTATCGATGATTGAGGTTCACGTGACTTCATATTTTGTAACTTTAATTCCTGATGTTGTGAATTCAAGTTACTTTTAAGTTGAACGGCTATCAAATGATTTTTAATTGTCTCGATAGATTGATCTTTGGTTTCCTCATCACCTGCATATATTAATTTACCAGCGACATTAGCAGTAGGTATACGTGAATTCGACAACTGGGTGGTCACTGTATGACCTACATGGCTTTCTTTCATTTCTGATTTAGCCATTAAAATAGTTTGCCGCTTTTGTAAGTTCGACATTATTTCTAATATTGAAAGTCCCTGATGTACTGACTTATGATGTCTGCTAATGCCAGAAGTTACCTCTCCATCAGACATCTGTTTATTTTTATATAGTTCTGAAAATACATTCAAAATATTAGCATTAACGTCTTCCCCATGACCATTTTTATTTTCCTTTTTTTTCTTATTGATAAAGTCTAAAAAAATATTTTCATCCAATATTTTCTCACTACTAACAGCAGACACTGGCATTGCTTCAGAATTTTTTTCTATCATAAACAGCCATTTCCTGTATTTCATTTTCAGAATTATTATCACATCTGCGATAATATGCACGTTGTTGTTTTTTAATATACAATGACAACTTATAATGTCTTTTACCCAGCAAATACATTGCTGAACGATATCCCTCAAGCGTATGCTGATGCTTATATTGCTCATCTTCGAGTTGTGTCACTTTATGAATAATCATCTGAAGATGTGCTAATAATGCCCCCTGATGTCTTATACCTTTATAAATATCTGCACGTGCTAATACTCCTGAGGGTGTCAGCAGTTTAATTTGTTGATTTATATAATCCTGCTCTTGTTGATGATATCTAATTTCTTCTTTTATCACCAAAAGTCTATTTTCAACCTGAGCAATATTTCCTTTTAGAACTTCTTGTTTTCGCTCCAACAGAGAGATGAATTGATGTCCATCACGCCATGCATCCATAAAGATTATCCAGGCAAGAGTGCATATCAGAATGTTCTTTCATATCCTGCTTAAGAAAAGATTCCATGATACTTTTTTTATCAAAGGCTAAATCATTCTGTAAATTTTCACCACGTCGATACTCACCAAGATCAATATAAAGTTGCATCTCTTTTTGACGGACTAAATACTCTCTAAAATGTAGTGCACTTTTTTGATGGTTATTTTCTGTTACTTTTTGGAAAACACGACTGATGCTTTGTAGGACATCAATTGCAGGAAAATGTCCTCGTGCAGCAAGTTTTTGACTTAAATAAATATGACCATCCAGAATCGAACGAACTTCATCCCCGATAACATCTGATTCTTCTTCATTTTCAATCAACACAGTATAAAAAGCGGTAATAGAGCCATTAATAAAACGCCCAGGACGTTCCAGTAACTTCGGCAGTGCTTCAAAAACTGATGCCGGATATCCTCTGCGCGCAGGTAACTCGCCCATACTCAACGCTACATCACGTAGAGCTCGTGCATACCGAGTGATTGAATCAATAAAGAGCAAGACATTTTTACCTTGTTCACTAAAATATTCTGCGATGGTCGAGGCTACTTGCGCCGCGTTACAACGCTCAACACACGAACGATCTGATGTGGCATAAACGAATACGACTTGCGAACGTCGTGATGAGTGACGTAGCTCTTCTACAAACTCAGTAACTTCTCTACCGCGCTCACCTATCAAACCAATGACATAGATATCTGCTTCAGAGTGTTCAACTATCATGTTCATCAATGATGTTTTACCACAACCTGCTGCTGCAAATATTCCCATACGTTGCCCCTGGCCACAGGTCAATAGTGCATCAATCGCTCTGACACCGGTCGCCAAAGGATCTGTTATCGGTTTCCGCTGCGTAAAATCACGTGGAGAACCTGCCACCTCAAGACTTATCTCACTTCGCTTAGTCACTGCCTGATTGTTGTCAAGGCGGCCACAAATAGTACCTGTTGCATCAATAATCGCACCGGCCATATCATCGCTGACATCCACTCGAAAGGACTTTCCTGTTGGTAACAAGACATTATCCCGTGAAAAACCTTGATTATCATTGAGTAAACTCAGCAGGGTATATTCCCTGTTAAAGCCAATGACCTGCGCAATGCCAATGACTTCAGGCTCCAGAATAGATCTCTGTACTTCACAAATCTCACCAATCTTCGTTCCGGGCAAATGCGCCTCAATCACGTTGCCCTGAATACGTAACGGATGAGCAAGATGAACAAAACAATTCGCGACCATTTTATACCTCCGCCTTTACACCAGAGCCATACGGTAGTCCTGCAGGGTAGTGAGGTAGTGATCGAGAAATGCCAAAAAGGCCTCCGGCGATTCTAAATGTTGTTCTTTTACCTGCGTACGTAATTCAAGATTTCCCTCAACCGGATACAAACAAGGTTGCCCACAATAAAAGATATCTTCATTATAATTAAACATTATAGGGAATATATTCGCACTAGCATAAGACAGCGTTGCGATATTATAATCACACAGTTTTGCCCATACCCAGACTTGATCATCATCATTTTTAATATGTATAGTCGGAATATCATCCTTCATATTTAAAGAAATTGTCGAATGATTGCTCAAGTTTTTATCAATAACATCAGTTAATCCGACATTGTTTAGCATTTTTGATAGCAGAGAAACTAAATCATATTTCATATACACCTCATTTTATTTATCAAGTGAGCCAATAACATTAATTTCTATCCCTGTAGAAATCTCGCCAAAAGAGAGCACTTCCATTTCAGGATAAGTACCTTCAACTATTTTTTTAACGAACCTGCGAATATCAAGAGATACCATTAAAATGATATCTCTTGCATCCATACCATTAATACTCAATGATGATTCCAAACGATTGATGATATTCTCTGTTTCTGGTGGTGCAAGGTTAATGAACGTTCCATTTGATGTTTGGCGAATCCCACCTCGAATTTCACTTTCCATTTCATGAGACATTACAAGTGTCCTTATAATTCCATTAACAGAAAAACGATTTGAAATATAACGTGATAACACGCCACGCACATGTTCAACCAGCATGATGGGATCTTTCTCTTTTGGAGCCCACTGAACTAATGCCTCAAGAATAAGTCGCATGTTTCTAATAGAAATCCGCTCCTGCAGCAAGCGCTGAAACACTTCTGTAATACGTTGAACAGTATTACTGCGATAACATTCTTTAAGTAATTCTGGATATTTTTTCTCCAGATCATCCAGCAACATTTTAGCTTCCTGAATACCAAAAAATTCAGAAATATTATGAACTAATAATGTTGACACACAGGCATAAAATTCATCTATAGCACCTCGGGTATAAAAACCCAACTGATGCGCTTTATCATTAAGCTCTTCAGGTAGCCAGTAAGTTGCGCCTTGTGGTGTATCAATTGACTGCACACTGGGTTCAAGTATTTGAAGTTCTTCCCCTCTCATTAGAACTTTACACATTCCTGGAATGACCTGGTATGTTGCTACTTGTATTTCATTAATTGCTACTGCCAGTTTTCCACGTTCAACGTTATCATCATAATTCAGTACAATATCAGGTAGCCTGACACCATATTCGACAAAGAAATTTCTTTTTAACAGCGAAGATAAATTGTGCTTTTCAAAGTAAGACTCATAACCTTTCCAGGCAGTAATAATAAGTGGTATGGTTTCTGGTATATATTGGCCATCAATCATTACCGGTTTAACTTTTATCTCAACAGCGTCATTCTCTTGTTGCGCATTATTTATCGAACGATTACCTTTCTTTTCATTCTTTTTTTGTCTGATAAATACAGCCAACAAGAGTACAGCTAAAACAATAAATACAGGTAAAGGGAAGCCCGGTAACAATCCCAGGGCAATGGCAAGTATCGCTGTAATAACAAGAATAAATTTATTCGAGAAAAGATCCTGGATTATTTTCGCACCAAGATTATTATTTTCGCTATTGTTAACTCGCGTAACAATTAAACCACCACTGATAGAGATGAGTAGCGCGGGTATCTGAGCAACTAATGCATCACCAATAGTCAACAAGGTAAAGACTGACATTGCCTGTGATAAACCCATACCATGCTGGAAGACACCAACGGCAACACCACCTAATAAGTTAACAAAGATGATGATAATTCCAGCTATAGCATCGCCCTTGATAAATTTCATCGCGCCATCAAGAGCACCGTAGAGCTGACTCTCCGCTTCTAAATCACGTCGCCGCCGCTTAACCTCCGTTTCATCAATGACACCAGCCCGGAGATCGGCATCAATGCTCATTTGCTTACCAGGCATTGCATCAAGAGAGAAACGCGCAGCAACTTCTGCAATACGTTCAGAGCCTTTAGTAATAACAATGAACTGAACAATGGTAACGATAAAGAAAATTACAAAACCGACAACTAAGTTGTCAGCGATAACAAACTCACCAAAGCTTGCAATAATCTCCCCGGCATCAGCATCTGCCAGCACTAAGCGGCTAGTACTAATTGAAATCGCTAACCGGAATATTGTACTAATCAACAAAATAGATGGAAATGTTGAGAAATCAAGTATTCTGGTAATATAAAAAGATCCGAGAAATATTAACAATGCTATTGTTAAATTCAGACCAATTAAAAAATCAACTAAAAAAGTTGGCAATGGAATAATCAACATTACCACAACCATAATCATAATCACCAGAATAATAAGTTCTGGTCTGGTTCTAATTTGCGATATGAAATTTTGTAACATGTTAACCCAAAACATTAATCAGATAATATCATAAATTGGTTTTTCGATAAAAATTATCTTTACCAGTGGATGTTATTCATTTCTTTTTCATGCATTGAAAGCATTAATGAAGACATAAAGTCCTGAATAAAAAAACGACAATTAGAATCTGCATACAAAAATTCAGGAGTAATATTATAAATATTTCGTAAAGCCTGGATAGCCGTTGCCCGCTGTTTAATCAGAAGATCAGACATATATTGATGGCTGAAATCTGATAGTTTCCCCTCAAAAACTCCGTGATTCGTCAAGCCAATCATAAATAAATTTATGATTTCTTCCTCAGTCATAGCACCATTACTATCCTTTAATTTTTCATAAAAGGAGAGTCCATTAAAGTTTTCGAGTAATGATCTATCAAGCGTATGTAAAATTCGTGCATCAGATAACTTCGCACTCAATGAACCAAACTCTTCAAAATGTATACCGGGAACACTTGCCTTCATATCTGCTACCAACGCAGATAGCGTGAAAGAAAGCAAACGCGTACGATTGTGGCAGCCAAATTCATCAATCCAGTCCTGATATATAAAACTAGCCGGTATATCTAGCTCAAGAAAACGTAGATAACTATTACGCAACTCTTTAGCAGATATAGATTTATCACCTTTCTGATTACTGAAACGTTTTGCAAGTCGGCCAACATTAATACCTGAGTTCATTTTTTTGTTATCACAGAATTTTTCTAAATCAGATATTGACGCTTTAATTTTCCTTTTCTGTAACTCAGATAACTGGCGACTTAATAAAAGTTCTCGTAATGCCAGCATGAGATCGCTGTCATTAGGAAAAAGACTTCTTGAAAAATTAATAAATTTAGCTAAATCCTGTAATTTATGAATATTTTTAACAATGGTACCTAATTTTTCATCTGCCTTATCTTCAAGCATTGATGAAACAAAGTCATTTTCCGCACTATCATTTCTACGTCCAATTTTACTGAAGCGACCAAATGCACTTAATAGATCGGCCATTTCTTCAGTAGCAGCATTCATTTCATCCTGTAGATTAATGGCTGTCGTTTCTGCCTTTTCATTCGTATTACGTACTGCATGATTAGTAGTAGTACGATTTATGGCCGGACGAAAATCAAGACGATTAAAGTCAACCGGATTGATAGTGCGGATAATCATATAATGCTCCTTAATATTACTTCATTGTATTGCGCAGCATGGAGACTGTTGACTTCAATGTCACATCATCCCCTCCTACGGTTCTTCCCAGAACGGAGTCATTCGCTTCATATCCTTGCCAAGTTTCGCCCTGTGTCATCAGCCTCGGTTGAATAAGAAACAAACGAACCATTTTTTTATTACTGATGTAACTATAATCAAAAAGCCTTCCCAAATATGGAATGTCTTTTAATAAAGGTATACCAAGGTTATGATGTTCATCCTGATCACGACTATACCCTCCAACTAATAAGCTATAGCCTACCGGCACCCGTGCTTCAGTGCTGATTTGAGTATTATGAACTATTGGCAGGTTATCAACATATTCAGCTTTTCCATCTACATTCAGTGGTAACCCACCATCTTGAATATTTAATATCATTTCTATTTCTTGCTGACGCTGAGCAAACCTTGGTAGTACACTTATCATGGTTCCGTAGGTTATTTTTTCCAGTGAAGAATTACGCTCACCAACTAGTTTTGCATAAAAACTACTATTATTATCAAACAGTGCCGGTATATTTTCTTGCGTCAGTATTTCCGGACGAGAAACGATTTGCGCATTTCCCTTTTTTGCCAATGCTGTGACATCAGCTAAAAAATGCACACTATTTTCAGGAGTTAATGAGCTAGTATTGAATGTTACACCAGTATTATTTATTTTTGCTGCACCCTGCCAGCGTACGCCCAATTCATTGACATCATCTTTAGAAATATCGATTATCCATAATGAAAGCTGAATTTGTTGCTTAGGTAGATCAATAGCGCTAACCAAGTCTTCAACAAAACCGACCTGTCGTGCAGATCCTTGAACTAATAAACTATTAGTATCAGAATATGCGACAATATTTATATAATCCTGAGTTGACTGTCCCGGAATATTTTCTGATGGCTTACTTGATATCGAATTAAAAGCCGGCAGCGGTGGATAATTGCCATTCTGGTTTTTCGACATAGCTTCCAATGCTGTTTGTGTATCGTTATCGACAGTGATACGGGCACGTTCTAAATGACCATTTTTTCCTGAGCTGTCGCGTGAATTATTGAGTAACTGGTTTAGCACAGTTGCAACGCCGGGAATAGTGACGGGCACATCACGCTGGTTGTAGGTCCTGTCATTCACAAAGGTATTCTTTAGTTTGATAACCCTTATTGTGGTCTCACCACTCCCAGGTCGGGCATAAGTAGCATCAATATATTTGGCCGCTGCGGTAATGAGTTCGACATAAACCGGAGGACCAGATGCATAGAATGAACCTGCCCGACCATTTGAACGTAACGGGAAGCGTGAATCATAAAGTCCCGAGGACTGTAAAAAAGCAACGAGTCTGTCAAAGGGCGCATAAGCCAGACGTACAACACTGCTTTGTATCTCGCTAGTATCATATACATAAACAGAGCTCCCATCGTCATACCAGATAAGTCCAGTACGTGCAGCCAGTGTGACGAGTAGCTCTTTCGGTTTACTCAGATCGAAATTACCTGATACGCGTTTTTTTGCTGCCTCTGTGCTGACTATGACAGGTTTATTCAGTGCACCACCTAATACATAAAATAGCTGCTGGATACTATTATTACTGGCAACATAAAAATTATCTTCATCCGCACTAGTTCTTAATGTACTGTTCGCAGTATTTTCTTTTTTACTGTTACTAAACAACTCAGCTGAGCTGTTATGAAAAATAAAAATACTGACCAAAAATATCACTGTATTATAATATTTTTGTTTCTTTACCTGCTTATTCATGAAGCAAACCTTCCAATTTTTTGAACTCCCTTGGAGTAAGACCAAAAATAGATTTAATTTCACTTGAAAAGTGAGACGATGATGAGTATCCATTATTTCCTGCTATTGTTGCGATAGACTTATCTTTTTCAATAAGCTGCAAGGCACTATGTGCTGCTCGCCACATACGTAATTGTTTTTTTGGCCCACAAGTAAAAGCATTATGGCATAGCTTTCTGAAGTAGGATTCAGAGACACCATAGACTTTACAAGCGTTATATAGTTTGTAGGCATCACTATCATTATCATCACTAAATACTTGTGATAACAGAAAGTAAGCTATCCAGTAACTTTCCATATTGCGTATGAATGTGAAAACATTTTGCAAACATTGTTTCTGTGGATCAATGATGCCATTAATAAGTATGTCCATTAAACGATCGGAATTATTCTCAAGCAACAGCACGATACTCCGTTCATTATCGAGCAACTCATTACTACTAGCTCTGATTTCATCACCATCATGGATCGTTTTCCTGATGTCTGGTTCACAGTTTTTAGCCTGATAATCAAGGAAACAAAACAGTGTCGATATCTGAGAAAGTGGAAATTTTTCAACAGTCCATTCATTGATAAATTTCACATTCAGATGATCATTAGATGCCAGTAAAACAGTTCTGTTTATGATATTTCCATTATCAATTTTCATACTGTCCCCGGATAAATCTAGCGTTGACTCTTCATGCATAGGTTTAACCAACAACAATTCATTATTGATTTGTAAGGTCTTATCAACCACTTTATCAGTAACTGGTATTAATAATCTATCATCCCCTTTCATATCCGAACGATAGTATCCAGAGCAGTTTATTAATGTTTTTTTCATGGAACCTCAATCTGATGTTAAAATCATACACACAATATTCAATGATAAAACCATGAGAAACTATAAACATATTAATATAATACTTAATTTTAACATGCTTATACAGACAGTAATTTAATACAACTGTTGTTCTTTTTTTAACAGGTGTTTTTAGCAAATCTAACAGAAAAAAGATCAACGTCAATTCACTTTGATAAAATTAAAAAATATATAAAAAATATAATAAATAAATCAAAAAAACATCAATTTAAAACCATTGAACATTTATTAAAAAATCACTATAGTTTATCCATATTTATATGTTTTCGATTAATTTTACGAAATCACTCGCAAACACTTATACACGTTTTTTAATGCATACTTCTGATAGTTGATAAGGCACTAATTATATGTGGCGTGTTAATTTTAGGGTGTATACTTACTAATGATTCGAGTTGTCCGCAGGCACTCAGTGAAGTGCGTTGGTGAACAGAGAAAACTCTATGATTTAGCGAGCAAAACTCAAGTAACATCCAGGTAACTTGAAGTATGAAAATATATTTAACGACTTAATAAATCTCTGTTATATACATTTTGGCGCCAGCGATTTTCTCATATTCTGTCTCTGCCTGAGACGGTTTGGCCCCATATCTATGAACAGCACTAACAAGAAGCAATCTGTACTATGATAAATGAAGAAATAAAGAAAAACTATTCAATGAAGATATTGTTTGGGCCGATGTTTGGTTGTGAACTACATCTTCCTGCAAATGATTATTTCCTTATTATTAACCCCGCGCTGGCATTGTTGGATAAAAATATTGAGCTAGAACCGGAGCATGAGCACGCAGCATGTTATGCAACTAATACACTCTACATTCCTTGTGATTTAGCTTCACCTAATATTTCATTACGTCTATCGGAATCATTTATTGATGATGGGTATACTTACTTCGATATTGAAATTCACGATGAGAATGGGTGTAACTATAAAACATCATTCCGTAAGAATGATGTTTTTACGCATGAATATATTAAGTTAGCTGTTAAATGTAGTGATGAGGAATGGTCTGACGAGATAAAAAATTATCATACACTTCTACCTGCAATAGAAATTAATAGCGAGGATGGTCAAAAGAGCACCAATAAAAAAAGACGTCTAGTTGGGTTCCTGTTAACTCTAGTAATTATCACGACATTATTTTTTCTGACGATTTTTGGATATTATAAAATATCTACAGACCAACAAGTCATCAGTCTTAGCGAAGCGCTTTCTGGTGCACCTACTCCTCTGGAAATAGTGAAAGGACGAGAGAGTAAAAAAATCTATATCCTCGCACATAAATCAAGGGAAATGGAATGGGCTAAAGAGGCCATTTATAAAATGAAGGATCGTGATAATTTGATTCTTGTCTTACTGAGTCAGCGTAAAATAGATATCATTGGCGAGTTATTTCATCTTGGTTATCCTGTTTTACAACTAAATTACAGTTCATCTAATGAGTCTTTTCTTTCAGTTTATCGCTCTTTAACAGCTAATGAAGAAGTTAATTTAAAAAAATTAATTTTACAAAAAATGCCATACGCAGAAAGTGTAAATTTTATTATTAAAACAAAAGAACAACTCATCAGAGATGCTCGGCAAGGTCTGGACAGACTCAACATACCTTATCGAATGATAAATACAGCAACAGGTTACTCATTAGTTATTCGTGATGCCTTGAGTGACAATAGTCTAAATTCACTTCATGACTTTATTAAAGAATTCAATCAACAATGGGGAAATACTGTCATTACATTTTCCATTAATCTTGATGAAAACTGGTTACAAAACAAATCATATGTAGACTCAGCTAAAGGTTATTTATTTTTAAACCCAAGGCACTGGTATTTTCCACTAAATAATAAGGAACTTTAAATTATGCCTAATACTTCTCCAACTACTGGTTTTCTATCTAATCTTTCAGGTGGATTCGAAACGGGTGCTGTAGATATGATGAGCGAGCTTAATAAAGCAGAAGATAAGCTTAAACAAGATCCTTCAAATCCTGCGGTACTAGCGAACTATCAAGCTAAACTTCAGGAGTACACCCTATTTCGTAATGCACAAACCAGCACGGTGAAAGCTTATAAAGATATCGGGGCAGCAATTATCCAGAACTTCCGTTAATTATTCAGGCACGGAAATTTTCCGTGCATTTATTTTACTAAGGAAAAATTATGAGTCAGAGTATTGAAGCATTATCATATCTCACTAAACTTACTCCCTATACATCAATTGATACTGATATCAGCTCAGTTTCAGTACATGATGGTAATTTCAACAACTTAGTTTCAAGTGCCTTTAATAAAATCAGTGAAACTAATACTCAATATAAAGATGTAATCAACTCACTGAGTCACTCAGAGAATTTTTCTTCCGATCCAAAAACATTATTAAGACTACAGAGCTATATTGGTGAGTACAGTAATTATGTTTCATTAGTTAGTACTCTGGCAAGAAAAGGTGTTGCTACAGTAGAAACTCTGGAAAAATCACAATAATGTTATCAAAACTTCCTCATGCCATCGGGCTAATATTTTCGATTATACTCATTTCAGGCTGTAATGATGAAAATATTTTAGATAACTTAACACAGGAACAAGCTAATCAAGTATTAGCTATTTTACAACAACATAATATATCAGCGCATAAAAATGGCAATCTTAAAGCGGGCTACGCGGTAACTGTCGGCTCAGTAGAAAATACTGCAGCACTTTCTATTATAAACCAGTACCAGCTCCCTTGGGCTGCTAATGTACAAATTGGCAATGCATTCCCTGATAGTTCGCTGGTTTCATCTCCTGGTGCCGAACAGGCACGCGTCAGATCGTTGCAAGAACAACGGCTTGAACAATCTTTGAGAATAATAGAACAAGTAGTTAATGCACGAGTCCACATTAGTTATCCGTATTATGCTAATGATATTTCAGGTAGAAAATCCGCTAGCCATATTGGAATTTTAATTTCTTACAAAGGTGAAATAGATCAAAATCTTTTTATATCACAAATTAAAACACTGATAAAAAATAGCATAGATGATATTCGTTATGAAAATATCTCCGTAGTATTATTTAATGCTCCCGTTATTCAATATGCCCCACCTTTTAAAGTTGCGAAAACAGTATCTGGACTTTGGATACTTATACTCGCTGCTTTGGGTTTATTATTAACAACGATTGCTGGTTACTTTATTTATAGTCATAAATCAAACAAACCACATAAACAAGAATATTCTGAACCACAAGAAGAAAAACTAAATTCGCAATCAGATCAGGAGCAGGCGAGTTAGCGATGAAAGCTGAAGATAACCATATAATGAATATATTATATTCTCCTATTATGTATATACATTCAGATCTACTTTCTGAACTTCCCTCTTCGATGGGAATATTAAATGATGTAATTCTTAATCACTGGATTATCAACAAATATCATCTTGAACATCTACCAGATACCTGGCAACCAGATGATGTCGTCTCAAAACTTATTTTTACTCATTGGGAAATGATACCTAAAATAACCGAGTTCATTGGTGGATACCTTTTACGTGAACGCCTACTCATTGAAAAAACATCTTTAATCAGTGATTCAAAACTATTAGCATTTATCTCATTACCGCTACGACATACTGTTGTAGTTGGTCAGCAGAATAATAATATTAATCATTCAGCTTGGGGTACAGCATTCATTATTAAAATGACAAGAAATCTACCTACTGCTTTACAGCAGCGTTTACGTCTTTGTTTTTCACCAAATATCAGGCTGCCAAATATTTATATGACTAAAACACCCGACCATATTAACTTATTAAGAATGGCAATTAATTATGCGCATGATTTCTAAAAATAATTTACCGGCATATTATCATCAATATTCCGTGATCAAATGTAAGGAACGTGAACATTATCAGCGAATGACGGCAAGCCTTGAGCGAACCCTGGCACGCTGTAATGAAATGTATGCTGAATATGAGTCTCAAACTGTTATTTTAAGAGAAAATAGTCAGAAAGAAGGCTTTTTAGTAGGCTTCGAACTTTTTTTTTCACAACTTATTCATTTTCTCAATGACTATGAGAAACGGCAGAATGCCAGATTGACAGTCTTACGTACCACATTGTTAAATTCTATTAAAGAGTCGTTTAACGATACCGTTATTGTTGAAAGAATTATTCATAATTTACAAGTCCAGTGCGGTCAACAAAAACCACTGCGAATCATTATTCCTAAATCTGTTCGACTTCCAGATGGAATTGATAGCTCAAGTTATACGTTGAGTGATGATAGCCATATCACAATACAAAATGATATGGACTCTATACGATTTCCAATTGATTCTATTTGTCAGCAATGGATAACAGAGTCAGACAATAAGATTTATCCCCTCAGTCAGGAAATTAAGGAACTTATCCCGATATTTATGAATAAGATTAGTCAAAAATATTCTTAAGTTATTATTAATGAAATAACTTACAAGTTTAAAATTACACAAGAGATAATTATCAATGAATATCACGACAAAAAATAACTCACCACAACCTTATGAAAAACAGCAATCTGTAGATGATAATAGAAATTTTAATGACTTAGTATTAGCACATATAAAAAATAATCGACCTGACGGTTCACTTGATCAGTTATTAAATGAAATGAAAAAACTTTTACCAGATATGCCTGTTTCAATGCAAAAACTCAACTCGGCACTATTATATTCAGATATGACTCTGCGAATCGATCCTGACTACGAAGATTATACTACTGAGGTTCTTGACAACAGAACAAGTCAGCTACTCGGTTTAAATATGCTCACGAACATAATGTTAAATAACATATTACGTCATAATAATGAAGATGAAGATAAATATTTAATTTAATATTTTAATAAATTTAACTGACTGTCCCGGAATCACTCCGGGTTATAAAAATGAAACTTAAAATTAAAAAACCTTATTATTATTTATTACTATTATCCATATCTCCTGTTGCAGTCGCGAACTTAAATGACTGTATACATGAAGCAGCGCAGTGTTTTAACATAAACCCACTGATTATTAAAGCAATTATTTGGCAGGAATCTAATAACAGGCAAAATGTGGTAAATATTAATAAAAATAAAACACAGGATGTAGGCATTATGCAAATTAACAGCATCCATTTTAATACGTTAAAATCATATGGTGTTTCTGAAAAAGAACTTCGAGAAAATAGTTGTTCTAATGTATTCTCAGGTTCATGGATCTTGAATCAGGTTATACAGAATAATGGTTACTCCTGGGAAGGAATAGGAAAATATCATTCTAAAATCCCATACTATCGCGACAGATATGTATCTAAGCTGATAACAATTCTTCGTGATGACAACGACATTATCGATAAAATACAAGTGCCTTATCAAACAGGTATTCGAGAGAAATTTTCTTGTAGTTAATAAAAAGCATTCAATTAAAAATAGATGATTAATCTTTTAATCACAGCACAAACGATTTTCCATTCGCGCTGTGATTAAGATAAATTGATTGAAGTATTAATCTACAAAACAATCATAAACAGCATTATTTTTTAGTAGCCCGGCAAAGGTACTATCGGATATATTACAACTCGTCATATAATCATCAATGATATTTTTCTGTCGAGAAACTAATACTGGTGATTCTTTTTCAGCAGTCTGATCAATACTATCGATATTGTCTATAGATGTATTCGTTATATTTAACATTATTCCCACCACGCTACCAAAAATTAAAATCGCACTTGAGAAAATAAGCTTTCTCGTTGAGAAAAATTTTTTCTTGGTTTGAGTATAGGGAATAATAGATATTGAAGTGGATGAAGGTATACCATTGATGATAGTTTGTGGCTCTACATAAGAAAAGTCATCACGTTCATGACTCACTTTCATCACTTCACCATATTGAAATTTAGCCGGTAATACATCTTCATAGATAGGCGTTATTGTTAACTTATAACCTAACTTTGGGATCGTTGATATCGTACTTTTTTTGTCATCGCCCAGACTGAGTCGGAGTGATCTTATTACCTGTGCAATACTTTGTGAGGTAACATAACCACCACCCCATACTTTCATCAGGAAATCATCCTGTGATACTGGGTTTGGGTATTTATCGCAGAGAAGCGCCAGTACATCAGCTTCTTTTTTCCTTAGCTGTGTAACCTGCTCCGCTTGCTGTAAAATGCGTAGCTTACGATTGAATGTAAAATTTAGAAAAAAAATATTTCCATTATTCATTTCATTAGTATTCATTATCAGGTCCGTCAGATATTTAATGAATGAACCCACTATAAATGCAACATAATGCTGGTTCCAACAATGCAGCTATAGTGTGCCTCCTTGACAATTCTCATCATTCCTTATGTAGAATTATCTCAACATTATAACATGAATATGATCAGTTAATAATCGGTGAAATATATATTATTTTGTTAAAAATAATTTTCAATAGATGATAAGATCGGCGATGTTCTATATGTTTTCGTCCATCCGATGTCGTCAGCATGTTATAAATTAGACTGATATCTAAAATACGTAAACTCAGTGATGGGTAAAACATTTTACCGCCTGCATCAATAAAATAATAGTTACCACTATAGTAGCAATGATTGGCACAGAGAAATGAAAAATAGCTTATGTGTTATAATCTAATAACCATGTGATATAACTGTTGATTAATATAGCCAATAAAAAAAAAGATAAAGATCATCTCTATGAAGAATAATTTCCGGTTAATAAAAAATGCGTTCTTAAATATTAATTAGTTTTTATTTGATATAAGTTTTACATTTTTATTATGAACTATTTTATTCTAATTATATATGAATCTATTACATAAAAATAACACTTTTTGCTATGGCAATATAGCTTTTATTTCTCATTTAGTCATTGAAATAAAAGCTATATTGCAGACATAAAACTACTTGAACGTATTATCGCTTACATGATCTATTATAAATAACTATTCTTTGAATATGTATTAACTATTTCTTATTTGTCTTAGTTACTCCTGTTATTATTTTTCAAACCACGATTTGCAAGCCATAGCCCGCTATTTTTCATAGCAAAACCAAATAATAACCCAAGTAGCAGAGAAGCAATAACGATAGGCCAGTCGCCTTGATGAGCAAATGTTGCGCAAGCACCAATAAACGTGCCCGGAACAAAGGAGAGTAAAGTGTGGCGAGCCTGAAGACACATCATGAATGCGACTACTGCTGTCAGAATATAGTTAACGATATCAAGGTTATGCACTACAGCACTGCCATGAATAATGATAAGTGCCCATAGCACACCGCTACAGAGAGTAAATAATGAGATGAACAGCCCTTTAAACCCACCCTGCGGGCAAGCAAAATACGCAGTGCATCCTAAAAAGCCCATCCAACTGATTAGGCCCAGGCTATCCGCCGTCCAGCCCCAGAGGCCAGATAGGATACCTGTTGTCAATGCGAGTGAAAGAAGTGTTTTTATATTCATAGATAAGAATAATAGCAGTCATGACTTCTTTCAGCATATCAAATCACACAGTTTATGCAAATAAGAAGAATTTTTGCATCATATATGTGATATTGATCACTAAATATCATTCTCTGATTCCTGTAACTCATCGCGCATTGCCTGGAGAGCCTCACGAGTTATCGCTGCCAGCGTCCGATAAAAAGCACTTGTTGCGCAAGCCTCAACCTTACCCAGAAATGTCCCAGCCCAAGGTAAAATATAGTTGTCAAACAACATAACTTGCGCCTGATATTCATCTTTTTGAGATTGATCTTCCAGCCAGGATGCAGCCAGTAGTAATCGACCAAAATGATCAGCGGCAGTTTCGCCAAGTGGCATGCCGCGCTGCTCCAGAAACTGACGGATCTCTTGCTCGCTGCTATCTTCTTGCCAGGCTGAACGATAAGGTGGGACGCTGCACTCACTGCCTATAAACAAGCTTTGGTAATCTTCCAACATTATAGCTGGCTCTAAACTCTGCTGCAGTCGAACGAGCAATTCATCTTGCTCTAGCGGCCAACTGGCTGCCAGCTTTCCTTCCTTAATCAGTGAAAATAAAGGTTCGAGCAGCGGATCTTGTGGTTGACGATAAAACAGCGATCCTAAAATACGGCAAATAACTGAAAATTCATTCATGGCGGGCTATCCATTGGAGAAAATTTTTTAGAGTGAAGTAAATTCTATCACAGGGTCCATGCCACGTGCCTCAAGGAAACCAAGCATGCGTTGCGCAGAAACATTCAGAATACGATCTTCTGGGAAGTTTATTTCACGGAGGATCTTCAGGCACTCATCAAAATCACCCAAGGTGAAAGCAGTATGTGAGTCAGAGCCTAACGCTAACCAACCACCAGCATCGCGTACAGCTTCAGCAATTAAGCGACAATTAGGTCCGCTACCTTTGCGTGAATGCGTAAATGAAGAGTTATTTAGTTCAAGGGCAACGTTATATCTGGCTGCTGCTGCTGCAACAGCGGGAATATCGATTTCGTACTTAGGGTTTCCCGGATGACTAATAATATGGACATCGCCATTCGCTATAGTCGCAATCATCGCTTCAGTGTGTGTTGCTTTATCTTTCGGAGGAAATACTGGCTCATGGAAGCCGGCAAGAATTAAGTCCAGCGCTTCCAGCATAGGGCCTGTACAATCAATCTCACCCGCAGTATTTTTTATGTTCGCTTCGATACCCCGTAAAATGCCGACACCATTGATAACACGTGGCCAGATACGCATATTGACAAAATGCCAGTAATGGGGAGCATCTGCCATATCCGGGCCATGGTCTGTGATGGCGAATAACTTGATACCTTTGCTCTCGGCAACAACAACATAATCATGTAACGTACTATAGGCGTGGGTGCTGGCAACAGTGTGCATATGCAGGTCAACAGGATACATACAATTCTCCTTCTCTTTTTAGGTAGAATAGCAGTTATTCATGACAAATATTAGTCTGGAGCCTGTTACCCGTCAGGACAGACAATGACTTATATCCGTCAGACTATACAGCAATCGTAAAACAGGATTATTCTTCCAGACGCTGAATTCGCTAAATATCGTCCGTCTGAATGGTGAATAAGTGAACATCTTATACCCTAGGCGCTGAGTAAGTCCTGGCGATGAGCATAGATAAACTATGTGATTCGGCAGGAATTATGAAAGCAACGCCCAAGCGACTTGAAATATGACGGGTATAGACGGTGAATCAATAACCTCGAGTGATAGAAACTTCACCCGTGCTCGGTGTGCCATCTTCAATAAGTGCTATCGTTTTAGCAATAAAAATGGCTGCTTCATCTGGGCGGCTCATCGCAGCAATATGGGGTGTTATCGCCACACGTGGGTGATCCCATAGCGGGCTATTCGCTGGTAATGGCTCGATAGTAAATACGTCCAGCATCGCTCCGGTGAGCTTGCCGCTTGCTAACGCTGTCAGCAGGTCTGCCTCTACAAGGTGTGCACCACGCGCCAGATTTAAAACATAAGCACCATCAACCAGCTGGTTTAACAGACCCTTATTAATAATGCCTGAGGTTTGCGGTGTATTTGGTAACAGATTGATCAGTATCCGTGTACCGCTGAGGAAGGAGTCAAGTTGGTCATCGCCTGCATAGCTGCTAATACCAGGATAATCTTTCTTACTACGGCTCCAGCAACGGACAGGAAAGCCCCAGGCAGTCAAACTCTCCGCAACCTTACGGCCAAGAACGCCCGCCCCCAGTATGCCAATAGTAAATTCTTCATGGCGATACTCATCCAGCGGCTGCCATTTCCCGGCGGCTTTCTGTACCTGATAATCATCAAAACGACGGAACCAGTGCAGCACCTGACTCACTGCATACTCCTGCATTTGCTGCGCCATACCCGTATCTTCAAGGCGGTACAACCTCACCCCCGGCGCCAGCATATCGGGATACTGTTGAAATTTGCTTAATATGGCATCGACTCCAGCCCCCAGCACAAATACGGCTTTAAGGCGCTCACGCTGCCTGAGCACTTCTACCGGTGGGTTCCAGACTAAAGCATAATCTGCAGGGGCATTATCACCTTCAGTCCACTGACGGATGCGCGCCTGTGGCATGGCTTTTTTAATATTCTGTAACCAATTATCTACGGTTAGTGCTGGATGATAAAAAATGATGTCCATCTTTGCTCCTGTGAATCGTATCTATCAACTGATAATGTAGCAAAAGTTGACACTCAATGATGATTAAAGAGCCAAAGTGGATGAAGTTTGACTAAACAGACTTGAAAACATGAAATTAGATTGACGCAACAGGCTGTTTTCCCCTAAATTAGCGTCGGTTTCGCGAGAGCGAGGCGAACAATATGGTGAGGTGTCCGAGTGGCTGAAGGAGCACGCCTGGAAAGTGTGTATACGGTAACGTATCGAGGGTTCGAACCCCTCTCTCACCGCCATATTTAAGAAGAAAGCCTGAACATTTGTTCAGGCTTTTTTTATGGCTGGAAATCCTGGTTTTTTAGTCATACGTTGCTACCCTTCCCGGTTTTATTTTATTCCCGCCTTCTGTCGTCTTAACGGCCCTGAACTGTAATTTTTATTACTATTACCGAATTCACTCAGAACAATCGATTTAACGTATCAATGCCGTGTGACTTTAATTATCTCAGTAATCGGTTATCAGTTAATCGAACAAGCGGGATAAAACAAAATACACTTGACCGTAACGAGTTCACTCCCTATAGTAGCGCCCCGTTAGCCCACTGGGCTGGCGGTACAATATGGTGAGGTGTCCGAGTGGCTGAAGGAGCACGCCTGGAAAGTGTGTATACGGTAACGTATCGAGGGTTCGAACCCCTCTCTCACCGCCATATTTAATGAAAAAGCCTGAACTTTTGTTCAGGCTTTTTTGTATTTGGCTATCGGGAAATTAATCGTAAGCATTTAGTGCCCGCTGGCACAGAGCCGAGCGCACACAATCTTGTTTGGCAAACCGTACTACACCTACCATCTCATCTTCTTCAAAGCGTGCTAAGGCATCACTGAGGCCAGATACTACACCTCTTGGTAAGTCACACTGAGTAATATCGCCGTTCACGATAACAGTGACATTCTCTCCCAGACGAGTCAAAAACATCTTCATTTGTGCTGCCGTGACATTCTGTGCTTCATCCAGAATAACGACGGCATTTTCAAATGTTCGCCCACGCATATAAGCAAACGGGGCTATCTCAACTTTGCCGATTTCTGGACGCAAACAATACTGCATAAAAGAGCTTCCTAAGCGCCGAACCAGAATGTCATAGACCGGGCGGAAATAAGGCGCGAACTTCTCAGAAATATCACCGGGCAGGAAACCGAGATCCTCATCGGCCTGCAGTACCGGACGAGTGACGATTATTCTTTCAACATCTTTAAGGATTAACGCTTCGGCAGCCTTGGCGGCACTGATAAATGTTTTACCGCAGCCTGCTTCACCAGTGGCAAATATCAGCTGTTTACTTTCAATGGCTTTAAGATAATCCGCCTGAGCTTCGTTGCGTGCTCTAATAGGCGAGTGATCGCGGGTATCTCGCGCCATACCGATAGATTCTACTCCGCCCATCTGGACAAGCGCAGTGACCGATTCCTCTTCACGCTGCCGATGGCTACGTGAGTCTCGTCTAAGCACACGTTTCGCTTCACGGCGAACTTTTATCACAGCTTTCTGTCTTCCCATGGATGGCACCTTACTGTTGGTTTCATTTCCCGCGTCGTCAGAACAAACGCGATAGTGGTCACTAACGGATGAGGTTTGGCTTCCTTGTAAGCCATGAATTGCCTTACTGGAGGATGCATAAGAGGCCGCCAGATACACTCGGCTTAACGCACCAAAATGACGTATGTTGCATGCTGTAAGAGGATAAGTGAGGGTGAAGATAACAAAGCCAGAAGAGTAGTGCCCGCTCTTGTCTGTGCGAGTAAAGTGTTTTTTTAACCGTGCCGTATAAGACGCTGTCATACACTACCCCCTAGTGATGAGTTGCCACTACTGATAACCACCGCTATCTACATTATTTACAGCAATAATAATATAAATCGCAACATAATTTTCACCTTGAGGTAACAAATTATATTGCTATTTATGTTTTATCCCATAGTAATGTGACAGGCAGATAACAGCTTGTGCCGACAGCGTAAATTTTCTGACGTCCTTTTTACACCTCCAGATCAGGCTTCCATTAATCCCTGTCCCAGATAATGTTTTTCATCAATAACACCAGGTAAAACAAAGAAATACCCACCACCTATCGGTTTTATATACTCTTCCAGCGCCTCACCATCGAGCCGTTTTTGTACGGCAATAAATCCCTGAACCAATGCATGCTGATAGCAGACAAACAGTAGCCCCATATCCAGTTGTCCTGATTTTGTTGCTCCTAATGAATAGCTATAGCCTCGGCGTAGCATCAGACCCGATTGTGTTTCCGGGGTACGGGGATTAGCCAGACGGATATGTGAGTCAAGGGCAATAATATCGCCATCAGGATCAGCCTTATAGTCTGGAATATCATGTTCCAGCTTCATCCCTAACGGTGCTCCACTGAACTTATCACGACCAAAGATCGTTTCTTGTTCCTGCAATGGGGTTCGGTCCCAGAACTCAACCCGGAACTGTACAATACGTACCGCCTGGTAGCTACCACCTATTGTCCATCGGGGTTCATGTTGTTCAGCAGTCACCCAGACCACCTCATCCATCAACTGACTGTTTTGGCTGTCAGGGTTAGCAGTACCGTCTTTAAACCCCAGCAGATTAATCGGCGTTTCTTTCCCCTTGCTACGTGCAGCATGTTGAGAGATAAATCCTTCACGTCGCCAGCGTACGCTGAGTAAGTCCGGGGTATGCTTAATGATGTCCCGTAATGCATGAATAACAGTATCAGCGGTATTGGCACATATCTGTATCAGAATATCGCCATGACACAAACTGGCATCCAGTGAGTCGTTAGGGAAGCGAATCATTTTCTGTAATTGAGCAGGCATCAACGTAGTCAGGTGATAACGCTCATCAAAGAGTGAACCCCCGACAGAAAGTGTCATCGTCAGATTATCAGGATAAATCGTTGCTCCGAGGATCCCTGAGTCCATCGGCGGTAATCTTGGATTCGGCGTATCTGGCGCGGGTCCTCCTTGAGTTAAAAAGGCGAAACGCGCTGTCAGCAGACGAAACAACCGCTCAAGTTCGGCCTTGTCACTGGCCAGCACGTCAAAAGCCACCAGCATCATGGAGGCTTGTTGTGGAGTCAGAATACCCGCCTGGTGCGGGCCGTAAAATGGTTCAGTTTCAAGGCGAGCATTATCTGATCTGTCTGTATCCGTCATCGCCGCAGATGCAGCGGCAGAAGCCATAGGACAACCACCGCCTATAACTAGCGCACCTCCCAGTGCGCTTAACGTTTTCAGCAATTTACGCCGTGCTGGTTGATGATTATCCGGCTTAACATGCTCTGTCATCGACTTAATCCAGTCCCATTACACCACGGAGTTTAGATAGCTCTTCCGCCAGTACAGTAATAGGCCCTTTAAGGGCATTACGATCGCTATCGGTTAATTTTTCATAGCTCTCAAACCCATCTTTGGTGCGATATTTGGCTAGAATGCTATTCACTTTAGTAAAGTTAGCATCCACTTTGGCTAATAGGTCCGGGGCCTCTTTCGTGAGTTGAGGACGCAGTAAGTTAACGATTTTCTGTGCCCCATCGATATTAGCCTGAAAATCCCACAGGTCAGTACGACTGTAACGCTCTTCTTCACCACTGATTTTACTGGCCGCGACTTCTTCAATGAGAGCCGCCGCTCCACCGACCACTTTCGCGGGTGGAAATGCCAGTTCTGAGATACGGGTCTGTAAATCGAGTACATCCGTATTCAGCTGGTCGGCATATTTCTCCAGTCCAGCGGTGGAGTTATCGCCAAACAAACCTTTTTCCAGTCGATGGAAACCGGTAAATTGTGGATCATTGGCTTTTTGTTCAAAATCATCTTCACGTGCATCAATGCTACCGTCGAGATCTGAGAATAATTCAGCAATCGGTTCAATACGTTCATAATGCTGACGAGTCGGAGCATAAAGTATTTTTGCTTGTGCTAGATCACCGGCTTTGACTGCCGCAGTAAATGCCTGAGTCTCTTTCACCAGGGCTGCTGTTTCTGTCAAGACATAGGCTTTGTAGTCCGCAATAGGACCAGCAAGTGCCAGCAAATTTGAGACTTCTCCCGTCTGAGTGGCGGTTCCTTTTACGACCAGTTTTCCTTTCGGATTACTCAGCAAGCCGCAGGTAATATCGTAATCACCCGGCTGTAAGTTAACGGTCATTTTTTGTGTGAAGCCAGGAGCGATATTTTCACGCTCCTCTACCACCATGACCCCTTTAAGGATCTCCCACTCCAGTGCTTTTTGACTCTTATTCTGGATAATAAATTGTGTTTTTCCAGCATCAACGGTCAGATTCATCGGCTCACACTGTTTATCAGTGACAACGACTTTAACTTGCGGTACATCCGCAGCCTGGGCAGCAAATGAGGAGCAGATAGCCGCAGCCAGAGCGAGACGCCGGGCACTAAAATGAAATAATTGACTCATGACTCATTCCTGTATCGCAATTGATGGATGTATTCGCGTCAGATTTCTCTGCCGCAATAATAATTAACGCACTACTTTTTTCGGGGTATTGCTACTCCACGGACTAAAAAACAGCACCAGAGCAGGGATCAGATAGATAACATAGACTGCAACCTCACTTATGGTTGGGGCTTCCTGATAACCAAAAAGACCTTCAAGTAAGGTTCCGAATAATGAATGTGTCGACAGAGTCTCGCTCATGTCAAAAGCTCTCTCTTGGAAGTGATTCCAGATCCCAGCTTCGTGAAAAGCTCGAATAGCACTGGCACTCAGCCCGGCTGCGACCACTAAAATAAACAAGCTGGTCCATTTGAAAAAAGCAGCAAGATTGAGACGAACCCCGCCGTAGTAGATAAGGAAACCAAGAGCAACAGCCGTGGCCAGTCCTAGCATCGCGCCAATCGGTGGCATAATGCCGACATCTTGTTGAAAAGCTGCCAGTAAGAAAAAGACCGACTCAAGCCCTTCGCGTGCGACGGCAAAAAACACCATCAGAATAAGCGCCCAGCTATGATTATTTTTACCGCCAAGCGCACTATCTACCGCTTGTTCTAGCTGCCCTTTAACGTTACGGGAGACTTTACGCATCCAGAACACCATCCAGGTGAGGATAAAAACAGCTACCACGGCAATCAAGCCTTCAAATAACTCTTGTTCTTTTTGTGGAAACTCACCGGTCGTCTCATTAATCACCAGACCCAGAACCAGACAAAGGACAGCTGCCGTCGCGACACCTACCCACATAGCAACAAATAAATGACCGCGTTGGGTACGTTTAAGATAGCTGGCAATGAGGCTGACAATCAGTGCAGCCTCCAGCCCTTCGCGTAACATAATAAGAAACGGAACAAACATTCCAGACCTCGTTGGTGTGAATACCTGTCAACTTGCGTAAAGATCGGTAAGTACATATCGATATTGATTATCATTACCATCAAGAATAAAACAAGCCCCTGAGTAAGATATTTATCAAAACAGCGATCCTGGTTTGAGATCTTCAGATTATTTATTCTCAGGTCACTAACGTATAACAGCCGCCCTTATCTCTTCGTCATCTAAAGGTGCAACCCAAGTAAAAAGCAGAAAATTACAGGTTTAATGACGGTTTATTGGTACCTCAGGTATCACTTCTGAAAGCGACTTCACATATTAAATAGAACGTGTTTTAACCAGGTTGCACAAAGTTGCAACTTAATGGATATTGCTCGATAACAACCTGTCTATACCCTAAATAATTCGAGTTGCTTGTAGGCGCAAAGCTTCGATCTTCGATGAGCATAGGCAAACTAAGCGCATGCAACACCCAAGCAACTTGAAGTATGACGGGTATAAAAATAACTGGAGATATGAGCGTGGCGACGACAACCATGGGAGTAAAGCTTGATGAAGCAACGCGAGAGCGTATTAAAGCCGCTGCGTCACGGATTGACCGCACTCCTCACTGGCTCATTAAACAGGCCATTTTTAGTTATCTGGAGCAACTGGACAGGAATGAAGATATAGCCGCTATTTCCGCATTGGTTATCGAATCATCCGAAGGTCCAGAGGCACTCCCTGTGGAGGAAGAAGCCTCGCAACCCTTTCTGGAATTTGCTGAACAGATATTACCACAATCGGTCTCCCGTGCAGCAATCACGGCCGCCTGGCGACGTCCCGAGACAGATGCCGTTCCAATGATTCTGGAGCAGGCCAAATTAACGCCGATTATTGCTGAGCAAACCTATAAAACGGCTTACCAGTTAGCTGAACAATTACGCGGACAAAAAAATCTGTCCGGTAAAGCCGGGCTGATACAAGGATTATTGCAAGAGTTCTCTCTCTCCTCACAAGAGGGCGTGGCATTGATGTGCCTCGCCGAAGCCTTATTGCGCATTCCCGATAAGGCGACACGCGATGCTTTAATCCGCGATAAAATCAGTAACGGTAACTGGCACTCTCATCTCGGTCACAGCCCCTCTCTGTTTGTTAATGCTGCTACCTGGGGCTTGCTGTTTACTGGACGTTTAGTCGCTACCCATAACGAGGCCAGTCTTTCCAGTTCACTGAACCGCATTATCAGCAAAAGCGGTGAACCTTTAGTACGTAAAGGTGTGGATATGGCTATGCGCTTGATGGGTGAGCAATTTGTCACCGGTGAAACCATCGCTGAAGCGCTTGCTAATGCCCGCAAACTGGAAGATAAAGGCTTCAGGTATTCTTACGATATGCTGGGGGAAGCGGCACTGACAGCCACCGATGCAGAGGCTTATTTACTGGCTTATCAACAGGCTATCCATGCTATCGGCAAAGCATCTAACGGACGGGGTATTTATGAAGGCCCAGGGATTTCGATTAAACTTTCAGCTCTACACCCCCGTTATAATAGATCGCAATATCAACGTGTTATTGATGAATTGTATCCACGATTGCTCTCTTTGACGCTACTGGCTCGTCAGTATGATATTGGTATTAATATTGATGCAGAAGAAGCTGATCGTCTGGAGATCTCTCTCGATTTACTTGAAAAGCTCTGCTTTGAACCTGAATTGTCCGGCTGGAATGGCATTGGGTTTGTCATTCAAGCATATCAGAAGCGTTGCCCTTTTGTGATTGATTACCTGATTGATTTAGCATCCCGTAGCCATCGCCGTCTGATGATCCGTCTGGTTAAAGGCGCCTACTGGGATAGTGAAATTAAACGTGCCCAAATCGACGGGCTGGAAGGTTATCCCGTCTATACCCGTAAGGTCTACACCGATATTTCTTATCTCGCCTGTGCCAAAAAATTGCTGGCAGTTCCTAATCTAATCTACCCACAATTTGCCACCCATAATGCCCATACTTTAGCCGCTATCTATCATCTGGCAGGCCAAAATTACTATCCAGGTCAGTATGAGTTTCAATGCCTGCATGGTATGGGTGAACCGCTGTATGAGCAGGTAGTAGGAAAAGTTGCTGAGGGTAAACTTAACCGGCCGTGCCGTATTTATGCTCCGGTAGGGACACATGAAACCCTGCTTGCCTATCTGGTTCGTCGTTTACTGGAAAATGGAGCGAATACCTCTTTTGTTAATCGTATTGCGGATACGACTTTACCGCTAAATGAACTTGTCGCCTGCCCTGTCAGTGCCGTTGATGCCATCACGTTAAAAGAAGGGAAAGCGGGACTTCCTCACAGTAAAATTCCGCTACCAATAGCGCTATACGGTGAAACCAGGCAGAACTCCAGTGGCCTGGATTTGGCAAACGAGCATCGCCTTGCGTCCCTTTCTTCGACATTGCTTAATAGTGCAACTAAAAAGTGGCTGGCAGTACCGATTCTGGACGACTTACAGCATAGCGAACATTGTTGTACCGTAAAAAATCCAGCTGACCATCGGGACATTGTCGGTTACAGCCGTGAAGCGACTCAGGAAGAAGTGACTCAAGCTCTTAATAATGCGCTCAGTGCAGCATCTATTTGGTTTGCCACGCCCCCACAAGAGCGTGCTGCAGTGCTGGATAAAGCAGCCGTCTTGATGGCAAGTCGCATGCAACTGTTGATAGGTCTTTTGGTTCGCGAGGCAGGGAAAAGTTTCAGTAATGCTATTGCTGAGGTTAGAGAAGCCGTTGATTTTCTGCATTATTATGCCAGTCAGGTACGATATGACTTTGATAATGAGACCCATCGTCCACTTGGTCCGGTAGTGTGCATTAGCCCGTGGAATTTTCCGTTAGCTATTTTTACCGGACAGGTTGCCGCCGCACTAGCCGCTGGCAATAGTGTCCTGGCGAAACCTGCAGAACAGACACCATTGATTGCCGCCCAGGCTGTCATTCTGTTACTGGAAGCAGGCGTTCCTGCTGGAGTGGTACAACTGTTGCCCGGTCGGGGTGATACTGTCGGAGCACAGCTCGTCAGTGATACACGCGTTCGTGGAGTGATGTTTACCGGCTCTACCGCGGTGGCGACTCTGTTACAACGTAATATTGCTGGTCATCTTGATAATCAAGGGCATCCGACACCATTGATTGCAGAAACCGGTGGTCTTAATGCGATGATTGTCGACTCTTCAGCCCTGACTGAGCAAGTGGTTGTCGATGTGATGGCGTCAGCATTTGACAGTGCAGGTCAGCGTTGTTCGGCGCTGCGTATTCTGTGCTTACAAGATGACGTTGCAGAACATACTTTGCAGATGCTACGGGGTGCCATGGCAGAGTATCGTATGGGTAACCCTGGTCGCTTTACTACCGATATTGGTCCAGTGATTGATGAAGAAGCCAGACGACGTATCGAACAGCATATTGAAGAGATGAGAGCCAAAGGACATCCGGTTTTCCAGGCCACTTACACGAACAGTGCGGATCATGAAGAATGGAAAAATGGAACCTTTGTACAACCCACTCTGATTGAGCTGCATAATTTCGATGAGCTACAGCAAGAAATCTTTGGTCCAGTGTTACATGTTGTGCGTTATCCACGTCATCAACTTAATTCCCTGATAAAACAGATTAATGATGCAGGCTATGGCCTGACCCTTGGCATACATACTCGTATTGATGAAACCATTGCCCAAGTTACTGGCAGCGTGAAAGCCGGCAATCTGTATGTAAACCGTAATATGGTTGGTGCAGTAGTTGGGGTGCAACCTTTTGGTGGCGAGGGACTGTCGGGGACTGGACCAAAAGCTGGTGGCCCACTCTATCTCTATCGTTTGTTAGCACACCGCTCAGAAAAGGGTCCGTTTACACATCAGGGCTCTCAGCCACCAATCGTAATGCCAGTCAGAGATCAATGGCAGTCTACTTATCAGGCCTTAACTCAGTGGATTGACTCATTCTATCCAGAACTGAACCCCGTATGCGCGCAATTTGCTAAGCAAAACCAGTCCGGCACCACGCGGCTATTGCCCGGATCAACGGGTGAGCGTAATAGCTACAGCCTGTTACCACGCGAATGTGTATTGTGTCTGGCGGACAATGAACCCGACCTCCTGACACAACTAGCCGCTGTTATCTGTGTTGGTAGTCGCCCTCTATGGATAGAAGCAGAGGTACAACGCACACTCTATACCAAATTACCGACCAAGCTGCAGCAGCAGATAATGTTCACCACTAATGAAACGGTATTAACCCAGCCGTTCGATACCGCTATCTACCATGGCGATTCAGACACCTTGCGTCAATTTTGTGAGGATGTAGCTGCCAGAGAAGGAGCGATTGTCACCGTTCAGGGGCTGGCTCGCGGTGATAGCTCGATTCAACTAGAACGCCTTTACCTGGAACGTTCACTGAGTGTGAATACTGCGGCAGCAGGGGGTAACGCCAGTCTGATGACTATCGGGTAATAGAAATACAAACCCCAGACATTTACAGGTAATGTCTGGGGCTTTTACCTGCTACAAGCTTTCTTCTGTCAGCACGTCTTTTTTACGTTTTCGTTTCAACTTTAGTTCGCTGACCAGCACGCCCAGAACAATAAGTACTGCACCCACCAATGCCAGCATCGGTAACCGTTCGCCTGCGATACGGCCAAAGATACCCGCCCAGACAGGTTCACCGGTGTAGATAAGCGTCGCCCGAGTAGGAGAAACGCTTCGCTGTGCCCAGTTCATCGTAACCTGAATAATGGCACTAAAAATACCCAGCCCTAATGCCACAATAATCAGTTGGTTAGTGAATGGTGGAATACTTTCGCCTGCAGGTACCATGGTGGCAAAAGCCACAACAGACGCGGTAGCAAGCTGCACTACGGTCACACGTTTAATATCAACCCGACTGGCAAAAGCACTGATCAGAATAATTTCAGCAGCAATAGCTACAGCACCAATCAGGGTAATGATTTCCCCTGTTCCTAAGGTCAGAGTCGAGCCTTCTGGCCCAGCCAGTAGGATAAGCCCCATAAATGCCAGTCCCACGCCTATCCACGACATCAGCCCCGGCATCCTCCCGAGGCAGATCCATTGCAAGAGTGGCACAACCGGGACATACATAGCGGTAATAAAGGCCGACTTACTACTGGAGATCGTTTGCAAGCCCCAAGTCTGTAAACTGTAGCCAATCGCGATGGCAATACCTATCAGAACACCAGCTTTAAACTCGAGGAAGGTTAATCCGGATAGCGATTTTATTGAAAATAGTCCCACCACTATAGCGGCAGTTGCAAAGCGTAGTCCGACAAAGAAAAAAGGATCGCTTAAGGTCATTGCATACTGCACAGCAAGAAATGTTCCGCCCCAGAACATGGTAATCAGGATCAGCAGAGCTTCTTGAGGCTTAAGCGAAAAATAACGTGAGAATGGCGCTGGCATGGACAAAACCGTGAAAAGTAACAATAACCTATAGTGCGTTGTCATGCATTCAGGCGCAATGGTCTAGCCTAAATAAACTCCATTAATAAGTGATATCTACTATTTTCACCCACAATACCTTCTGACTTTTAAAGTGTGGAATACACTCTATATTTAAAGAACAATAACGGAGGATGCTATGTCTACAGATAAAGAAAAAGTACATCACATTGGGGAATGGGCTGGTTTACGTAATACGTCTCCTGAGATTGCCCACGCTATCTTTGAGTTAGCAGATTACGATGAAGTACTGGCAGAAAAAATTTGGGAAGAAGGTAGCGATGAAGTCCTTCCTCTTGCATTTGCCAAAACGGATAAAGAGCGATTGTTTTGGGGTGAACAGACCATCGAACGAAAAAATGTCTGATCAACGTCAGACCTGCCCTTTCCTGTGAGAGGGCAAATTTTGGATCTCTTCCTGAAAAATGGTATAAGTCACTCGAATTATTTAGGGTAGATGTCACCATTCATTAGAATGACATTCAGTTTTCCCCCCCAGAATTCAGCAATGAAAACATCTTCCGGTTTAATCTTTAATTCTGTTAACTGCTCATCGAGCCAGGCTTGATCTTTTTCAATAGAATCCAGTTCGTATGGCCTTGATTTACCACTCTGCATCACAATAACTGCAGGCATCCTGGTGCCTTCACAGACGACAGACAGTTGCCCACTAGGTTCTATTTGCGCATAACGTACTTGCTGGAATGAATGGACTCCCTGGGTATGTAACTGGGAAGACACGCTCATGATATCTATTTTATTTTGCTTGCTCAGAATATTATCCATCAGGAAACGGCCATTTTTTATGATAGGAATAGGCTCTCCTATCGTAACTGCACGAAATACACTCACATGCCGGCTAACCCAGTTAAGGGCTGATATCAGCGAAACACCGATTAAAAGCACCACAATATACTGATACATTGGGATCACATCGTTGTATATCACCCCACCAATGATGCCACCTAAGACAAAGTTTCCGATAAAATCGACAGGCGTCATTTGTGATAGTTGAGTTTTACCCGAAAAATTAAGATGGGCGATAACAATGATAAAACCAATAATAAACTTTAATAAAACAAAACCATAATATCCCATTGAGTCAAACATTCTGCATTATCTCTATTTTCAGTATCAACCTGCCATAAAGGATAGCTCATTATATACCCGTCATACTTCAAGTTGCTTGGGCATTGACTGCACTCACTCACCCGAATCACTTACTGGGCGGGATTCCTTCGCTTGCCACCTTCCTGCAACTCAAATTATTTTGGGTATAGAGTCCCCTGTTTCAAGAAAACTGAGTTTAAATTTTTTTTCTGCCAAAGAAACATATTCAAAAAAACAGCCATTTGATAGAGTTTATGTATCAATAAATAATCACTTGCTATATATCTTATATTTGACTGAAGATAGAGCATATCTTTAAATTGTTGTTCACTCATATTGATAACTTGCAACAGACCTTTATTAATTACAATATCACAAATATGTTTTTGTTTTCTATTTAAGATATCAAATAATATGTTTGATGAGGATTTTTTGTTAGTTGTCAATAATGAAAAATCATCATATTTTTTAGCTGCCATTTGTCTAATTATCTTCCGATCCAGACAAGCATCAAAGTGCTCATAAGATGGAATAGATATAAATTCAAAAATAACACTTTCAAATAATATTGGAGCAATAATATTGATGCTTCCTGAATGTCTTGATGGATGAATTGAATATATAGATTCAATAATATTCTTGATATGTTCTGATTTACCCGGGTGTTTATCCGAAAGAGTAATTCTACTTTGATTGATACAATTCTCGATAATATTAAAAAATGTTATTCCTTTTAACTTAGCAAGTTCTTTCGATTTTTTACAGGCACTAAAAAAACCATTATCAATTAGAGCATCGATACAGGCAAGACCATTTGTATTTTGTCCAAAAACAGCATCTCCTCCATGGCCAGAAATAAATTGAATGGGTGAATAGTTCATTCCTCGTGTGATAATTCCTGATGTATCATAAGATAAACAGATTGGTATTTGATGGGGAAAATCATAGTGTTGCTCATAATATGAATCTAACGAATAATCAAAACATTCCTCTATTTTTATCAATTCAACACCAAGCAACCTGGCTTTTTTCTCTGCAATATAGTATTCACTATCATTACCTTGACCTGAAAATTCTTTATGATAAGCCTTAAAAGGGATACCAGACTCTTTCATGATATGTAATAATAATGAAGAATCAAAACCACCAGAATAAAAAAGACCACTTTCTCGACAATCCCGTGATGATAATATATTATCTGATATTAATTCTATTACATTTTTCTCTTTCTCTTTCTCTTTCTCTTTCTCTTTCTCTTTCTCTTTGGCGAGAAAATGAACATTGTCAATGCAAAGGTCCATATCCATCAATAAATAATAACCAGGTTTTAAAAAATATATACCATTAAATATTGTCTCATCATGATAAAGTTGATTACTGAGGAGTTTTTTTTATTGAATTAATATTGCAACATGGCTTCCCTATGACACTAATAACTTTCTCCATTCCTATAAGAAAGTAAATATTTGTTCCTCGACGAAAAAAGAATACATACTCAGTATTATGCACGGAAGAATAACAGTTCACTGACTCACTCTGTAAATCAAAAATCAAAAAAACTCCAATACCGGAAATATCACTAACCAAAAAATGCGTATTTAATGAAACACACAATAACATGTCTCTCGTTATTTTTTGATTTTTATAACTTAAACTTCCTTGCCAAAGGTACAATTTATCCCCATGAAAAATATTGAATTTACCATCAACAAATAAAGCCATGTCATTTTTTATTATTTTATTCATGATCTTACCTCAAGAATAACACTTAAACATTGTCGTAGATTAGGGCTGTCATTAATAATCTCGCCATCCACCTCTAACCAGGCATGAGAGAAAAAAGGTCAGGTTCTGATCCCCACGACCAGATTACTCGATATTCCTACCTCTGCCAGAAAATGTTGCAGAACAACTGATGTTGTTAAACAGTCAGTTTTATTTATGTTTAGATAGAAAGTATTGATTAATTTCCACAGACAGAGACTGATTCTCACTGATTTTTCTGTTTTATCCATTTTTTCACTACTTACTTTAGGTTTATTATTTAAAATAAAATACCATTTTCTTTTTATTATATTATTACTGATGTTAATTAATTTTATCGATGATTTAATCAACTTAAAAAAATAAAACACTTTACCTTGTGGAATAAAATTAGTGCATTTTGGAAACCAACGTTCTTCAAGATAATCCTCAGATGGGTAAATGAATGCATCGACTAAATTTAAATAGATAAGATTACAATCACCAAAACACTCTATATATTCATAAATATTTCCATTATCTATTTTAATAAGAGGATTAACATGTTCTGTTATATAGTATTCATCATCATTAATGTCTAATACAACGATATCATTATGATAAATGGTAACAGCTAGTTTTTTCATTTTTAGACTCTATTGTTATTAATTAGCGATCTGCATAATAAAAACATTATTGACTAAAAAAAGGAGGCATGTTAATTGTTCTCACAAGGTGACGATATTAATATCACCGTTCACTCTTCTAGAGAATAATATTAATTAATAAAAGGGAGTTTATTATGAAAAAAATCATTGTTTCTGCTAAAAAACAATTAAAATTTGTCCTTGTCGGAAAAGCGATAAAACTAACCAAGGGAGGAGATGGGAAAATAACGGAATACTTTCCCGGAGGTGAAATAAATCGTTATAGTTAATAATTTGATTAATTGTTCTAGTTAATCGTTTGGTCTATTCCGAAATAATTCGCATGGTTTGTAGTAGGTGCCAAGTTCAGACAGGCGATGAGCACAGGCCAGCAATGTGATTCTACTGTCTGAGCGCAGGTAACATCCAGACGACTTGAAGTATAACGGGTAGATAATAATAATTTTTAACGTCTGAATACAGGGAGAGAATTAATTGTCTCTCCCTGCTAAGGCTTTATACGATAAGTACGTTTAGTTGATCGCAGGATTAATCTGCAGTTCCCAGTCCTGCTCTTCCCAGCCATGAGCATCAAAACGACGAGAAAACTGTAGCGTTTTTCCAGTTAATTGTTCAGGTTTCAGTCGGACACCATAAATACCCAGACCCAGAGGCGTACTATTTTTCTCCTGTATGGTTTGCCAGCCATCAAAGCCATAGTGCAGCACAAAGGGTTCAGTGGCCTCTATCAGTAATTCAAGGCCTGAAGGCAAGGTATCGCAGGATAAATAGTCACGCCAGTGCCGTACGGTGGTTTTAGTGGGGTGTTCGACGTAGCGCTGATAAACCACATCCAGTCGCTCTATCGGTTTCCCGCTTTCCTGGGCATAAATAAGTTTCACTAACTCAGCATGAGCCCAGTTAAGCGGCATCGCACTGCCACTAGGCCGTCCTTTTATCAGCCCGCGCTCTGGAATATCGGCCTGGTCCCAGATTTGTTCTGGTAGCATGCCTCCGACACTCGCTGACGCTAGCATGGCATCAATATAGGGCTGAACATCCTCCCCGGAGGCCACAGCATAATGTCCGCGCTCACCACTTAATAATGGCCATAAGCGCCCGATTCCACTGCCATCAAAGGCTCGCCCATCGTGATGTTCACCATAGCCGTCTTCGTTATAGCGGTAATAATAGGGGCCAGCAGGCAAATCAGCACGTAACAGTTTATCGACTAACTGAGTGGTATCACATATACGGCTATCCATCGCATCACGTAGCCCAAACCTGACCATACAAAGATATTCCATACCCAGTAAGGTTCGGGTTTTGATGGTTTCTTCATGGCGGTTACGGAGGGTGACATGACCATAACGCGCTGAATGCCAGGCCGGATTCAAACGAATATAGTGGCCCGCTATTTGATGCTCTCGATCCAGCTCACTGTCATGCACATAGACCCAGGACTCAAGGCGTTCATTCCAGTCATCCGCCAGGGATAACGAATACTGCCGATCCCCTTCCTCCATCAATCCAGACTCAGCACCTGCGACCAAAGCAGCAATACAGGCTGACAGAGTAAATGGATTAATCCCTGCATTTTCCTCCCAGCGATCCTGCGGGCTGGAAGGACCATGATGAGCAATATAAGCTAACGCTTTTTGCACCATATTCACGACGGCGCAGTGCATATCATCGAGTAAGCCTTCTTCATGTAACTTGGCTGCAAGCAACACCGGTAGGGCAACTTCATCAAGCTGGATACCCTGCCAGTATGGACGCCCGTCAGTGTAATTATTCTGCATCCAGTGGCCGTCAGGCTGCTGAATAGCAATTAAATAGGCCAGCAAAGCACGGACTTCTTCAATCAGCCCGTAAGCCAGAAGAGCAAAACCGACCTCAACCGAATCCCGCGGCCACACTAAATGATAGCCACCGGGATCTTTATGAGAGTCTCCCCATGGCGTGCTCAGACTCGCGACCATGGCTCCCGGGAAGGTACGTCCTTCATGCGTTTTTAAGACTGAAATAGAGGTCTTAATGGCATCGGCTAATGGTTTCGGCAGTGGTTTTTTCTGCGGGAAACGCACATTTTTATGCCACTGCGTCCAGTGATGCAGATACTGGCTTTTCGCTTGCGCAAAACCCGCAACTAAGGCACTTCTCGCCAGGGTCATAGCCCCTTCAGCATTACTGGCAAAGGCTAGCGCCAGGGTCCCACTTTCACTGGCTAGTTCACCCAGCATGGCAATATTGCCAGGACCTGCCTGCTGGTACTCCCAAGTCATACGCTGATGCAGACTAAAATCTTGCCAGCCATCAGAAGTACCGACATAACCAACACTGCTACGAGAAAATCCCTGGTCTGCAGCCAGGAATAAAAATTGATTATTCTTTTCTGCCAGCAGACCGAGCTCTGTCACACGACCAGTATTATTATCGCCATCACCGTCCAGATGTGGGGCTAGCAGGGGATACAGTTTCAACCCCTCGCCTTCAAGCTGATAACGGATTAATAAGGCATCGCGAACAGGATCGGCAACAATTTCCAGTTCCAGCCGATAACGCTCATGTTCATGGATAATTTTTGGCAGCAACAAATCTGCCGCCGGTGTGCTCAGGCGATAATTATGTACTCGTTTGATTTCTGACCAGAAGTCATCCCCAGCGATAATAAACCCTAAGTCTCTGATCTGTGGGGTGCTATTGGATGGCCAGTAAACCTCATTAAGGATACCGTAGCCGACACTAAACCAGACTCGTCCATTACCAAGCCCTGTTCCCACGATATCTTTGGCGCTGCTGGTCCAGGTCGCCGTTATTCCTGGAGCACCTGGTGCGATATTTTCGCTCATGGTCTCTCCTATTGCACCAGTGAACGCCACTTATGACCCGGACGCATAATGCGATGTTGGGTATCAGGACCTTCGGTACCCGCTTTATAAAGATCAGGCATCCCGGTTTTCCAGGCTTCCAGGGCAGGTTCAATAGCACGCCAGGCCCATTCAACTTCATCAAAACGTAAGAAATGCGCTCTTTCACCGTTAAGGGCATCAATCAGCAGTTGCTCATAAGCTGAGACTTCGTGTTGTCCTGGTTGGGCATAAGGTGCACTGAGGGCGATATTATGCGTTTTAACATGCATGCCAGGTAACTTGGCAGTCATATGCATTTCCATCCCCATATCGGCACCCATGCGGAACACCAGCCAGTTATTCTCTACCGTCAAATCACCCGGAAGCGCGCCTGCTGGTGCTTTAAACTCAACCGCAATTTCCGCATAGTTATTGGTAAGACGTTTACCACTACGCAAATAGAATGGAACCCCTTTCCAGCGCCAGTTATCTATTTCCAGTCTCAGCGCAGCAAAGGTTTCGGTATTGGTCTCTACCGGTATGCCAGGTTCATTACAGTAATCCGCCACCGATTTACCCTCAACTACGCCAGCACAATACTGACCGCGTACTGCCCAGTCTGCCGGGTTCATATCATCAGTCGGACGAATAGACTTCAACACTTCCACTTTATGGTCACGCAGGATTTCACCATCCCAGCGCCCTAAGGGTTCAATCGCGGTCAGCGTCAATAATTGCATCAAGTGGTTTTGCAGCATATCGCGCATCGCACCCGACTTGTCATAATAGACGGCACGATTTTCCACGCCTAAGGTTTCGGCATAGGTAATCTGAACCTGCTCAATATGTTCCGCTTCCCATACTGGAGCCAGTACCCGGTTAGCAAAACGGAAAATCATCAGATTTTGGGTCGCTTCTTTACCTAAGAAGTGATCAATACGGTAGACCTGTGTCTCGTCCCAATATTGATGAACTTGATTGCGTAGCTCTTCAGCCGTCGCCAGATTGGTACCAAAAGGTTTTTCAATCAGGATCCGACGCCAGTTATCTGCATCTTCTTTGGCAAGTCCTGCTTCACCAATCGCTAATGCCGCCTGACCAAAAAGCGTGGGTGGCAACGCCAGATAAAACAACGCTGATCCAGTGACTTTACTGTCTAACTGTTTTAAATCATCGGCTTCTAGTGAACCACTGACAAAATCAAGATGCTGGCTAAAGTTCTGCCATTCAGTTTCGTCAAAGTCTTTACCTGATTCGGCTAAAAAATCGTGAAGATGTTTTAAAAAATCATCACGATCCCATTTATCGATTGAATAACCAATAATATTTAAGGAAGGAATTAAGCCCAGTTTATGAAGCTCAAACAGGGAGGGCATTAATAGTCGTTTGGTTAAATCACCACTGGCGCCAAGAATGACTAATGACATGTTGCTCATGTTTTTATGCTCCTTTGTTTCCATCTGAGTCTGCTGCTTTTTCCTGATGCCCACCAAAAGCATGGCGCATTGCAGACTGAATACGATCGGCGAATAAGTCATTACCCCGTGAGGCAAAGCGCGAGTAAAGTGCAGTGGTCAGTACCGGTGCGGGTACGCCTAAATCGATAGCTGCGCTTGACGTCCAGCGTCCTTCGCCTGAGTCGGATACTCGCCCTTCATAACTTTCAAGATCTGGCGAGTGATGCATTTCCTGGGCGATTAAGTCCAGTAACCAAGATCCAACGACGCTTCCCCGCCGCCACAGCTCACTAATATCAGCAACCGGCAAGTCGTATTTATAATATTCAGGATGTTCAAGCGGGCTGGTTTCAGCATCTGCTTCGACTGTCTGGTGGCCTTGGTTGGCATGTTTAAGAATACTCAAACCTTCGGCATAGGCCGCCATCAGGCCATATTCGATTCCGTTATGAACCATTTTAACGAAATGGCCCGCTCCTGTTTCACCGCAATAGAGATAGCCTTGTTCTGCCGGAGAAGGCGTCCCACTTTTACCTTCGGTACGGGGAGCACTATCAACACCCGGGGCTAATGCACGAAAAACGGGTTCGAGGAAATCATAACGGTCTTTCGGACCACCAATCATATGGCAATAGCCACGCTCTTCGCCCCAGACACCTCCGCTAACACCGACATCCATATAATGCACTCCCTTATCAGCCAGACCTTTTGCCCGCCGGATATCTTCGGTAAAGTGCGAGTTCCCTCCATCAATCAAAGTATCCCCGCTCTCCAGTAATGGGAGCAAGGTTTCAATCACTGAATCTACTACCGCAGCGGGTAACATCAGCCAGATATGTCGAGGTGCCGGCAGGTTACTGATCATTTCTTCAATCGAGGTGTTAAAGACCGTCGTAGCGGGTACTAACTGTTTGCTATCCGGATTTTTGTCAAAAACGACACATTGAATACCTGCCTGAGTAATACGACGCACCATCGCCGCCCCCATACGACCGAGACCAATAAAACCGAGCTGTTGACAAGTTGAAGATAAAAGACTCATAGATTTTTTCCCCACAATCGAATGCCGCCAAGAAAGGTACATTCATTATTACCACGCTACATAAGCGGGGTATGCAAATATGCAAATAGTGTGTGCCGCAGCTTGTTGAGCTAACCCGTCATATCAGCTGTGCTGGCAAGAGTTTCTACTTTAACAGTAGCAACATTTTCCTTTATTGCCTCTCTGAGACACCATGCTATGGCTGAAAACGGACTTGCTATGCTAAATATCTACTCTATTGAATATATTGTGAGTTTGATGAAGAAACTTTGACAGCGATTAGCTTACTTTGGATTATGAGATGTGAGGGGGCTTAAGCAGATTGAGCGATTAGAATGTAGCCGACACGCCGTTATTCTGGTGTATCGGCTCTGCTACTGGCGTTTTCGGATGGCTGGTGACCATCCGATTTTACCGTTAAATCAATTTACTGACTGAGTGCAAACTAATCGTCAATACCTTTACTACGCAGGTAATCTTCATACCCACCAGTAAAGTCAATCACACGCTCAGGTGTCATCTCCAGAACACGGGTAGCCAGTGAGCTGACAAATTCACGGTCATGGGAAACAAAGATAAGTGTTCCCTCAAACATTTCCAGTGCCATATTGAGTGACTCAATAGACTCCATGTCGAGGTGGTTCGTCGGTTCATCCATAATCAGGATGTTCGTACGCTCCATCATCAGCTTACCGAACAGCATGCGTCCTTTTTCACCACCAGAGAGGACCTTAGCCGGTTTTTTGATATCATCCTGGCTAAATAACAGGCGTCCGAGAATGCCACGTACCGCCTGCTCGTCATCGCTTTCTTGTTTCCACTGACTCATCCAGTCGAATACGCTGAGATCGTTTTCAAATTCGTATTCGTGGTCCTGAGCGTAGTAACCGATATTGGCGTTTTCAGACCATTTAACTGTCCCGTTGTCTGGCGTCAGTTCGCCCACCAGTGTTTTCAGGAAGGTCGATTTACCGATACCGTTGGTACCTAAGATTGCCAGCTTTTCACCGACTTCCAGCAACAATTTGACATTTTTAAACAGCGGGCCGTTATCAAAGCCTTTAGTCAGGGAGTCAATTTCCAGTGCGTTACGGAACAGCTTTTTGTCCTGCTCGAAACGAATAAATGGATTCTGACGGCTGGATGCTTTGACTTCATCCAGTTTGATTTTGTCTATCTGGCGAGCACGGGAAGTCGCCTGACGAGACTTAGAGGCGTTAGCGCTAAAGCGGCTGACAAAGGATTGCAGGTCAGCAATCTGCGCTTTTTTCTTGGCGTTATCAGATAACAGACGTTCGCGAACCTGAGTGGCCGCAGTCATATACTCGTCGTAGTTACCTGGGTAGACACGCAGCTCACCGTAATCTAAATCAGCCATATGCGTACAGACCATATTCAGGAAGTGACGGTCGTGCGAAATAATAACCATGGTGCTCTCACGCTCATTGAGCACCTGCTCCAGCCAACGAATGGTATCAATATCCAGGTTGTTGGTCGGTTCATCGAGCAGCAGAATATCTGGATTTGAAAACAGTGCCTGAGCCAACAGAACACGTAGTTTCCAGCCTGGAGCCACTTCACTCATTGGACCATAGTGCTGTTCTACTGGAATACCAACACCCAGTAATAACTCACCTGCGCGAGATTCTGCGGTATAGCCGTCCATCTCACCGTATATCACTTCAAGGTCAGCAACTTTGTAGCCGTCCTCTTCGCTCATTTCTGGCAGCGCATAAATACGATCGCGCTCTTGCTTAACTTCCCACAGCTCGCCATGACCCATAATCACCGTATCCAGTACGGTAAATTTTTCAAAGGCAAACTGATCCTGGCGCAACTTACCGATGCGCTCATTAGGATCAAGAGAAACGTTACCAAGCGATGGATCTAAATCCCCGCCCAGAATTTTCATAAAGGTCGATTTGCCGCTGCCATTGGCGCCAATCAGGCCGTAGCGGTTACCGCCGCCGAATTTAACGGAAATATTTTCAAACAGCGGTTTGCTGCCAAATTGCATAGTGACGTTGCTAGATACAAGCACAGAGATGTCCTGAAGAATTTAAGTTGACTGAGTTCTGAAATGTAGATTCTGCTCTATTATGCCATAAGCTGCGCTATGAATCCGCCCGTATCTTCGCCCTCTGACGACAAGCCGTACAAAAAAGTGCGTTTTAGTTGAGATCTGATTCCCTGAACGCAGTCAATGCCCTTATAATGCCTGCCGAATTCCATTCCTTTTTTATTCCACTGGCCAGCACGGTAAGACATTGCTCACATCATGAATATGAAACTTAGTTCACTTTTACTGCCTTTAGTCGTTGTCGCATTTTTCTGCAAATCTGCGCTAGCAGTGACTTATCCACTGCCCACTGACGGCAGCCGCCTGATAGGCGAAAACCAGGTTATCGCTATTCCTGAAGGTAGTACTGCTCCGCTGGAAGATTATGCGGCACAGTATCAAATGGGTCTGTCCAATATGCTGGAAGCGAATCCAGGCATTGATCCCTATCTGCCAAAACCAGGGACCGTCCTGAATATTCCTCACCAGCTAATTTTACCGGATACAGTGCATGAAGGTATTATTATCAACAGTGCTGAAATGCGTCTCTATTATTACCCTAAAGGCACAAACACAGTGATTGTTTTGCCTATCGGTATTGGCCAGCTAGGTACTGACACCCCGATTAACTGGACCACTAAAGTTGAACGCAAAAAAGCAGGCCCAACCTGGACTCCGACGGCAAAAATGCATGCTGAGTACGCTGCTGCAGGTAATCCACTGCCCGCCGTTTTCCCGGCAGGTCCGGATAACCCGATGGGACTGTATGCCCTGTATATCGGTCGCCTTTATGCTATCCACGGCACCAATGCTAACTTTGGGATCGGCTTACGTGTAAGTCATGGCTGTGTGCGTCTGCGTAATGATGATATTAAATTCCTGTTCGATAACGTTCCGGTTGGAACGCGTGTTCAATTTATTGATGAACCCGTCAAAGCCACCAACGAACCTGACGGCAGTCGTTACATCGAAGTACATAACCCTCTTTCCACTACCCAAGAACAGTTTAATTCTAAAGCAGTGGTTCCCGTTAAGTTGACCAGTACTGTCCTGAATGTCACCGGTCAGACTGACGTTGATACTCATGTGGTTGATGAAGCTGTTAAAAATCGCTCCGGGATGCCCGTTCGTCTGAACTAATCCCCGAGAGAGCAGTTGTCTCTGACTCTCGCCATCATCGGACTTATGGCTAAGCCATAAGTCCGACATCAAACGCCCCCTGGTGATTTATCCTGTACACTGAGTATCAGATCTCATAGAAAACGCCCTGATTTAATTGTATGATGAATGGGTATTTCGGAGGATAACGTCTTATGCACAGCACAATAAAAATTATCTGGCAGTACCTGCGATCCTTTATCTTAATTTATGCCTGTCTTTACGTAGGCATATTTGTCGCTTCGCTGCTACCGATTGCTATCCCTGGCAGCATTATCGGCATGCTGATTATGTTTACCCTGCTCGCCTTGCAAATTCTTCCGGCTAAATGGGTCAAACCCAGCAGCCATTTACTGATCCGCTATATGGCTCTGCTGTTTGTGCCTATCGGGGTTGGGGTAATGCAATACTACGATCTGCTGAAAGCGCAGTTTGGCCCAATTGTTATCTCTTGTCTGGTTAGCACACTGGTTGTCATGGTTGTGGTTGGCTGGAGTTCACAGTGGGTTCACGGCAAAAAAGTCGTTTCGGGTGAGGAAGAGGAAGTAAAAAAATGATGCATAACATTTGGTGGTCGCTACCACTCACTATAGTGGTCTTTTTTGCCGCTCGCCGACTGGCTATCCGTTATAAATCCCCACTGCTGAATCCTTTGCTGATTGCCATGTTAGTTATTATTCCTTTACTGATACTAACTAACACCTCCTATGCCGATTATTTCCAAGGTAGCGAGGTGTTAAACGACCTACTTCAGCCAGCCGTTGTCGCGCTTGCCTTTCCTCTCTACGAGCAACTTCATCAAATTCGTGCTCGCTGGAAATCGATCATCACAGTGTGTTTGATTGGCAGTGTTACAGCTATGTGTACCGGGACTTCAGTCGCTTTATTACTCGGCGCATCACCAGAGATTGCTGCCTCTATTCTGCCTAAATCAGTTACCACACCCATTGCGATGGCGGTAGGTGGCAGCATCGGTGGCATTCCGGCCATTAGTGCTATGTGCGTTATTCTTGTCGGGGTATTTGGTGCTGTATTTGGCCATTCGCTATTCAATTTTCTGCGTATCAAAGCCAAGGCTTCACGCGGATTAGCGATGGGCAGTGCATCTCATGCCCTAGGGACAGCACGTTGCGCAGAAGTTGATTTTCAGGAAGGGGCCTTCAGCTCTTTGGCCTTAGTGGTATGCGGTATTATCACCTCCCTACTGGCTCCCTTTATTTTCCCCATTTTGCTTACACTCTGGGGTTAAAATTTGCTACCGATCTCGTATTTTTCATTATCATTTCATTAATTACATTAATAATAAGAATTAGATCACATATTAACATCTAAGAGAGCCGTACACTGTCTCCCCGTTATCCTTGTTATGAGGCTAAAACATGCGCTCACGTTTCGACTCCGCCTTCACTCAATTATCTGCTTCGCTTCAGACCGTTCTGCAGCCACTACTGGCCGATGAGCACTTTCCGGCAATGTTCACTGCCGCAGAAGTCGCTCATATCAAGCAACATACCAGTCTGAATGATAATGAGCTGGCTTTCTCCCTGTTACCTCTTGCTGCAGCTTGTGCACGCCCGGAAATTTCACATTTTCATGTCGGTGCCGTTGCTCTCGGTGTCAGTGGTAATCTCTATTTTGGCGGGAATATGGAGTTCACCGGTACTACCATGCAGCAAACTGTACATGCCGAGCAAAGTGCTATTACTCATGCCTGGATGCGTGGTGAAAAAGCCTTGGAATCTATCACTGTTAACTATACTCCCTGTGGTCACTGTCGCCAGTTTATGAACGAATTAAACAGCGGCACTCAGCTACATATCCATCTGCCTGGTGTACCGCCAGCCACCCTGGGTGACTACTTGCCGAATGCATTTGGCCCACGCGATCTGGATATTAAAACACTGCTTCTTGACGAAGAGGATCATCATCTGACCGTTGCGGGTGATAATCTGACTCAGGCGGCGATTGTTGCGGCTAACCGTAGCCATGCACCTTATAGTCAGGCCCCTTCCGGTATCGCACTGGAAACTAATGATGGCAATATCTTTGTCGGTAGTTATGCGGAAAATGCAGCATTCAATCCTTCCCTGCCTCCATTGCAAGCAGCACTGAATATTCTGTCTTTATCCGGATATGAATACAGTGATATTAAGCAAGCCGTCCTGGTTGAGCGGCGTGATGCCTCACTGGTTCAATGGCCTGCAGTCAGTACAACACTGAATGCCCTTGGGGTAACAAATATCACCCAGACTCTGCTTGATTAACTGCGATGCGGGTAAATACTATCCGCATCGTTGATTTTTGCTGCAACTGCACGGACAATTCTTGCGCTTCGATGCTGGCTACAGTAGCCTTTAATCTCCGGTATTCATAAAGGTAAGTCTGCAAGTCCATGTTGAAGCGCCTGTTTTATAGCTTGCTTATCTTCATCGCTTTATTGCTTTTCGCGGCCCTGGGTCTGGATCGCTGGATGAGCTGGAAAACTGCGCCCTATATTTATGAAGAAGTGCAGGATCTTCCTTATCGTGAAGTGGGTGTCGTACTGGGTACGGCAAAATACTACCGTACCGGTGGTATTAATCAGTATTATCAGTACCGTATCCAGGGTGCCTTAAACGCTTATAACAGCGGTAAAGTAGACTATTTGCTGCTCAGTGGTGATAACGCTCAGCAAAATTACAACGAACCGAAGACAATGCGGAAAGATTTAATCGCGGGGGGAGTTAATCCAACCCATATCGTGATGGATTATGCCGGTTTTCGTACCCTGGACTCTGTAGTACGTACCCGTAAAGTATTTGATACCAATGATTTTATCATCATCACCCAACGCTTCCATTGTGAACGCGCATTGTTTATTGCCCGCCATATGGGGATTCAGGCCCAATGCTTTGCTGTTCCCTCACCAAAAAATATTCTTAGTGTCCGTCTGCGCGAATTTGGTGCCCGTCTTGGTGCACTGGCTGATTTGTATATCTTTAAACGTGAGCCACGCTTTTTAGGCCCACTGGTGCCGATTCCTCCACCTCATGAAGTCCCTGATAATGTTCAAAATTATCCTGCAGTAAGTCCTGAACAGCTCCTTGAGTTACAGCAAAAGAAAAACTAAAACCTTATATACTTGAGGACAGTTTTGCTTAACCGCCAGAGGATAAGTGTCAGCCGTAGCAGACGGAAGGCCTGAGCGATTAAATATTTTTACCCAGCACCCATTTTTGTCAGTGAGCATCCCGTCACTTCTGTTACAAAACAGACCATACCCGCCATACTGCAAATTGCTTGGGTGTTGCCTTCGCTCAGAGAGTCGAATCACATAGTTTATCTATGCTCATCGATTCTCTGAACTCAGCACCTACAAGCAACTCGAATTATTTTGGGGATATATTCCTATTCGATTGATGATAAGTTCGTCATAAAAAATCTTTATTTTTCAAGATATACTTCAAATGCTTATACATATGAAATATCATATGTATAAATTTTTATCATCGAGGTTAAACATGCTGCAGCCTGTTCAGCTTTTTAAACTACTCGCCGACGAAACTCGTTCGACAATCGTGATACTCCTCAGAGAGTCCGGCGAGATGTGTGTCTGCGAAATTTGTGTGGTAACAACAGAATCTCAGCCAAAAATATCACGTCATATGGCACTACTACGGGAAGCTGGGCTGGTCATCGACCGTCGGGAAGGGAAATGGGTGCATTACCGACTGTCACCTCATATGCCTGCATGGGCTGCGGGCATTATTGATACAGCCTGGAATTGTGATCGTGAAAAAATACGCAAAAAGATCAGGAATATATCGTTAGCCTCTTGTTGAAAGCGATAAACACATACGAAAAATCAAATATTAATGAGGTTTCAAATGTTACTGGCTGGTGTTATCTTTTTGTTCACTCTTGTTCTGGTTATCTGGCAGCCCCGGGGACTGGGGATTGGCTGGAGTGCCTCGTTGGGAGCAAGTCTGGCACTACTAACGGGTGTCGTTCATCTGGATGACATTACAGTAGTCTGGCATATCGTGTGGAATGCGACAGCTACATTTATTGCATTGATCGTCATAAGCCTTTTACTCGATGAATCCGGTTTCTTTGAATGGACCGCACTGCATGTTGCCCGCAGGGGTAATGGCCGGGGCCGCTTGCTCTTTACCTGGATTATTCTGCTGGGTGCGATGGTAGCAGCGCTGTTTGCTAATGATGGTGCCGCACTGATCCTGACACCTATCGTAATCGCGATGCTGCTGGCTCTAGGATTTAGCCAAGGGGCAACACTCGCATTTGTCATGGCAGCTGGATTTATCGCTGATACAGCAAGCCTACCACTGATTGTCTCAAATCTGGTGAACATCGTCTCGGCTGATTTCTTTAAGCTTGGATTTACTGAATATGCAGCCGTGATGATACCGGTTAATCTGGCTGCTATTGCGACAACGTTGGTGATGTTACATCTGTTTTTTCGCAAAGATATTCCTGCGATTTACGATATTTCGCTATTAAAGGAACCGAAAGAGGCTATTCATGATACTGGAACCTTTAAAGCCGGTTGGCTGGTTCTGATTTTGCTCCTGGTGGGGTGCTTTGGCCTGGAACCGCTAGGGGTTCCAGTGAGCCTGGTTGCTACCGTTAGCGCACTGATTTTGTTTATCATCGCCAAGAAAGGCCATATCATTAATACGGGTAAGGTATTACGTGGCGCCCCCTGGCAAATCGTTATTTTCTCACTGGGCATGTACTTGGTCGTCTACGGATTGAGAAATGCAGGGCTGACCGACTACATTTCATCCGTACTGAACCAGTTGGCAGAACAAGGTCTATGGGTAGCAACACTGGGAACTGGCTTCCTGACTGCTTTTCTGTCATCAGTGATGAATAATATGCCAACTGTTCTTGTTGGAGCACTCTCGATTGATGGCAGCACAGCGAACGGTGTTATAAAAGAAGCGATGATTTACGCCAACATAGTTGGCAGCGATTTAGGACCTAAAATTACACCTATAGGTAGTCTGGCAACGTTGCTATGGCTGCATGTCCTGTCTCAAAAAAATATCAAAATTACCTGGGGATATTACTTCCGAGTAGGCATTGTTATGACAATCCCAGTGCTATTTGTCACGCTGATAGCTCTGGCATTTCGTCTATCTTTTAGTTTGTAATGAGAGACGGGTATGAGCAATATTATCATTTATCATAACCCGGCCTGCGGCACATCACGTAATATCCTTGAAATGATCCGTAACAGCGGCGATGAGCCAACGATTATCTATTACCTTAATACTCCTCTGTGAGCGACGAACGGGTAAAACTGATTATGGATATGGAAATTACTGTCTGGGAGTTGCTGCGTAAAAATATTGAGCCCTTTGAAAAATTTGAACTTACGGAAGGCCTCTTTACTGACGATCAGTTAATCGACTTTATGTTGCAGTATCCTGTCTTAATTAATCGCCCCATCGTGGGAACTCGGCTGTGTCGCCCTTCTGAAGTGGTACTGGATATTCTTCCTCATACACAAAAAGGCGTATTTACCAAAGAAGATGTGTGAGAAGGTGGTTGATGAAAATAGCTATAGACTGAACTCAGTGTGCACACGGTTTTATGTGTTGTCAGTGCAAAATAAATAAAACAAACGGCCTGATGGCCGTTTTTTTTATTTCCGTAATTTTTCGAAAAATATTATTTTTTACGGGAGTATTTCAATGAGTCGAGTGCGACTGCAAAGATAATGATAGAACCTTTAATGATGTACTGCCAGTAAGGGTTAACACCGATATAGGTCAGACCGTAGTTAATCACCGTAAAGATGATAACCCCGGTGACAACACCAATAACCGTACCAACGCCACCACTGAATGACACGCCGCCCACCACGCAGGCAGCAATCGCATCCAGTTCATACATAAAACCGAGGTTATTGGTGGCAGACCCGATACGTCCTGCTTCCAGCATACCGCCAAAGGCATAAAATACCCCTGACAGAGCATAGATCATCATCAGGTTGATACCGACGTTAACACCTGAAACCTTGGCCGCTTCCGGGTTACCACCGATGGCAAAAATGTTCTTACCAAAACGGGTTTTAGTCCACAGAACCCAGACAAAGAATACTGAGATCAGTGCATAAAACGTAATGTAAGAGAGTCTGAAATTCCCTAAGGCAAGATAACCTTGGGTGAAATTGGAAAACTGACTATCAAACCCAGAAATCGGTGAGGCACCCACATAGTCATAATAGAGGGAGTTGATACCGTAAACGATAATCATGGTACCCAGAGTAGTAATAAACGGGGTAACTTTCAGATAAGCAATGATAAATCCATTCACCAAACCAATCACCGCACCAATCACACAAACAATCAGCATCACCACTGGAATCGGCACAGTCTGCATTTCAGGGAAGACTTTATTCACGTTTTCCATTGATTGTAACAGCGTGGCAGCGACCACCGCAGCAAGGCCAACCTGACGCCCTGCAGAAAGGTCAGTGCCCTGAGTAACAATCAGTCCTGCAACACCCAGAGCAATAATGATACGAACAGATGACTGAGTCAGGATATTACTCAGGTTCAACAGGCTTAAAAAGGTCGGGTCCTGAATGATAATGATGGCTAACAGCACCAGCAGTACCACATAGATGCCCCCCTCTTTCAGATAAGTTAGAAAACTTTTTTGACTTAATACACTCATTTTAATCGCCCCTAAATTATCAAAGGTGCACAGATGCGAGACGAAGAATATCGTTCTGCGTGGCAGTTTTAGTTTCAACGATCCCAGCAACGAGGCCATTACTCATTACCAGAATCCTGTCCGTTATCCCTAATAGCTCGGGCATCTCAGAGGAGATAATAATGATCCCCTTTCCTTTTTTAGCCAGTTCAGCAATCAACTGATAAATTTCAAATTTAGCGCCAACATCAATACCACGGGTCGGTTCATCCAACATTAAAATCTCTGGCTGGGTTAATAACCAACGCCCAATAATAACTTTTTGCTGATTACCGCCAGATAATGATCCTATCGTAGTTTTATGTCCCGGGGTTTTTACGCGCATAGAATCAATGACCCATTGGGTATCACTTTTCATGCGTGTATTATCAAGTAAACCGATTTTATTTTTATAGTTACCAATATTTGAAATAAGCGAGTTAAATCCGATATCCAGATAAGCGTATATTCCTGTAGAGCGACGCTCTTCAGTCACCAGTGCAAAGCCATGATTAATCGCTTCATTGGCACTATGGTTATTTATTTTCTTACCGTGAAGCGTAATAGTTCCGTTTGATTTCTCGCGAATACCAAATAATGTTTCAACAATATCCGTGCGCTTGGCGCCCACTAATCCAGCAATACCTAAAATTTCACCTTTATGTAAATCAAATGAGATATCACGAATAGATGGCTGACGTAACGACGTTAAGTTACGTACAGAAAGGATAACTTCACCCGGAACATTGGATTTATTCGGAAAACGTTGGTTAAGTGAACGACCAACCATCATCGAAATGATTTGGTCCATATCGAGACCAACCAAGGGCTGAGTTGTTATCCACTGGCCATCACGCAGGATGGTTATCTCATCACAGAGCTGGAAAATTTCTTCCATTTTATGTGAGATATAAACAATGCCACAGCCACGTTCTTTTAATTTACGGATAATGGTAAACAGATGATGAACTTCTTTTTCTGTTAATGAAGAAGTTGGCTCATCCATAATGACAATTTTTGCATTATAAGAGAATGCCTTGGCAATCTCTATCATCTGCATTTCGGAAACAGACAGTGTACCGACACGTGCGCGAGGATCTATGTCAATATCGAGTTCGTCGAAGATACTTTTAGTATCACGGTACATTTTAGCCTGATCGACAAATATACCTTTAACCGGATAGCGTCCCAACCACATATTGTCCATAACAGTGCGTTGTAATACCAGGTTTAATTCCTGATGCACCATTGAAACACCGTTTTCCAGAGCTTCTTTAGCACTAGAAAAATTAATTTCCTGCCCCTGAAAAATAATACTTCCAGAATCTTTACTATAAATACCAAAGAGGCATTTTAATAATGTTGACTTCCCTGCACCATTCTCTCCCATTAATGCATGAATGGAGTGGGGACGTACTTTTAAATTTACATTATCCAGAGCTTTAACACCAGGAAATGACTTATTGATATGAGTCATTTCTAATAAATACTCTGTCGGCGCAGCCGTGTTATTGTCGACCATAATTGTACCTGTGTCGCTAAATAGCAGATCTATACTCGTCATTCTTCAAGTTTCAGAAAAATCAATATACCTGTAGCTTGGTGTATGACGGGTATCAAACGAGGGTATCGAATGGAGTTCCGATACACTATTTTGACTCGTTACTCGCCAGCAGCTATTTATTCAGGAAGCAGAACTCAATTGCTATTCCTGTTCACTGACAATCTATACTGTCAGTGAACAGGCTTATGTTTCTACGACCTGACTGATAACAGTGGCTTATTTACCAATAAACTCAGCAAGGTTTTCTTGATCGACACCAACGTACGGAATGCGGACGACTTTATTTTCAATAACCCATTCAGTACCTTCGTTCGCAGGTTTACCTGCAGCCAGGTTTTTAGCCAGATCAAAGGTGGCTTTAGCCTGACCACTAGCATCGTTCAGTACCGTACCCGCCATTGCACCAGACTTAACCAGGCTTAATGCTTCTGGTAAGGCATCAACACCAAATACCGGGATAGAGGATTTGTTGTGCGCTTTCAGTGCTTCAATAGCACCCATTGCCATGGCATCGTTGTTGGCGATAATCACTTCAATTTTGTTAGCATTCGGACCGGATAACCAAGCATCAACTTTATCTTTAGCCATAGCCGTATCCCACATCGCAGTATCCATCTGCAATTGCTCTGTTTTAAGCCCTTTCTCATTAAGCTCTTTAATAACATAGCTGGTGCGTGCTTCTGCGTCAGGGTGGCCTGGTTCACCTTTTAATAAGACAAACTGGACTTGCCCATCTTTATTCAGATCCCAATTTGGATTTGCTGCCCAGTGTTTAGCAATTAAATCACCCTGAATAATACCGGACTCTTTTGAGTCAGTACCGACATAGTAAGCTTTATCGTAACTATCCAGCGCTTGGCGAGATGGCTCTTTGTTAAAGAAAACGATAGGAACATTTTGTGAACGCGCTTTTTCAATCACCGTACCCGCAGCAGCCGGGTCAACCAAGTTAATAGCCAGAGCTTTAACGCCTTTTGCCAACAAAATATCGACCTGGTCATTTTGCTTAGACTGATCGTTTTGTGAGTCATTCATCAGCAACTGAACTTGTGGTGAGTCTTTACCATATTTCTCAATGGCTTTGCGTACTACTGACATAAAGTTATCGTCGTACTTATAAATAGTCACGCCAATACGATCATCAGCTGCATGCGCCGCTATAGAACCGAACATCGTACAAGACATCAGAGCAGTTAAAGCTAACACCTTCATATTCATGGTATCTCCGGTTTTTCTATTGTGTAGGGCTGCTTGTTTTCTCGACAAGAAAGTAATGTTAATGCTCTGTTACTTTATGTCGACGTTATTCTTATCCAACGGTCTGGTCCGGTTTACTGGCCATCCATTTCAGTGTGAACTGTTCATCGCTATCACGACATTGAGTTTCATACTGTTTCATCGCGTTTCACCTGATAATGCCAGCACATCATAGACAGCAAGGTGTTAATTAACTGTGAATTTACTCACAAATTGAAAGCGGTTACATCAAAGCAATGACGGTATAGAGATCAGGGACACATTTTGCTTCGCCGCAACTGAGTGCCGACGCACCAGGGTGGGCATAAAGCAGTGTGTTGCCGCTTTATCACCATTTCCTGCTGCACCGAGTAACGCCATTTCTGTTGCGAGACGGGCCATCGATACGACTGGGTAGCGGATGGTCGTTAACTGAGGATCGGTGTAACGCGCGATAGGAATATCATCAAAGCCAATAATCGAAACTTGATGGGGCACAGAAATACCATTGTCTTTCAATGCAGTAAGTGCGCCGGCGGCCATACTGTCGTTGTAAGAAAAAATAGCGGTAAGCTGCAAATTACGACCCAGTAGTTCAACCATTGCCGCCTCACCGCCCTGCATATCAGGTTGCCCACTTCCGACCCAGTTGTCTGGTGCAACAATGCCTTGCTCTGACAACGCATGTAACCAGCCTTTCCGTCTCATGTTGTTATCTTCAATTTCATGGCTGGATGCCAGGTAACCAATGCGCTGATGCCCTTGACGAAGCAGTGTTCTGGTCGCCATTAATGCGCCACTAATATTATCGAGACACACACAACGATGTGCGTAACCAGGAATGATTCGGTTAATTAATACCATGCCTGGCGTACTGTCCAGAAAACCTGTCAGTTCCTCATCACTTAAGGCTTTTGAGTGAACAATCAATGCATTACATCTTTGTCTCAACAGCACTTCTATTGCGTGCCGCTCTTTATCTTCCTGATGATAGCTGTTACCAATCAAGACATATTTATTGTGCTGCTGAGCCACCACATCCACTGCTTTGACCAGTGCACCAAAGAAGGGATCTGAAACATCCATCACTACGACACCAATAGTCTCGCTATTTTGCGTCGCCAGTGCCTGAGCGTTTGCATTAGGCCGATAATTCAGTTCAGTTACCACCTGCATCACCATCTCACGTGTTTGCGGGCTGACCACTGAGCTGTGATTAAGCACCCGTGAAACAGTAGCGACAGAAACGCCAGCGCTACGCGCGACATCACGAATCGTTATCGGGGTTGGAGAAGTTAATTTCATAACGGCACCCTGGTGTTAATCAGGCGCCTATTTTGCGGTGAATTGGGGGATAAATGACGTGATGTGAATCACATCAGTGGAATCGGTTACACACTATTCGTTAACCTCTGTGATACACATCATTCTCTTATGGGGTTGCTCTGTGTTCTCCACTGACTCGCCGTGTCAGCTGACGCCACAGCCACTCAACCGGCCCCTGGCGGAAATAGCTAAGCCATAATACTGAGGTAAGAATGTTAACACTCCATATAACCGGGACCAGCATTAACAAACTCAGGCGATCCAGTTTCATAAATAAACCAAAATGATAGAACAGTATGGAACAGATAACAGTCTGCAAAAGATAATTAGTGAGCGCCATGCGTCCGACACACCCTATCCAGCTCATCACGTGAAAGCGGGATAGCTGTGGCCAGAACCCGAGGATCAGAGCGGCATAGCCAATAGCCTGAAAAGGAGCACTGAGTTCGCGCGGGGCCTGTAACAACAAGGCACACCAGCGCCAGGCCCAGTCGAGTTGCCACTGAGCAATAATAGCCGGAATATTAATCAGCAATCCAAAGAGAACGAAACCGCATCCAATGCGACGATAATGGCGGAGACTAAACTGCCCCTTAAGCCAGCCGCTACGCATCAGGGCTGCGCCAATCATCATCATCCCGGCAAGCTGCCAGCCGTACTGTATGGTCAGAGCAATCCATGAGGACTTCATCAAATCAGCTCGATTAACGATAGCTTCAAGTCCACCCTGAGTCCGCCAGAACTGTTCATATTGTTGATGAGCCAAATCCGGTCTCCAAAAATTATTAGGTTCTGAGCCAGACAGTATGCCTAGTACCACCAGTACCGCGACGCCAATCAGATACAGTAATACGCCAGTATTAAACAGTGAGTATTCTTCAGGAGCATCACGAATAGTACGCCAGCAAAGCAAACCGACCAGCCCATACGCCAGCAAGATATCGCCTTCCCAGAACAATAAACCATGCGCCAGTCCTAATAACATCAACAGGAAGAGGCGTGACTGGATCCAGCGTGTTCCGCGTGATAGCAGCATCTGTAGCCCAGCACCAAACAATAATGCGAACAGGGTAAGAAATTTAGCCTGAGCAAAAAAATCCAGTAGCGCCCATGTCCAGGCATCAGACTGAGTTATGGCACCATACCAGTTGGGATTGAGATAGGCCGCCTTGGGTAAACCGAAGGCGGTAATATTGAGGAGCAGGATCCCAAGAACAGCGACGCCGCGAATCACATCCAGCGTGACATTTCGTTCCATGTTTCCTGCCTGCAATAATTAGTTGTGGCGTACAGCGCGTAAAAATTCCTGGCGCGTATTCTGACTGGACTTAAATAATCCACCTAATGAAGTGGTGGTGGTTGCACTGGTTGCATCCTGAACACCACGCGCTTTCACGCAATAATGGACGGCATCAATACAAACAGCCACATTGTTGGTTCCCAGCAGAGTCTGTAACGCAATCAGGATTTGCTGTGTCAGACGTTCCTGAACCTGAGGGCGCTGGGCAAAGAATTGCACGATACGATTGATCTTTGACAGACCAATAACGGTATCTTTAGGAATATAGGCAACGGTTGCCTTACCATCGATAGTGACAAAATGATGTTCACAGGTACTGGTCAGGGTGATATCACGTACTGTAACCATCTCATCGACTTTCATTTTGTTTTCGATGACAGTAATTTTTGGAAAGTTCGCGTAATCAAGGCCTGAGAAAATCTCGTCAACGTACATTTTAGCGATACGTTGTGGTGTTTCCATCAAGCTGTCATCGCTCAAGTCGAGGTTTAACAGCTCCATGATCTCTTTCATGTGACCGGCAATTTCTTGTTTACGCGTTGCGTTATCCAGTTCACGCAATGGCGGACGCAGTGGGGTTTCTAAACCACGCGCAAGCAACGCTTCATGGACCAGCGAGGCTTCTTTTGAGAGTGATGACATGCTGTGTTCTCCTGCAGGTATGCTTATCTTTGCTTTCGTTGGTGCAAAGTATTTATTCATTGTGCGGCAGTGCGCCCTGAGAATCTAGTAGTGTCTACATAATTATTAATATCGACGCTATCTGTCTAAGTCCTACCTGCCCTGTTCAGATAATGATAGACGATGAACATACGAAGTCATGTGATTCGACTAACGGAACATTAGCAACATCCAGACAAGCTGAAGTATGGCGGACAGTTATCCTGAATAATGCGGTATAGTTAAACTCAGTTGAAGTGAAACTTGTTCATTATTGTTGAATATTTATTGAGGAGACGCAAAATGGAGTTGCTGGAAGAACACCTGTGCTTTGGGGGATGGCAGCAGCGCTGGCGTCACAACTCTCAGGTATTGAATTGTCCGATGACGTTGAGTGTTTTTGTTCCGCCTTTGCAGAATACGACTCCACCCCCCGTACTGTACTGGTTGTCGGGTTTGACCTGTAACGACGAAAACTTTACCACCAAAGCGGGTGCTCAGCGCCTGGCAGCAGAGCTGGGTATTATGCTGGTAATGCCTGATACCAGTCCTCGTGGAGAACAGATTGCCAATAACGAGAGCTATGACTTAGGACAGGGCGCCGGGTTTTATCTCAATGCGACTGCCGAGCCTTGGGCAAGCCATTTTCGGATGTATGACTATCTGCGAGATGAACTACCAGAATTAATCGCCGAGCACTTTATTGTGAGCGATCGCGCTTCGATTTCAGGTCATTCAATGGGTGGGCATGGTGCACTACTGCTGGCTCTGAAAAATCCAGGTCGTTTCCGTTCTGTTTCTGCTTTTGCACCTATCGTTAACCCGACAGAAGTTCCTTGGGGGCAAAAAGCCTTCACCGCTTATCTGGGTAGCGATACCAGCGCCTGGCAGGAGTGGGACAGTTGTCAGTTACTGCAGCAAGCCTCCCCTGATACCAGGCTGCCAGTACTGATTGATCAAGGCAGCCGCGATCCATTCTTATCCACACAGTTACAACCTGAAAAATTTGCCGATATCGCACAACAGAAAGCCTGGCCACTGACCTTGCGTACTCAGCAGGATTACGACCATAGCTATTACTTTATTGCGACCTTTATCGAAGACCACTTGTACTTCCATGCAAAATATTTACTAAAAGACTAAAACGAATAAAGGGAGCGTTTATAACGCTCCCTTCAGGTAATGCTTGACCCGTCCTGAATCAGACTTGTGGCGTTTCAACCAATCCGTCAATCAGCACCTGTGCAACCCCTTGCGAACAGCGTTCAATCCGCCCTCTGACACCATACACTTGCGCCAGACTTTGCGGAGTAATCACCTCTTCTGGCTCACCGCATGCGACTAACTTGCCATCACGTAACATCAAGACATGTTCACTGTGACGCAGGGCGATATTAATATCATGCACCACGACAATGGTGACAATATTACGCTCACGTGTTTCCCGAGCCACCAAATCCATAACGTGGAACTGATAATTCAGATCAAGCGCACTGAGTGGCTCGTCCAGTAATAGTAGTGACGGACGGCGGATCAGCGACTGTGCCAGACCCACTAATTGCTTCTGTCCCCCGGAAAGCTGATCGAGATAATGCAACGCCAGGTGAGAAATACCCAGTTGCTTCAACAGCTGCATAACCTGCTGCTCACTTTCTACATTATGAAGTCCCCCTGCAGCACGCTGGGCGACGATAATCGACTCCAGAACATGCAGGTGTACTCCTTGTGGTAATGACTGTGGTAGATAGACCACTTTCTCAGCTCTTTTGGCAAAAGGTAACGCCATCAGATCTTCGCCATCTAAATATAACTGACCTTCTGCCCGATTAAGACCTGCCAGTGAACGCAGTAATGTTGACTTTCCGCAGCCGTTAGGGCCAAGCAGCACAGTAATTTTACCGCGCGGCAGTACCGGGACACTCAGATCCTCAATGATTTTGCGCTTCGGATAACCGGCATTAAAAGCGCTAATTTGTAAACCCTGCATTATACGCTCCCCCGGTGACGCAAAATAATACTCAGGAAGAACGGCACCCCGACCAAGGAGGTAACAATACCTACTGGAATAATAACGCCTGGGATAATATTTTTTGATGCAACGGAGGCGAGGGAGAGTACTAAAGCACCAACTAAAACACTGCCTGGCAGATAGAAACGATGATCTTCACCGAATAGCATACGAGCAATATGCGGGGCAACCAGGCCAATAAAGCCAATGGGTCCGACAAAAGCCACGGAGAGTGCGGAGAGCACACTGATTCGCAGTAGCGTTCCCAGACGCAGACGACGAACATCAATTCCGAAACTAACAGCACGATCTTCACCTAGCCGCAGAGCGGTTAGCTTCCACGAACTGAGCATCGAAATCGGCATCACGATGGCAAAAGCCAACAGCAGAACACCCAGTTTGTCCCATGAAGCACGGGCAAGACTGCCCATGGTCCAGAATACCAGCCCCTGCAAAGTATCTTCACTGGCGATAAATTGCAGCATTGACACCAAAGCATTAAAAGTAAATACCAGTGCAATACCGAACAACACCACACCCGAAGATGCGACACGCGTCCAGCGCGTGATTCCATCAAGCATCATGGCGGCAAACAGAGCAAATATAAAAGCATTGGCTGAGATAAACCATTGTGCCGGTATACCCGGAATACCAATGCCAAGAATAATTGCTAACGCAGCACCAAAAGCCGCGGCAGAAGAAACACCAAGGGTAAAGGGACTGGCGAGTGGGTTATTAAGAATGGTTTGCATCTCAGCCCCTGCCAGGCCAAGCGCCATACCGACCAGCAGCGCCATTAAGGCATAAGGTAGACGAATATCCCAGACAATAACACGAACACCTGGATTCGCGCTGGACGGATCAATCAAAGTCTGCCAGAGCGTTTCCAACGGTAAACCAGAGGGACCCAGTGTAAAGTCCAGTAATAACGAGGCTAAAATAGCGATAACCAGCAGAACCATAATCCAGTAACGGTGACGTAAAACTTGCTGGTAGCGCCCCATAATAATATCAGGGTGCGTATCGGTGACTATTGAGTCGGTCGTGACACTCATTACATCTATACCCTTATAACTTCTGGTGAATAAAGCAGATGGCCAGATTCAGAGTCTGCTCTGTGGTCTATTGGGAATGATAACAGATCGCATTACCAGTACATTAAGGAAAATATATCGTGGTTTAAGAAAGGTATATGAAATGTATGAAGCAAGGTCAGGCGAGGGATAAGTAAAAGGCGCAGAAATCGCGCCTTTTACTTTTATTTATGTTGAAGATTATTTGTGCTGACGATAGTCAGGGAAACTCATTTCGCTATAGCGTACGAAGCGGCTACCTTTGATAAATTTATAACCAAACCAGATGCACAGGAACAGCGGTAAGCCTACATAAGTCGCGACCACCCCACCCCAGTCGATGCTATCGGCAAGGAATGCTTCATAGTTCTGCCCAAGGGTAATTGTCATACAGAGGACAAAAGCAAAGATTGGCCCTAATGGGAAGAAACCCGAACGATAGGGTAAATCTTTAATATCATTGCCTTGCATCACATAACCGCGACGGAAACGATAGTGGCTGATAGCAATGCCCAGCCAGGCTATAAATCCAGTCATACCGGAAGTATTCAGCAACCACAGATAAACCGTCTGATCACCAAACATGGACGTCAGGAAACACAACGCGGCAATCACTGTGGTGGCATAGAGTGCATTACGCGGCACGCCCCCTGCTGACAATTTGGCAAAAATACGTGGCGCTTTACCATCACAAGCCAGTGTGTACAGCATGCGAGTTGAGGCATACATGCCAGAGTTACCCGCTGAGAGTACCGCTGTCAGAATAACCGCATTCATCACCGCTGCTGCAGACAGCAACCCGGCATGTTCAAATACCAGGGTAAAGGGACTGACACTAATATCTTTAACATCGTTACGCAGCAGGCTCGGATCGGTATAAGGAATGATCAGGCTAATAATCAGAATCGCCAGTACGTAAAACAGTAAGATACGCCAGAATACTTGGCGCACCGCACGCGGAATATTCTTCTGTGGGTCTTCTGACTCACCCGCTGCGATACCAATAAGTTCAGTGCCCTGGAAAGAGAAACCAACAATCATCGCCACCCCAATCATGGCAGCAAATCCACCAGCAAAAGGTGCATCACCCGTTGTCCAGTTGCTCCAGCCGGCGGGTTGTACGCCTTTAAAAATCCCCAATATCATCATCATGCCAACAATAATAAAGATAATGATAGTGGTGACTTTAATCAGCGAGAACCAGTATTCAGACTCGCCGAAGCCTTTAACCGAGATCCAGTTCAGGGCAAAGATGATACAGAGGAATAACGCACTCCATACCCAACCCGGCGAATCAGGAAACCAATAGTTCATCACGAGTTGGGCTGCAACTAAATCGACAGCAATGGTCACCGCCCAGTTGTACCAGTAGTTCCAACCAAGGGCAAAACCAAAGCCTTCTTCAACGTATAGCTGACCATAAGTCGAAAAAGATCCAGAAACGGGCATAAACGCTGCCAGTTCACCGAGGCTGGTCATCAGAAAATAGACCATCGCACCAATCAGAATGTACGAAAGTAGTGCGCCTGCAGGGCCTGCCTGGGAAATTGTCGCACCAGAAGCGACAAACAACCCGGTACCAATAGAACCACCGATGGCTATCATCGTTAAATGACGCGCTTTTAATTCACGGCGTAAGCCAGGTGCTTGTGTGGTTTTACTCTCAGAAACCATAGAAAATCGTTGCCCATACAAATAATAATGGGCGATTGTAACAAAAAGGGCTTCATTGGTTAGGATAAATGCCGTGTTATAAGAGAGCTTCATGATGGGCACAGAATTATAAGCGGCAGACTTATTTGTTGGCTATAACACGGGGATTTAAGTACACCAGCCCAGCACCCCGTTCTGCTTAATTTTTCAGTCTGCTACCTTTAATATTCGCTTTTGCAATACTGCAAAAATCGCGCTAACGATTTAGAAATATGCTTCTGACGATGATGGATACAATAGAGTGTCCGTATCAGTGGCGGTAAAGGAACCGGGACTTCGATCAATGAGCCGCTTTCAAGTTGTTCCGCTATCACCCGGCGTGACAGGCAGCTAACGCCCATACCATGACGTACCGCATGTTTAATCGCTTCCGAATTACCAAGTTCCATACCTAAACGGAACTGTGGCAAGTTAGAAAGTAACAGATAATCAACTATTTCCCGCGTACCCGACCCTTGTTCGCGTAAGATCCACGGCTGTTTCGCCAGACTATCCAAGGTCACAGCTTGCTGCAAAAGAGGATTTTTAGGCGACGAGAAAACGACTAACTCATCTTCTTGCCATACTTCACTGACGATATCAGAGGCACGGCAAGGCCCTTCAATGAGTCCAATATCGACACGAAAATCTGATACAGCATTAATCACGTCCTGGCTGTTGCCGACACTCAACTCTAACGGTAAGTCTGGAAAATCCTGACGATAATGGGCAATGATTTCCGGTAAAATATAGTTACCAATGGTGCTACTGGCATAGACACGGATCGCACCATTATCTTCTGTAAAGAGCTGCTCAATATCCCGAGCTTGTTCCAGCAAGCCTAGCGCACGCGGATAAAGCAGTCGCCCGTGTTCGTTGACCAGTAATCTTTTGCCTATCCGATCAAACAGTTGAATACCCAGTTGCCCTTCCAGATCTGCCAGAGCAGCACTGACCGCTGATTGCGACAAGGCAAGTCGTTGTGAGGCCTGCGTTGTTGAACCGCTTTTCAGCACTTCAGCAAACACTTCAAGTTGGCGCAGGGTGATATGCATAGTTTTTCTCACAGTCAGATGATGTATTCGTTTACCACTTATATAGATAAGTTATAAATATATAATCAATTTTATTTTTATGCGACCTAAGAGTAATCTTTTCTCATCAAAGAGGAGAAGGTTATGTCCATACTACCGATGCAGACTCATCACATTTCATCATCCCGTTTACTTCCGGGTCTGATTCTGGCCGGAGGAATAACCGCTGCCGCACTTTGGCTTGGGAATGAACCTGCGATAGCAAAATGGGGCCTCGGCGCGCTGACGTTAGCGATTCTGGCTGGTATGGTCGTCGGTAATACACTGTACCCAAAAATCGAGCCATACTGTGGCAGTGGGGTACTGTTTGCCAAGCAAACATTGCTCCGTCTCGGGATAATTCTCTACGGCTTTCGTCTGACCTTTTCACAAATTGCTGAAGTGGGCTTCAGCGGTCTACTGATTGATGCCCTGACCTTATGTAGCACCTTTGCCCTCGCCTGTTGGGCAGGTAAACATCTCTTTGGGCTGGACAAGCAGACCCGCTGGCTGATTGGTGCTGGCAGTAGCATCTGCGGCGCCGCTGCTATTCTGGCTACTGAGCCTGTTGTAAAAGCTGAAGCCAGTAAAGTCACCGTTGCGGTAGCGACAGTCGTTATTTTCGGCACCTTGGCGATTTTTATTTATCCGTTATTGTATCCGTTGGTGATGCACTGGTTTACGCCAGAAACCTTTGGGATTTATGCTGGGTCGACCATGCATGAAGTCGCCCAAGTCGTTGCAGCAGGACATGCCATTAGCCCAGAAACAGAAAATGCGGCAGTGATAACTAAAATGCTACGGGTGATGATGCTGGCTCCATTTCTGATTTTTCTCAGTATGCGGGTCAACGCCTCATCTACTGACAACAATAAACAGCCGGGTAAAATTACTCTGCCTTGGTTTGCCCTGTTATTTATTGTCGTCGCAATATTTAACTCATTTAATTTATTACCCACAACCGTCGTTAATGCATTAATTTTTATCGATACTCTGTTATTAGCCATGGCCATGGCAGCACTGGGACTCACCACACATATCAGTGCGTTAAAAAAAGCGGGCGCACGTCCTTTACTGCTGGCCTTGATGTTATTTATCTGGCTGTTAGTCGGTGGCGCAGCCATCAACTTGGTCACTCACTCGCTACTGGGATAATTGATTACTGAAAATCCTGTCTGAATCGTTATGATGGCTCCTTTGTACCAGTAGATTACCCAGGAGAACGAAGATGAAGTTTATTGGAGCGCATGTTAGTGCTTCTGGTGGCCTGTCGAATGCCGCCATCCGCGCCCACGAGCTGGATGCCACTGCGTTTGCCTTGTTCACCAAAAATCAGCGTCAATGGAATGCCGCCCCGTTGACCGAACAAGTTATCACTGAATTTAAACAAGCCTGCGAACGCTACCAGTATCTGCCCGGACAAATTCTGCCTCATGATAGCTATCTGATTAATCTGGGACATCCTGAGCAAGAAGCGCTGGATAAGTCACGGGTCGCTTTTATTGATGAAATGTCACGCTGTCAGCAACTGGGGCTGACCTTACTGAATTTTCACCCAGGCAGCCATCTTAAAAAGATCCCGGTTGACGAGTGTTTACAACGTATTGCTGAGTCTATCAATATTGCCCTTGAGCAAACCGAAGGTGTTACCGCGGTGATTGAGAATACCGCCGGGCAAGGCAGTAATCTCGGTTTTCGTTTTGAACATCTGGCCGCGATTATCGAGGGTGTAGAAGACAAGTCCCGAGTGGGGGTCTGTATCGATACCTGTCATGCTTTTGCCGCCGGTTACGACTTACGCACTACGGACGACTGCGAGCAGACCTTTGGCGACTTTGAACGTATCGTTGGTTTTAAGTATTTACGTGGAATGCATCTGAATGATGCCAAGAGTGAATTTGCCAGTCGAGTTGACCGCCATCATAGTCTGGGGGCGGGTAATATTGGCCTGACACCCTTCCAGTGGATTATGCGCGATGCACGTTTTGATGGTATTCCATTGATTCTGGAAACCGTTGACCCGGATATCTGGGCACAAGAGATTGCCTGGCTGAAGGCACAACAAACCGCCACTGCTACACCTTAAAAAATAGGATCCATCGTATTTTAGTGAACCAATAGCAAACGGCAGTGAGAACGTTTAGATGTATATTCGTCAAAATACACGCTACATTTTCTTACTGCCATTACTATCAATGCTAACCTGACTTCGCTCTTCTGGAAATAATTCAATATTTTCCCGCCCGCACTTACAGATACTACATACTACAATGCTTAATGAGTGGAACCTGCTGGCATGTGTTAAAATCTATGGATCCGCAAGGTACCCATCCGCATGAGCCAGCTAAGGGTAACGTAGCTATTTTTAACCGTTCGCACTATAAATATGTGCTTATTCAGCGCGTGCACAAAATGGTGCCTGATAACGTCATTGAAAATCGCTACCGTCTTATTAATGATTTCGAAAGCATCCTTGTTTCGAATATCCAGACAGGCAGATAGAATATCGCCTTGAAAGTTGAAGAAGGTTCAGGGCGACTATGGTCAATATGAACACTCATTAGATTGATATTTAACCATTCACCTTATATTGGCCTTTAACGGGCTTTACTACATTAGGCGTAGTTATGTACACAACCCTGATTATTTTCTTTATAGTTTATTTAGTGATGGGTGTCGGTAAAATGCCGGCATTTAACGTAGATAGAACGGGCGCAGCTATCGTTGGCGCTTTAGCCATGATAGTAGCGGGAAGTATCAGCCCACAAGCTGCATGGAATGCTATCGACTACCGTACGCTTGGGTTACTGTTTGGATTAATGGTCGTGTCGGGAGCGTTCACGGTATCAGGGTTTTATGCCTGGGCTGCGAACAAGGTTGCAGGACTCCCTATCAGCCCGACTGCGTTATTAGCTGTATTTATTGCCGTCAGTGCAGGATTATCCTCATTACTGACGAATGATGTGGTTGTCTTATCGATGACTCCACTGCTGATAAGCGTGGCGCTCGCAAGAGGACTCAATCCAGTACCTTTCCTTCTGGCATTTTGTTTTGCTGCAAACTCTGGCGCAGCGGGAACGCTTATTGGTAGCCCGCAAAATATGATTGCAGCACAATCGCTTGATCTCTCCTTTAATGAATTTATGATGGCATCTGGGATCCCAGCACTTTTATCGTTACCCATCATTTGGTGCATTATTGCGTGGCAATACCGTGGGAAATGGACGCTGGAACGCCCCGCCACTCAAACGGCAACAACACCCAATATTGAACTGGATAAAGTTGAAACAACAAAGGCAATCATTATCGCCAGTGCGGTGATTATTGCGCTGGTTGCTGATATATGGCCGCGGGAACTGGTCGCTCTTGCAGGTGCGGGAATATTACTGGTCAATAGAAGCCTGGCCTCGAAGGATGTACTCAAACAAGTTGACGGAAACCTTCTACTTTTAATTATCGGGCTCTTTGTTTGTAATCAGGCGCTCTCCAACACCGGCCTTCCACAGTCTTTATTCGATTGGTTACGTGAAGTAGGTATCAATGTCAACGATCCGCTATCTCTCTTTGTTGCCGGTTCATTACTCAGTGATGTTGTGGGTAACAACCCAGCAGTAATGCTGCTCTCCCCTTATTTGCATCCAGAGAATAATGCCGAGTCACTTGGAGCAGCGATTGCTTTGGGGACAGGTTTTTCGAGTAATCTCATTATTTTCGGAAGCCTTGCGGGGATTATCGTCGTAGAACAAGCTGCGAGCTGTGGTATCAAAATTACTTTCGGTGCATTTGCTAAGTCAGGCGTGCCCGTGACATTACTGACACTGTTAATGGCAGGGATTTGGGTGGCGTTTCTGTAAACAATTCGTCGCGTTAAACCAAAAATTAACCCCCATCAGTCTTTAATGGGGGTTGGGTGTAGTGTGGGTAGAAGACAATTAAGAAATTCGTATCTACCCATTACTCTTTCTGTCGTTTTGCAGCAAAACGAAATCAGGCTGTTTTGGACGCTAACTCAGAATCAGGACGCTTCAAGAAGGCATAAGCCACACCAGCTACCACAGTACCCGCGATAATCGCCAGTAAGTAACCTAATACTGGCGTAATCGCACCAGGAATTAACAGTACGAACAACCCTCCGTGTGGTGCCATCAGCTTCGCACCTACAGCCATCGACAGTGCACCTGTTATAGCGCCACCGACGATACAGCAAGGTAAGACGCGCATTGGGTCACGGGCAGCAAAGGGTATTGCACCTTCAGTGATAAAGCACATGCCCAACACCAGCGCTGCTTTACCCCCTTCCTGTTCTGTCTTGTCAAATTTCTTACGCGCAATAAATGTAGCTAAACCCAGAGCCAGTGGTGGAACCATACCGGCAGCCATAATCGCGGCCATCGGGGCATAGGTTTGTGTACTCAGCAGACCGACACCAAAGGCGTAAGCAGCCTTATTCACAGGGCCACCCATATCAGTACACATCATGCCACCGAGAATTGCACCCAACAGAACCGCATTCGCAGTACCCATGGTTTGCAGCCAGTTCGTCAGACCTTCTAGGATCTTAGAAACCGGGGTTCCTATCAGATAAATCATTGCCAGGCCGACAATCAGCGAGGATATCAACGGAATAATCAGGATCGGTTTCAGGGCTTCCATACTGGAAGGTAACTTGAGTTTTGTGCTGATCAATTTTGCAACGTAACCGGCAAGAAAACCGGCAATAATGCCACCGATAAATCCAGAACCGGTGCTTACCGCCAACATACCGCCCACTAAACCGGGGGTCAGGCCTGGTCGGTCAGCAATCGAGAAAGCGATGAAACCCGCTAACACCGGAACCATCAGAGCAAAAGCAGATCCACCACCAATTTGCATTAATGCCGCTGCCAGCGTGCCGGGTTCTTTAAAGGCTTCGATACCAAAAGCAAATGAGAGTGCAATACACAAACCACCCGCAACCACCATCGGTAGCATATAAGAGACACCGGTCAGCAGGTGGCGATAAGCGCCAGCCTGTGATTTTTTGCCTGTGCTCGAGGACGATCCCGTACTTTTCTGACCTTTAGTGGTATAGGGTTCTGCTTCAACTACCGCTTTATCCAGTTCTTGAGCGGTCTTTTTCAGCGCCAGCCCCGTCGAAGTACGATACATCGGTTTGCCAGCAAATTTTTCGAGATCAACTTCGATATCTGCAGCAACAATAACTAAATCAGCAGCAGCGACTTCTTCTGCAGTGATGGCATTTCCAGCACCAACTGAGCCACGAGTTTCAACCTTTACCCACCAGCCGCGTTTTTTCGCTTCGGTTGTAATAGCTTCAGCAGCCATAAAGGTATGAGCGACGCCTGTCGGACAAGCAGTCACTGCAACAATACGTTTTGGACCACTGCTTTCCTTCACCGCCACGACTGGAGCAACGTAAGGTTTAGCCTCAGCAGAGAGTTTATTCAGTAAAGCTTCTGGCTCAGCAACGGCCTGTTGAACATCAGCTAACAAGACGTTTTTATTGGTTAATGCATTATCTACTGGGAAAGTACTTCCCAGTATCAGAACCCACTCAGCCTCTGACACAGAATCTGTTAAGGTGAACTGCGCATTCCGGGCAACAGCGCTCAGACGCAACTTAGCAATATAGGCACTCGCCTGCCCCATATCCGGGGCCATAATCAACAGCGTTTTCATGGTCTGTTTCTCCTGCTGTCAGTTAAAGGGTTTCAGCTCAACACGGGCCATCATGGCAGCCAGTTGGGTTCTGTCAGTAATACCGACGTTACTTTGACTCACAGCCAGCGCTGCTACGGCGGTAGCAAGACGCAGCGTATGTTCGCTCGACTCACGCATTAAAAGGCCATAAATCAACCCACCAACCATGGAGTCACCCGCACCGACGGTACTCACTACTTCACAGGCCGGAGGTTTAGCAATCCACTCACCGGATGCATTGACCCACAAGGCGCCTTCAGCACCGAGTGAAATCACCACATGCGCAATACCTTGTTCACGCAGAGCATGAGCAGCTTCAATAACATCTTTAAGGTCTGGTAATTTACGTCCCGCCCAGACTTCAAGTTCACGACGATTAGGTTTCACCAACCAAGGTGCGGCTTTCAGGCCAGCGACCAGAGCTTCACGGCTACTGTCAAAAATAATGCATGGGCACTGACTACGCAGACGTAACATCCACTCAGTAAAGGCTTCTGGTGAGACGCCAGCTGGCAGGCTGCCGCTGACACAAACCATATCGAACTGGCCAAGCCAGGTCAGGGAGTCGGCAACAAAACGATCCCAGTCTGCGCCGGTAACCTCAAAACCTGAGAAGTTAAGATCGGTCACTTCACCGTCTTTTTCCGTCAGCTTGACGTTAATGCGGGTACGCCCCTGAACCACTTGAAAACGGTTAGCAATACCAAGGTCGCTGAACAGGTGCTGAAAGCCTTCCTGATTCTCTTTACCAAGGAATCCACCGACGGTGACATCAATACCTAAATCTTTAAGCACTTTGGCGACGTTGATACCTTTACCTGCCGCATGAAGGCCGGTAGTACGCACCAGATTCACTTCACCACGCTCAATTTCCGCGCAATAACCGACTAAATCATAAGCTGGATTTAGTGTTATCGTTGCAACACGTCTGCTCATTGTGCCCCCTCTCCAAGACCAGCAGCAATCGCTTCGCCAATAGCCTTAAGTACTTGTTCAGCCTCTTCTCCCTGAGCGTTAAAGCGCAGGCGATGGCCTTTTTTAACGCCTAATGCAACAACTTTCATCAGGCTGCGACCATTCGCGGGTTTTCCCGTTCCATCAAGATTTATCACTGTCACTTCACAGTTAAATTGCTTGATGGTATTAACCAGTACAGTACCCGGGCGGGCATGAAGACCATGCTCATTTTTAATCACAAATTCAGCGCTTAATGCTGAATCTGTCTCGACCTCATCAGAGGTCAGCAACATCAGTAATAAGGACGCATCTGCAGTGAATAGTTTCTCTGCACCCTTAGTTGTCAGCAACATATCCAGACGCTTGAGCACCGGAAATGGTTTATCGTCAACCTGAGCTACGGTGACTAACAGTGAAACGGGTTGCCCCTCAGACTCGAAACTTACTGCCGGGCGACTAACAGCAATGGCACTGGTCAGATTGCCTTCAGCACTGTCGTTCAGCCAGACACCGGCACCAAGATAAACAGGAGCTGTCGAAACCACATGACTGACAAAATGAGAATCAACTGCCTGAGCTTGTTTGAGACGACCCGCATTTAATGCCTGCAGGGTAACTAAATCCTGAGTATCGATATTCAGCGTCAGCATGCTGTTATCCAGCAGCAGATCGGCAGTCTGGGTTTCCCCCATCAGCAAAGCACGCAACTCTTCAGCTTGCGTGGCTGATTTCAGCTGTTCAGCAATATTGTCATCGCTCAGCACATGCGTCAGCTGACGCAACAGACCAAGGTGTTCATCTGAACTGGCCGCTATACCGATAGCAACATAAGCTTGCTGCCCTTCACCCCAGGCAACACCTTGCGGGAACTGGAATACCTGTACACCCGTTTTTAGCACCAGATTACGGGTATCAGTGGTGCCATGAGGAATAGCAATACCGTTACCCAGATAGGTTGAGGTTTGCTGCTCACGGGCCAGCATACCGTTGACATAGCCTTCCCCTGTATATCCCGCCTGCTCAAGTGCAGCGGCAATCAGACGGATGGCCTCTTCTTTATTACCGGCGGCACAACCGGGATGAATATTCTGGGCAGATAGCTGGAACATGTTGCTCCTCTCCTATGTATTGAATCGATTCAGTCACATCATAAAAAAAATCCACATCGCGCTTAGTGAAGATAATCAGAAGATCGCTGAAACGTTTCAATTATTTTTGATCTGATTTGCTATTATCGCAATAGATCTCGCTTTTCTGTGCTCAAATTTTTGAGCTTCAGCACATTTTTAGCTAATAACGGCACTCTAGCTGACACTTTTAAAGCAAGACGTTTCTATTATCAATAAACCGAGTTTTATTTGCTGATGATCAAGATCGACGCAAGATGGGTGGCCTGCGATTTAAAACAGCGTAATGTGGTTTGCCCGTGACGAATGACAGGATCGTTTAGGTTAAATGAAGAGGTTTGATCTGTTTTCGGTAATTCGACAGAACTATATATATCCAAAATAGTTCGAGTTGCAGGGCAAAACGTTTCCGTTTTTGAACAACACAACGTGTTGACCTGCAAGGAATTCAGATGATCTGACTCAAGTAGCGAGTACCGCCAACGCACCTGCAACTTGTCGTATGGCGGGGATAGCACGATTAAGTATAACTCAGGGATGAATACGGTTTCCTTCAGCATCGAGTAAATAGGTTAAGAGGGAAGTACCATCACTGTTTACGCGAAATTCCCCGTAGCGGGCTTTCTCAAAACGCTCTGCATGACCTTCCTGGAAGAAATAACTTGGCGTACCAATTTGCAATGAGTGGTTAGCAAGACGATATTTCATCAACACTTCTTGTGGTTTCAGCATTTCCCCCTGAGCAAGACCGGCCTGTATGGCCCGATGTTGTTCATCAAGTTCAACAACAATTATTCCAGTGCTTTTGGGACGGATTTGACCTTCGAGCCAGAACTGCTGATATAACCTGCGAGCGAGTGCATAATCCAGCGCCATATAATCACCTTGCATGAGTGAACGTGGGTCAACCGGAGCCAGTTCCATAATCACGACAGTCCCTTTTTCCAGTATCTGTTCTTTTTGAAAAATAGACAGGTTAACGAGAATTAGCGACAGTAGAATGGCTCCAGCGGTAAGCCATTTCAGCACGAGGTTAGTTTGCATGAGCCTCTCCGATTGCAGCAGGGAGTAATTTGTTAGCCGCCCAAGCCATACACAAGAGTAACAGTCCGCTTGCGAATAGTATCAGTGCCTTATACAGCAAAGTGACATCAAGAAAATAATACCAATTGATGATATACCACATCAGAAAACAGCCTACGGAGACTAATAACCCTGTGCTGCCTTGATAACGTGCAGCCAGTAAAAATATCAACCCCAGACCAATACCCGGGGCGAAAATGGCGATGGCACCGCAGACAATCGCAGCAGGTAGATAAACAATGCGAGTAGGTGTTCTAAAAGCGAGAGCATGAACTAATGCGCTAGCGATAAGACCAACCGCTATCCCTAGTCCTGACAACAGGGGTAAACCGTTATAGAAAGAATATCCCCAAAGTATGTCACCCAAGATATCAGACGGCATACTGGCAAGAGAATGCATACCCAGCCCTATGGGTATGCCATAGAGGAGTGCTCCCGTCAGATGTTGATGGGCCACAGCCCAGGTTTGTTCCTGACGCGCGAGAACCCATAGCCATAAAGCGACCATACCAGCGACCAGTAATACCATAAGCACCAATGTAAGCCTGTCAGGCAAATAGGCACTGATAAGAGCAGCCGATGAAGGGATAAAAAGAAATACCAAGGCGGCAATGGCCATAATCCGATATAAACGGTCAGGCATAGCCACTGCCATGAGCGCAATAACAGGCAGGCACCAGAGGGTACCGATGACACCATGCTGGGTCCATAATGGTTCAACCAGTAAGTAAACACCAATACATAAGCCACAGGTGGCAGCAATAGCCCATGCCAGCCCAATATGGCGTTTACCTGTGCTTTTTGTCCGCAACATTACCCCAGCTAACACGGCGATAATCAATGAGGACAATATCAGGCTCATATCCGTAAACTCATCAAGCAAGTCAGTAACGTATAGCAGCAGCACTAGCAGGAACAGAGAAATCAGCCCTGCAACCCAGCAACCTATCGCCAATGCGATGCGTAAATACCAAGGTAAATGGTCTGAGTGGTCAAACGTTGCGATTTCTGCCATTTGTACATCATTTAATAACTGATGCTGATGGAGCTCTTGCACCAGGACAGTTTCATTGCTAAGAGCCTGTTGAGTCGTCTTCGTGGGCTGCATCTTACGCCGCCAGTGCAGCAACAGCGCACCACCGACAATCAATAACGACACCATTAACACACCACTCATAAACAGCGTGCCGATATCCCATAAGGCAACGAATCGTATTATCAATACATAACCGGTAGCTATCAGACTGATAACGCCGAAAGTTAACATACACAAGTCTGGACGGTGACAGCGATAGTAGCGATAACCAGCGGCCAGGATGACCACCAGGAATATAAACGGAGTCAGATCGGAAAAGTTTTCAGCCCAGACAGATTCGGTAATCAGCGATGTCAGTGTCAGTAGCAGATAAGCGGCCATTACACGTGAGCACCAACGGCTAACTAGCCAGCTAGAAGGTGAATTCCTGGCTGTGTATTCGGCGAATGCTTCACGTATAAGTAGCAGGGCAATTTGGACAATAAGGTAGCCATAGAGGATAGAGTCAGGCAACCAGGATAAAAAAGAAGAGGCTATATCACCAAAAAAGAGTTCGGTCTGGCTGATATAATAAAGCTGGAAGGCCAGATTAGAGATAACCCAGGCACAGAACCACAAAGCATTCTGTCGTCCAAGTAAGGCTAATGGAAGCAGTACGCAAGCCCAGATATAGAATAATTCCCAGCTATTGGCCCCGGTTTGGTAGACCTGACCATACAAAGCAAATAATCCGCCAAAACTGAGTCCTACAGCTAATAGTGCCATACGCGCCACGCCATCATACCAGCGCCACCAGACCACTACTGCAAGTGCAACAATGAACAGTTGAGCTAATAAAAATTTGGTCATCTTCGGCATCGCGGCCCAGTTCCAGGCGATGAAAAACACCGTGCCAGCCACCAAGGCTAGCAAACCCAGCAACGTGAGGAATACCGTAAGGAAACTGCGCCATCCCGTTAAGTTTGGCCTTACACCACAATAATAGAGAATTTGCTGGTAACCGGAAGGTGATAACCTGCTGCTTTCTACTGTTGATGAACCTATTAGTGAGGAAAGGGAATAACAGAGACGTTCTGCTACCCTGGAAGGCATGGCATCTTGCTGATGCGGCGACAAGTCCATACTGACTCCTTACCGATGTAACGTTTAATTGATCTTTCGGGTATATGTCACTAAAACGGTTCTTTCGCATTAACAACGTTTGGTAATGATAAATTTCATCGCTGATATTTGTGGATTATAGTCTAAAACTTAAACTGACCTTTTCATATTTAAGTTGAGCAGGTATGTACTCATTCGATAAAAATGACTTAGAAAACCATAGGCTCTACTTCCTGCTAAGTCATGAGTGAAGCGAACTTAGTCACCCGGAATGCCACGTGATTCCGAAGTTTGATGACCGGAGATAAAAAATATTCAGCTATGTATCCGAACTATGCGAGAGAGCTACTCAGGATGTTTTCTGGATTAACTCACCTTACAAGAACGAAGATTACTGCTGATATGCATTGGAAAAATAAATCCGAAGGATCATGAAGCTCAGAAGACGTTTCAAATAAGAAGCAGGGTAAATCAATATTTATGGTGCGTTTTTAGTACCAAAATAGTTATTTAGTTTACGTATTTTCATATGGTTACCCATTTTTACTATTTCATTAGTTTTTGTCGGTGAATACTGTTTATTTTTACTTCAGACACGTACACTTCGCAGGCCCTTTTTTCCTATAGCCGGATTGTATGCAAACGCCCCTGACCTCTCAGCGTAAACCTACGGACTCAACCTCTTTGGCCTTTCTGGCGATTGCGTTTTTGGCCGGTATCGCCAGTGCCTTGCAAACGCCTACACTCAGCCTATTTTTGACTGACGAAGTACAGGTTCGCCCGGCTATGGTGGGTTTCTTCTTTACCGGCAGTGCAGTGATTGGCATCCTGGTCAGTCAATTTTTGGCCCGGCATTCTGATAGCCGGGGCGATCGTAAATCGCTGATTTTTCTCTGCTGTATTCTGGGCGCTTTGGCTTGTCTGCTGTTTGCCTGGAACCGTAACTATTTTGTGTTGCTAATTGTCGGTGTTTTTCTGAGCAGTTTTGGCTCCACTGCAACGCCACAAGTCTTTGCCCTGGCCCGTGAGTATGCCGATAAAACCGGGCGTGAAGCAGTGATGTTCAGTTCTATTTTACGCGCTCAGATCTCTCTTGCCTGGGTTATAGGCCCTCCTGTTGCCTTTGCCTTGGCTCTCAATTTTGGCTTCGATGTCATGTATTTGGGAGCTGCTGTCACTTTTATTATCTGTAGCCTTATTGTGCGCTGGAAGCTTCCTTCGATGCCTAAAGCGGTCAATGTAAGCACCGAAACGCCTCTGGAAGCCCCACGTCGTCATCGCCGTGACACGCTGTTGCTGTTTGTTGCCTGTTCTATGATGTGGGGATGCCACAGCCTGTATCTGATTAATATGCCGCTTTATATTATTAATGAGCTGAATCTGCCGGATAAACTAGCCGGGATAATGATGGGCACAGCTGCCGGGCTGGAAATCCCTGTAATGTTAATTGCGGGCTACTATGCAAAACGGTTTGGTAAAAAGCGGTTAATGCAAATAGCTATTCTGGCTGGCGGACTGTTTTTCATCGGTATGCTAACGGTAAAGAGTGAGATGTTGTTACTCATCCTGCAATTATTCAATGCGATATTTATTGGCATCCTGGCGGGTATTGGCATGATTTATTTTCAAGATTTGATGCCAGGGCAGGCAGGTTCAGCAACCACGCTTTACACCAATACCGTACGCGCAGGTTGGATAATGGCCGGTTCACTCGCGGGGACAGTAGCGGAAATCTGGGGCTATTACAGTGTATTTTATCTGGCATTAGGTATGGTAGTGATTGCTGTTTATTGCATGTTACGCATCAAGGATGTTTAGGGTGCAGTTGCTGCTTCAAGGTTAATAAGATAAATCATGGCCTGCTGACGATTATCACCACACATATCGTAAGCGGCCTGTAATCCACCACACACTGCCGGGCGTAGCGGTGAGCCAAAAATCAGGCAACGATTTTGCTCAGAAAGCTGGATGCACCGAGTGTTAGCTGGTTTTCCTCCAGGCATACCGGGGATCGGAGTCGAAATTGAGGGTGCTACACAGCAAGCGCCACAGTCTGAGCGACAGTCCATCAACACATTTCCACCAGAAAAGGATAATGGCCCGAACTCTAGCAACCTGCTAGCAATAAAGATATTCCCTTTTCTGCTTTATTCGCACTATCAGATATCAAATCCGCTTGCCTGAATCGCGCCACACGAGTAATTTTACGCAATATTTTAGCCCCTCCCTTTTTTGACAGGATATATCGATGGCCAGAGCGAACGAAATCAAACGCGGAATGGTACTTAATTACAATGATAAACTACTGATAGTTAAAGATATTGACGTTCAGTCACCGAGTGCGCGTGGCGCAGCAACGCTCTATAAAATGCGTTTCACTGATGTTCGTAACGGACAAAAGGTTGAAGAACGCTTCAAAGGCGATGATATTGTCGATACCATCACCCTGACCCGTCGTTTCGTTGATTTCTCCTATATTGATGGCAACGAATATGTGTTTATGGATAAAGAAGATTACACCCCGTTTATCTTCACCAAAGACCAGATAGCAGATGAACTCCAGTTTATTCCTGAAGGTGGCATGCCAGATATGCAGGTTCTCACCTGGGATGGTCAACTGTTAGCACTGGAACTGCCACAAACAGTCGATTTAGAAATCATTGAAACTGCACCAGGTATTAAAGGTGCATCTGCCAGCTCGCGTACCAAACCAGCCACACTCTCTACCGGCCTGGTTATTCAGGTCCCTGAATATATGGTGACCGGGGAACGTATTCGCATTCATATTGCTGAAAAACGCTCAATGGGGCGCGCGGACTAATGCCTCTTCCCAGGATGTCACCCGACAGCACCATTCTGACGGGTGACATCTATTCTGTTCTGCCGTAATCGTTCTCCCTGATTTATCTTTTCTTTTTTATCTCTCTTTGGTTCAGGACAGGCATCATCAGGCTGTACTTACCCGTCATCAGAATACGTGTGAATAATTCGGAGTCCTCGTGACAAAAACAAACTTGATTACCGGTTTTCTGGGAAGTGGCAAAACAACCACAATTCTTCATTTACTCGCGAATAAACCGAAAGATGAAGTCTGGGCGGTGCTGGTTAATGAGTTTGGCGAGGTGGGTATTGATGGTGCGTTACTGGCGGATAGTGGCGCATTACTTAAAGAGATCCCTGGCGGCTGCATGTGTTGTGTCAATGGTCTGCCGATGCAAGTCGGGCTGAATACGTTACTCCGTCAAGGTAAGCCTGACCGCTTACTTATCGAACCAACCGGACTAGGCCATCCCAAACAGATCCTTGACCTGTTAGCCGCTGAGGTCTATCAGCCATGGATTGATTTAAAAGCGACCCTCTGTTTGCTAGATCCTCGCCAATTATTAGCACCTAAAGTGCTCACCAATCAAAACTTTCGCGATCAGTTAGCCGCAGCAGATATTATTATCGCCAACAAACAGGATAATGCTGACGCAGAAAGTCTTGAGGCATTGCACTCCTGGCAACAGAGTGAGAACGATAGCCGCCAAGTCATTTATACCGAACGTGGGGTGATTGATCCTGCCCTGTTGGATGAGCCACATTTAAATCAACGCATATTACCCACCAGCCACGAGCACTCTCATTCGACAAAATCTCAGCGAGGACTGGCTGCTCTCAGTTTGCCTGAGCATCAGCGCTGGCGGCGAAATATCAACAGTGGCCAGGGATATTTTGCCTGTGGCTGGATTTTTGATGCTCAAACGCAGTTTGATACTATCGGCCTGCTGGAATGGGCAAGACTTGCCCCGGTAGGCCGTGTCAAAGGAGTACTACGTATTCGTGAGGGGTTAGTTCGTATTAATCGTCAGGGAAGTGACTTTCACATTGAAACTCAATCAACCCCACCTCCTGATAGCCGAATCGAACTGATTAATGATGAACTCAGCGACTGGAATGCCTTACAGTCGGCGCTATTAAAACTTCGTTTATCTTAAAGGATCTGGGGTAGTGTAAAGGCATGCTAGAAAAATTAGCCTTTTCAGAATAGTCTCAGGGAACAGCCCGAAGCTTTAGTCATTGTATTTATTTACAAATCCTAACACTGAGTGATTAAAAAAAGAGCACTTATAGCTTATATGATACCTGGCTTATACCTTTTTTGATCCTCGTCAATTTTTCTTACGTTAATAGGAATAAAAACCTCGCATCACCTGAATCGATAAGGTACTCTCAGAAAAGTTTCGAATTATGGTCTTTTATATCTGTCATTAAAAAAATATGCGTGAGTTCGCAATCTTATTAAGAAGATGTTGTCTCATTGCTAGCAGATATCTAGTCTCATAGTGTCGCCATTTTACTAACGATTCTTCGTTAAGGACAGCAAGGGAAAACACATAACATGGTCAAGTCTCAGCCTATTTTGAGATATATCCTGCGGGCTATTCCTGCAGTCGCGGTAGCAGCTTTACTTTCCGCATGTAGTGCAACAAACACAGCGAATAATATGCATTCTGAGACGCATGCAGTAGACAGTAAAAACAGTTTTTTACTGCAAGCTTCTCAGGATGAATTTGAAGAGATGGTTCGTAATGTTGACGTAAAATCACGTCTTATGGATCAATATGCTAGCTGGAAAGGCGTGCGTTACCGTCTTGGTGGCAGTAGCCGTAATGGCATTGACTGCTCCGCCTTTGTGCAGCGTACTTTTCAAGAACAATTTGGTTTAACTCTGCCACGCTCAACCTCTGAGCAACAAGGCTCTGGAAAGTCGATATCACGAAATAAACTCGTGACGGGTGACTTAGTACTATTCCGAGCGGGTTCTACCGGGCGTCATGTGGGTATTTACATTGGTAATAACCAATTTGTTCACGCCTCTACCAGTAGCGGTGTCATGATCTCTAATATGGATGACCCCTACTGGAATAAACGCTACAACGAAGCACGGCGTGTACTGAGTCGCAGCTGATGAGATATATTTATCTACTTGTCTTGATGATTACTCCCTTGATCGTCAGTTAAGTACAGGGTTAGCATAAAAAAACGCTGCATTGCAGCGTTTTTTTATGCCTGCTATCTGGCATATTCGCTATTATCAATCGACTGACTACGCTTTTGTCAGCAACAAATTATAACAACGATAGATTTTATGCGTTAAAATCAGAGTCCTGTCTACAAAGGCTCGCTTACGCTTGTGGGATTGATGCTTTAATGACTAGAACACTCTTCTCTGATAACTATCTATCCACGAAACAGATTGCCAGTCTGGGTATCGCTATTGGGCTAGTTGCGGCAATTTTTTTCGGTGGTATTTTTAGTTTTGTTCAATATACCAAACGCGACTCAGCTTATAATGATCTCGCACAAAATATGAGCCAGTACCTGCAGACTTTTTTTAATCATCTGCAAACCACTACTTACGATCTCCAGCCCTTGTTCCTCGACAACTGTACTAATGGTAATTGGGAATTAACCTCACGCGCTGCATTCCAAATAAATATCCGTACCTTTATTCTGGTTCGCGATGGTATCGCTTTTTGCTCTTCTGCGACTGGTGAGATGGCAATACCCCTAAGAGAGCTAGCTCCAGGCCTTAATGATAACAAAATGACGGATCTCGCCATCATGAATGGCTCGTCAAAAATGCCCAATAGCTCAATAATTGCAGCCTGGTTTCGCTCACCCGGCATAGAAAATAGCGGTATTTACGCCACTATCAGCATCAATCTTACCCCTTACTTACTGTTTAGCGCGAACCAACAAAATATTACCTCTGTTGCACTGGTCGTAGGGGATAAAGCCCTGACGTCAAATGATGAGCATATCGTGAACATCGACCAGCTTCCTGCAAACCCAGTTCGAATAGCACAGGTTCCGGGGTATCCTGTTTCGCTCTATATTTTTGGCTTCCCCCTGCTTACAGAGGATGTCCAGCTGTCAGCTCTCGCGAGTGTGATTTTCGGGGTTCTGGTGGGTTCGTTTGGCGCTTATATCTTAACGGTACACAGACGGCTGGAACAAAAAATTCTCGTGGGGATCAAGCAAAACCAATTTTTCCTTGCCTATCAACCCGTAATGAATTCAACAACATTACAAGCTGATGGGGTTGAGGTGCTGATGCGCTGGAGGCACCCTACAGCAGGTCTTATCCCTCCAGATGTCTTTATCAATGCCGCTGAAGCGCAACAACTGATAGTTCCGTTGACTCGCCATCTGTTCAGTCTGGTCGCGCAAGATGTCTATACTCTGCAAAAGATCTTGCCTGCTGGAACGAAACTAGCCCTCAACTTATCACCCAGCCATATCTACTCCACTACTTTTAAAGAAGATATTCTGACCCTGGCTGCATCGTTGCCATTAGATCATTTTAAGGTGGTGTTTGAGATAACAGAACGGGGCATGTTACAGGAGAAGGAGGCCACAGATATTTTTACCTGGCTACACCAACAAGGTTTTTCTATCTCGGTCGATGACTTTGGTACCGGTAATAGTGCGTTGATTTATTTGGAACATTTCACATTAGATTATCTAAAAATAGATAAAGGGTTTATTAACTCTATCTGTGTTTCGACAGCTACTGCCCCAGTGCTTGATGCGATACTGACTATCGCCCGTCGCCTTGACATAAAAACCGTTGCTGAAGGAGTAGAAACATCTGAGCAAGCCAGGTGGCTGATAGATCACGGTGTGAACTATCTCCAGGGTTATTATTTCTGTCACCCACTCCCCCTTGATCAGTTTATTCAGTGGTATCAAGCACCGCGGCACTACGATGACCTGTTGAATAAACCTTAATCTACACGGATAGCAGACTACTTGAGAAGAGCCTGGATTGAAGGGAATCTGACGAACATATTGTTGCTGGAATGAAGATAACAGAGGGATAAGATAAAACTCACCGAGCAGAAACTATCTATCTAAATCAGTCGCAATATTAACGCCAGCATAGGACTAATACAGAGGATGAGTTGCCATAATCTCAGCTATTGCCACACCACAGTTTTTGAGGCGACAGGTAGCAGCCAGTTCATCATGCTGACTGACGAATAAACACAGCTCCCCCTCACATTCCACAACCGAGCTAGCAACGTCGATATCGCTGAGAACCTGGCTCAGTTTATCCATAATAGAGACAATTTTTTCGCCCTCATAACCGAGTAATTTTAACCCAATCAGACGATTTTCATAACTATTATCATTATTCGCAATGGGCTCAACTCTGGAACCAGTAAACCCCGTTTTCCAGCGATAGCTTTGTGGTAAACGATGAACAATGGACAGTTGTAATATATTCAAGCTCATTTCCCTGCGAGACCCAATCAGCAATACTTCACTTGTAGTTTGCATACAGGTTAACACAATGTTGCCAGATTGCGGCCTGATAAGTAAAAAACAACTAATATTATTGAAAAAAATTCAAAGTGATTGATTCATTTTTGCGTGCTACCACGCATTTTTTGTCATATGTATACCCTAAATAATTCGAGTTGCTTGTAGACGAAGGTAACACCCAGGCAACTTGAAGTATGACGGGTATATTTTGGATATGACCTGCCTCTGTCTATAAAAACAATCGTTTGATCAGTCAGGGAAGCCGAACTATTGAGGTGTGACCAGAGAAAAATGCGATACAGGCATTCCGAGGAGAAATGCCTGAGGTTATTAGTATTACCGATGAGCCTTACGGCGTGCAGAACGATAAAATAGCAACGAACAGGTAGAACACAGGGCAATTGCACCAATCATCGGCCATGCAGTATTAAAACTGGCAATAGCTAGCAACGCACCTGTCAGGGCTCCAATACCAAAACGAAATGTTCCGGCAAGTGAAGACGCCGTCCCTGCTATATGAGGAAACTCATCGAGAATAACGGCCATCGCATTAGACGAGATCATTGACACACAGCCGACAAACATTGCGATCCCCAGAACCAGTGCCCAGAAACCAAAATCAAACTGATAACTCACCACCAACCATATCGACATAATAAATTGGATATAGAGGCCTAGTTTGAACATATTAATAGCACCGAAACGACGCACAAATCGGCTATTAATCATCGTCATAACAAAAAGAAAAACGATATTCAGTGCAAAGTAGTAACCGAAATCCTGAGGTGATACATGGTTAAGTTCAATATAAACAAAAGGACCAGCACTCAAAAATGAAAACATGCCCGCAAAACTAAAACCACTGGCGAGCATATAGCTCAGTACTCGTTTATGGCGAAACAAGGTCGCAAAGTTACCCAGCGTGGTTCGCAGACGGAATGGTTGTCGGAATTCTGGCGCTAAGGTTTCATGAATAAAGAAGAAGATCATTGCTGAAGCCAGCAGTGCTGCAGCGGCCAGAATCCAGAAAATAGAATGCCAGCTAAACCACACCATCACCGCCCCACCCACTATCGGTGCAAGTAACGGAGCAATAGTGGTAATCAGCATGACAAAAGACATCATGCGGGAAAATTCTTCTTTAGGATAAATATCACGCATCAGTGCATTGATAACAACACTCGATGCCGCAGCCGCAAGACCATGTAAAAATCGCATGAAAATCAGCTGGTCAATACTTTGTGCCAGTGCACAAGCGATCGCTGCCAGAGCAAAAACAAGCGTTCCGCCGAGTACTACCGGCTTACGCCCGAGGCTATCTGCCATCGGGCCATAAAATAATTGCCCAACCGCAAACCCTAAAATGTACGTGCTCAGTGTCATCTGCACACTACCCGCAGAGACATCAAACTGCTTCGCTATCATCGGCAATGCAGGCAAATACATATCAATCGATAATGGCATCAGCATAGCCAGTAGGCCAAGAATAATGACAATACCCACAGAAGAGTTTTGTTTACGACTCAAGAGTGACTCCAAAATATTACGGTGTACCAACACTTACAATTTCTTGCTCGGTCAACTGACGGTATTCGCCTTCAGCCAGTTCCGGGTCAAGCTGAATTCCGCCAATACGCTCTCGGTGCAGCCCGACAACATGATTGCCTACAGCGGCAAACATGCGTTTCACCTGGTGATAACGCCCTTCACTGATGGTCAGACGAACCTCGGTCGGGGTGACGACTTCAAGATGCGCAGGTTTCGTTAAATTATCTTCATTGTGCAATTGAATCCCTGTCGCAAATTGTTCTGCAGTATCATCTGCAACAGGTGCATTCAACGTAACATAGTAGGTTTTTTCACATTCATAACGCGGTGAGGTAATACGATGCGACCATTGTCCATCGTCTGTCATCAGCACCAAGCCGGTAGTATCAATATCCAGACGTCCCGCTGCGTGCAATTTATGGGCAGAGGGGACATCGAGAAAATAGAGCACCGTCGGATGATCCGGGTCTTCAGTGGAACAGACATACCCTTGCGGCTTATTCAACATAAAGTAACGCGGTCCGTTATGCTGGATCAGCGGGTTACCGTCAAACGTTACCTGATGTTCTGGCTGTAATTTAAAGGAGGCATCACGTACTACCTCGCCATCTACTGTCACACGGTTCGCACGAATGATACGGCCAGAGATAGCCCGGCTGGTGCCGAGCTGTTGAGAAATAAATTTATCGAGTCGCATTAAGCTGTTGCCTGTTTTTAAAAATACTGACTGGCATCCGACAGCATGGGAGCTGCTGTCAGATAAAAATTAGTTTGTCTGGTAATGAGTTTGCCAGTATAGCGACATCAAAAACTCTCTCAAGGTAAAAGCGTGTTTCATGGCATAATCATGGCTGATATTGGTTATTTTTCGAGTCATAATGTCCTTTACCCTACGTCCTTACCAACAAGAAGCGGTGAATGCAACGCTGAGTTATTTTCGCAAACACCTTGAACCTGCAGTCATTGTCTTACCCACTGGTGCTGGCAAAAGTTTGGTGATTGCTGAACTCGCGCGTCTCGCTCGAGGACGTGTACTGATTCTTGCGCATGTAAAAGAGCTGGTTGAGCAGAATCATGCCAAATACCTGTCTTTAGAGCTGGAAGCCGATATCTTTGCTGCTGGTCTGCAGCAAAAAGAGTCACAGGGCAAAGTGGTCTTCGGTAGCGTGCAATCTGTTGCCCGAAATCTTGAGCATTTTAACGGAAAGTTTTCATTGCTGATTGTCGATGAATGCCACCGTATAAGTGATAATAAGGACAGTCAGTATCAACAGATTTTGTCTCATTTACGTGCCAGTAATCCTGAAATCCGACTACTTGGTCTAACCGCAACCCCTTACCGAATGGGGAAAGGCTGGATTTATCACTATCATTATCATGGTATGGTTCGTGGCGATGACCAGGCGCTATTTCGTGACTGTATCTACGAACTTCCCCTTCGCTATATGATCAAAAATGGCTATCTGACGCCTCCCGAGCGGCTTGATATGCCAGTAGTACAATATGATTTTAGTCGATTACAAGCACAAGGTGACGGGATGTTTAGCGAAGCCTCTCTGAATCGTGAACTAGCACAACAAAAACGTATTACCCCCCATATTATCAGCCAAATAGTCAGTTTTGCCGAACAACGGCGTGGGGTGATGATTTTTGCCGCCACAGTAGAACATGCCAAAGAAATTACCGGTCTGCTTCCTGTAAACCAGGCGGCATTGATTACAGCAGAGACTCCCGGCTCCGAGCGCGACTCACTGATTACTCGCTTTAAACAGCAGGAATATCGCTATCTGGTGAACGTTTCCGTTCTGACGACTGGATTTGATGCGCCCCATGTTGACCTGATAGCTATTCTTCGTCCCACTGAGTCGGTCAGTCTGTATCAACAAATTGTCGGTCGTGGCTTACGCCTGGCGCCAGGGAAAAAAGACTGTCTGATTCTCGATTATGCAGGTAATCCTCATGACCTGTTTGTTCCTGAAGTGGGAGACGGCAAGCAAAAAAGTGATAACCAGCCAGTACAAGTATTTTGCCCTTCCTGCGGTTTCGCCAATCTCTTCTGGGGGAAAAAAACTGACGATGGCACCATCCTGGAACATTTTGGTCGACGCTGTCAGGGCTGGTTCGAGGATGATGACGGTTTACGTGAACAATGTGATTACCGTTTTCGTTTTAAAAACTGTCCTAACTGTAACGCCGAAAATGATATTGCTGCGCGACGCTGTCATCAATGCGACCATGTGTTGGTTGATCCGGATGATATGCTGAAAGCAGCCTTAAGGCTGAAGGATGCGCTGGTATTACGCTGTAGTGGTATGACTTTGCATCCGGGTAACGATGCAAAGGGAAGTTGGTTACGTGTGACCTATTACGACGAAGACGGGACAGATGTCAGTGAACGATTTCGGCTACAAACCGCAGCCCAAAGAACCGCCTTTGAATTTCTCTTTATTCGTCCACATCTGCGCGCTCCTGGTATCCCGCTGAATTTTGTGACACCCGACGATCTGGTGGCGCAACACACCTTATTTCGCCACCCGGATTTTGTCGTGGCGAGAAAAAACGGTCAGTTCTGGAATGTTCGTGAAAAGGTGTTCGATTATCAGGGCCGTTACCGTCGGGCGAATGAATTACGGGCTTAATTGTAGTTTTCATTGCCCGATGAGGCATATATGGCTATAATACCGCCCGCTTTTGCATCCGCAAAGCAGAAAACTTTACCTGTTGCTGGGTCGCCTGTAACAGGCTTATTTAAAGAGAAACATTCAATGTTTACTATCAATGCTGAAGTACGTAAAGAGCAGGGCAAGGGTGCGAGCCGCCGCCTGCGTGTAGCTAACAAATTTCCTGCTATCGTTTATGGCGGCACAGAAGCTCCAATCTCTATCGAGCTGGACAACGACTCCGTAATGAACCAACAAGCAAAACCTGGTTTCTACGAAGAAGTTCTGACTCTGTCTATCGATGGTAAAGAAGTTAAAGTTAAAGTTCAGGCTGTTCAGCGTCACCCGTTCAAGCCAAAACTGACTCACATCGACTTCGTTCGCGCTTAATTTCGCGTTGAGTTGATTGACCAGGAGCGAGCACTGAATCCTTTCAGAGTGAGTTACTGGTGAGTTAAACGGGCATAACTGTTCGATTTACTGATTATTGGTAAATTTGACGTTGTGCCCGTTTCTATTTCCCACTTCCCGACTTTTTACTCCACAGAGTTTCACTGCTATATCCTAGGATATAAATGGCTACTCGTCGTAAGATTCGTTCTCTGTATTTCCTTTTTTGTCAGGATGCTAAAGCGAAAGTTTCCTTCCGCTTTATTCGTCTCTGACAGCCTGCCAGCAACCGCGCTGACCGACCATAATAAAGAGAATTACTTACCTGACAGGCGACGTGAAAGCTGATCGCGCAAGTTAGGCGGGGTACCTTTAATGGTTAGGGTATCCGTCACGGGATCCCAGAAAATACGCTCATCCATCAGCATGGCATCAAAATTGATAGTCAAGCCGCCGCCACTACCTGCAAACTTAGTTAACTGGCGCAAGGTGCTGCGATCTGCCGGGAAGCTTTCTTCCAGCTCATAACCTTTTTCTGCCGTAAACGCCTGGAAGCTTTTATCGTCCACAGCCCAGGGTAATGTTTCAGACAGTGAAGCCAGTTCTATCTCTTCCCCAGCATCTAATTGCTCTTTACAGTAGTCATAGACCTGCTGGCGGGCACTCTGGCGGGTATTTTTATCGAGTTGAGCTTCATGGGTGAAATCATCCACCGCTTGCAGCAAGCCTTTATTTTGCGCCTTGGCATTAAGCCCTTCGCTGGCACCGAGGAAATCCATAAAGAAATCAGATACTTTACGTCCTATTCGCCCTTTCAGGAAGGTTAAATAACGGCTGGACCCTGGGTTCGTTTCCCATTCAGTCAGGTCAATTCTCGCCACAATATCGGCATGATTAATATCCAGATAATGAGTCGCGCTGATATCCAGCTCTTCATTCACACGCTGACTGCTCAAATTATTCAGCACAGCTACCAGTAAGTACTCCACTGCCAGATAGCGATAGTGACAGAAAAGCACGATCCCGCCTTCAGCAAAGGGATATTTGGCTAATTCATCTCGTAGACGACCCGTTGCTGCACGACTAAAAGCCAGAAAATCCTCATCACCTTTGCGGTGAAGGGATAATGACTGAGCCAATTCACTCTCTTCATTGAACAACCCGTAAGCTTTATTTTTTGCACTGTAGACACGATGTAATTCAGCCATCATATCTTCAACAGTACTATTATTGACCAGCAATGAATCGCGCAGAACGACATCAAGTGTCTGTTCGTCGCGCTTAATCAGTTGATGCAGGGCAATCTGGTTGATATCCAGACTCATGATAAACTCTCCTCTAAGACCTGGCGATATTCAAACATTGCCAAGTCCAGTAAGCAAGCCTAGATAAAAAAGCGGTAAAAAAGTCCCTGCTACGGTAAGATAGTCCCCCATTTCTCGTATACGAATGATTTTAAATTTATGCCACAAACATCCCGTTATAATGACGAAGATATCGAAGTCATGTTAGCTGAACTTGCCGCCGTACTGGAAAAACATAAAGCACCTACCGATCTGTCGCTGATGGTGCTTGGAAATATGATAACGCACTTGATTAATACTCGTGTCTCGTCGGCACAACGTGCAACGTTAGCTCGTTCTTTTGCAGAAGCGTTACAAGCCTCTGTGAGCGAAGAAAAAGCACACTAAGGAAAGATACAAATAAGTTATGGTGACCAACCGTCAGCGCTACCGTGAAAAAGTTTCCCAGATGATCAGCTGGGGACACTGGTTTGCCCTGTTTAATATCTTACTGGCCATCTTGCTCGGCAGCCGCTATTTATTCGTGGCTGACTGGCCGTCTACGCTCACTGGGCGTGTTTACTCTTATCTGAGCATTGTTGGTCACTTCAGCTTCCTGGTCTTTGCGACCTATATTTTGATTATCTTTCCTCTGACATTTGTCGTGATGTCACAGCGACTACTGCGGTTTATTTCTGCCGTAGTTGCTGCAGTCGGCATGACATTATTGCTGATTGATAGCGAAGTTTTTACCCGTTTCCACCTCCACCTTAATCATGTTGTCTGGGATGTAGTCGTCAATCCTGATCATGGTGAGGTGGCGCGAGACTGGCAGCTGATGTTTATCAGTCTCCCGGTTATCTTGCTAATCGAAATGCTTTTTGCAACTTGGAGCTGGCACAAATTGCGCAGCCTGGGGCGACGTCGTAACTACGCCCGTCCGGTGGTAGCACTCTTTATTGTCTCTTTTTTCGCCAGTCATCTGATGTATATCTGGGCCGATGCGAATTTCTATCGCCCGATAACCATGCAACGCGCTAATCTCCCACTCTCTTACCCGATGACGGCACGTCGTTTTCTGGAAAAACATGGTTTGCTGGATGCCCAGGAATATCAACGCCGATTAATAGAACAAGGTGATCCGGCAGCACTTTCAGTACAATATCCATTGAGTCCGCTACAGTTCCGTGATGAACCCGCGACAAAAAATATTCTACTGGTAACTGTTGATGGACTTAACGCGCAAAGTGCTCAGCAAGATATGCCAGCCCTGTACAAATTTGCCGATAATAACATCAGTTTTCAGCAGCATATGAGTTCAGGAAACAATGCCGATAGTGGTATGTTCGGTCTGTTTTATGGTATTTCACCCACCTATATGGATGGCGTGATAGCGGCTCGTATTCCTGCTGCACTGATTACAGGGCTTAATCAGCAAGGTTATCAGTTAGGTCTGTTTGCCTCTGATGGTTTCAGCTCCCCACTCTATCGTCAGGCATTGCTGTCGGATTTCTCTCTGTCACCAGCGAAATCACAGCCAGATAGTCTGACTGTGACGCAGTGGAACAACTGGTTAAACAGCTCGACAAGTAATGAGAATCACTGGTTTTCGTGGATATCATTTAATGGTCTGAATATTGATAATAGCAAAGAAAATGTTGCTTCCCGCTATCATCAAGCTGCAACCCGCGTCGACGAACAGATTAAGCGCGTACTGGATACCCTGGAAACGAGTGGAAAATTACAAAATACGGTGGTGATTATTACTGCCGGGCACGGTATTCCTCTCACTGAAGAAGAAAACAGATTTCCATGGTCACGAGCCAATATTCAGGTGCCATTAGTGATTCACTGGCCTGGCACACCCGCTCAACGTATCAATAAACTGACTGAACACCAGGATATTATGACCACCCTGATGCAACGTTTGCTGCACGCACGCACGCCTACCAGCGAGTATTCGCAAGGCGAGGATTTGTTTGGTGCTACGCGTAAGAATAACTGGCTTATTGCTGCCAATAACAGCACTCTTGCTGTCACTACAGCAGAAATGACTTTGGTTCTGAATAATAACGGCAGCTATCGTATGTATGACTTGCAAGGCGAGCATATAAAAGAGACTAAACCGTTGCTGGAATTATTGCTACAAGTCCTGATTGATGAAAAGCGTTTTATCTCTAACTAATTGATTATTTTTGAATCAGTTGGTTTGTTTGCTGCTTGCAATCAAGACTAAAAACGGTAGTATATTTTTCACATCGGCACGTAGCGCAGCCTGGTAGCGCATCGTCATGGGGTGGCGAGGGTCGAGAGTTCAAATCTCTCCGTGCCGACCAAATCGATATTCTGTATGTACCTGTTACTTACGGGATCCCCACAAAAACCCGCATTCTCTTTGAGTTTGCGGGTTTTTTGTTGCCTGTATCATACGATAATGACCGTTTACAGACGGATTTTTTGGGACTACATTTGGGACTAGATAATCCATAGCCCCAATATGGCAATAAAGACGCTACACAGATAAAAAATGCCAAATCTTCAGATAAGGAGCTAAGTCTTACTGATGGTGGTGGGCTGGTTATGCCGATCAAACCCTCAGAGGTTAAAACTTGGCACCAGCAAGCGCACCACTCTTACCCTTGTTAATTATCCTGATTTATCACTGACTGAGGCGAGAGAACGACGAGGTTAGAACCGATTAAAGCCCGTGGGAACTTAGAGACATTGAAACGGGTATTGCAGAGAATCAATGAGATTATGGACTTTGCCGCTAACAGCGGACTGATTGAGGTAAACACCGAGGCTAATGTACGCAAGGCATTCCCTACCCCAGTAAGAAAATACATGCCCACAATCCGGCCTGGGGCAGCTGCCAGAACTTATGCGAGCCATATCAATAGCCCGTATTGAGAGACTAACCAGGCTTTTAATTGAGTGGCAATTACTGACAGTAACGCGCCCAGTTGAAGCGGTAGAAGTACAGTGGGCAGAAATAAATCTCTCTGATAAAACGTGGACCATAACCTGCTGGGCGAATGAAAATACGCCGAGAATCATATCATCCCATTATCAGAACAAGCATTAGCCGTTCTTGAAGCGATGACGCGCATTGTCTGGCGGTTACTGACAGAATCCACAAGTCTTAATATCGACAGGGTTTTTGCGATGAACTGACCGTAGTTGTGCCCAGATAATAGTGTAAGTAGACCTGTTTTAGTTCCAGACACTTTTTGAGATTTCCGTGTTTTCAGCCATCATCCGGTACTCTTCCGGCGTCAGGTTATTCAAGGATTCGTGAGGCCGTTCGCTGTTATATTCATTCAGCCAGCGCTCCGTGATTTCCCTTGCTTCATTCAATGTTCTGAACAGGTAAAAATCCAGTATTTCAGTCCGGTATGTTCGGTTAAAACGTTCAATAAACGCGTTCTGTGTCAGTTTCTCCGGTTTAATAAATTCCAGCATGACACCATGGTCCTCAGCCCACTGAGCCAGTGTCAGGGAGATAAATTCTGGTCCGTTATCCATACGGAGCTTTAATGGATAGCCACGGCTTGCGACGATCCTTTCCAGTACTCTTATCACACGCTGAGCAGGGATATTCAGGTCAATTTCAATCGCCAGTGCTTCACAGTTAAAATCATCCACCACATTGAACGTTCGAAATCGTCTGCCACAAACCAGTGCATCGTGCATAAAATCAATCGACCAGGTCTGGTTAAGCGCCTCCGGTGTCGCCAGCGGTGCAGGATTACGTATCGGTAAACGTTGCTTTCCTTTGCGACGAAAATTCAGTTTTAACAGGCAGTAAATTCGGTGAACACGCTTATGGTTCCAGATATTCCCCTGCCTGCGAATGACCTGAAAAAGTTTCTTAAAACCGTATCGCGGATAACATTCAGCCGCTTCAGTCAGCGCCTGAACCACGAGCTCGTTACGCCGGGTATCGGGCTGATAGAAAAATACTGTCCTGCCCAGTGATAATGTCCTGCATGCCTGACGTACGCTCATCGCAAACTGCGAGACCAGATAGCTGGCGAGCTCACGTTTTATCACTGGTTTTAAAGCTTTTTTTCGATAACGTCTTTCAGTGCTCGGTTCTCAAGACTCAGGTCAGCAAACATCTGTTTAAGACGTCTGTTTTCATCTTCCAGATCTTTGGTTTTCTTGATATCAGCAGCTTCCATACCACCATATTTCGCCTTCCAATTATAGTAACTGGCTTCTGAAATACCCGCCTCACGGCAGACATCTTTCACTGTTCACCCGGCTTCAACAGACTTCAAAACGGCGATGATCTGATGTTCAGTGAATCGTACTTTACGCATGGAAATCTCCTTCTGGGGGACATATTCAGTATGTCGGAAGATCTCTAAAAGTGAATGGTTCTTTTTGCAGGGATACTTACATATCCACTTATGTCTATCGATAAGAGTCAGGGTTTGACGGTCATGATATAAAAAACACGTTAGGGAGATAATTAATTATTTGAATTGAAATTTAATGGCCTCACTCAGAAGGCTCTGGAAGTGTAGTGACATAGAGGTTGTCCTATAAATGAGCGACTAATCGCTATCTGAACAGAGCCTCTATGCCTTAATTTAGCCATGCAATTTGGATAAAACGTGAAAGACTAGAAAGCCTGGCCTACTAATTTCCAAAGTGTATTCGCGACGCCTGGTGCCCAACCAGAATTCGACACATGCGCTTGAGTACAAATATATTTCCCACCATTGTGTGTAACAAGATCATCGACTTCGTAACGAACAGCACCTGGAGACCATCGAGCAGGAATATCACCACTACCTTGGAGCGCTTCTATCGCCCTTCTAATATTAGGAAGAGGACCAATATGTCCACCATTTCCCTGTCGAGTGCCCGTCTGGATTAAAAGACTTCTCATGGCATGGGGAGATAATACTTCACCATTATGATTCGCTTTATACCATGACTGTACAGCAATAACTGCAGAGGCGACTATGGGTCCGGCGGATGATGTACCACTAAAATTAGATCTGTAGTCTCTTAAGGGGCCAGCGTTAAAAAGATTACCGCCTCCAGTAGTCGCGACTGTCCAGTCACCCCATCCTTGCAAATGAACCATACTACTGCCATAAGTAGAAAAAGAGGCTCGATGACGACCGACTTTTGTTCCGGCACCTACACGAATAGCGCCATTGTCTCCTCGGTTTCTATATTCTGCGTAAAAGGGATCATCCAGATTCTCGCTCCCATTTCCCGCTGTCATAACAATAATAATGCCATTATCTGTCGCTTGTTTTGTCAAGTCCCAAACAGCCATATTAAAATCAGGTGGTACATACTCTCTATTTTGCCCCCTAGTTTGCATCTCAAATAAGAAAACATCTCCAGGGCGAAGATACTCCAGTCCCTTGGCAATACCCGCGGGCCTGCCATAAGTTATTTCAGATACTCCATAGAAATAATCAAGGCCATGGGCTGCCCCTTTCATACCAAAACCATTATCTCTAGCGAAAATCACACCTGTCACACCAGCGCCATGGGCGTCACTATCATGGTTAGTTGTAGCAAGAAGCTCTATGAAATTATCACTTTTTAAATTTTCATGATCATAGATATTGCCCCATTCAATATCTGCACATCTAACACCTTTCCCGGTAATACCTATTGACCAAGCGTAGTCAGCATCAATACCATAAACGTCTGTTCCAGCCTGTTCCCGATTATATGTTTGATGGCTCGTGAGGTCGGGAGTGTTAGACAGTACTCTGATACATGGCTCCTCCAAGTCAGGCATGGAGGGCGGAATAATAGGTTCTGCTGGCTCTAAAACGACATATTCGATAATATTAAGCTGTCTGAATTTTTCTGCAATTTCTTCCAGCTCACTGGATGTCATATCATTCTCAACATAAACAAGACCTTTATATTGAGAGATGTCTATATTATTTTCTGTGAATTCTTTTTTACCGGTAGCAGCGAGGTCAGGAATAGCCATTCTATAATCAAGGTCAAATATGAAACAATTGTCTCTTAACATAGTCTCTTTATCATGAAAATATAAAGCACCATCTTTTACATGAGATATATATTCTTGTTTGAATTTTACCAATAATTTGTATTTTATTTCCATTTTCAAGGCCTCTCATTAATTGATTAAATAAAATATTGGATAATTAAATGTAAACTGCACTATTAATATAGCTAATTTTAGTTATAGGTAGGGGTGCTATTTCTTTAGGATGCCGGAATCCGTCAGTGAGGGTGAACTGAGAGCATTCAATGAATAAGTGTAATTTATGGATTAATAAATTAATGACCATTTAAATTGATTGCTTAACTGCATTTACTGTTCCGTTGCTCCCCAACCCCCTGATGCCAGCATCTTAAGCAGTCTCCTGCAGAAAGAGGATATTCATTTCAGCCAGCACGCTGGCCTGTTATCCTTCCGGTACCGATGCCGCATCGATGTGGGCCTCAACCCAGGTGCTGCCGATACTGAATATGGAGGCTTGCGCTACTTCCCAAATATGACATAGAGGTTATCCTATAAATGAGCGACTAATCGCTATCTGAACAGAGCCTCTATGCCTTAATGTAGCCGTGCAATTTGGATAGAGCGTGAAAGACTAGAAAGCCTGGCCCACTAATTTCCAAAGTGTATTCGCAACGCCAGGTGCCCAACCAGAATTCGATACATGCGCTTGAGTACAAATATATATCCCGCCCTTATGAGTGACGTGATCCCC